>Ga0315902_10004611_pt1 | contig 19793 bp, 19 predicted proteins | sample LakEriMetagenome_9_FD_203523 | JGI IMG/M metagenome (GOLD analysis project Ga0315902, IMG submission 203523) | Freshwater fungal communities from buoy surface, Lake Erie, Ohio, United States - Buoy 12 MA117 | ecosystem: Environmental > Aquatic > Freshwater > Lake > Lake biofilm | place: USA... | reverse complement strand
TGCTGCTTCTTTCAAAACAGGAAAGCCCTCCCATTCAGTCAACAGTTTTCTTTTTTTCAGACGATCTATTTTATGGATTTTTTTTCCGCTTTGCTGACCCAGCAATCGAACTAATGATGCCTGCTTTTGTGACAAAATCTGCAAAACAAAAACCGGATTCTTATTAATCAGGTCCAGTGTTTTCGTTCCTTCATAAACGCCAACCACATAGCGTTTGGGTTGCATGCTGATAGCGGTTACGTAGGAGATAATATGCATATTGTTTTCCTTGCCATCAGTGGAACTGATCGAATAAACAGGATGATCTGTTCTGTTCCAGGGTTTTTTACGGATGGACATCCTGATCGATTTGTTTTAGAAATTGATTGGCTGCGCTCAGATGAGCTGCTTGTTTTTCTTTTGGCATTTTGTCAAAGGTCTTCAGCAGCATTCCCAGACGGGGGTTTTGAGAAAAGAAAGTACGATGTTCATGCATGAACCGCCAGAACAATCCATCCCATACGGTGGTCCAGTTTCCTTTATTCCAGTCGCCCATTTTCAGTAAGTAATTACTGCCGCTGATATAGGGCTTTGTTGTCATTAAACCACCATCTGCAAACTGCGTCATTCCATAAACATTCGGCACCATGACCCAGTCGTAGGCATCCACAAATAATTCCATAAACCAACGATACACATCATCCGGATCAAATTCACAGAGCAGCATGAAATTACCCAGCACCATAAGGCGTTCGATATGATGACAATATCCGGTTTTCAAGGTTTTCTGAATTACAATATCAATGGGTTCAATGCCTGTTGTGCCGGTCCAGAATGATGCCGGAATTTTTCGTTTAAATCCCCAATAGTTAGTCGTTCGCTGTTTGCTCCCTTCCCGTTCATAGACTATCCGGATAAATTCTCTCCATCCAATGATTTGTCGTATAAACCCCTCTGCCGAATTGAGCGGTATATTTTTTTTAGAGGCTGTTTTTAATGCACCGGTTACGATTTGCTGCGGACTCAGCAGGCCGATGTTAAGAAGCGGCGATAATACGGAATGGTAAAGAAAGGACTCTTGCGCAACCATCGCATCTTCGTAAATGCCGAATTTTTCAAAACGGTGGTTGAGAAAATCCTGAAGCCATTTATCTGCATCTTCATGGGAGACGGGATAGATGAAGTTTTCAGCTGAACCGTAGTTTTTGGAGAAAAAACGTTCCGTGTAACTCCTGGCTTCCTGAATGTGAGCATTTTCTTTTGGGTGCGGAATTGTAGGAATGTTTTCTCCTTTTGGAAAAGGTCTTCTGTTATCTGCATCAAAAGTCCATTTGCCGCCTTCCGGTTTTTGTTCTTCATCGGTCAGTATCTTTCTCTGTTTGCGTTGCCAGATATAAAAATCAGTTTGAAAATAATTTTTTCTTCCGTTAAAAAAATCATTCGTTTCCCGGATTGTATTGAGAAAATTGGGCGAATCACTTTTTTGCAGCATCATTTTATATTTACCGGCTGCACAAACGATTCTTTTTTCAAGCCAGTTGTCGGCAGGATCTGTATAAAGCACTTCACGAACTTTCTCGGAGGCCAGTTTTTTTATAAGAAGTCGCACATCGCTTTCGGGGCATTGGCTCTCTATATAGATTACCTTATAGCCTTGCTTCTGCAGTAGCTCGGCGTAGTGTTTCATAGAGGCCCGGTGCAGTATAATTTTTTTCTTATGAAAGGGATATTGACGGAAGAAAAGCAATTCTTCAATCAGGTAAACAGGCGCTTTTTTTTGCAGCGAGGGATGTGGGTTAAAAAGCTGATGCGGGAAAATTAGCGTTGCCTGATTCATTCGGAATAATCAACAATTCTTAATCCTCTTTGTTTATGTTTCAAACAAATTCAATATGGAATCGGTAAAAGGTAAATATGTATTGCTGGCAGGTGCTACCGGAGGAATTGGTTCGGCGGCAGCCCGTTTATTAGCCGGAAGCGGTGCCCGTTTGTTTATAACGGGACGAAATATTCAAAAACTGGAATCGCTGGCTTCGGAACTAAATCTACCCGCATCTCAGATTTATGCTGGAGATATCCGTAATTCGTCCGATATACAGCAGCTGAAAGATCGGTATACAGCGGTCTTTTCGCAGATTGATGTACTCATCAATGCCAGCGGTGTGGGTATTATTCGTCCGGTTGAACAATTAACTGATGAGGATTTCTTAAACTCGATCCATACAAATTTATTTGGATCTTTCCTGTTGGTGCGTGCATTTCTGCCAATCATGAAAGAGGTGAAGAAAGGACTAATCATTAATATTCCCGGTGTTTTAGGAAAGGTTCCAATGGCCGGAGCGGCAGCATACAGCGCTGGTAAGTACGGACTGGTAGGGATGATGCAAAGTATTCGGGAAGAGTTGAAGCGGACGGATATCCGGATCACGAATTTATTTCTGGGCGGCGTTGATTCGCCTTTCTGGGATACGATTGATTTGCGGGTGCAGAAAGATAAAATGATCCGGGAAGAAGAAGCTGCAAAAGCGATCTGGTTCTTATGCCAGCAACCCGCCAGCGGGGTGGTGAGTGAAATGGTATTGCAGCCGTTTAATCATCAGGCGATTTGAGTGGTTGTTAGATGTTAATAGAACAAATACGTCATCCTGAGTGTAAACGAAGGAGCTCGAAGTTTTCAATCTAAACTTGAATTTTGATCATTCAAAGATGACTTACAATGAAAGCGTATCGGTTGTAGCCGATTCTCGAGATGATTCGCTAACGCTCAACATGACGTAATTACACTTTGACTTGATCTTTCCAGCTCTTTGCCTTTTGGACTTTCGGTCTACTTGGCTTTCCCGACTTTAAATTTACACATAACTTTGAATGAAGATTCTTGTCATGTCTTCATCCACATTGCTTACTTCTTTTCAGGATACACAGAAAGCCTTTGCTTATAAGAACGATCTGCAATTGAGAAAGGCATCTTGGTTATTTTATCTGATGCGTTTCAACCGGCTGGTCAATTTGGGTGCGCGTCTGGTTCCCTGGGCGATGCGCTATGGCTTGCCGGTAAAGTTTCTTTTACGAAAAACCTTATTTCAGCAATTTGTGGGAGGAGAAGACCTTGTACAAACAAATCTGGTTGCGGATCAGCTGGGTCGTTTCGGGGTGCAGATAATCCTGGATTATGGCGCGGAAGGCGGAGCCCGGGATGAAGCAGAGATGGAAGCTGTTTGCAATGAATTTGTTCGGGTTATTGATCATGCGGCGTTGCACTCCAACATTCCATTTATAAGCATCAAAATAACGGGGATGGTTCGTTTTTCCCTGCTAGAAAAACTTGATGCATGGATGCATCAACATGAGGGCACCTTATTGATTCGCTATGCCCGGGCGGTTGCGTCTTTGCCTGAATCAGAAAAAAATGAATGGAGCAGCTTGTGTATCAGACTGGATCGCCTTTGTAGTCATGCCGCTGCTCACAGGAAGGGAATATTGATTGATGCCGAGGAAAGCTGGATACAAGATCCCATTGATGCTCTGAGTTTGGAAATGATGTCAAAATATAATCGGGTTGACGTTGTGATTTATAATACGGTACAGATGTACCGGCACGACCGGCTGCGGTTTATAAAGGAATTCTATGAGGAGGCCAATGCTAAAAAGTTTTCACTTGGGTTAAAGATCGTCCGTGGTGCATACATGGAGAAAGAGCGTGCACGTGCGGAAGAAAAGAGATATACATCACCTATACAGCCTGATAAGCAGAGTTGTGACCGTGATTTCGATACGGCTGTAAAATTTTGTATTGATCGGATAGAGCAGGGGGCAATAGTTGTTGCCACACACAATGAAGAAAGCAATTTATATACAATCAGGTTGATGCTGGAAAGAGGTTTGCCAAATGATCATTCCCGCGTACATTTGAGTCAGTTATTTGGCATGAGTGATCACATCACCTTCAATCTGGCGTCTGCCGGATACCGGGTGAGTAAATACCTTCCTTTTGGTCCGCTTGAAGAAGTGATTCCTTATTTAATGCGTCGTGCACAGGAGAACACTTCAGTGGCCGGGCAAACGAGCCGCGAGCTGGAACTTATAAATAAGGAGCGCCAAAGAAGGAAGTTGTCAAAAAAGGACTGCTAGCTCAGTTGGTTTAGAGCACTACTTTGACAGAGTAGGGGTCACTGGTTCGAGTCCAGTGCAGTCCACAAATCATTTATAATTAAATAACCTTAAATTATTTTTCGCTTTAATGCTGATGTGTTCCTTTTAGTTTATAAACCTTAATTATTATTTTTCACAACGAATGATTTGGAGGCGTTTTATTTTTCGCACGATTTATTTCTTTAAAAAACACATTTTACTTCTTCTTTACAGGGCAAAAGGTATTAAGGTGCTTACAAGAAAACAGTTTATCCGATCTATTCCATCCTTAAAATCCCTTGAAATAGGCCCTTTTGCCAGCCCTTGTATTACAGGACCGCAGGTTGATTATTTTGATGTGCTCGATCAGGATTCGCTCAGAAAGAGAGCAAATCATCTGCAACTCAGTGAAGAGAGCTGCCCTTTTATAAAATATGTTTCCTCTTCCGGTGACCTTTCTATAGTTAAAGAAACCTACCAAATTATTTTTTCCAGTCATTGTATCGAGCATCAGCCAGATTTAATTCTTCATCTAAAATCAGTGGAGCAACTGCTGGATGAAAAGGGCTTCTATTATCTGGTTGTTCCTGATAAAAGATACTGCATGGATGCATTTCTTCCGGAATCCGGGATCGGTGAAGTTCTGCAAGCACATGAGCAAAAAAGAAAACTGCATACCCTGCGAAGTGTAATCGAGCACCATGCACTCACAACACACAATGAAGCTTGGCGTCACTGGATGGGTTTCCACGGCTCGCGATATGCGGATGTTCATCAAATCCGTAACGCCATTGAGGAATTCAACAGGAATCCTTCTGCTTATATAGATGTTCATGGATGGCAGTTTACCCCGGCATCTTTTGCAGGGATCATCTCCATTCTCCGCCAGATGAAATATATAAGCCTCTCTGTCGAAAAAATCTATCCGACCCGCCCCGGTAGCTTTGAATTTTATGCGGTATTAAAAAAGTCCCGGTAGCCTAAGGTTTTTAGCTTCAAGGTTTTTCAGGTAAAATTTTCGGGATGATTTTGAAACTGACAGCTTAATTTGCACTCATGCAGGCATATCACGATTTACTCCGGCACATTCTGACTCACGGAACCTTTAAATCCGATCGTACCGGTACTGGAACAACAAGTGTTTTCGGGTATCAGATGCGGTTTGATTTGAAGGATGGTTTTCCGCTCGTTACCACCAAAAAAGTTCACCTGCGTAGCATCATTCACGAACTTTTATGGTTTCTGAAAGGGGAAACAAATATTGCATACCTCAAAGAGAATGGTGTCAGCATCTGGGATGAATGGGCTGATGCCAATGGTGAGCTCGGACCAGTTTATGGTAAACAATGGCGCAGCTGGGAAGGAGCCAATGGTGTGGTTGTGGATCAGATAAAAGATCTGCTTCAGCAAATACAAACCAACCCCGATAGCAGAAGGCTGATCATAAGTGCCTGGAATGTGGCAGATCTTCCTAAAATGGCGCTCATGCCCTGCCACACCTTGTTTCAGTTTTATGTAGCCGACGGCAAACTCAGCTGTCAGCTTTATCAAAGAAGCGCCGATGTATTCCTGGGTGTTCCGTTTAATATTGCTTCTTACGCCTTGCTTACCATGATGATCGCGCAGGTTTGTAATCTCCAACCTGGAGATTTCGTACATAGTTTTGGCGACGCGCATATCTATAGCAACCACCTGGAACAGGTGCATTTACAATTGAGTAGAGCGCCGTATCCTTTGCCGACTATGAAATTGAACCCTGATGTCAAGGATCTTTTTGCCTTCCGGTATGAAGACTTTTCTTTAGAAAACTATCAGTGCCACCCTGCCATTAAAGCACCGGTTGCCGTGTAGTCTATCTTCAAAATGATGTGCATGCTTCTTCATTTGAACAGATCATAAAATGACCGAATCCAGACCAATTCTTTCTCATATTGTTGCAGCTGGCACGAATAATGCCATAGGTAAAGACAATCAGTTGCTCTGGCATTTGCCGCAGGACCTTAAGTTTTTTAAAAACACTACCTGGGCAATGCCTGTGATCATGGGCAGAAAAACTTTTGAAGCCGTCAACAGCAAGCCGCTTCCCGGCAGAATGAATATTATTGTGAGCAGACAAGAAGTTACAACACCGGATACTTCGGAACTTGTTTTTGCAAAAGACATCGATGATGCGATTCTGAAAGCTACTGCATCCAATGCGCGGGAACTGTTCATAGCCGGAGGAGCACAGATTTATGGACAAACGCTGGATCGGATTCATCGAATTTATTTGACCAGGGTACATGCTTCTTTTGAAGCAGATGCTTTTTATCCGCCATGGAATCCCGAAGATTGGATTATGAAATCCTGCAAGGATTTTTCCGCAGATGAAAAACATGCCTACTCTTTTTCCATACAGGTATGGGAACGAAAAACCGTTTCCTGATTACTTTTGAATAATTCTAATGCATTCCGCTTTTCGACTTGTTGGCAAGTACCTGAAGTACTACGTATCAGCCTCCAATGGCAGAGGTCATGGCATTCATTCTCCCTTTGTATATGCATTTGTAAAAGAAGTGCTGCGTTCACGTTCATCGGATAATGTTTATGAATCAATCGAGGGCATACGAGCCCGATTATTAAAAGACTCTACGTTTCTGGAAGTGGATGATTTTGGAGCCGGCTCTTCAAAAGGATTGTCCAGCAGACGTATGATTCGTACAATTGCATCGACCTCGCTTAAGTCTCCCAGGTATGCACAGCTGCTCTTCCGAATGGCAGCTTATTACAGACCCAAAGTGCTGCTTGAGCTTGGAACATCGCTGGGGATTACTACGAGTTATTTATCAAGAGCCGTTCCGGAATCGAAAGTTTTCACCCTGGAAGGATCCGGTTCAGTTGCAGAACGGGCTGAAATTATTTTCAAAGAACAGCAACTGAAAAATATCACACTGCTCAAAGGTTCTTTTGAGAAAACCTTGCCGGATCTTATATCGGCCCTTCCCAAAATTGATTTCGTATTTATGGATGGTCATCATCAGTATGAAGCAACCATTCGTTATTTTGAATGGATATTACCCAAGCTTCAGGCATCTTCCATAATTGTTTTAGACGATATACACTGGAGCAACGGTATGGAAAAAGCCTGGGATGAAATACGTCGGCATCCCCGCGTCTCTCTCAGCATAGATTTGTTTTTTATCGGAATATTATTTTTTCGAACAGAACAATTTCAACCTGAACATTTTGTCATTCGCTTTTAAGATTGCTTTGTGTACTTTTGCGCGTCTTAATTCACAGCTGCATGTCCCTAACAATTGGTATTCTGAGGGAGCCCTCTTTTGAAACCCGGGTATCTCTTCTTCCAGAACAGGTTGAATCCCTGACAAAAAAAAATATCCGGGTGCTGGTGGAAGCCGGTGCCGGAGAAAAGGCGTATGCAGAGGATGCTGCTTATGCGGCAAAGGGAGGAAACATTGTTAGTCGCTCTGAATTGCTCAACACCGCAGAGGTTGTTCTTTGTATTCATCCCATTTCAGAAACCATCCAGAAAAAAGTATTCATTGGAATTTATCAGCCTTTATACCAGCCGAACCTAATGAAGGAGTGGGCTGATAAGCAACTCACCAGTTTTAGTATGGATATGATCCCGCGTACTACCCGAGCTCAGAGTATGGATGTTCTGAGTTCGCAGGCTAATATTGCCGGGTATAAAGCGGTATTGCTTGCAGCCAATATATACGGTCGCTATTTCCCGATGTTTATGACAGCAGCGGGCAGCATCGCGCCTGCAAAAGTGCTGATCTTAGGAGCCGGTGTGGCAGGTTTACAGGCAATCGCAACAGCACGTCGTTTGGGTGCGGTAGTTGAAGTATTTGATACCCGTCCGGCAGTAAAAGAAGAAGTGATGAGTCTGGGTGCAAAATTTGTGGAGGTAGAAGGCGCTGCGGATGCATCTAAAGCCGGAGGTTATGCTGTAGAGCAATCAGAAGAATACAAACAAAAACAGCAGCAACGTATTGCCGAAGCCATTGCAAAAGCGGACATCGTGATCACAACTGCACAGATACCCGGTAAGAAAGCTCCGATTCTGATTACTGGAGAGATGATTCATTCGATGCGCAGTGGCAGTGTGATCATTGACCTTGCCGCAGCCACGGGAGGTAATACTCCGTTTACAAAAAATAATGAAACGGTTACAGAGAAAGGGGTGTACATAGTTGGTAACAGTCAGCTTGCTGCAAGCATGCCGAGTGATGCGAGTAAGCTGTATGGTAAAAATGTGCTGAACTTTTTACAATTGATTATTACAAAAGAAGGAGCCCTTGATTTGAACTGGGATGATGATTTGGTGAAAGGATGTTGTATAACGCACGAAGGCAATGTGGTGCACGAGCGGGTGGCAGCACTGCTTTCAGAAAAATAATTTCTTATGGAACAAGTATTTAACTGGCTGACAATACATCAGCAAATGATCTATGTTGTAATCCTCATGGTCTTCGTAGGTATAGAAGTCATTGGCCGTGTACCAAGTGTATTACACACGCCCCTGATGAGCGGCGCAAATGCTATCCATGGAGTAGTGATTATCGGAGCCATCATTGTTATGGGCAAGGCAGACGCAGATAATTATCTCGCATTGATTCTTGGATTCCTGGCAGTTATTGTAGGTACGCTCAATGTTGTGGGTGGATTTGTTGTTACCGACCGCATGTTGGAAATGTTTAAGAAAAAGAAATCATAAAATATGGCAGTTTCACTTCTCGCTATTGCATATCTCATAGCCTCTGTAACCTTTATCGTTGGTTTGAAGATGCTTTCGAACCCTGCCTCTGCAAGGCGAGGCAATCTGGTTGCTGCTGCGGGTATGACGATCGCCATCTTTGCAACCATTTTTCTTTATCAGGAAAACGGACAAAAGCTGGGAAACTATGGTTGGATTTTAGGAGGACTCCTGATCGGAACAATTGTTGGTACGCTTGCTGCTAAGAAAGTAAAGATGACGGCAATGCCGCAGATGGTTAGTTTGTTTAACGGGATGGGAGGGGCCTGCGCCGCATTGATTTCACTGGTAGAATTCGATCATCTTCTGCATCATGGTCACAATGCAGACATCAATACCACTACGTTGCTCATCATACTGCTGGGCTTGATTATTGGTTCGGTTTCTTTTTCCGGAAGCATGATTGCCTGGGGTAAATTGGATGGTCGTATAAAGGATTTCGCCTTCAAAGGACAACATATTTTTAATCTTCTCTTACTGGGTACACTGATCATATTAACTTCTTATATGATCCTGACTCTGCCAGAAGACCTGTCTTTGTTCTTCCATGTTATTCTAGCACTTTCCCTCTTCTATGGTATCTTTTTTGTATTACCCATTGGAGGTGCAGATATGCCGGTGGTTATCTCTTTACTGAATTCATTCACCGGAGTGGCTGCTGCCTGCGGTGGTTTCCTCTACGATAACAAAGCAATGCTTACCGGAGGGATTCTTGTCGGTGCAGCCGGCACCTTGCTCACCATTTTAATGTGCAAGGCCATGAACCGTTCGCTCTCCAATGTTTTGATTGGCTCTTTCGGAGGAGGAGCTACTGCATCATCCGGTGGTTCAAAAGAGCAGGGTAATTTCAAAGAAATTTCACTCAGCGATGCAGCTGTGGTGATGAGTTATGCTACTAAAGTAATGATTGTTCCCGGTTACGGACTGGCGGTAGCTCAGGCGCAGCACGCATGCCATGAATTGGAAAAAGTACTATCCGATAAAGGTGTGGAAGTGAAGTATGCCATCCACCCGGTTGCAGGTCGGATGCCTGGTCATATGAATGTTTTACTGGCAGAAGCAGATGTTAGTTATGATAAATTACAGGAGATGGAGCAGGCAAACGAAGAGTTCCCGACTACGGATGTAGTGCTGATCCTGGGGGCAAACGACGTAGTGAACCCGGCCGCTAAAACAGATCCTGCTTCACCGATTTATGGGATGCCCATCCTGGATGTTGAGTTAGCAAAAACAGTTATCGTTAATAAGCGCAGTATGAAACCGGGATATGCCGGTATTGAAAATGATTTGTTCTTCCGGCCCAAAACAAGCATGTTGTTTGGCGATTCTAAAAAAGTACTGCAGGATCTGATCGCAGAAGTAAAGAATCTTTAACCAACTTCCTTCAACTTCTTTAGATTTGACCGGTGAATTTACCGGACGAATTACTGGATTCCTTAAAATCGCTTAGCGGATTCAACGCAACGGCGTTTATAGATGTGCACAGCCGAAATGAATTCGAAACATCGATCCGTTTAAATCCTCAAAAGTCAAAACAAGACCTTCCCCTCCACCAACCAATCCTCTGGAGTTCTTATGGCTACTCATTAGAAAATCGCCCCTCCTTTACACTTGATCCTTTTTTTCATGCGGGCCATTATTATGTTCAGGAATCGAGCAGCATGTTTCTCGAAGAAGTTTTAAAACAAACGGTATCCGTGAAGGAGCCCTTACTGGCAATAGATTTATGTGCGGCACCCGGAGGGAAATCAACCCTGATTCAGTCTGTATTGCATCCTGAAAGTCTGATTGTTTGCAACGAAGTCATTCAAAAAAGAGTTTCAATACTCAAGGAAAATGTAATTAAATGGGGTGCTTCGAATATGGTGGTTACCAGTCAGGATCCTGCTGCATTCAATCGTATGTCTGGGTTAGCAGATCTGATGCTGATTGATGCTCCCTGCAGCGGCAGTGGTTTGTTTCGAAGAGAACCGGAACTGGTTCAGGAATGGAGTAAACAGGCTGTGCAACTTTGCAGCGAACGTCAGAGGCGGATTCTGGCAGACAGCTGGAATGTATTGAAAGAAGGCGGTGTGCTTATTTATTCAACCTGTTCTTATTCAGAAGAAGAAAATGAACAGGTGATGGATTGGATCTCTTCGGAATTGCAGGCCGAAACCAAGCGTATCCGTTTGAGAGAAGAATGGCAGATCGAAGAGTCGGTTTCAGCAGGAAAAAATTACGGATATCGATTCTGGCCTTACAAAGTAAGGGGAGAAGGTTTTTTCATTGCTGCATTTCAAAAAATAACACCGGTGAGCCCGTTCAAGAATAGTCGACGGAATGTTACAGGAACAGTTTCCTCAATGGAAAAGGAAGCTGCAGCACAATGGATTGAACTGAAGGACGAAGTACATTTACTATTTCAGGGAGAACACCTGGCGGCGGTTCCGGATCGGTGGAAGTCGTTTATTCACTATTTAATAGAAGAACACCGGGTTCGGTATGCCGGTGTTGAGCTGGGTTCAATCGTACGTGATCGTATAAATCCTGATCATGCTCTTGCCTTGTCGGGTTTGTTAAAAACAGATATTCCTTGCGTGGAACTCTCCAAGGAACAGGCCTTGGACTATCTTAGAAAAAATGAAGGATTGTATTCTGATATTCCTAATGGCTGGATATTGATTCAATTCGAGGGAGCAAAACTGGGTTGGATAAAAGGAGTGGGAAAGCGCATCAATAATTACTATCCGAAAGAATGGAGAATCCGGATGAAATGAAATGGTAGTCGGTTAAGTGTTTCGACGGATAGCGGACAACCGTTAACCGATTATTTTCTTCCAAAATCTGCGGGGTTTTCTCCCCAGTCTTCCGTTTCCCATTTGAGAATCGGATTCTTAAATGTATGCGAGGCAAGCCAGTGTTCAGCCCGGTCAATCAAATCGAAAATCAGTTTTGTTTTAGGAGAACGTATCAGATTTGTTTTGCATTTTTTTTGATGTACCCACCCGATTGCGTTCCGGCTATCGCTGTAAATGGGCATGTCTGCTAAGCCCTGTTTTTTACAGTAGGCGAGTGCATGTACAATCGCTAGAAATTCCCCAATATTATTAGTGCCGTTTGGCAATGGCCCGTGATGAAAAATACGTTTTCCGGTATGAAAAAAAATCCCCTGATATTCCATGTCTTTTTGTACACTGTTCCAGGCGGCATCAACCACAATACAGATCGAAAGCGGCGTGCCTGTTTTCTTTTTCTCTGTTGATTTTGATTTTTTTTTAATGTTGCCCGAGATGCTGAATTCCGGATTCTGATTCAGGGCGAACTCTGCTTCAGCTTTCGTTGGAAAGGATTTATAACGGGCGCCTGCTACTCCGGAAACCTGTTGGCTGCATGCTTCCCAGGAGAAATAGATTCCCGGATTCAATCCTTTCCAAACGACGTAGTATTTTGTTTTTTTAGCAGCCATCCTTTCAAAAATCAAATGGTGTTCTATCAAATCTGTAGCTCTATATGGGTGTAAACTTAAATGCTTTTTCGCATCTTTGTCAAATAAATTCACCATACATGATTCGCTTTCTCTTCTGTTCTTTTTTAATGCTAGGTTTTCTCTCCGTTCGGTCGCAATCCATACCTTCTGATATTCAGCTGGACGATCAGTTAAAGCCATATCTCGTTCATGTAGTTGGACAAAAGGAAAATTATTACAGCATTGGCAGGATTTATAATATCAGTCCGAAAATCATGGCACCGTACAATCAACTGGATATGACGAAGACAGCTTTGTCCATCGGCCAAACGATACGCATTCCTTTGAATGAAACGAATTTCTGGCAACGAGGTGTCCGTACGGAGCAGGAGGCCTTGATTCCGCTGCATTATCAGTTGAAGAATACACAATCGGTGACCGCCCTCTCAAATCAATTGAAAGGGGATGTGGATTTAATCCGTTCCTGGAACCAGCTCAATACGGATGAACTGAATAAAGGAGATCGCATTATTATTGGCTATCTGAAAGTAGATAAAACGCTTTCTCCCATTGCGAATCAGGCGGTTCCGATTCGAAAAGAGCCCGACATCAAGACAAATCCTATTGCACAGGAAACAAACAAACAACCTGAGAGGAAGTCTTTAATTGTCGAAACTCCAGTTGTTGCTGATAAAGAAAAACCGGTTGCAGTTAAACAATCGGAAATAAAAAAAATAACGAAAGAAAGTTTATATAAAGGAGAAGGTGTTTTTAAATCGGAATACGAGCAGCAAATGAAAGCTACATCTGCAAGCAGGAAAGACGGAGGGGAGGCAACGGTATTTAAGAGTACCAGCGGGTGGACCAACGGGAAGTATTATTTACTCATGAATGGGGTTGAAAGGGGAACAGTTGTACTTATAAAAAATCCTTCGAACGGAAAGGTGATTTACGCAAAAGTGCTTTCTTCTGTTCAGGATGTGAAGACGGACTCAAAAGAAAAACTCATTATCAGTGAAGCGGCAGCAGATCAGTTGGGTTTGGGTAAGAAAGAAAATTCACTCGAGCTGATCTGGGCTGCAGAATAAATTAGTTTTCCCATCGATAACCTCTCAGAAAATCTTCAATCTGCATTTTCTTCTTGCCTTCAGGTTGGATTTCAAGCAGATGAATATAGCCATCTTTACAGGCGAATTTCAGATAGGTCTTTTTATCTGAAAGATATGTTCCCGGATGTTCGTTCATATCCGTTTTTTCTCTCTCAGCCTTAAAAACTTTGATCAGTTTGTTTTCAAGATGAGTGAACGCACCCGGATAGGGAGCTAAACCGCGTATGCGATTATAAACAGCGTCTACAGACTGATTAAAATCAATTTTGCAGGTATCTGAAAAAATTTTCGGTGCATGTTTGGAGGGATAGTCATTCACCAGGGCTGCCTGTGATTGTGGCTGAATTTTTCCGGCACAAAGATCACGGATTGTTTGAACCAGCAGTTTTGCACCTGCTTCTTTGAGTACATCGTGCAGCTCTCCTGCAGTTTGATGCGGTTCAATCGGAATGGGTTGCTGAAGTAGGATATTGCCGGTATCAATCTCATGTTTTAACTGAAAGGTGGTGATACCGGTTTCTTGTTCTCCGTTGATGATTGCCCAGTTGATGGGAGCAGCTCCCCGGTAGTTGGGTAACAGGCTGGCATGAACATTAATGGTACCCATCGGAGGGAGATTCCAGACGATTTCCGGCAACATCCGAAAAGCAACTACCACCTGCAGATCCGGTTTCAATGATTTTAAATTATCAATAAATGCAGGATCTTTTAATTTTTGTGGCTGCAGCACCGGAATCCCTTTTTCCAGGGCATAGGTTTTAACGGCACTTTCAGTAAGTTTCATGCCTCTGCCTGCAGGCTTATCCGGAGCGGTCACTACGCCTACAACATGAAATCCTGACTGTATCAGGGCATCAAGTGAACGCACAGCAAATTCGGGCGTCCCAAGAAATACGATGCGAAGTTTCTGCCAAAGGGTTAAATGCGGAGTTGGTTCCGGTGAAGTCATTACTATATGCAACTGAATAGATAATAAATCTTACTCAATTTCGAGCGTTCGGTCTTCCTGCCGGATACGGGTCATATTATTGCGTTGCAGGATCTCTTTTGCAAGATTGAGGTAATTGATAGCGCCTTTACTGTCGCTGTCATAAAGTATAACGGGCTTGCCAAAACTGGGGGCTTCACTGAGTCGGGTGTTGCGGTGTATGATGGAATCAAAAACAATGCCTTCGAAATGCTTACGTACTTCACTCACTACCTGATTGCAGAGGCGAAGTCGTCCGTCATACATGGTCATTAGAATTCCCTCAATGACAAGATTAGTGTTTAATCGGCTTTGTACAATTTTTATCGTGTTGAGGAGCTTTCCCAATCCTTCCAGTGCAAAAAATTCAGCCTGTACAGGAATTACAACGGAGTGGGCTGCGGTAAGGGCGTTAACTGTAATCAAACCAAGAGAAGGTGAACAATCGATGATGATAAAATCGTATTCGGATTCAATATCCTCCAGCAGTTGCTTTAAAACGTTTTCCCGGTTGGGATGGTTGATCATTTCGATTTCCGCACCAACCAGATCGAGGTGCGAGGGAATCAGATCGAGATACGGAATTTCAGTTTTTAAAACCACATCTTTTGCACTTGCCCCATTCATAAAACAATCGTAGAGGCTTTGCTGCACATTATGCAGATCAAAGCCTACGCCGGTGGTGCTGTTGGCCTGCGGATCGGCATCTACCAGCAGTGTTTTAAATTCAAGAATAGCTAAACTTGCAGCCAGGTTTATGGCAGTGGTAGTTTTTCCGACGCCTCCTTTTTGATTCGCAATACCGATGATTCTGGCCATAAAACGATAATCTGATTGATTCAGTTTGTTCAAATATCCAATGTTTCTCCGATTTCCGGTAATAAAAGTATTAACCCGTTGCTGGAAAAATGTGCTTTTGCTTTTTCTTTATCCATTTCGATATAAGGAAAGGTGTTGTAATGGACACCAATAACTTTCGGACACTGGATAAGATGGGCCGCTTTAGCAGCATCTTCGAAGCCCATTGTAAAATGATCTCCGATAGGAAGCACGGCACAATTCACTGCCGAACCCTGCGATACCAGCTGCATATCCAGGGTAAGCGCAGTATCACCGCTGTAATAAACCTTTTTCTCTCCCGTTATACAAAACCCCATCGGATTCCCGCCATAACTTCCATCCGGCAACGACGAAGAATGCTGCGCTACAACACATTTGACGCTGAAATGATCCCAAACTTTTTTCCCGCCTGTATTCATGGGAAGGGTGTTGCTGATCCCTTTCTTATTGAGCCACTGACAAATTTCCCAGGAAGCAACTACCAATGCCCCGGTTTGTTGAGCAAGTTGTTCACAATCGGCTATATGGTCTTCATGACCATGACTGATAAAGATGAAATCAGCCTTGATTTTATCAATGGGGATGTGTTGAGCCAAAGGGTTGGGGCTGATAAAAGGATCAAACAAAAGGCGAGATCCGCTCGTTTCGATCAGAAAACAGGAATGCCCGTAATATGTAAATTTCATTTTGACTTGCTGTTGAAGCCCTAAAAGGTATTAAAAACACAAATTTAATACTCTGAATCTGCAGGGGGGAACAATAGTTGTCCCCGTTCGTTAATAATCAGGTTAAACCTTGGAACGATTATTTTCTGAACTTTAACACGATCACTTATGCGTCGTCTGTTTGCATCCTGGGCTTTTTTTATTGTTTTTTTGCTGATAGATTTCTATGTTTTCCAGGCGATCAGGTTTATTTCGGAAGGCTGGAATCCCAGGGCTAGATGGTGGGCCTTTATTTGTTACTGGACAATAACAGCCCTTTCTATAGCCTTTATCCTAGCACTTATTTTTACATCAACGGATCAATGGCATCGCCTGTTTCGAACCTACCTCTTTGCGTTCATCATCGGAATTTTTCTTTCCAAAATACTTGCCAGCTTATTTTTTGTTGCCGACGATTTGAGGCGAGTGCTGCAATGGTCGTCTGTAAAGCTCTTTCGTTTTGTTAAACCCGGGGATATCTCTGCTAATGATGCCGGTATTCCAAGATCTGTTTTTATTAGCTGGATGGGTCTTGTTACCGGTGGAGGGTTGTTCAGCGCCCTTGTTTACGGTTTTGGAAATAAGTATCGCTACCAGGTTCGAAAACTCAAGCTCCATTTTCCGGATTTACCGGAGGCATTCCGGGGTTTTCGCATTGTACACATCAGCGATATACACAGTGGTAGTTTTACTGATAAAGTAGCGGTTCAGAGGGGTATAGAGCGTATACAGCAACAGCAGGCAGATCTGATCTTGTTTACCGGCGATCTGGTGAATCAGGAAGTAAATGAAATGCAACCTTATGTAAACATGTTTCAAACACTGAATGCTCCGCATGGCGTTTTTGCCACTTTGGGCAATCACGACTACGGGTTTCCTAAGGGGCAAACGAAAGAGGAGGTTGAGCAAATACAGCTTTTAAACGCCCAAAAAGTGAAGGAGATGCATCAGGTTCTGGGCTGGCAGACATTGAGCAACGAATACCGGATAATTGAATTGAACGGAGCTTCTATAGCGCTGCTAGGGGTGGATAATATCAGTGCCAAAGCGAACTTCCCCTCTTTCGGAAACCTTTCAAAGGCAGTAAAGGATATGCCGGATACCTCTTTCAAAATTTTAATGAGCCACGATCCTTCACACTGGAATAAAGAAATCACAAGTCGGTATCAGGATATTAACCTCACATTATCTGGGCACACCCATGGTATGCAATTTGGAGTTGAGTTGCCGGGTTTTAGGTGGAGTCCGGTAAAATATCTTTATAAACAATGGGCAGGACATTACCGGGAAGGAGATCAGCATTTGTACGTTAACCGGGGCTTTGGTTTTATCGGTTATCCGGGGAGAGTGGGTATTCTGCCGGAAATTACCGTGATTGAACTGACCTGAATAAACGAAGATTAAACCTTCTTTGATTTAAAGAATCATAGATACGTTTTGCTGCATGAGAAAGATTCTATTACTTTTTCTCTACCTGTTTGCTGCTTCATTTTGTTTTGCACAAAAGGATACGGATTCCGTATTTGTTAACACGGATTCAATTGAAAAGGAACTGGATGCATTTCTGGCTCTAAATGGATACCTGTCTAAAAGAAATACATGTCAGCTTTCTGCAGGTATCCACAACTCATCCCTGAGTGTGAATAATAAAGCTTTAAATGTTCAGCAAACGAATAATCCGCTAGTTTTATCGAGTTCATTTCAATACCAGCATAAGTCGGGCTGGAATATTTCTGCAGAACCCCGGATGCTGGCAGCGGGAAATGAATCCGGTTTTTTGCAGTCTGCATTTTCTACAGGGTATCGGTACGACAGGAATGCTTTTCTACAGGCAGGGATTGTTTATACCAACTATCTCAAAAACCCTAACCTTAGCAAATATGCTACCCCTTATACACATGAGTGGTATGGATATAGTCAGACTAGCAAATGGAAAATAAACCCATTTTTATCCGTTGGATATGCTATCGGCAGGTATCAGGAATCAACCATAAAGGATAGCAGCTTTTTATTAGACCGCCCCTTTCCAAGACCGGACACACTTATACAATTCAGGATCTATGATACGTTGCGAGTTGGCCTTCGTGATTTTTCAGTAAGTACCGGATGTTCATACAGATTCTTGAAACAGGGGAAGCAAGCAGATCGGTTTCTTATATTCACAACTTCGATGATGCTGTTTTTTGTTCAAAATCGTTATGATGTCGAATATGCATCTGCCAGTGTATTATCCCCCCGAACTCGGCTTTATTTACAGCAAAGACCAATATTAAGAGAAGAACTGATTCGTCAGTTGCGCCAGCAGTTCAGCGGCTTTAATCAAACCAGGAGTTTTTTAAATACCAGTATTTTTCAGTTGCAGTCTATGGGACTCAATCTGGATGCTGAGATTTATCGAAAACATTTTTTTATCAATCCGCAGATTTATCTGGATTATTACCTGCTAAGCAATCAAAATCAGCTTAATATATTTTTCAGTCTTCAGACCGGATGGATCTTTTAAATTATTTAACAGGTGAATTCGCATTCTTTCTTTTTGAATACAAATGAAACCCCTATTTTTATTGTATAAAAATTACCTTATGCAAAAAAATCATCTTCTTTTAATCTTCGGTTTATTTATTTCTTCTTTTGCTTTTGCGCAGAAGGTGAATCTGGGTCCAAAACTGGGAGCCAATATTGGGAAAATTGACGGTGCCGGATTTAGCCAGAAATATTCACTGGGTTATCATGTAGGAGGATTTTTAAGAATCGGTCTTGGAAAAAAATGGGCCATCCAGCCGGAAGTATTATGGAATCAGATCAATGCCGATACAGCAAGTGGATTCAGCTCTATCTATCAGAATTTACTGGATCAGGATTTTCAGAATCCTCAGCTGACCTACCTCAGCATCCCTTTATTGTTAAATTTCAAACCTGGAAAAGTTATTTCATTTCAGGCCGGGCCTCAATTTGGCATATTACTTGATAAAAGCAGGAGTTTGCTTCAAAATGGTCAAAGTGCTTTCAAGCAGGGAGATTTATCGATGCTCTTTGGTGTACAACTGCATATTTTTATGATTGATGTTTATGGTCGTTACACCATCGGTTTGGATAATATCAGCGATATACAAGATCAGAATTCCTGGAAAACAACAGGATATCAGGTTGGGGTAGCCTTAGCCTTATTTTAAAATTTCTTGAAAAGAGGGGTCGTGTAATATTTCCGGATTGCTATGAGGATTGCGCTGTTTCCTTGTACGCAGTCATCCAGCTGCTTGCGGTTGATAAAAGAGCAGCTTCTTCAAAATGAGCACTCATAATCTGTAAAGAAAAGGGTAGGCCGTTGCTATGTTCAAACAATGGTATTGAAATGGCCGGTATTCCGGTAAGGTTCGCAAAAACTGTATATATATCTGCCAGATACATTTGTAAAGGATCTTTTGTCTTTTCTCCGATACGAAAAGCTGTTTCGGGAGAAACCGGTGAAATCAAAAGATCGACTTGTTCAAAAAGTTGCTTTGTAAGATCCAATAATTTTCTACGGATCTGTTGCGCTTTGGTGAAATAAGCATCGTAGTATCCGGCACTTAAAACAAAGGTTCCCAGCAATATCCGCTTTTGTACTTCTTTTCCGAATCCTGCTGTTCTGTTACCTGAATAATAGGTTTCCAGAGAAGATGTTGTACTTTGCTGATATCCGTAACGGATGCCATCATAGCGGGAGAGGTTGCTGCTGGCCTCGGCAGTTGTTAGAATATAATAAGCGGGTACGATATAATCCAGCAGTTCAAAATCAAGCACTTTAACAGTGTATCCATCCTGTTCTAACTGCCCGATGAAAGCACGGTTCTTTTCTCTTATTTCCGGATCT
>Ga0315902_10004610_pt1 | contig 19795 bp, 16 predicted proteins | sample LakEriMetagenome_9_FD_203523 | JGI IMG/M metagenome (GOLD analysis project Ga0315902, IMG submission 203523) | Freshwater fungal communities from buoy surface, Lake Erie, Ohio, United States - Buoy 12 MA117 | ecosystem: Environmental > Aquatic > Freshwater > Lake > Lake biofilm | place: USA... | reverse complement strand
AAGGCTTTCAGGGAAATTTCAGGTTGAGTGCTTCTGAAGCAGCACTGACAGCAGAAGGACCCTTGGGTAAAAAGAATGGCAAGACAACCTATTTAGCATCAGTTAGACGGTCTTATCTGCAGTTCATTTTTGCATTGATCGAACTTCCATTTTTACCTGATTACTGGGATTATCAGTATAAGGTTACGCATCAGCTGGATAATAAAAATGAAATCAATCTAATTGGCATTGGAGCAATCGACAATTTCAGATTTAAGAGACCCGATAATCCAACTTTAGAGCAGCTTGCTATTCTGGAGCAAATTCCTTTGAATACACAAAGAACCAATACAGTGGGAATTTCCTGGCGTCATACGATGAACAAAGGATTCTGGCAACTTGCGTTGAGCAACAACAGGTTGGTGAACACAGCTGATCAGTATGAAGACAATGAAAAGCCGGTTGAATCTGAGCGGATACTACGGTATAGGTCAACCGAAGAAGAAACCAGGTTGCGTTACGAGTGGAACAAAACAATAAACAAATGGCAGATCAGTGCCGGTACTGTTGGCATACTTGCGCAATACAGCAATTCAACTTTTCAGCGCAGACCGGGATATGTTGCTAATTTCTCCGGTGACATCCGCTTTTTACGCTATGGTTTTTTCCTTAGTTCAACACGTAAATTTTTGGATAACCGACTTACCATAAATGCAGGATTAAGAACAGACGGTAATACATTTACCAATAACGGCAACGACCTGCTAAGCACTTTGTCACCTCGTTTGTCAATGAGTTGGCGGTTTAACAGCACACTTACATTCAATGCTTCTGCAGGAAGATATTTTAAACTGGCACCATATACAATTCTGGGTTACAGAGAAAATGGTGTGCTGGTGAATAAGAATACAGATTATATCCAATCAGATCATCTTGTTTCAGGTTTTGAAATTACCCCTCGCTCTTCAACTCGTATAACGGTGGAAGGGTTTTATAAATGGTACAATGGTTATCCTGTTTCAATAGATAAAGGCATCTCACTTGCTAATCTGGGAGGAGATTTCGGCGTATTGGGTAACGAGCGAATCAGCAGTAACGGGAGAGGGAAAGCTTATGGGGTAGAGTTTATGTATCAGGAACGATTGACCAAAAATTTTTACGGGATATTGGCTTACACTTTTTATTACAGTTTGTTCACGGGAGCAGACCGAAATAAGTTTATTGCTTCTTCGTGGGATAATCGTCATTTGATTTCTTTCACCGGTGGGTATAAATTTCCACGTAACTGGGAAGTGGGGTTGAGATTCCGTTTTCAAGGAAATGCACCGGCAACACCTTACGACATTGTTCAGAGCCTCGACAATTATCCTTTTAATAATGCGGGGGTATTGGATTTTAATCGGATTAATACAGAGCGTTTACGGTCATTCAATGCAGCAGATCTGCGTATAGATAAAAAATGGAATTTCAGGAAATGGACCCTGGATCTTTTTTTAGATATACAGAATTTGTATAACAGTCAAAACCCAACTCAGTCGGGTTTTACGTTGAAACGTAATGCAGATAATACAATAGCGACTAGTAACAATGAGCCTTATAATCCCGGTGTATTCGGAAATCCGCTTGCGCCCAACAACAGACAGCTTGCTATACCGGTTATTCTGGCGAATACAAGCGGATCTCGTTTACCAAGTATTGGATTTGTAGTAGAGTTTTGATATATCGCATATTCGGTGGATATTCGATGTATAAAATAATTGCATGCAACGCATTTGTCTTTTCCCCGGCACGTTTGATCCTATTACGGTAGGGCACCTGGATATTATTTACAGGTCTCTTCCATTGTTTGATAAATTGATTATCGGTATTGGAAGAAATGCGAACAAAGCACCGATGTTTTCGGAAGAACAACGTATTTCCTGGATAAAAGAAATTTTTAAAGATGAACCGAGGGTGGAGGCTGTCGTTTATGAAGGATTAACTGTTGAATGTTGCAAGCAGATAGGTGCCAAATACATTTTGAGAGGCATTCGTTATGTGAATGATTTTGAATATGAAAAAGCAATCGCAGACATGAACAGGAGTTTGGATCCTCAGGTGGAGACGATCTTCCTCACTTGTCTTCCTCAGTACACTTCTGTTGCATCTACACTAGTAAGAGACGTGATTCGCAACGGAGGAGATGCTTCTCCTTTTTTACCTGAACAGGTACGTGAAACTTTAAAATGATTTCAAACAATATATAAGTTGAATACAATCTGGTTTAATAAGGGGCTTTCTATAGAGCATTTAAAACAAATGGGAAATGGCACTATGGGGGAGCATATTGGATTGAATCTGACAGAGCTTGGTCCAGATTTTTTAAAAGCAACCATGCCGGTAGATCATCGCACCAAACAGCCATATGGATTGTTGCATGGCGGAGCGAGTTGTGTACTGGCAGAAACATTAGGCAGTGTAGCATCCGCACTGGTTATTAATCCGGAAAAATTTATTTGTGTGGGCATTGAGATCAATGCAAATCATGTTAGGTCGGCCAGAGAAGGGTTGGTTACAGGTAATTGTACCCCGATTCACTTAGGCGCAAGCACACATGTATGGGATATACGTATTCACGATGAGAAGAACAGGCTTATATGCGTAAGCCGACTTACAGTTGCTGTTTTAAAGCGAACCGGCCAGGATATTGTTTAATACATCTCTAACAGATGGATAAGTGTTATTCAGGTAGTTTGTTAATTCGTTGGTTGGAACCCATTTTATTTCACTGATATCCTCTTCCAGCTGAGGTTGAAGCGTTTGGTTGCTTTCGGCAGTCATTTTATACCAGACCGATTTTTTCAATATATTCTTTCCTGATTCCCGGTATGTGTGGTAGGAGTCGGGAAGCTTCTCTTTGATGGAAACACGCAGTAGTCCTGTTTCTTCACACACTTCTCTGATTGCACATTCTTCAATGCTTTCTCCTTCATCCAGCTTTCCTTTAGGCAGATCCCATTTACCTCTTCTGAAAATCAGCAGGATTTCCTTTTTTTCATTTTCAACCACACCACCGGCAGCAGTGATTTCTGTAAATGCGCGGCTAAAGTTTTCATATAATTTCTTGAGATCATTGCAAATGATCATTCCGCTTTTTATTTCCTCTTTTTCCATTTCTTGAAGCAATGTTTGTATGGCTTCTTGGTTACATTCTTTAATAATGAATGAATTTAAGTTCACGTTAAGGCCGTTCAAAATATCATCTTCGCTATCAGATAGGAAAGTCGGTTTATTCCCAATATAGATGGTGATGTACATAACTAAATTTTAAGAATCCGTTTCGGCGGTACAATTTTGCGGCATGACAAATGAACGAGCCGTAGCGGAAAAATTGCTACAAGTTAATGCCATCCGACTAAATCCTGATGAACCATTTACCTGGGCTAGCGGGTGGAAAAGTCCGATTTATTGCGACAATAGGAGGGTGCTGTCTTTTCCTCATGTGAGAGAATTCATTAAAAGTGAGTTGTGCAATGTGATTTTTGAAGCATTTCCTGAAGCAGATTACCTGGCCGGGGTTGCAACGGCAGGCATTCCCTGGGGAGCCATGGCTGCAGATCAATTAAAGCTGCCATTTGTTTATGTGCGTCCGAAGCCTAAAGAGCACGGGCTGGGAAATCAGATAGAGGGATTTATAGAGGCAGGGAAAAAAGTGATTGTTGTAGAGGATTTAATATCAACCGGAAAGAGCAGTTTACAGGTAGTTGAGGTGTTACGTAATGCCGGACTGCAGGTGGAGGGGATGGTGGCCATTTTCACATATGGCTTCCCTATTGCATCTCAATCGTTCTCTGAAGCAGGGGTTCAGTTAAAAACATTGACCAATTATCAGACATTAATTGATCTGGCAATTCAAAAGAGGATTGTGCAGCAAGATCAGGAAAGTGTTTTAAAAGAATGGGCGGATAATCCTGCAGCCTGGAAGCAAAATCAATAGCAGGGGATAATCAGGTGCAACGGCCGAATATACGAGTATGAATTAGTCCATCAGGCTCAGTTCATGCCTTCCCTCATAATCAACATTGAAGGTTTTGAAGAAACCAATCGTTCCCGCATTGACGGTTCCTTTCGCTTGCACAAGAACTGATTTATGCGAAAGCATATTCCAGGCGTTTTTAATGATATTCTTCATATCTGTTCTTAGGGAGACGGGAAGTATAAAATCTGACTTTTTGTCAACATGTATCAAGGAATCGCTAACTGATTTACCAAGGTAAAGTCCATCCACATATATATCGAGGTCGCTTTTTTTAATATCAAATGCGAATTTATTTGGGTTGTGATAAACCAGCTCCATGGTCATTGTAGATTCTTTCAACCCAATTCTTGAGATTTTCAGGTTGCGAAAATCTTTGTATTCAGGCACTTTAAAAACTTTACAAGAGGAGAGAAGTGTTACCAATAAAAATAGAACCATCAACCGCATTAGATTCAGATTTAATTATCAGGCAAAATAAGGGAACAAATTTTAAATCCATCGAAAATGATTCTAAAACATGCTTAAATTTGGCTAAAGCTTTTAGCTTTGATTCAATAAAGTGCTTATTATTAATAAACTAATTTAATTAATATTATTAAATATATATAAATATATCATTATCAGTTTATTATAAATAATATATAAAGTTAAAATACAAAAATTGTGACGCCTAATTCATTTTTATTTAAATAAAAAAAATAGTACAATTTTTTAAAAGTTTTAAAATTAAAATAAAATATATAAAATATTGATATGCAGTACTTTGGAAGTATATACTTTTATTTAAAATTTAATAATAGCGCTTTTGGCCCTATTTTTTTGTCTGATACTTACAAAAAGACGATGCATTTAAACCGTACCTGGTTGATGGGGCCAAATAAGGTCATTGGTTTAAGCGTTCCCCTGGCGGGAGGAAGACAAAATATGCAGCCGGTTAAAGAGGTAAAGATAGCCGGTGACCGAAGCTGGTCGAGGGTTCACTGGCGAACAATACATGACTGTTACCGGAAAGCGCCCTGGTTCGAAAATTACTGCGATACCTTACAATCACTTTATGAAGCTCCCCCTCTTTTTTTATGGGAATGGAACTATATGTGTATGGAATGGGCTCTGGATCAGATAAAAGAATTTAATGTCATATTGTCTGAATTTGAAAATATAGATCATAATCAGAGAATTCAAGATGCCTCAGACAAACCTTTATTTAATCCGCCGGCCGACCATCCATCCTATCTGCAGGTATTTTCCGACAGGCATGGTTTTGTTTCAAATCTTTCGATATTAGATTTATTATTTAATGAGGGGCCTTTGGCATATGAATATCTAAACAGGTTGTCATTTTATTTAATCTCAAACATTCCCGCAAATGAAAAGGGGAAGCTGTAATTTTACTTTCCGTTAATGAAGTGGTTGAAACAATTTTATCTGATACTGCCCCTTATTTGTTTGCTGTCTTTTTCAGGCAGCGCACAAAATTTTTCAAATAAAGGGACAGAATTCTGGCTCGCCTATCCTGCCCATATAGATGGCAACACTTCAAGAATGGCGCTTTATATATCTTCTGATGTTTCCACAACAGGCACCGTTTTCCTGGCAGGCAGAAGTATTCCGTTTTCGGTAACTGCCAATAGGGCTTCAGTTGTTCAGATTTCTCCAGCTACTTATCCCGTGATTAATAGTCAGAATGAGGGTATTGTGCCCGGAAACGGTATTAGGATTGTTTCCGCAGCACCTGTAGTAGTATATGCTCATGTTTTAAATGCAGCTCGTTCGGGCTCCACTTTGCTGTTTCCAACCAACACGTTGGGAAGGGAATATATTGTTGCGGCTTATAATAGCGTAGCTGATAATCCGCCGCCGCCCAATTCTGTTAATGCTTCACCATCAGGAAGTCAGTTTACAATTGTGGCTGTAGAGGACAATACTACAGTTGAAATTACACCTTCAGCACCTGATGTGCAAAACAGCAGGCCGGCAGGGGTGCCTTTTGTGATACAGTTAAATAAGGGTGATGTATACCAGTTCCGAACAAACTATCAAAATGATGTAACAGGAACCAAAATACGTTCTCTGGCAAGTCCTACTTCTCCCTGTAAACCTCTTGCAGTTTTTTCCGGAAATGCGTGGTCTGCTTTTGGATGCCCTGGTATTATCGGAACTAATTGCCAAGCTTCAGGTGGTGATAATTTGTTTCAGCAAATGATTCCCCGCGCTGCATGGGGGAAGGAGTATATAACAGCTCCCTTTGCAGATCGTCCCTTTGATATTTACAGAATTATTGTGGATGATCCTGCTACGCAGGTGACTGTTAACGGAAGTTTATTGCCTTCCACTTTACTTGTAAATAATACATATTACCAGCTTGCGGGATCTGTGCCCAATGTTATTACTTCAAGTAAGCCGGTGATAGTTGTACAGTACATGATCTCACAAAATTGTGATCCCAGAAATAATACAGCTCCAAATTGTGGTGTATTACCCGGAGCGCCGGGATATCCCGGTCCGGCTTCATTTCCCGGCGATCCCGAAATGATTATCATTAACCCTATTGAACAAACGATTAATGACGTAACTGTTGTATCTGCCCGAAATGACCTCACTCCACCTAACACCAATATCACTAAACATTTCTTTACCATTATTATGAAGACGGTGGCTACTTCCAGTCTTCGGATTGACGGAGCTAGACCAACCGGCACCTTTATACCAATTGGAACTTCAGGTTATTCTTATTTACATGAAAATGTAACTGCCTCCACCCAGTCAAATCCATCACATCGCATCAATGCCGACAGTGGATTTGTTGCACTTGCGTATGGTATGGGTTCTGTTGAATCTTACGGTTATAATGCAGGTACCAACGTGATTGATTTATATCAGTTCATCACCACCCGTAATCAATATGCAACTGTTAACAGTCCGGTTGCCTGTAAAAATGCTCCCTTTATTATTTCTCTTACAATACCTTACGTACCGAAGGATATGAAATGGGAAATTCCTAATTATCCTGATGTGTCTATTACAGACCCGATACCTGATTCAGTTTATCAGGTGAACGGGAGAACCATTTATGAGTTCAGGCTGCCTACACCTTATGTTTATGCACAGATAGGAACTTATCCTATTAAGGTTACAGCTAACAACCCTACACCGGATGGCTGTTCAGGTATTCAGCTGATTAATTTTGATTTGCAGGTTTTTGATCCGCCTGTAGTTGATTTTACCTGGCCCTCGTTGCCTGCCTCAGGCTGTACTGATTCAACCATTACATTCACAACGAATAACAATACTGGAGGCAGACCGATCATTCGTCATTTCTGGGATTTTGGTGATGGTACTTTTGCTTATGTCAACAATCCTTCTAAAGTTTATAACAATCCGGGTGAGTATACTATTCGCTATGCGGTACTTACAGATGTAGGTTGCCTGAGCGATACAGTGAAAAAAGTAATTCGTGTAACGAATACTCCCGTTGCCAACTTCAGTATTTCAAATCCATCGTGTAAAGGAGGCAATATAACTTTCAGCAATTTGTCCGCACTCGCCGGCAATTATGGAACGATTGAAAAATGGAACTGGAATTTAGATAATGGCAATATATTTATAAATACAGATGGCCGTTCTGTGTCATCTGTTTATCCTAATGCAATCAATTACAACATTTCTCTTTTTGTAGAATCTTCAACGGGGTGTCGTAGTTTAACCAATCAGAAAAATTTAGCTGTTCAGCCATTGCCGGAACCTGGTTTTATTTTACCGGAGATATGTCTGGATGATGCAATTGCGGTATTTACAGATACTACCAAAATAGCAAATGGAAGTTCCGGATTTTCTTATCAGTGGAATTTTAATGCAGGAAACCCTCCGGTAAATCCCGGTCCTTCTATTCTGACATCAACAGCTCAAAATCCCCAGGTTCGTTACAATCAGTTTGGTAATTATGACGTGACATTAAAAGTTACTTCATCTGCAGGTTGTATTGACTCGGTGCGCAGATCATTTACGGTAAATGGTTCTGTGCCTGATGCTGCATTCGTTATTTTAACTACAAACAATAATTGCAGCAACCGTGAAGTGGAAATTCAAAATAAATCATCTGTAGATTTTGGTTCTGTTACCAAGGTCGAAATTTACTGGGATAATATTGGAGCACCAACCATCGTTGAAGTAGATGATACACCGTCACCGGATAAAATTTATCGTCACAAATACCAGGAATTTCAGACGCCCTTAACGAAAAATTATGTCATTCGTTTCAGGGCTTTTTCCGGTGGCGTATGTGTTGACGAACAAATACAAACAATCATCGTCAATGCAAGTCCGTTGGTTCGTTTTACACCGATCCCCGATATCTGCCTGAACGAAGCGTCAAGATTGATAACCCAGGGTGTTGAAACAGCAGGCTTAGTCGGCACAGGTGTTTATTCCGGTAAAGGGACAGATGCATCCGGGTTATTCACTCCTGCACAAGCAGGGGTTGGGGTACATACCATAGGATATAAATTCATTTCTTCTGCCGGCTGTATTGATTCGGCCAGTCAGACTATTCGGGTTTGGGATTACCCCCGTATTTCTGCCGGACCGGATTTGTTTGTTCTGGAAGAGGGACAGCGGATAATTGACGGTGCAACAGCAACCGGTCAGCTGCTTCAGTATAACTGGTCGCCTCTAATTTATTTAAGTAGTACGAGTGTACTTCGGCCTACGATCTTACAACCGAAAACAGATCAGCTTTATACACTCACTGTTACAGGAGAAGGAGGGTGTATCGCTACTGATGAAATGCTCATGAAAGTGCTGGCTGCGCCCAAAGCACCCAATACGTTTACTCCCAATGGTGATGGCATCAATGATTTATGGGAGATTCAGAATTTAAAAGATTATCCCGGTTGTATTGTGGAGATTTACAATACTGCCGGCTCACTTGTTTTTAGATCTATCGGTTATGCGACACCGTGGGATGGTACCTGGAAAGGACAAAAGGTGCCTGTGGGAACTTATTATTATGTGATCGATCCGAAGAACGGGCGACCAAGGACTGCAGGCTATGTAACCGTGCTGCGTTAAAAAGGAATAGAATTGATTAAGAAATTTCAATACATAAATGCAGAGAAAACCATCTTTTTGTTGGTTATAATTATTATTTGCAGCAGTACAGTATTCTCTCAACAACGCCCACATTATACCCAATACATACATAATCCGTATATTATTAATCCTGCTTTAACCGGTATAGAAAATTACACAGATATAAAATTAAGTGTACGTAACCAATGGGTTGGTTTTCCCGGAGCGCCAAGGACTGTTTATGCAACGATGCATACACCATTGGGAAAAAAGGATTTTAAAACTACACCAACTTCATTTTCGGTGCCCGGAGAAAATCCCAGAGGCAGATCCTACTGGGAGTCGTATACTGCATCAGCACCTCATCATGGTATCGGGGCTGGCATCGTTAATTACCAAACAGGATACATTAACAGGATCAGTGCTTTTGCCTCTTATGCATATCATTTAGGTCTATCGCCAACGATGAATCTTTCTGCAGGTTTTTCTGCCGGCATCAATACTTTTACCATCGACGGTTCAAAAATTGAACTTGCAAATCCTTCAGATCCTGCTATTGGCATTATAGCAACTGAACTGACAAGGGTGAAGCCTGAATTAAATGCAGGCTTGTGGCTTTATTCAGATAGATTTTTTACGGGATTGTCTGCTCAGCAGATCATACCGCAGAAACTTAGTCTGTCGGATGATCGCCTAAACAGTTCATCTTTGGTGCCGCATCTTTTTCTGACTGCCGGTTATCGCTTTTTACTGAACGATGATGTTAACCTGATGCCCTCCGGTATGATTCGTTATATCAGCGGTTTGCCTGTGTTTATTGATTGTAATATCAAGGCACTTTATCGCGATCGGTTTTGGGTTGGCGCAAATTATCGCTTGAGGGAAGGTTTGGCATTGATGACAGGCGTAAATATCTCCAATACATTTAATCTCAGCTATGCATATGATACTTATTTCAACAGGCAGTTGAGTTATCTTTTACCATACATGCAGCGCGGAACTCATGAAGTGGTATTAGGGTTTATGATCGGTAACCGTTATGGTGATCTATGCCCGAGAAATGTATGGTAATGTTGGTAAAGTCCAAAAGAACGGTAGTCCGGAAGTCCGAAGGATATTGGATTTTAGAGAGATTAGAGAATAGATACGAGTTACAGGTTACGAGTTAGGGATATGAGCAATAAAAATCATCTTTACCAAGTCGTGAAAGCATCTTAATTTTAGCGTGTGAATTTCAAAGCCTTTTATAAGATTCTGTTTGTGCAATGCTTCTTCTCGTGTTTGTTGCAAACTACTAATGCACAGGATTACGGAACAAAAGATTTAACTGAAAAGGAAAAGAGAAAGCTTGATCGTCAAAACAAGATCCGTGAGATGATAAGGCAGCAGGAGGAAGGTGCGTTGGTTTTTAACAAACAAACTGTTTATGGTTTGAAGCTGAATACGGATGGTTGGGGTTTTTCTTTTGAAAAAGGAACCATGAAAACGGTAAAGCTCACAAAACTTTTTTCAGTTGAACTTTCAGAAAAAAGACATCCAAAAGAGCAGCGTCTGAGTTATCAGTTTGCAACCGGAAATTTCATTCAGCTTGGCACTCCTTATGTTTATGGCAAGCAAAACACGTTTTATCAGCTAAAGGTCGGTTTTGGTCAGCAGCTTTTAATTGGGGGTAAAGCGAATAAGAATGGTGTGGCAGTTCAGTGGATATATGCAGGTGGTCCTTCTCTTGGCATAGAACGTCCATATTATATTAAAGTTTTCGATAACGGAGAAGGCTTAGTGGAAGATATAAGGTATTCCAAAGAAGACAGTGTCGCATTTCTTTCTCCGGGTAATATTGTACAGGGGACAGGATTAAGATATGGGTGGGGAAATTTAAAAATTATACCCGGTTTGCATTTGAGGTCAGCTATACGGTTTGACTATGGTCGTTTTAATGAACTCGTTTCCGGTATAGAGGTTGGAGTAAATGCAGAATTCTACACACGCGCTCCTAGGCTGATGCTGTTGAACAAAAATGAGCGTTTCTTCTTTAATTCCTATATCGCATTTCTGCTTGGTAGAAGAAAGTAATTAAATTTGCCTCTCAATTATTTCCATGAGTTGTCAGGGTAGTAGTCAGGTAGAAGTAGAAAGTACTGAAAAAGTACGCAAGCCCGATTGGCTGCGTGTGCGTCTTCCTATCGGTGAGAATTACCGTCATGTGCGTGGTCTTGTTGATACGCATAAGCTTCATACAATCTGTGAAAGCGGTAATTGTCCAAACATGGGCGAATGTTGGGGTGCGGGTACCGCAACTTTTATGATATTGGGTAATGTTTGCACAAGGAGTTGCGGGTTTTGCTCTGTTGCCACAGGTAGACCGGATGCAGTTGACTGGGATGAGCCGCAGCGTGTTGCTGAAGCGATTCATCTGATGAAAGTGAAGCACGCGGTAATTACGTCTGTTGACCGTGATGAACTGAAAGATGGAGGAAGTGAGATCTGGTACAATACCATCAAAGCAGTGAAATCCCTCAATCCGGAAACAACGCTTGAGACGCTAATTCCTGATTTTAAAGGTCAAACAGAATTGGTTGAACGAATTGTGGAGGCTCATCCTGAAGTGGTGTCTCATAATATTGAAACAGTAGAGCGATTAACAAGGCAGGTTAGGATTCAGGCGAAATACTGGAGAAGTATGGATGTGCTTCGTTATCTGAAGGAAAGAGGTATGCGGGTGAAAAGTGGCATTATGCTCGGCTTGGGAGAAACAAAAGAAGAAGTGATTCAGACATTAAAAGATTTACATAACAATGGTGTTGATGTTGTAACGATAGGTCAGTATTTACAACCAACCAAGCGTCATCTTGCTGTTCAGCGTTTTGTTCATCCTGATGAGTTCGCAGAATACAGTGAGATTGGTTACAATTTGGGTCTTGACTATGTAGAAAGCGGTCCGCTTGTTCGCTCTTCCTATCACAGTGAAAAGCATGTGATTCCCGGATGGGGCAGGGCTAAATGGGAGGAGCAGAAAGCGTTGTATCCTTAGTACTTAACTCTCCTTTTATCTCTATCAATATCGATTTTTATAATTTTGCAACGTTGGAACAGGATGAGCTTTATGTTCAATTTTATATGTTGTTCGGGCAGTAGCGCAGCCCGGTAGCGCACTACGTTCGGGACGTAGGGGTCGCTGGTTCGAATCCAGTCTGCCCGACGAAAGAACTACAACCTCGGTGAAGCCGGGGTTTTTATTTTACATAAATTCGAATTTTGCTTAAGGATTTTTAAATGAAAAATCCAACAAGTGCAGCGAGTGAGGTTTTAGATCATTCTGCTCCACTCAAGGATCATCAAGTGGTTAATAGTTGTCTTTTGGCTGTTACCGGTTTACAGTGAAAGTAACGGGTTACTTGTTACTTGCCTTTATTATTTGTCTGTTAGTTTAAAGTTCATTTGTTTTAAATCAATGATTAATTATTTGATGTTTCTTTTACATTAAGGTTCTGTTTTTTAATTTACCTTCTTAATTTCGGTATCTATCATCTTTTTTATGCAAGAAAATCCTTCATCACTTCAGGAATCTTTTTTAAAGCTCACAGCTATCATGGATGAGTTGAGGGAGAAGTGCCCCTGGGATCAAAAACAAACCATACAGTCGCTTAAACCAATGACGATAGAAGAAACATACGAGTTAGGGGATGCTATTCTAAAAGAAGAGTGGAAATCCATCAAAGAAGAGCTGGGCGACCTGCTTTTACATATTTTATTTTATGCCCGTATTGCAAGGGAGGAAAAACAATTTACGTTGGAAGAAGTGATAAACGGAATTAGCGAAAAGCTGATTATTCGTCATCCTCATATTTATGGAGATGTGATTGTAAAAGATGAAGAAGAGGTGAAAAAGAATTGGGAAAAAATAAAAATGAAAGAGGGTAAAGATTCAGTATTAAGTGGCGTGCCCCGCGGACTGCCTTCTTTGGTTAAAGCCACTCGTATTCAGGAGAAGGTAAAACAGGTTGGTTTTGAATGGGAACACCGAGATCAGGTATTTGAAAAAATTGAGGAGGAATTAGGTGAATTAAAACAGGCTGTTCAGCAGGATGATATGAAAGCTTCAGAAGAGGAGTTGGGAGATGTCCTTTTTTCCGTTGTAAACTATGCAAGGTTTTTGAAAATTGATGCTGACAGCGCACTGGAAAGAACCAATGTTAAGTTCATGGATCGTTTTCAGTCACTTGAGAAATTGGTCCAGTCGAGAGGGAAAAATTTAAAAGAAATGACCCTTTCTGAGATGGATGCAGTATGGAATGAAATCAAACAAAAAAACAGACAAGGGAATATTTAAATTATTTTTTATTCCTTACTTCATTCAGGTATTGTTCAAACCTAGTTAAGCTGAAGCTGCTCAGATTTCTTTCACTTGTCAGTCCGGCTTTTTGTGCCACCAGCACTCCATATCGTATATCATCAAAGCCTGACAATGCATGTGCATCAGGATTGATTGATAAATAAACTCCTTTCTCCATGGCATAATAAATCCATCTCCAGTCAATATCCAGTCGTCTGGGATGCGCATTTATTTCAATGGCCACATGATTGGCTGCACAGGCATCAATTATTTTTCGATGATCAACCGGATAACCGCTTCTGCTGAGAAGGAGTCGCCCCGTCATGTGTCCGAGTATTGTTGTGTAAGGATTTTCAATTGCTTTCATCAGTCTCATCATCGCTTTTTCTTCGTTCATTCGTAAGTTGCTGTGAACTGATGCGATAACAAGATCAAAAGTTTCAAGTAATGCGTCATGATAATCAAGAGAGCCGTCACCAAGAATATCTGATTCGATGCTTTTGAAAATTTTGAAAGGGGATAATTTTTTATTCAGTTCTTCTACAAGTATGTGCTGATCTCTTACTCTCTCGTTGCTAAGTCCCTGCGCATAACTGGCAGTTTTACTGTGGTCGCTGATCACCAGGTATTCCAAGCCTCGACTTATGCATTCACGTGCCATTTCTTCGAGTGTATTACTGCCATCACTCCAATTACTGTGTGAGTGGATGATGCCTTTTATGGAAGAAACCTGTATCAGGTCTTCAGGTAAGTATTCCGGACTATTTTCTTCTCTCAAAAAAGCAGGCAGGTATTGTTTTCCTTTTGAAGTATATAAATATTTTTCATCAGCATGCTTTTCAATTGCCCCCCATTTGCTTAAATAATATTCTGATGACGAGGTAAGAAAAAGTGTCGATCCGAAATTATCTTGCTCGCATAAATGAAATTTAACTTTTATCCCTGCATCTCCGCTAGCGGAAACTGAATTAATTAATGATTCTGTTGTTTGAAATTCCAGGGAAATTAGTTTTTCAGTAAGATCACTAACAGGAATGGTTGTCACCCATTCGAGGGTATGTATTACTTCCATTTGTCTCCTGAATTCACCGCTGATTGTTGTCTGCTGACCAGGAAAAGATTTTTCCAGATCTTGTTGTATTGCCAGAGCAAAAGATTCTACATCTCTGAATAGATGAATGTCTTTGTGTTGCTGAAAAAAGCGGATATTATCGGCAATCGTATTTTGTGTTTTTTCACCAAAGCCTTTGTAATGCAATAACCTGTTTTCTTCACATGCATAAAGCAGTTCACCGATACTTTCGATGCCCATTTCTTTCCATATTACGGATATTTTTTTAGGTCCGATCCCTTTGATGGCAAGCATCTCAAGTATGCCCTTCGGTGTTTTTTCAAGAAGGCGCGTGAGATCGGTTAGCTCGCCTGTTTCCAGTATCTCTTTGATTTTTTTAGCGGCACTTTCACCGATGCCTTTGTAAGAAATCCATTTTGAAGGATCTGTTTCTGCTAATTGAACCGGTAGTTTATCAATACCAAATGAAGCAGCTGCATAGGATTTGGCACGAAATTCATTTTCTCCGTGGATGTCCATTAGTTTACTTAGTAAGCTGAAATGATCTGCGATCTGTGCGTTTGAAATCATTCTACAAATGTACCGGGAGAGATGATATCTGGGTGAAAAATGGAAAAACTTCCTTACGGAAGTCTTTCACGGACATTGGGTACGACACCAGGTCGGATGGTTTTAGGATTTTTGAATTTCAAACTTGGCCGTTCGAATAGCTGTAATTTAAGCTGATTTTTTTGGAACCGGTGTTAAAAGGATAAAAATGTTCATTTTGATTGTTTCCCATTCTTTTTTTTGAATCGTCTACCTTTGCAGGCAATGAAAAGTAAGTCGTTAAAAAGGGATAAGGTAAATATCATTACCCTCGGATGCAGTAAAAATATGGTGGATAGTGAGGTGCTGAGTGGCCAGTTGTCGGCCAACCGGATTGCAGTCGAGCATGAAAGCAAAAAAAAGGACCATAATATTGTGGTGGTGAATACATGTGGTTTTATTGATAAAGCCAAGGAGGAAAGTATTCAGACAATTCTTGACCAGGTAGAAAAGAAACAAAAGGGTCAGCTTGAAAAAGTTTATGTAACCGGATGTTTGAGCGAAAGATACAGGCAGGATCTGGAAAAAGAAATCCCGGAAGTGGATGCATGGTTTGGTACGATGGAGCTGCCGTTGATTTTAAAACAATTAAATGCTGATTATAAAAAAGAGCTGGTAGGCGAAAGGTTGCTTTCTACTCCAAAGCATTACGCCTATTTAAAAATTTCTGAAGGATGCAATCGTACCTGTGCTTTCTGTGCGATACCATTAATGCGTGGGGGTCATGTAAGTAAAAGTATTGATGATCTCGTAAAAGAAGCAGAAGGTTTGGTGAAGATTGGTGTAAAGGAAGTGATGCTTATTGCTCAGGAATTAACTTATTACGGTCTAGATCTGTATAAAAAAAGAATGCTTTCCGATTTGTTGAATCGGTTAGCTGATGTAAAGGGATTGGAATGGATTCGTCTGCATTATGCCTATCCGCATAAATTTCCTCTCGATATACTCGATGTAATGCGTGAAAGACCAAACATCTGCAATTATCTCGACATGCCGCTGCAGCATGGAAGTGATCGTATGCTCAAAGCAATGAAAAGGCAGATCACAAGAAAGGAAACCGAAGAATTACTTACTGCCGTGCGAGAGAAAGTGCCTGGTATATGTTTAAGGACGACGTTGATTGCAGGTTTTCCCGGTGAAACACAGGATGATGTTGATGAAACATGTGCATTTCTTGAGCAGCAAAGATTTGATCGGGTGGGGGTGTTTACTTACAGTCATGAAGAAGGCACTTCCGGTTATCTCCTGGAAGATACTGTTGTTGCTGAGGAGAAAGAAAGGAGGGCGCAACAAATTATGTCTGTGCAACAAGAGATTTCTTATGAACTGAATCAGGAAAAAGTTGGAAAGGTTTTCAGGACATTGATTGATAAAAAAGAGGCGGGACGTTATATTGGCAGAACCGAATTTGATTCGGTGGAAGTCGACAATGAAGTACTCATCCATTCGGCAGCACCATTGGTAATAGGTGATTTTGTACAGGTGAAAATAGAAAAAGCTTTTGATTACGATCTGGAAGGGGTCGTTGTATAAACGGAAAGAATTTATTGATTCAGCCGGTTAAGTGCTGCCTTATAAATGGGATCTGTCAATAGTAAGAAGGAGAAATAACCTTCTTTTCCTAAATTAAGTCTGGCTATATACTGAAATGCATAGTTTTTGATACAATCAAATTCATTTGTGCCTATGGACGTGGATGCTGATGAAATGGTTTTAATCTTATTCCGGATAAGGGAGTTTAGTAAAGTTTCTTTATTCAGGTATTCATAAAGCTCTACAGGTTTTTTTATTCCTGCAAGTTTTACTTTATTGGATGTAAAATAGTTGAAGGACAGGGCTGCTATTTCAGAAAATACCTGAGGGTTGCGATTCGTCAAATTTAATTCGGCGGAATCTGCAGGAATGAACTGATCCGGAGTAATGCCCCAACCGCCGTATACAATGCGACCTCCTTTGGTACGATATTCTTTTCCTTTGTGCTTGCTGCTGTCGTTTTTTAAAAGGTCTCCATTTTTATATCTGCTTAGAAGTTCATGCTTATAAAGAGAATCTTTTCCCTTTACGTAAGGCTTTTGAATATTTCGACCTAAAGGCGTGTAATAACGAGAAACGGTCAAACGAAGACTGCTTCCGTCACTCAGGTTAAATTCTTCCTGCACCAGTCCCTTTCCGTAAGATCTTCGGCCAATAATCGTTGCCCTGTCCCAATCCTGTAAGGCACCTGCTAATACTTCGCTTGCGCTAGCAGAGTGTTCATTGATCAGTACAAATAATTTTCCAGTTTCAAAAAGTCCGGGTCTTCTTGCCTGAAAAATTTTCCTGGGAGAGTTTCGTCCTTCTGTATAAACGATATCTTTATTATTGTCAAGAAATTCATCAGCTATTTGTACGGCATCATCCATCATTCCACCACCATTCTCCTGAAGATCCAGTATTAGAGATGTCATTCCTTTGTTTTTGAGCATTTCGAGTTGCTGCATGAACTCTTCATAGGCTGTTGCTGCGAATCGGTTGAGTCTTATGTAGCCGACACCCGGTTTTACAATTAAAGCAAGGTCAATGCATTCTTGAGTTATTGTGGCACGTTCTATGTTGATGACTGATTTCTTATTATTCTGCCAAACAAGTAAAGAAACAGCTGACCCTCTTGGGCCTCTAACTGAATGACGTATAAGTTCCGGTTCCATTTTAACTCCTGAAACTGTGCGGTCATTAATTTTTAAAATTTGAGCACCGGTCAGAATGCCTGCTTTTTCTGCCGGACTTGCTTTTTTTACACCAATAACACTAACGGTGTCATTCAGTAATTCGAATTCAAGACCGATCCCGTCAAATCCGCCCTGCAGTTCTGTCTTAAGAAACTGAACCTCTGAGGCTGGGATATAGACTGAGTGAGGGTCGAGTTGCTCCATGATGGTGTTGATTGCAGCTAAGCTCAAGCTGTCATTGTTAATACTGTCTATGTAATAGCGGTCTATGATTGATAGAATTTCTCTGATACCTGACTGGGTATTTGATGAAGAAAAAGAAGGAGCGTAGATACCCATGTTTTCCTTGAGCTTATATCCCAAAAACATTCCTAGGGTCAGAATCAGCGAGAAGATTAAGGGCAAAAATGTCCTTTTTGTTTTCATGCAAAGCAGTTGTGATAGAAGTAGCGCAAATTTCACGAAAATTAAGCAAACGGCATCATTCTGAAGAATTATTGTTATTGTTACCTTTGAATACAAATTTCAGATTATGTCTTTGCCGATTTTGATTGCGGATAGCGGTGCTACAAAAGCAGAATGGTGTTTGCTTAAAGGGAAGAAGAAAAAAATCATGTTTACCCAGGGGATAAGCCCTTATTTTTTGAATACAGAACAGATTACCGGATTACTCAAAGCGGAATTACTTCCTGCATTGAAGAAAGAAAAAATATCTGAGGTTTTTTATTATGGTACAGGTTGCAGCAATCCTGCTAATGTTCAGCATGTGCAGAAAGCATTAAAGCAGGTCTTCCCTGAAACACGTAAGATTAAGGTTGATCACGATTTGATGGGTGCAGCACGTGCGCTATGCGGACATTCAAAGGGAGTTGCTTGTATATTGGGGACCGGCTCAAATTCCTGTTATTTTAATGGAAGTCGAATAGTCAGGAATAGTCCTGGGCTGGGGTATATTCTGGGAGATGAAGGTAGCGGTGCTTTTTTAGGGCGTAAGGTGATACAGCATTTCCTTTATCAGTCGTTTGATGGTGAGTTAATGGATAAGTTTCAGATGAAATTCAAAACCAACCAGATTGAAATACTGGATCGGGTTTACCGGCAACCATTACCAAACAGGTATATGGCGTCTTTTGCAATGTTTCTCTCAGAAAACAGGGGGCACTATATGGTGGAGAATATTCTTGAAGATTCTTTTAGTGAATTTATTTTTAATCATTTGTATAAATACAAAGAAAGCTGGAAATACCCAATTCATTTCGTTGGAGGAGTTGCCTATGCTTTTCGTGATGTGTTAAAAAGTCTTTGCAGTCAGTATGGCTTACATTTCGGAAAAGTGATGAAACATCCTATACAGGGATTGATAGATTATCATCATTCATAATGTTTGTTTTCTGATAAGACATTAACATGTATTAATAGTGTGGTTGCCGCGAATTAACTTTTTAAACAAATTTTACGTTGAGAAATAATTTTCAGTTATTTAAGATTGTCCTTCTGATATCTTCTTTCCTTGCATACTCCTGTAGTCAAGATTGTGCTACGGAAATTTGCCCTCCGCCTAATTCTTCTGCATTTTACATCCGCCTTCAAAATGAAGAGGGAAGTGAGTTGCTGGCCGGGCCTGAAAAGCGCTTTGATACATCCAATCTCTTGATCCTGGCCCGAAGACAAAATCAGATAATTCGGGATACGATTACGAGGGTATTTATCACATTAAAAAATAAACAAGGTAATGCCGACAGTATTGTGAGCACCGGGTTTTCAGTTTCAAAAAATTATGCTGTTTATTTTCTTTCCTTAAACGGAAGCGTCACCGATTCTCTCTATTTTGGATATAAGCCTTCCAGTTCTGAGTGTTGTGACCTTAGTTCCTATTTTTTTAATAAGCTCAACACGACAACAGTTACAAATGTAAACCTGCCTGCTAATTACATCATAAGAAAATAATTCTGACCTTATAATTGTTTGTATTTCTTTCTGTATGATATGAGCCATCCGGTCACTTCTCCGTAAGTGCCAATACCATTCTT
>Ga0315902_10004609_pt1 | contig 19800 bp, 16 predicted proteins | sample LakEriMetagenome_9_FD_203523 | JGI IMG/M metagenome (GOLD analysis project Ga0315902, IMG submission 203523) | Freshwater fungal communities from buoy surface, Lake Erie, Ohio, United States - Buoy 12 MA117 | ecosystem: Environmental > Aquatic > Freshwater > Lake > Lake biofilm | place: USA... | reverse complement strand
ATCCCTATCTAATCTTCCACTAAAATCCATTATCGAAGGTTCTCCTACCGGCAGACCCGAAAGCGCAGGTAGCTCCAGTTCAAGACCATCTAGCTCTAATGCGCCTACCACCAATACAGCTGGGGGAGGGCGTCCTGGCTCAGACCAACAAAGCACTTCTAGTAAAAAAAGTTTTGATCTACTTCGATCAGATCTTGATACGGTCTGGAAGCTAGAGACTATTGCGACTGTCAATAATATTAGTTATAAAGAAACCCGTATTATTAGACGCAGTGAGCCTCGCGCAGGAGCGGCAATCACCACTAATGCGGGCGTTACATTCGGACAAAGTAATATAAAAATCGAAGGTATGCTTGAAGCGATCACGCGTTTAGTCGAGCCGTATTCCTTTGGGGATGCAGATTTAATCGTCGAGGGTAAGGATCCTAATCAAGATGATTTTATGAGCAGAGAAGAAGAGAATCGTCCGCCTTCAGCAATTATGGGTTCTGCTGTTATCGAAGATTTGGGATTTGGAGTTAGAGATGAATCACCGTCCTCAAAAGGGTTTAAGCCTGGTGGCATAATTTCTATCACTTCCTCAAGCAGGAATAATGCTTTTACTGACTTTGGGTTTATTCAGTCTGTGGGTCCTAATTCTATTACCGTAAAAGATCCTGGCTTCCAAGCTAATCATTTTCCTGGTGATGATGTTACTCAGTTTATCCCTGCTGTAATCACACCAGAGCCAATGAGCGAGCGGGATTCACGCAAAAATCTTGATCCACCGGGAGCGGTTGTTAGGATGGATGGGTTGACTAGTTTTGAATATGTTTTTAGAACCAAGCTCAACAAGATGAGTAACTGGTCAAACGCTAAGACCACAGATACTAAAGTACCTAATAATCTAATTCGCGATTATGAGGGATATCTTGGCTTGAGTATTATTGAAGGTGTGCCTAGTTATAGCGGCAGTAACGCTCTTTATGGTCAGGGTACTCTCATTATAGATACCACGCTTGGAGGACGAAACCCAGCCGGAAGCACAGTTACCATCAGTGGTAGCGGTAAACTGCCGAGTATCTATGATGGCTTAATTTATATTATTGGTAACGTGCAGATCACGGGAGCGACTGAAATTGCGGGCGCGATTATAGTTAACTCTCCTAATGATAAATCTACTATCAGAATAAGTGGCTCAGGAAATATCAGCTATAGCCCTAATTCAGTCAAGAAGGCTATTTTACACCTGCCGTTTTGTGAGGAACCTCGCACACGCATCTTAGAAAAAAGCAGGGGACAGCAAGAAATCCTAGAAGGTTTTAAAGAATGAAATCTAGAAATGAATTTGGTTTATCTCTTTTGGAATTGCTGGTAACTGTTGTAATCCTGTCTATGATTGTGGTTCCGATAATTAATTTTTATAATGCCGCACTCAAAAACACCACCAGCACCCAAGAAACTACCAAACTAAAATTTATCGCTGAAGAGGAAATGGAAAAATTCATCTCACTTGAGTATAACGATAGAGTCCTGCAAGCTTTTTCTAATAGCACCGGAGTTACTAATTTTTTTGAGCGCGGTGAATATCTAGTAAAAACCAATATAATCTTTATCGATCCCGCTACTGGTGAGGTCCCCGAGCTTTATCCCGTTCAAGAAAAAGATGATACCTTCCTCAAGCAAATCACCGTCAGCGTCGCCCGCAAAAACCGCGTAGGCGGACAAGTAGATCTCATATATCTAAAATCACCGTAAAAAAATTACCAGTTAATCATAATCACAGACTGGGCTTCAATACTAGTCGGCACTTCGTTATAAGATATAACTGCCATTTGAGGAATAGATCTTTCGATAACTCTTCTTATTGGAATTCTTAGCTTACTATTACAAAGCACTACCGATGGGTATCCTAGCTCCATCATCTTTTCGTGCGCTTCTTTTAGTTTATTCAGGATGGTTTTAGTCTTAGCAGGCTCAAGAGCTAATCTTCCTACGTGCAGAGAATTGACCATCTCCTCTTCGACAGTCGGATGAAAAGTAACAGCGTTAAGCTTAGAATCTACCAAAAACTCTGAACAAATCTGCCTGCCCATACCCTCGCGAATCCGCTCACAGAGAAACTCAGGGTCTTTATTAATTCTTACATAATTACTAGCGTACTCAAGAATACTAGAAAGATCTCTTATCGAGACTTGCTCCCGGAGTAAGCACTTGAGCATAGCAAGCATCTCACCCGTGCTCATAGATTCACTAATTTCATCGACTATGGTTTTATTGTATTCCTTCACTTGCTCTACCATACGCACCAAATCTTGACGAGATAAAATCTCACCAGCGTATAATCGAATAACCTCAGTTAAGTGAGTCGCCACCACAGAGCTAGGGCTGGCGACAGTATATCCAATAGTTTCAGCGCGCTCTCTTTCCTGGTCCTTGACCCAGATAGCCGGCAATCCATAGCTAGGCTCAGTTGTTTCGCGCCCTTTTAATTCTGGAGCGTCTGGGTCTACTAGCCCGGTATTAACAGCCAAGTGGCAATCAGGCTCCACAGAACCTTTAGCAATAACAGCTCCTCTAAGCTTAACTTGATATTCATTAGAACTCACTTGCAGATTATCGTGCACGCGAACAGCAGGCACGGGTAAACCTAGATCAATCATAATCTGCCTGCGGATTTGACCGATTCTTTCCATTAGATCTCCGCCCTTAGCTTTATCGATTAAGCCTACTAGTTTATAGCCAAGCTCTAATTCGATTTGATCTACTTTTAAGAGTTTTATTATCGCTTCAGGGGAGTTATCATTTTCTTTTTGTTTGATTTTTTCTTGTTGTTCGATTTCTTTTAGCTCCTGCGGTGTAACCATCTTGCCATCTGGGGTTTGGACTAATTGATCAGCTGGAATTTGCTCTTTACGATATTTCACATAGACCCAATAACCAAGCCCGCCTGCGACTATCATAAACGGGAAAAAAGCACCGCGGATACCCAATCCCAAAACAAACATCGACAAAGCCGCAACAGCAATAACTTCTTTTCTATTAAAAAGCTGAGTACTAATATCCTCAGCTAAGTTTAGATCTGGATCAGAGCGCGTTACCAGGATACCAGTCGCAACGCTGATTATAAGAGCCGGAATCTGAGACGCCAAACCCTCACCAATAGTAAGAAGTGTATATATCGAAGCCGATTCACCAGGTCCCATCCCCAGCATCGCCATCCCGATAACAAATCCTGCCACGATATTAATCAAAGCAATTACTATCGATGCCACAGCATCACCTTTTACAAATTTCGAACCACCGTCCATGGTAGAGTAAAAATCTGCTTCTCGAGCTATATCACGCCTGCGTTTTTTTGCTTCTTTTTCATCAATTAGACCAGCATTAAGATCCGCATCCACAGCGAGTTGCTTACCCGGCATACTATCAAGAGCGAATCTAGCAGCGACTTCAGAAACTCGTCCAGCACCTTGGGTAACTACAATAAAATTCACCACGAATAAAATAATAAAAATTATAATACCGACTACAAAATTACCGCCGACCACAAACTCGCCTACAGAGTGGATTACCTGCCCAGCGTGCGCCGAAAGTAATATCGAACGAGTGGCACTAATTTCAAGAGCCAATCTCAATAAAGTAACAAACAACAATACCGTCGGAAAAGTGCTAAATTCAAGCGGATTTTTTACATAGAGCGTAACGAGAATAATCCCTATCGAAAAAGCAAAATTCAATACAAATGCCACATCCAGTATGATTGGTGGCAGCGGCACCAAGAGCATTCCGATGATAATCACCAAAAATATAGCAAGTACGTTTGATTGATTCGAAGCTGCTTTCGAAAAGAATTTTAGTATATTAGGAAATAGTGCGGTGAGAGTATCCATTGACGCTCATTAGAACTCATCATCAAAAATGATGTCGTCATCTTCATACAAACCCTCGATATTAGCGCGATTCTCGATCGATTCACTAAGCAAAATATCTTTATTGTTAAAAGGATCATTAGCCGCCTGCAAACGCAGTGTACGATGACCTTCTATCAATTCAATAGTACCTGGAAGACTTTTTACTATTTTTAGATATTCAAAATTTTGCACATTAATATAAATTCTTCTATTAAAAAATATTGTGCTTTCTACATCATTACAAAAAACTTCAACGACAAAAGCCTCATCTTCGCTCTGCACTTTTTCATCGATAATATCAGAATACTTCACATGATCAAATCCTCGAAGAACTCGCATCATATCTTTTTTGGTGGTAACAACTCCCGCTCCGACAATACAAGGAATTTGTTTTTCTCTTTTTTCGGTCATAATTCTAAAAACTCCTCGTCTTAAACTCTACTTAACTTATATTAGACCCATTTTTGAATAAATTTAAACTCAATTTTAGGTATTTATACTTTATGGCGTTATATGGGGATTTTTTGGGAGACGCTCAAGATAAATATTCTCGAAAATTTTTTATTATCCATAACCGTGGCTTAATCTTTAGTTAGTAGAATCCTAATAGGGAAAGTGTAAATATGTCATTAAGCATAAGAAATAATTCAACAATTAAACCAACAGGTTTTAAACCATCCATTGATAATATTTCTAAAAGCTTAGGAGAGAATAGATCTGTCCTAAATTTACCAAACATTAATCTAGAAAATTTTAGTAGAAGTCTTTTTGGAACTAGTTCTGTAAATGAGACTTTTGTAAAAACTGACTCAGACGGTGCTGTTAAATATGCAACGGCAAATTGGACCAGTGCCACAAAAGCTCAAGAATCAAACGCTGGAACAGTAGATGTAAGCGGTAGAAAAATAAACTCTGATCCATCAAGTCGTGATTATCAGATTAACCCTAATACTTTTGATACAATCAACCCACTAGAATATTACGGACAAAATGGGTTTGGTGTAGGCGGCGCTGGTGGCGATGGTTTTGATTTTGAAAGAGCGAAGAGATTTGATATCCCAGATACAAATCCACCACAAGATTCAAAACTTTTTGGATTATTACCTACAGATTTAGCAACCACCTCGCAAGTAAATAAGCTCTGGAATGATATTAGAAAAAATCTAGTCGCGGGAGCTGACGGTAAAGGGCTTTTTGCTAATGATGATTTTTTAAATAAAGCTCTTAACGAGACTATCGATAAATTCAAAAGTGGACCCAATGGAACAGAGGGTCTAAAAAATGCCATTACGAATAATGACGTTTTATCAACAGTGACAGCATTTAGAATCAGCAAAGAAGGAATTCACGAAAACGGTCTTGGCAAGCTTTATGAAGCTTACGCTAAAACTGATAATGTTCTTCCTGATAATATAATTAACTCCGTTTACTTGAGTAAATTTAATAAAGAACTAAAAGCTAATGGTGGAGATATCGTATCAGCTCTTGCTGATGCAAAACATCTTGATAATAAAACTTATGGATTCTTGGATGTACAGACTGAAGATGTAAAATCATTTGCTAATACAGTAAATCAAGGGGCTTTTAAATCAATGGCAGAATCACTTGGTTTAGACGCTAATAAACTAGAACAAACCCTAAAAGAAAAAGGCGGAGTAGACGGAGAAAATAAATTCTACGATATCTCAGGTGCCATGGGACTAGCTTCAGCACAGGATTTCAGCTTACTAGAAACCGTTGATGGTAAATCAGGCTTCCAAAGATTAGCTGAAATGAGTAAACCAAGAGCAGACGACAAAAATTTCGAAGCTCACGTGAATTTTCATATCAGACCAAAAGGTGATGCAAATACCGATGGTACGGCATTCCTGGACTTTTCACAAAACGGTGTAGAAGCTCTTGCTTCACTCCAAAAACACGTTGGTGGACTTAATGATAATCCAATGCTAGCTAATCAATTTAGTTTTGTGTTTCAAGATGAAAAGAATTTCAAAGAATGGGCACCTAAAATTCTTGAAGAGATGAAAAAAGCTAACATTGATGTAACAAAATTAGGATTCAATGTAGAAGGACACGGCAGCAAAGAATCTGGAGCCATGATTAAATCAGGAGTTGTAGGCGCAGATTATCAAGGCATAGGACAAGATGATAGTCAGTTTATGGCTGGGCTTCTTGATAAAGCTGAGAAGGTTAGACAAGTAGATGTAAAATACGATTCTTGTTTTGGTTTACATCCTGCTACTCATAACGCTGAAGCTATCAATGCTAAAGCTAAAGCATTAGGAATGAATATCGCTGTTACTTATGAAGGCTCTAATAAAGAGGGTCTTGTACTATCACAAGCTGGCGGAGAGAATAATAACCAAGATAGATTTACTAGAAACGCAGATGGTAGTTTTTCTGCTGGCAATCAAAGAAAAGATGGTGGTGGTACAGACGAGGCTGGAGTCTTGTATTCAAAAGATAAAGATTCTTTTAATGCTGAAATAGCAAAAGTAAAAGATGAAAAAACCAAAACACAAGAATCTTTAGTAGGTTAAATATCAAATTCAACAATACTGCTAAAATATTCTAGTGCTCAATTTTACAGTCGAAAACACTCATAACCAAGCGCGCGCAGGGACTATCAAAACCGCTCACGGTGATATTTTAACGCCTATATTCATGCCCGTTGCGACCCAATCTACCATAAAAGCACTGACCTTCCAGCAGCTTGATGACTGCGGTACACAAATAGTTTTATCTAACACCTATCATTTACACTTGCGTCCAGGAGAGGATCTGGTAGCTCAGGCTGGCGGACTGCACGGCTGGACTAACTACAAAAAGCCCTTCCTGACTGATTCTGGAGGCTTTCAAATTTTTTCGCAATCAAATATCGGGAATTGTAAGATAAACGATAGCGGAGCTGAGTTTATAGATAGTTTTGATGGTAAGAAGCATTTTATCAGCCCGGAAGATTCTATAAAAATCCAGAACAAACTTGGCGCGGATATAATTATGGCTTTTGATCATTGCCCAGATGGCGGAGCCAGTTACCAAGAGGTTTTGGAGGCAATGGAAAGAACTCATCGCTGGGCTGATATCTGCGTCAAAACACACCAAACAGCACTTATAAATCATAGCCGTCCAGAATGGCAATCGCTTTTTTTAATTGTACAAGGCGGAATTTTTAAAGACTTGCGAGAGCGCAGTGCTGAGTATATTTGTAATTTTGATGTGCCAGGATTCGCTATTGGTGGGGTTTCTGTAGGTGAGAGTAGAGCTGATATTGATGAAATAGTAAAATTTACAGCGCCGCTGTTGCCAGCTAATAAGCCTAGATACCTCATGGGGATTGGGACAAAAGAAGATATAGTAAAAGCGATCATGGCGGGGATAGATATGTTTGATTGTGTTTTACCGACTCGCATAGCTCGACACGGAGCATTTTTTGATGAGAAGGGCGATAGAAAAATTATCAAGAACGCTTCTTACACAAATGATCTCAGCCCATTATCCGCGAACTGTCAGTGCTACACTTGCCAAAATCACAGTAAAGCTTATATCCGCCATTTGTTTAGAATGCACGAAATAACAGCCATGACCTTAATGAGCATACATAATCTACACTATTTGATTGATTTAACCTCAAAAATCAGGCAAGAAATTCTGGATAATAGCTTCGATCCCGGAAAATATCTTAATTAGAAGCTAGTTTTTTAAAAATTTTTGGGTATAAAAGTATTTAGAGAGTACTTTTTATGGCCCCGGATAAAAAAGAAGAAACTTTTGCTGATATTGCAAGCGCTAGTGGCGTAGAAGATAGTTTTCAAAACTCTAATAATTATTCTAGTGCTGTTGAAATTGTAGAAGAAGTCGAAGAGGTAGAAGAACCCGATCCGGAAGAAACTCAAGAAGACCAAGAAGAACTTGAAGAAGGCGGCAAAAAAAAGAAAAAGAAAAAAGCTCGTTCTCCCTGGATAGACCTTAATAATTTTGATCTTATAAAAGATTTTCAGGCAATTCCGCGAAACCCTTTCTGGATAATCATTAGCGTACTAGCGCTTTTGATATTTGGACTTTTTATTGCTAAATTTATTCAATTACAGATGGAAGAGAATCATCGCTTACTTAAAGGTTATGTAATGATTTATAAAAAACCACCAAAAGATTTCAAAGGCAAGCTTCCAGCTGATATTCAAGAAATTATCGACATTCATCATCAAAAGAAAAAAATTGAAGAGATGAAATACCAGCTTATCCACGACGATCCTCGTGAAAACGAGCCTCGCATGTCTGATTCGTATCCAAACACGCTCAATGACGAGGATTTACTACTAATTCTGGAAGCACAGAATATCGGTGAAGTCTATAAATCTGGAGTAGAAAAAACTGAATTGATGAATCTTTCTGGGCTTGATTTAACTAAGCTTAGTTATAAATATATGAAAAATTTTGTTGGGGCTAATTTAATAGCGACAAAATTTGATGGCATTAACGTCGGAGATTTACTTTTTAGAGGAGCTTCCTTACACTACGCCCAGTTCGTGTCAGCAGAAATACCCAGAGCTAATTTTTTGCGCACGAAAATGTCTTATATAAATTTCTATGGAGCTAATTTAACCCAATCACAATTTATTGGAGCTGTTTCTGATAAAGCTCACTTCCATTACGCAAACCTCTCAGAGACTGATTTTAACGAAACAGTGTTTAAGCAGTCAGATTTTTCTAATTGTAAAATGGATTTTTCGTCGGCGCGTAATTCATATTTTGAAGGATCGGATTTTAGAGATGCTAGTTTAATAGGAGTTAGCTTCCGCAACTCAAATCTAAAAGGCGTAAGCTTTGTAAACGCTGATTTAAGGGGAGCTAATTTTGAGAATTGTGATTTAGAAGGTTCTAGTTTTGAAGGAGCTGATATCGAACTTGCTAATTTCAAAAACGCAGATGTGACCAATGTAAATTTTAAAAATGTAAAAAATGCCACTCGAGCACAGCTTGAAGCCACAAGATTTTTGGTAAGTGCGTTCAATATTCCTCCAGGTCTCATCCCTGGCAAACAAAGCTGGCAAGAGCGGTATAGAGCACCTGTCGAAGCTTTTTAGCTAAACTTAGGATAAAAATCCATGCTCAGAAACATAATGCATAGCCTGCTGAGAAGAAGGCACAAACTCACTTACATTTAGGTTATTGACACAGTTATAAATTAATCTAAAAGCGTTTGGAAGCACTTGCAGACGATAATCGACAAAAAGATGATAAAGATGTTTATCATCAATAATCGAACTTAAAAAATTACGCCGACCAGCGATATCAAGACCCTCAAGCGCTGTAAAAACCTCTCTAATAGTGGCTTTGTTTATCTTCGGGATTTTAGAGAGAATCAAGCCACTAGTACCCAACAGCGTCAAAGGTAAGCCACTGGTAAACCCTAATTCTAAAAAATTAGGAAGTTCCAAATTAGCTATATCGCTATGAGAACCGATGGGGAAGGATTCTTTTCTGATTATTTTTTTATCAGCGACTTGCACGAGCTGATGACTCGCACCGCCAGTATCGAGCACCAAAAAGTTTTTTTTAGTGGAGCCGATCTCATTAATCACAGCCCAAGCGGCATAGCTACACTCCTGATCTTCAGAAAAAACTCTAGGATCTTTAAAACCTCTCAGCTCCACTTGCTCCAAAAACTGCTTGCCACTCTCAAGAGGGTCTCTCATCGCGACTCTTACAGCCGCTGTCGCAAAAACTTTTACATCAGCAGGTTCTATTTCGTGCTCTTTTAAAAAAGGTAAGATTTGTTTATCAAGGCTCTCAAGAGCGACAGCAACTGAATGAGAATCCAGGTGACTATTTTTTAGATTTTTACCGAGAGAGCTCTGGTAGCGGGTGCTAAACGAACCATTTCTATGTAACTTAAAACTACCACTACCGATTTCTAGAACTGTGTAAGGGGTAGTAATTTTTTTATCCACGATAGAATTTTATCATATCGCTTAAACAATGATTAAAATTGGACTTCTGTGATTATTAGCTAGAACCAAATTAGGCTAAATATTTACCCGTATGCGAGTTTTTGGACTTAGCTAGCTCCTCCGGACTACCAGTAGCCACTATCTGACCGCCGCCATCACCGCCCTCTGGACCAAGATCAATAATATAATCAGCGTTTTTTATAACATCAAGATTATGTTCTATAACAAGCACGGTATTACCGCCATCCACAAGACGATTCAGCACTTCTAGCAGGTGCTGGACATCATACCAATGCAAGCCAGTAGTAGGCTCATCAAGCAGATAAATAGTCTTGCCTGTCGAACGGCGCGATAATTCAGTAGCGAGCTTGATACGCTGAGCCTCGCCTCCAGAAAGAGTCGTAGCCGCTTGCCCGATTTTTATATAATTTAGACCCACATCAAAAAGAGCCTGTAGTTTTTTTTGTGCTTGGGGAATAGAATCAAAAAACTCAAGAGCTTCTTCTACAGTCATCTCTAGGACTTCATAGATAGACTTACCTTTGAATTTTACTTCTAGAGTTTCTTGGTTATAGCGACGACCTTTACAAACTTCACATTTCACATAGACAGATGGTAAAAAATTCATCTCAATTTCAACCACACCAGCTCCGCCACAAGCCTCACAGCGACCGCCTTTTACATTAAAACTAAATCTCCCTGGGTTATAACCGCGAGCCTTAGCTTCAAGAGTCTGCGCGAAGACTTGGCGAATCGGATCAAAGACACCGACATAAGTAGCAGGATTAGAGCGCGGAGTTCTACCAATAGGGCTTTGGTCGATGACTATGACTTTATCAAGATGCTCAATACCTTTTATGGATTTTAGATCTTGCGGAAAAGGCATAGTATAGCCTAAGTTATGCATTAGAGCGGGTCTTAGTAAATCATTAACTAGAGAGCTTTTGCCAGAACCGCTAACACCTGTTACAGCGACAAACTTAGCAAGAGGGATTTTTAGATCAAGATTTTTTAGATTATTTCTACATGCTCCCTCAAGCTCAATAAACAAGCCGTTTCCAGCGCGCCTAGAGCGAGGCTGATTAATACTACGTCTTCCTGATAAAAAATCACCAGTAATAGATCTCGGTGAATTTTTTATATCTTCAAGCAAGCCGCTTGCCACAAGCTCTCCGCCATGCACGCCAGCAAGCGGTCCGATATCAATAATATAATCAGCTTTTAGCATAGTATCTTCATCATGCTCCACGACAAGCACCGTGTTACCTATATCTCTAAGATGCTCAAGTGTCGCCAGTAATCTATCGTTATCTCGTTGATGAAGACCAATAGACGGCTCATCTAAGACATAGAGCACGCCAGTGAGCGAAGAGCCGATTTGGGAAGCGAGGCGAATACGCTGAAACTCTCCTCCAGAAAGCGTCTTAGCGCTCCGAGCCAGATTAAGATACCCAAGCCCGACATCTTTTAGAAACTTTAGACGCAGAGATATTTCTAGTAAGACTTGGTGAGCGATTTGTTTGTGGTAAGAGTTGAGAAACTGCTCGAGAGCAGTAAAAAAATCATAAGCTTTATCAATAGACATCAAGCAGATTTCATGGATGTTTTTGTTTGAGATCCTGACAGCAAGTGATCTAGGCAAGAGCCTCGAGCCTTGACAAGATGGGCAATCCTTCTCGACCATATACTGCTCGACTTCAGCCTTCCAGCTATCTGAAGCTGATTCAGAATATCTTCGATCTAGTTGTTTGATAACACCTTCATAGTAAATGCGATAATCACCGTACCCCAGTGAGCCGTATTTTTTGGTGTCGATAGTTACACGCTTCTCGTCGTATCCATCAAAAATTATGTCTTGAATATGCTCAGGAAGCTGATCAAAAGGCGTATCCACAGAAAATTTCAGCTCGCGAGCAAGAGCCTCGAGCAGTGCTTTATAAAAAATATTATTAGTCTTTGCCCACGGAGCGATAGCACCCTCAGCTAGGCTTAAAGAAGGAACGGGTACAATTAAATCACGAGAAAACTCTTGCTCCATGCCGATTCCATTACAAGTTTGACAAGCTCCATGCGGACTATTAAAACTAAAATGCTTAGGATCCAGTTCTGGTAAGCTACCGTGACCATTTGGGCAAGCAAGCAATTCAGAAAACAAATGATCTTTTGCTTGGTCTAAATCATGCACTATGACGACACCTTCACCCTTAGTCAGCGCCAAAGCCACACTATCAGCGATTCTACTGCGAGCAGAGCTTTTGATGATAATTCGATCGATAACTAATTCGATATTGTGTTTTTTAGTTTTGGCGAGCTTGATTTCTTCATCTAGAGTATAAACCGTACCATTGACTCTTACCCTTAAAAACCCATCGGCACGCAGAGCCGAGAATAAATTTTGGTGCTCTCCTTTTTTGCCTTGTGCAAGCGGCGCCAGGACAAGAGCCTTAGTGCCATCTGATAGCGATAAGATTTGATCTAAGATTTGATCTATGGTCTGCGCCTCGACTTTAGCGTCGCACTCTGGACAATGAGGCGTGCCCACCCGAGCGAATAGCAAGCGTAAATGATCATAGATCTCGGTCACCGTGCCCACTGTAGAGCGCGGGTTATGAGATGCTGATTTTTGATCTATAGAAATCGCTGGACTTAAACCTTTTATTTCTTCGACATCAGGCTTATCTAGTTGCCCCAAAAACTGACGAGCATAAGCTGAAAGGCTCTCTACATACCGCCTCTGACCCTCAGCAAAAATCGTATCAAAAGCAAGAGAGCTTTTACCAGAGCCGCTCACACCAGTCATAACGACAAGTTTGTTTTTTGGAATTTTTAGATCTATGTTTTTTAGGTTATGCTGTTTTGCTCCGCGGACTTCAATCCAGCCATGCTCAATAGGCAAAGCCAAGTCAGATTTTTTTTCTTTATTTTTTGAACCAACCACGGGCATTTAATAATTATAGTCTATTTATCTAAGCTACCATAGAAGCAAGGCTAGGACTGGCTTTACCTGAGCTGATTTTATCAAAAGTCGAAACAACAGAATTTTTCAAGCTATCTACAAAATGAGCAAAAGATGGTTTATCAACTTGATTACTAGAATCAAAATTATATTCACCAATAGTATTAGATCTTGTCATAAAAATCCTACCGATGCCACTACCTGCAAAATACAAGTCTCTCAAGACAGGGTGATTACCGACTTGCTTAGAAATAATTTCACAGAGTGAGCCTACGATAAAAGAAATTCCGGATGCTGCGTAATTAAACTTACCTAAAGACCACTGCTTAGGCAAGACTTGGAAAATATCAATTAATAATTCACCAAAACCTTTTACGTAACCTGCAAACTTATCGCCCGCTCCGAACATCCATCCAAACACACCAAGAGTAGAAACCAATCCTCCCCAAGCTCCAACAGAACGCTCTGCGTTATGTCCGCTATAACCTTCTTTTTTAAACAAGCTTGTAATCGCCTTTGGTAATTCGGTTTTAAGCATATTAAAGTTTTCAGCAAAACTAGCAAACTCTTTTTTACCGCCGCCACCAATGATTTGAGGAATTTGATAAGCCGTAAAAGAAAGTCCCCTTAATAAGCCTTTATAGTTATAAGGCGCCAGTGCGGCAATAGCAAGCTCTCCGCCATAACCAAGTAATTGACAAAGATTTTTGTTTTTAAAACTATTATAGGCATTGAAAGCAGAATTAGTGCCCATCGAAAGCGACACAGAGTAATTAGCAAGCTTATTTAAAAGCTCAGAAACAATTTTATTATTCTTAAAGAAGAGTTGTAAAAAAGCAGTCGCACAATTCACCATAACGCCAGCGCAATTAACACCAAAATTAAATTTCTCAAAACCTTTTTGTTCACTCTTTGAATCATGCTTTTTTGGTACAGGTTCTATATGAATTTCTGGATTTTGATGTAAATTTTCTAATTCTGGAATATTTTTTTGTGAATTTAGAACTTCTATTTTTTCTTGAGCCAAGAGAGTTTCTTGGCCAGGTTTTGGTTTTTCGGCCAGTTTAGGTTCTTTTGGTTTAGTTTGCAGTTCAATCACAAATTACTTAATACTTAATAATTATTTTACTATTAATACATATTTATAAGTTGGTATTTTGAGACAAAAATGGCTTTAATATTAGATAATTAATGTAAAAAATAAGATTTTCCAGGATAATATTTAGATAAGATAGTGGATAATACCTATTATCCTTAAGTCATATTCGTCCATCTTTATCTGGCATAATTGAAATGTGATTTTTACACCTAAGAAAAATTCAATAAAAGAAGAGCTTATAAAAGCAGGCAAGTTTCTATATGGAAAAAATCTTCTACCCGCTACTAGTGGTAATTTATCTATTAAAGATCCGCTTAGCTCTTTAATTACCATAACTGTTTCTGGAAAATCAAAAGGCTCTTTAAATCTAAATGATTTTATTGAAATCGACCATGAGGCTAATATCATCGACCCGAAAGAAAAACGTCCCTCAGCTGAAACCCTCTTACACACACAAATCTATAAGTTTTACAAAAACGCAACAGTAGTTTTTCACACACATTCTATAAACGGCGTCATCATCTCAAGACTAGTCGGAGCAGGGCAAGTATTAGAACTAAAAAATTATGAACTACTAAAAGCTTTCCGCGGAGTGCAAACTCACGCTTACACAGAGCAAGTACCAGTGTTTGCTAATAACCAAAACATAAAACAACTAGCAAGCGAAGTAGAACAGTTTATGAATATTTATCCAGATATTCACGGTTATCTTATCGAAGGACACGGACTTTATACTTGGGGATCAAGTGTAGCAGAAGCGATGAGAAATATCGAAGCTTTTGAGGCGCTATTCCAGATGGAGATTACTCTTCGCCAGTTAAACTCATGAGTAAGTTAAAAATATTTTCGGCAGACAATCAAGTCCAGGAGTTTACCGAACCTGAGTCTATTGCCAGCCAGCTTGAAAAAATCAATATCCAGTTCCAAAGATGGAATCCAAAATATCTAGTTAGCAAAACCGCTACTCAAGAAGAAATTCTATTAGCTTACGATGAGCAAGTTACTCTAATCCAATCCCAGTACGGCTTCCAGAGTGTCGATGTTATTAACATGAATCCTGATTCTCCGCAAGAAACCCTAAATCAAATTCGCCAAAAGTTTCTTAGCGAGCACACACATAGCGATGACGAGGTGAGATATTTTATCGAAGGGCAAGGGCTTTTTTGTATCCACCACTCAAACACTGTCTATCAGATACTTTGCAAGGCTGGTGATTTTATTGCAGTGCCAGCTATGACAAAACACTGGTTTGACATGGGAGCCAAGCCTGATTTTAAATGTATTAGATTTTTTGGAGAGCCGAATGGCTGGGTTGCTCAATATACTGGGGACGATATCGCCCGCGCTTATCCTCTGATCGAAGAATTTACCAATGAATACCACCAAGCCTGAGATAAAAGCCATTCTTACTGATATAGAAGGAACTACCACCTCTATTGGGTTTGTGCATGAAGTTTTATTTCCGTATTCTAGTCGAGAGCTTGAAAACTTTATTTCATCGCGTGCTGATGAGCCCTATATAAATCAAATCATCTGGCAAGTACTTAATTACGGACCAGACGCCAACCTCTCAGAACCCAGTGCCTGTCAGGGTCCTAGAGCAAGCCTCAATGACGCTCAAATCAAACAAGCTACAGAAATTCTCAGGTACTGGATTAAACTTGATCTCAAGATCAAACCTCTAAAAGACTTACAGGGATTGATTTGGAGGACTGGCTACGAAACCGGAGCTTATCAAGGACACATATACCAAGACGCTTACGAAAAACTCTGCGCCTGGCACAATTCAGGTATCCCGCTCTATATCTACTCTTCAGGCTCAGTAACTGCTCAAAAACTTTTGTTTGGATTTACTCCTTACGGAGATCTTAATTATTTGTTTGCGGGAAATTTTGATACTAATATCGGGGCTAAAAAAGAAAAAGAATCTTATTACAAGATCGTCAATCAAATAAATTTGCCAGCTGAAAATATTTTATTTCTCAGCGATATAACAGCAGAGCTAGACGCCGCTAGAGACACTGGTTTACAAACAGCGCATTTAGTAAGAGACGCCCAACCCAATCCACAAGCTTGGCATCTACAAGTAAAAGATTTTTTTGAACTAAATAAATCATACCCAGCCCTCTAAACTAGACCATCTCATCAAAGTTACTATCTAAACCTGGATAAGCTTCAAATTCATAAGTCACTTTACCAATAAACTTAGATTTTTTTGCATCGTCTGCTCTATTAGCTTTAGAATCAACTAAGCGTTTTCTTGACTCTTCGATTTGATTCTTCAAACTATTTTTAATTTTGTTTTGTTGGATTTTAGATCCTGCTTGCCAATCTAAAACATCTTTATCGATACTTACTTGTGAATCTGTCCCCAAACTTGGTGCCGCCGTTTCTTTTAGGTCTTGGGTTTCGTCCATATTATACGCTTTTTGCACGCCAAAATTGGTATAATCGAACGGCTTACCAATTCCCCCTGTATTTTCTATCATTGTTCTCTCTCCCCTGAACCTTATAAAACATGTTTGGATTAAGGCTAGGTTAAGGGACCTGATCTTATTAAAAATCCTTATACACGATAGATTTTAATGGGATAATATTCATATGGATAAGAATAAAATAACTAATGTTTGGCAAGAAAAATCAGCTAAAATCCAAATCTTATTTATTAGTGTTTTGTTGGTGATTATCGCAATTCTGGCGCTTTATTTTTTAAGAGATTTGATTACTATTTTTATGTTTGCGCTACTGATAAATTATCTTTTAAACAAGCCTGTTAATTTTATTTATCGTTTTTTAAAATTCAAGGCGCTAATAATTTTTATTGCTTTGATTTCTATATTGTTTTTTTTCATCAACCTCGGCAATTACTTATATCCACTGGTCTTAGAGCAAATCAATATTTTACAGACTAACTTACCACTTATAGAATCTAATCTCGATCATATCTCGCTAAGATTGTTTGGAACCAATACTAATGATCTTATTAATTATTATATAAATGTAGTTAGCGGTAAAATCAATTACCAAAATTTCACTGCTCTACTAAGTGCTCTGCTATTGAGTTCTATCACTATTCTTACGACTTTTATAATCACTATGATTACAAGTTTTTATTTATTACTTGATGGAGACAAGGTCTGGGTGCTGTTCACAAGGCTTTTTCACAAGGACGCTAGACCTCAATTAGAATTAATAAAAGAGCGAATCGACACAAATCTAAACGCTCTAGTGCTTGGTCAGTTTAAGATCGCTTGCCTAACGGCTTTTGTGATGTTTAGTACTTATTTGATAATCGGCAATAAATATGCTATTTTACTTGGCGCTCTCCAGATGCTGGAATTCATTCCAGTTTTTGGGACTTGGATCGCTATAATTCCAAGTTTGATTTTGATAGCGGCTACAAGCGGCACAGATAGTGCGATGTTAGCTCTAACAGTGTACTTAATCTATACTCAAATTATTCGCGATCATATTATCGCTCCGAGGGTCATCGGCAAAGCGTTTGGAGTGCATCCGTTAGCTGTGATTTTTGGACTTTTGATCGGCATTAAGATTTTTGGTTTGGTTGGGATTATTACCAGCTTACCTTTAATTGCCTTGATTAGTGCTTGCCTAGCGGTTTTGGCGAGGCAGGAGGATTTTTAAAATTCTTAGCAAACTTAGTAATTAGCTCTGGACTAAACTCAAAACCCTCCTCATGAAAGGCTTCACCAAATTCATTTCGCTCACCTCCGCCGCCCGGAGCTACATGGCAAAGCCCGCATTTGGCAAGCTCTGGTCTAGCTTGAGGGTGAGCCTTGTATTTCTTGAGGTATTCAGGAAAAGCTTGCACGCTTAAGGCTTGGACAAGAGCAAAAAACAAAATTAGTTTCATGGTTTAATTATGCATAGGGATCACGGACTTCGTCAATTTTTAATAATCTTTTATCTACTAAGACTTGTAACGCCATAGCTTCAGCGATATTCGTAAGAGGTCTATCTGACGCTTCTCCTCTAGCTTTTATACACATGACATAATCAGGTTTTAAGTTTAATTGTTTTTTTACTGCTTGAACAAAAGTCTTACGTAAACCAAAATTTCTCAATAAAACCTTACACATATTCCCTAAATTAGGAATATGGAAATCACTAAATCTATTACCACTAGCTACATCATTAGGATCTTTTGGTTTTACATTTTCAACTCCATTAAGAGATTCCCCATATCCATGTCCAAGAGATTCAGCTATTTCATGAAGCAACTTTAGAGCCTCTTCTGGATTATGGTTTAAAGATATATCTTTAAACAAACTAAAAACAATTTTAGATAACAGATCTGGTTTATTTTTTTTCACTTTTTCATCATCAGACCCTTTTCTTACACTACTATAACGAGCGATATAAGCATTAGGATCTGAAATGCCATAATCTACATAAGCTTTATCAACAGCCTTAAACAAATATTCTGCGATATAGTTATTCACAGCCCTGCCTTTCTGTAAACTGCGACTTGGAAAATCCTGATTGTTTACTTGATTGCCTAACGCCTCGAATTTTTCAGGTCTCATCCCGATAACAATTGGCGCGGCTAAATTAATTCCTTGTTGTCTATTTGCCTTAATTTGGTTGGGGATAACAGATTTTCTGACTAAATCATAAAGTTTCACAGCCATATCTTTCAAATTAACAAATGGCAAATCTTGTTCTAGAATTGGGTTAGGTGCGCGATCTGGAAACACCTCTTGAACTGTAAATTTTAATTTATCTCCAGCAATACCAGCAGATGCCGTAATTGTTACGGGCTGAGTGAGTCTATACTTATGTTCATTTAGTGAAAAGTCTATCGCACCCATAGCGGTAAAAATAATAACACCCCACGCCAGTGAGTGTCAATACTAGTAACTGGGCGACACTTACCCCTTCCACAAAACTGAGATAATTCTCATAAAACCAATCGGTTAAAAGCCGAATCCTTAAGGATAATCACATTGACTTTAAAAGCTTTCCCTAAATTGTGAGCCGAATAGTTTAATTATTCGGCTCATAATTGGGTGATATTTGAGCCGAATATTTGGTATAATTGGCTCATGAAATATAACTGGCAACTCAAAGATTGGCCTAATTTTGGCTATGATTCTAGAGCTATAGAAGGGTTGTTGCTGGAGTCTATTACTAAGATTTCTCTATTGACTGGTGGTCTGAATGAAGTGACTGATCAGAATAAATTAGAAACAATAATAAGGATAATGATTTCAGAAGCTCTAAAAAGTTCTGAGATCGAGGGTGAAATTTTAAATGAAGATGAGGTTTACTCTTCGGTTAAAAATCATTTAGGTATCAAACCTAGAGTAAAGGTCAAAGACAAAAAAGCGGATGCCATAAGTGAAATAATCGTTGATGCTTACAGAACTTATAACAAAGCACTAAGCAAAAAACAGCTTAACCATTGGCATAGTATTCTCTGTGCAGGTTCTAGATCCATAGTAATAGGTTCTTATCGAAAGCATAAGGAGCCAATGCAAGTGGTATCGGGTCATATTGGTAAGACTAAGATTCACTTTGAAGCTCCTCCAACTTCAAAAATTGAAAATGAAATGAAAATTTTTATAGACTGGTTTAACGCTACTGCTTTAGGAGGAACTAAGGAAATTAAAGCTGCTCCGCTTAGAGCGGCTATCGCACATTTGTATTTTGAATCAATTCATCCTTACGAGGATGGAAATGGAAGATTAGGAAGAATTATTGCAGAAAAAGCTTTATCGCAAACTATGGGTTTTCCTATTATAATTTGCCTATCTCAGGAGATTGAGTCGAACAAAAAACTTTATTACAAAGCATTAGAAAAAGCTCAAAAATCTAATGAGATAACTGAATGGTTGATTTATTTTTTAGAGCTTTTGATTTCATCTGTAGGAGCGA
>Ga0315902_10004608_pt1 | contig 19804 bp, 9 predicted proteins | sample LakEriMetagenome_9_FD_203523 | JGI IMG/M metagenome (GOLD analysis project Ga0315902, IMG submission 203523) | Freshwater fungal communities from buoy surface, Lake Erie, Ohio, United States - Buoy 12 MA117 | ecosystem: Environmental > Aquatic > Freshwater > Lake > Lake biofilm | place: USA... | reverse complement strand
TGGCGAAAAACGTCACCTGCACCACCTTTCCCCGCCCGATCCGCACCGGAGCCCGGGGATCGACCCCCAGCGAAATCCGCGACGTCTCCACCCGGAACACCACCGGATTGCTGATCGCCACCACCGACACCGGAGGAGCGTCGGCCGAGGCATTCGCCGGCAGCGCCTCGGTCTCCGCCTGCACCGCCACCGAGTAGGTCCCCTCCGGCAGCCCTGGGGGAATCTGCACGCTGATCCACCCCTGCGACTGCCCCTCGGGAATCGTGGCCACCTCGGCGGTCACTCCCCGCGGCAACCCCACCAGCGAGAGGTAAACGGGCCGCGACAGCCGGGGATTCGTCCGCTCGACCTGCACCGACAGATCGAGGGCTCCCTCCTGAAAGACCGTCTCGTGGCTGGCGGTCGCCGCCACCCGCACCAGCGTGGGGGCCTCCTGCACCAACAGCGGCAGCGCCGACGTCAGCCGTCCCGAAGGCAGCGGCTGCCCCGCCGCGATCATCGTCCCGATGGAGGCGGTCCGGCGGAGCGGCGCGGCTGTTCCCAATTCAGCCGTTTCCAGTTCGGTCCCGGTGATGCTCAACGCCGCCAGTCCCGCCGAGGCGTTGGGATCGACCGACAGCACCAGCGGCCCCCGGTCGGCGGCGGGACCCAGCACCACGTCGTGCGCTTCGACCCCGCCCGGCAGGCCGTTCACCTCCAGGCGAATGGGCCGAGCGTGACCCCGCCGGCGAATCGCGAACACCTCCAGCCACTCCCGGCCACCCCGAGGAATCGCCAGCCCCGCCGGCTGCCCCAGTCGCCGCGAGACCGCCACCAGATCGAAATCGGGCTCCTCCCGCTGCATCGACAGCCACCACACCCGCCGGGCGTCGCGGTCGAGTCCCCCCACCACATTCCGCAACCCCACCAGGTACCGCCCCGTCGTAGGGGCCACCCAGCGTCCGCGGGGATCGGTGTGCTGCAACGGCAGTCGGTATCCGCCAGGGTTCTCGACCTCATCGCGGAAGTGGGCCAGCTCGGTCGCACCATCGGCCGTCAGCACCACCAGATCGAGATCGACGGGCGAGCCCAGCCGGTCGCCAAACGCCTCCAGCCAGAAGACCTCTCCCCGCCGCGCCTCGACGGCCAGCCACACCTGCTCATCCCCCTCGGGAATCTCCCCCCACCACGCCCCGGGCACTTCCACCGGCAACGCCTGGTCGGGCGTCAGGTGCCGTCGGGGGACCTCGGCCACCGGCAGGTCCACCACCGAAACCGGCCACGGCCCCGCTCCCCCCGCCTCGCGCGCGGCCACCAGGTGGGCCGTCCCCTGCGAGGGCAGCAGCCGCAACCCCAGCGTCCCTTCGCCCGCCAGCCGCGGATCAAACGGAAACGCCGGGATCTCTGCCGGAACATTCCGTCCAAGCACACGCAGCGGGGTCACCCGATCGCGCGATACCACCGGCGGAATCACCAGTTCGGCCCGCGGCTGCGTGGTGACGGCCAGGCGATAGACATACGGGGCTCCCCCGGCAAACGACAGATCATGCACCCGCAGCACGTACTCTCCCGATTCGCGGGGGGTGAAGTCGACCAGGGGATCGAGCCGGGGCCCGACCCGCTCGCCGGGCACCGCCCGTCCCTGCGGATCGCGCACCTCGACCACCGCCCGCAGGGGGGAATCGATCCGGTCGGCCCACGCTTCAACCAGCACCCGCTGACCCGCCGCGACGGGTAGGCGATAGCAGTCGACATCCCCCCCCTTCTCGATCCGGCCCTGCACGACCGTTTCGAGAGTCAGAGGCTGGGCCTGTTCGGGTTTGTCATTCGGCTGCAGCTCCAGCACTTCCGGCTGCCGCCCCACGACGAACATCCGGGGATTGGTAATCCCCGCCGGTCCCACCGCACGCAGGTCATAACTCCCCGGCAGCGCATCGTCAGGCAAAGTGATCTCAAACCGCCCCGCCGCCAACCGCCGCCCCTGCACCCCTGGCAGCGACGACCACAGGCCATCCGCCGCCTCAAGCCCGCTCCCTTCGAGCACGATCTCGAACTTCGTCCCCGCCCGCCCCCCGGCAGGAAACAGCGTGGTCAACACCGGCGCCGCCGGCTCAGCCGCGATCCCGACCCCGGCCGCCAGTCCGACGGCCAACGCCGCAAGCCTCGGTCCGGGCAGAACTCCCGGCAGGATCCTCCGCAGGACCGCCCCGCCGCCCGCCATCGCAGGAATTCGTCCCACACCAGACCTCGCGTCGAACCCGCCGCGGTCCCCCCGCGACACGCATCAAATATTTATCGATCAGACACCCACCCGGGCAAGAGTGAACCCGACGCGAAGTGCCGTATTTGCAATGACTTGTCGCGACAAACCGGTCCTGCCGCCACCACCAACCGGCACTTGGCCGAGCCGTACGATCGTTTTTAACCTGTCACCAAAAGGGCCCGTCCCCCGACAAGCACCTCCCGATCCAGTGACCCATCATCACGTCGGAAGCGCTGACAAACACGGAGGTTCGTCGCCACGTCCGTTGTTCGACACCACCCTCCCCCGCACAGGCGTTGGTTAAACCCGCATCGCCGCGCCCCAAACCGCCCGGTCCCGGCACGTCCTCCCCGAAGGGGTTCAAGAAGGTAGCCGGGGGGTTCCGCGATAGCGCTACCCCCGGAAAGCGATCCCACACACGCCCAGAACCACGAGAGTGGTTCCAGACGGCGGGGATAGGCCGTATCGACGGAGAACGAGCCAAAATGACAATCGCGATTCGCGGGATGACATGACAAGGCCGAACCCCAGGCGATGGCCACGATGAACGTCGTTCTCCAATCCTCTGGAACCCCTTCCGGGGTTCGGCGTTTGTCATGGGGCGGGCGATCCGGGGGTAGGAGCTTCGCTCCAACCCCCGGCTACCCTCTAATGCCCCTTCAGGGCCGTCGGTTGGCGACCGAACGGGCTGTGCGCGGGACATGTCGATGGACGTCTTTCAGCCCGAGTGGGTTTAGCGATGCGGACGCGAATTCCCATGGGACACGCATTCTCAGACGAACGAATTCTCGATCCACCGAACAATTTTCGCCTTGGGGGACTGACAAACCTGGAGTTTCGTCACCACGTACGTTGTTCGAGACCAACGTCAACACCCTCCGTCTCTCATTCCACACGGCTCGCCTCGCCCCCCCCGGTTCACCGTCCCAGATTCTGAATCGCATCGCTCAGTAACGCCTGCAGGACCCGCCGACTGGTTGCTTGCGGGTGCGGGAGGGGGTGTCCGTGATGGGCGAAGCACCAGGCGCAATCCTGCGGGATAATTTCCCAACCGGTCAGCAGGTCGGTGCCGTCGGTGATTTCCCGGGCCGCCAGCACCCGTTGCCAGACCGGCAGCAGGGAACGGAACTCCCGGCGTTCGTCGTCACTCAACGCCTGCCAGGTCGCCAGGTCGACCATCATCGCACCGGTTTTCTCACAGCGTCTGAGCCGTCGTCGGCTTGTGGTCGGTTGGTTCCCATCTTGCGCCGGTGGTCGGGTTCTCTCGCGGTTGGAGGGGTGCGGGACCACGGCCCCTCATCTGCTCCTCCGCCACCCCCCGTCACCGCCGCCGCAGGTATTCGATCAGATCCCGCACCTGCTCTTCGGTCAATTGATCGAGCTGCCCTTCCGGCATGATCGAGGTGTCGGAGGGGGTGGTCGACTCGATTTCGGTCAGGGGAAGAATCACCTGCCGGGTGTCGGTCTGCAGCAGGACCCGGCTGGGGGAACGTTCCAGCTCGATGCCGGTCACCGTCCGGCCGTCGCGGGTCTCGATGATCGACAGCCTGTAATCGCGGGCCACCTCGGCACTCGGGTCGACCAGGTTCAGCAGCAGATACTCCACGTCCCGCCGGTTGGTCCCCGTGAGGTCGGGGCCGATTTGTCCCCCGTCCCCCGCCAGCCGGTGGCAGTTCGCACAGAGCTTGCCGAAGAGCTTCTCCCCCGCGTCGAGATCGGCCGTCTGCAGAAACTCGGGGGAAAGCAGCTTGCGGTAGCGGGCCAGCCGTTCTTTTTTCTTCGGATCCGTCCCGCGGACCGCCCCCCAGAGCCGGGTGAGCCGGGCGGACAGCGCGCGGTCTCCCAGAGCCGTCATCTGGCGGGCATGGAAGGCCGAGATGTCGGCACGGGTCACCCGCTGTTCCTCCAAGGCCTGCAGCAGGGCCTGCGCCGTCTCAGCCCGGCCCGACAGTGTCTGCACGGCGATCGCCCGCTCGGCGGAAGTCAGTTCCCCCCACTGCGCCAGAATGCGGGGGGCGACTTCAGGATGCCGCAGCGACGCCAGGCCGCGGAGCGCCGCCGGCCGCACAACCGGCTGCCGAAGGGATTGCCACAGCAACTCGGGAAGATCGTCGGGACGGGCGGTCACCAGAAACTCCAGCGCCCGGCCCCGCTGCTCGGCCGATAGCCTATCATCGGCCACCTGTTCTCGCAGATCGGCCACTGCCCGGGGGGAACTGAGCGCCAGGGAAATCTCCAGCGATTGCTGCCGCACGTCTGGGTCCGCGTGCTGCTGACAGCGGGCATACACTTCGTCCCACCCCGCGGGCAACGGCAGGCGACTCAGTCCGCGAACCGCCAGCCACACCCCATGAACGCCATCGGCCAGCTCCGCCTCCCCCGACTGCCGCAACTGGGCGACCAACGGAGTGAAATCGCGGGTCCCCTTGGCCGAAAGGGTCCAGTCGGCAAACCGCCGGGCCGCCAGCGTGCGGACCTTCGGCACACGCGCGGTCCGCACCAGTTCGACAAACCGCTCCCCGTCGGCGGCCACCAGCGGTTCCAATCCATACCAGAGGACGAGGGGCAGATTGGGATCGTCGGCATCCTCGGCGTGTCGGGCGAGACGCTCGGCAATCGACCAGCGGCGGGACAGGGGCAACCGCTGCAGAGCCGAGGCCAACGCCAGCCGCACCACCGGCGACGATTCCCGCTCGGCCAGGTCGGTCAGCACCGCTGTCTGGGTGTCGTCCCCTTCGGGCCGCTCGACCAAGAGCCGCACGCCCCACGCCCGCAACGACGGCTCGCCACTCCGCAGCAGCTCGCGCAACAGTTCTTCCGGGGCTTGTCCAATCACCTGCAGCCCCCACAACGCCCGCAGCCGGTGGACGACGGGGGCCTGCGGATCGTCCAGCACCTGCCGCAGCGCGGTCCCCACCCCCTCCGCGTCCAGCGTCCCCGCGGCGGCCCGTTCCTGCAGCAGCCGCCGGGCATGCGTGACGAACCAGTCGTTCGTCTGCCAGAAGAGTGACACCAACTCGGCATCCGAGCGTTGACGCAGGTCGGTCACCGGTTCAGTCGCTGCGTCGCCATAACAGAGACGAAAGATGCGCCCCGTCCCCACCTGCGGCTGATAGGTGTGACACTCGCCGGTGTCGGACCAGTCCGACACGAACACATTGCCATCGGGTCCGGTCTTCAGGGTGACCCCCATGAACCAGGGGTCGGCCGCCACCATCAGATCGGGTGCGTGTCGGGCGACGTAACCCGACCGATGCGGCTGCAGCAGATCGCGATTGATCCGCCGGCCGTGCACATTGCACATCAGCACGCTCTGGTGGAACTCGGGAGGAAATCGCCCCCCCTGGTAGATCAGCGTGCCGCAGTGGGCGTGCCCGCCCCCCAGGGCCAACACCGCCTCGGTCTCGCCGCGCATCGCATGCGGGCGGGTGGTGTCGTAATGCAGATGATCGGCGATCGTCGGCAGCCGTTCGTAGGCGTAGAGGCTGGAGGGACGGTTCCGCCAGGGTTCATAGTGTCCCCCCGGCACCATATGGAACAGATGCGGATTGACGCAGTTCGAGACGAAGCATTCCCCCACTTCGTTGAAATCGACTCCCCAGGGGTTCGTCGTGCCGTCGGCGAAGTTTTCAAACACCAACCGGGTGGGATGAATGCGATAGACCCCGCCATCGCAGTGGATGCGCTCACTGGCGGGGGTTCCCGGACGGCCGACATCCGACGGACTGGTGCGGCCATGTCCGCCGTAGAGCCATCCGTCGGGTCCCCACGTGAAGCCATTCACCAGATTGTGCCGGCTCTCTTTGTGACCGAACCCATCGAACAGCAGTTCGGGTGGACCATCGGGGACGAGGTTCTGATCGCGGTCGGGGACGAAGTACAGCCCCGGGGGAGAGACCACCCAGACCCCGCCAAAGCCCACTTCGATTCCGGTGATGTAGTTGAAACCTTCGTAGAAGACCGTGCGCTCATCAGCCCGGCCATCGCCGTCGCGGTCGGCCAGCACCACCACCCGGTCGCGGCCGGTGGGGCGCCATTCGCCGTAGTTGAGCGCCTCGGCCACAAACACGCGCCCGGCATCATCAAGGCAGAACGAGACCGGCTGCACCACCTCCGGCTCGGCGGCGAAGACTTCCAACCGGAATCCGGGAGGCAACACCGCCTGCCGGGCCGCTTCCTCGGCAGGTAGCGGGGCCGGGGTGCGATCGGCAACAGTCGCCAGCAACGATCCCATCGCCAGCAACGATCCCACGGCCAGCCCGCCCCCCGCGAACCAGCCCCAACAGCGCGGCCCACGTGGTCTGCGGACCTCGCGGGTATTCTGGGTGGAATGGTCTGACATCACCAGCCGGCCTTTCCCAGTCTCAGGCGACCACGTCATGGATCACATGCCCATGCACGTCGGTCAGCCGGCGTTCAATGCCGTTGTGGTAGTAGCTGAGCCGTTCGTGATTCAGCCCCAACAGATGCAGAATCGTCGCGTGGAAGTCATAGACCGTCGCGACGTTCTCCACCGCCTTGTACCCGAAGTCGTCGGTGGCCCCGTAACTGAAGGGGGCCCGCACCCCGGCCCCCGCCAGCCAGCCGGTGAAGCCCGCGGGGTTGTGATCGCGGCCATTCGCCCCCGCCTGGAAGGTGGGCATGCGGCCGAACTCGGTGCACCAGACCACCAGAGTGTGCTGCAGCAGACCGCGCTGCTTGAGGTCGGTCAGCAGGGCGGCGGTCGGCTGGTCGAAGATCTCGCCGTGAATGGTGTATTGCTGCTTCAGGATCTTGTGACCATCCCAGTTGCTGGTCCCCTCCCCCCCCACCTGGTAGGCCCCGTTGAACAGCTGCACGAACCGCACCCCCTGCTCGATCAAGCGGCGGGCAAGAATGCAGTTGCGGGCATATCCCGCCTTGGTCTGCTGGGTGCCGTCGCCGGTCGCGTCGGCTCCGTACGCCTTGAGGACATGCGCGGGCTCGGACGAGAGATCGGACACTGCGGGGACCGACAGCTGCATGCGGGCGGCCAGTTCGTAGCTGGAAATCCGCGCGGCCAGTTCGGAATCGCCGGGGAACCGGCCGAGGTGATGGCGATTGAGCCGGCCGATGAATTCGCGGGTCGCGAGGTCGGTGGCGGCGGCAATCGACTGCGGCCGGGCGAGATTGCGGACCGGGCGGGTGGCGTTGAAATCGGTCCCCTGGAAGGCGGCGGGCAAAAAGCCCGGATTCCAGCAGTTGCCGCTCGACTGCGGGGCTCCCCGCGGGTCGGGAATGGCCACGAACGCGGGAAGGTTCTCGTTTTCACTCCCCAACGCATAGGTGGTCCAGGCCCCCACGCTGGGGAACCCATCCAGCGTGAAGCCGGTGTTCATGAAGTTCTCGCCGGGACCGTGGGTGTTGGTCTTGCCGGTGAGGGAGTGGATGAAGCAGAGATCATCGGCCAGGTCACCCAAGCGGGGAACCAAGTCGGAGATCATCTTGCCGCTCTGCCCGCGGGGCCGGAACGCCCAGGGGCTTTGGGTGAGGGCTCCCTGCGCCCCCTGGAAGGTCACCAGCTTGTCTCCGCCGGGCATCGGCTGGCCGTGCCGGGCGATCAGCTCGGGCTTGTAATCGAACGTATCGAGATGACTGCAGGCCCCCGCGTTGAAGATCATCAGCACCTGCTTCGCCTTGGCGGGGAAGTGGGGCTCGCGGCGGTTGTTGGGATTGGCCGGGTCGATCTGCGGCCGGATGGGGGTGCGCTCTTCGTCCCGCTCGGCCTCCGCCGCCAGCAGCCCATCACGCCGCAGCAGGTGGGCCAGCGCCATGCCACCCAGGGCCGTGGCGCTCTGCGACAACAGACCGCGACGATCGAGCAACGTGTGGGCGAGTGGGGAAACAGGCATGGTCGGATCGGTTCGCAAAAGTCGTGACGGACAGGACCGTTGGACAACGGGGCGGGCGGAGGAGTGCCATCCCACCGGATGGACTCCGCCGACGGCCGGGCCGGTTCAGAACAGGAACAGGAACTCGCTGGTGTTGAACAGCGCCCGGCAAAACGCTTCGAGTCCGTGCTCGCGGATCATCTCTTGCGAGGCCTGCTGCTCGAAGTCATCGGGCACACGGGCGACAGTCCACTGGAAGGCGAGCCGGACCTGGGCGGCGACGTCCTCCCCCGCTTCCTTCTTCAGTCGCCCCGCCAGCAACCCGGCCTGCTGCAGGATGAACGGGCTGTTGAACAGGTTGAGCGCCTGCAGCGGGGTGTTGGACCGGGGCCGTTTGGGGGTGACCTGGTTACCGCTGGGGCAGTCGAAACTGCCAAACACCGGATCCTGCTCTTGCCGGATGCGGTTGAGATAGACCATCCGCCGGAACTCGGGGGGACCGAACTCTTCCTTGGGGAAGTAGCGGTAGACGTTGTCGACCTCGACCTTCTGCAGGAAGAAGCCGGGGCCCCCCATGGAGAGGTCGAGCACGCCCGACGACGCAAGGATGCAGTCGCGGATCGCCTCGGCCTCCAGCCGGCGGGGAGGGAACCGCCACAGCAGGCGGGCGGCGGCATCGGCCCGCAGCCCCTCGGCCCGTGGTGCCGACGACTGCCGGAAGGCCCGCGTGGTCAGGATGAGCCGCTGGATGTGCTTGACCGACCAGCCGCTTTGAACAAACTCATCCGCCAGCCAGTCGAGCAGTTCGGGATGCGTGGGAGGAACACCATTGCCACCGAAATCACTCGGTGTCTCGACCAGTCCGGTTCCGAAGATGTAATGCCAGATCCGATTGACCATCACCCGAGGGGTGAGGGGATTCTCCCGGCTGGCGAGCCAGTTCGCGAGTTTCAGGCGACGCTGCTGCTCGGGCTCGTTGGGGTCGAGCGAGAGGCCGCCAAACACCTCGAGCCCGCCGGGAGGGACCACCTCGCGCGGCAGGGTGTGATCGCCGCGATGCAGCCGGCGGATCTCGGGAGGCTGCGAGAAGGTCCCCAGCCAGGCATTCAGCCCCTCGGTCAGCTCGCCGATCCGCCGGCGGGCGTCGGCCACCTGATCGAGCAGCCGGCCTCCCTCTGTGGCCTCTTCGGCCGAGAGACGTTTCAGAAAGGCCCGCGGGTCTTCCGGTCCGAACTTCTCCCGATCGGCCGCCGAGGCGACTTCGCGCCAGGTGTCCCCCTCCTGCAGCACTTCGACGCTGTAGTCGGTCGCCACGCGGTCCTGGAACTGCTGGTTCCGGTCGCGTCCCCAGACCACTTTCGCGATCGTCACCGCAGCAGGGAAGTCAATCCGCACCCACCCCTTCCCCGAGGTGTTTGAGATCCAACTGCGGTTGTTTCCCAACTGCCCGTCGTTCACGTGCTCGAGCTTGTGAATCTCGTGCCCCGGCAGTGTGCCGCTGGCCGAAGGCTTCGCCCCGGCCGAGGCGAGGGCCACGTTCTTGCCCGCCGCATCGTAGACTTCCAACTCGTCGAGGCACGGTTCGCTGGCATTGGTGGCCCGGATGGTAAACCGCAACGCGGTGGTCTGGATGGGGGGAATGGTCTCTTCATTCAGCCGGGCGTTGACCGCGGGGCGCAGTTTGCCGGCGGGATTGGGCTGACCGGCCGCCTTGGATCGCAATACCGCCAGCCGTTCTTCATTCTGTTGAACCTGTGCCCGCAGCCGTGCCACTTCGCGGTCCGACTCTTCGGTGCGGTCGCGCGGCAGCGGGCGGGGGGCGAAATTGACCCCGGCGAACACTCCCTGCAGCGCGTAGTAATCGCGCTGCGAGACGGGATCGAACTTGTGGTCGTGGCAGCGGGCACAGCCGAGGGTCAGCCCCAAAAAGGCAGTTCCGGTCGTGTTGATGATGTCGGCCAGTTCGTCCTGCCGCTGCATCAGCGTGAGGTTGACGTCGGGGCTCTTCACCAGGTCGTAGGCCCCGGCCACCAGGAAGCCCGTCCCGGCATCGGCCCGCAACGCGTCCCCCGCCACCTGCTCGCGGATGAACTGGTCGTACGGTTTGTCTTTGTTGAAGGCTTCGATCACATAGTCGCGATACGGCCAGGCATTGGGCCGGACACGGTTGGTCTCAAACCCGTTCGACTCGGCGAACCGGGCGATATCGAGCCAGTGCCGGCCCCAGCGTTCGCCATACCGCGGACTGGCCAGAACGCGATCGACCAGCCGCTCATAAGCCCCGGGGGCCGTGTCTGCAGCGAACTCCCGCACCTCGGCCGGTGTGGGTGGGAGCCCGTGCATCACTAGGTAGAGGCGGCGGATCTGGGTGACGCGGTCGGCTTCCGCCGAAAAGCCCAGGCTGGCCAGGTCTTGCCGGGCCCGCTGCGCTTCGAGCAATTCATCGATCGACGCGGCAGCGGCGGGCAGGTGGGGACGCTGCACCGGCCGGAAGCTCCAGGGAAGCTCCTTGCGGGCCGTCGCCTCGTCGGCGGGGCCGGGGGCTCCCTGATCGATCCAGTCACGCAGTACCTGGACCTCCTCTGACGAGAGCGGCTCTCCCTCGGGAGGCATCGCGATCTCGGGATCGTCCTGCAGTACCGCCTGGATCAGCAGGCTCTCGGCCGCTTTCCCCACCACAACCGCCGGCCCGCGCGAGCCCCCCTTCAACAGGGCGGCGCGGGAATCGAGCCGCAGGTCACCCCGCTGCCGCTTCGCACCATGGCAGCCGACGCAATGCTGCTGCAGCAGCGGCTTCACGTCGCGGGTGTAGTCGACCTCGGCCGCCGTCAGAGACCGTGCGAGGCCTGTGGTCAGCCCACAGACCATCAGCAAGGTCCCCATCAACGGCAGCCCCCCCTGCCTCCCGCGACACCCGTGTTCCGCAACCCGACTCACCATGGAGAGCGCATCCGGCAAATCTGTGTCCCCGCTGTGCAGACCCATCCTGCACCGAAACCCCAGTATACCGGAAACCGCACGTCGGACGCAGTCGCAACACGAGCGGGATTTGCGTGAACCGGGCCGGTTCGCCTGGCATCGGCCCCGCCTGGGCCGGCTGGCTCAGCCGTTGCAGAACTGCAGGGCGGTGGCGGCGTAGAGCTGGGCGACGCGGGCCATGTCGTCGATCGACACCCATTCTTCCAGCGTGTGGGCCCCGCCGGAGTTCGGGCCGTGGGTGATTCCAGGAATGTCGGCCAACGACCAGAAGGCGTTGCAATCGTCGCAGAACGGCTTCGGTCCCTGCGGCAGCGTCTTCCCCGTCGTGGCGGTGTAGTTGTCTTCGAAAATCTTTACGAAGCGATGGTTGGTGTCGAGGCGGAAACCGTCCCGCACCAACTGCCAGCGGATGTCGATGGTCGTCTTCGTCCGGTCGGCCACCTGCTGCACCAGCTTGCGGAATTCTTCCTCAACCAGGTACCGGCTCTCCCCCGGCAGCCACCGACGGGTTCCTTCCAGCACAAACTCCTGCGGGAACTGGTTGAAGATCACCCCCGAGTGCACCTGCCCGACAAACACCGTTTCGGGTCCCGCCACCGGGTCGGTCTTGCTGGCGAGGTGCGTGCCGTATTGCCGCAGACGGGCGATCATCTCGGCCCCCGCTTCAATCACGCTCGGCTCGTTGGTGGGCCGCAACACTTCGTGCACCGGGGCTCCCGGACGGCGGACGGTCAGCTTCCAGATCGCCAGCCCCCGGCCGGCAGTGGGAATGCAACTGTTGAGGTATTCCGGAATCAGCACGGCATCGCCGCAATAGCCCTGACGAATCAGCCCTTCCAGCTGCGTTCCATCCCCCCAGGGGGCCTCGTGCAGATCGTGGGCGGTCAACAGAATCGACCCTTTGGTCAAAGCCCCGCTGTCGCGCACCACGCGCAGCGCTTCGAGCGCCGCGACGGTTCCCCCCTTCATGTCGCAACTGCCGGTTCCGGTGATGCGATCCCCCTCGTGCTGCGGGGGGACGAACGGCAGATGGACCGTGTCGAGATGGCCGTTGAACTGAATGGTGGGACCAGGCTTTCCTGACGAATACCGCACCGCCACCGCGGGGGCCGCGGCATAGCCCCCCTCGGGCCGCTCGACAGTGAAGCCCTCGCGGGCCAGGATCTCGGCCAGCCGATCGAGCGCCGGCTTCGCCTCCCCCGTCCGGCTGGAGAGCGAACAGAGATCCATGGTGTCGCGGACCAGGCGGTCGCGTGAGACCAGAGAGCGAAGAGCGTCGAGCTGGGGAGCGGGAAGTGCGGGCATGAGAGTGCTGTGGTGGCGAGAAGTCGAACGTGATGAGAGGACGCGGCCGATCGAATCCCGTGGCAGAGCGGCACCGTCCGTGAAGACACACCAACTCCTCGCAGGGTCGACCCAGCCAAGCTGTGCAGGAACGGTACCTTGCCACGGGTCGATGCGGCAACTGGCCAGCCGGTGATCGGAACGGCAACCGTCCCCCCGCCCCGACCCATCAATCCCCCAGCAGGAAGTCGACCAGCGGCTGCGACTCGTACAGGGGTGTCCCCCCGTGTCCGAGACCAGGAATCACCACCACCTCGGCCCGGCCACCCAGCCGGCGGTAACGCCGGGAAAGTTCGGTCGAATTCGGCCCGAGAGGAACGAGGTCATCCCGGTCGCCGTGGATGTGCAGAATCCGCACCCCCTGCCGGGCCAGGGGCTCCAGCCGGTCGATCGGGTTGTACTGGCTGCTGTTCCGAACCAGTTCGTCGTAGGTCAGCCCGTAGTCGAGCCCCCGCGTGGGGAACTGGATGACGTTGTACGGACCGGGCCAGGTCCAGAAGTCGGTCGCCGGGCAGATACCGCCGATCCGTCCGACCCGCTCCGGCTGCCGACTCGCCCAGGCGTAGCCAATCAGCCCGCCGTTGCTCTGCACCACCAGCCGGGCCCGTTCATGCAGTCGAAACTGCCGCTGAACCTGCTCATAAAACTGTCCGCTTACCCGCGCCCCCGCCGGGCTGCCGCACGACGTTCCGACATCGATCCCGGCCACATGAAACCCCGCCTTGAGGTAGCGCTCCACATACCAGCGGTGATGCAGTTGCCCATGCCCATCGTGGATTCCCAGCCAGAAGGGGAAAATCCAGATCCAGCGGCGGCGGGGGTCGACCGTTCCCGTCGGCTCGACCACATAGGCGTTCCTCCCCGCCACCTCGAGCGCAACGAGCCGCCCCGAGGTGTACGTCCCCTCGATCCGTTCGGGGATCAGCTTGCGGATGTACTCGGCATTGGGGGTGACCGGCTGGGCCGCAGGCTTCTCCTGGGCCCTGCCCGCCAGCGGCAGGAACACCACCGACAGACCGAGTGCGGCAGCCAAAACTCTCGGCCAGCCGCAGACGGTCTCCGTCGCACAGCCCCGGCCGTCCACCGGAGCCGTCGATCTCGCGTTGCGATCCATCCGCCCCACCCCGCTCGCACCTCAGCCGATCAATTCGGGAATCGGCCGGCCATGGTCGACCACCGGGGTCGGACGGCCGGAGAAATCCTTGATCAGCGTGTTGGGGGCGTCGATTCCCAGGTGGTGGTAGATCGTCGCCAGGAAATCGCCGGGGCCGCACATCCGCTCGACCACATCCTCGCCCCGCGCGTCGGTGGCCCCAATCACCTGGCCGGTCTTGATCCCACCCCCGGCCCAGAGGTTCGAAAACGCCCGCGGCCAGTGGTCGCGGCCGGGCTGCTTCGTCCCCGCCGGGGCACTGGCGTCTCCTCCCCCCGTGCTGGGGGAGTATTCAATCCGCGGCGTCCGTCCGAACTCTCCCGTCACGCACAGCAGGACCCGCTTGTCCAACCCGCGTTCGTAGAGATCTTCAATCAGCGCGGTCACCGCCTGGTCCCAGGCATTCGCCCGGAACTGCATCGCCTCGAAGACGTTGTGATTCACGGCGTGGTCATCCCAGTTCTGCACCCGACCGCAGAGCGGTCCCGAGAGCTGGCTGGTGACAATGTCGACCCCCGCCTCGACCAACCGCCGGCACATCAGCAACTGCTGACCCCAGGCGTTCCGGCCGTAGCGGTCCCGCACCGCCGGATCTTCGCGGGTGAGGTCAAACGCCTCCTTCGCCTTCGGGTTGGTCAGCAGGGTCATCGCCTGCGATTCGAACTCGTCGAGGGCCGACAGCTCGCGCTGCTGATCGAACGCCCGTTCCAGCGTGTCGAGCTTCTGCCGCAGCGTCGACCGGCGGTCGAGCCGGCGCACCTCCCCGGCGTTCGACAAACCGATATTCGGCACCTGGAAATTCGGCTGGTTCGGATCGCCACTGACCACGAACGGAGAAAACGCCTCCCCCACATAGGCGGGGCCGTTGTATTCCAGCGGCGGATTCACCCCCACGTACGCCGGCAGGGGCGAGGTCCGCGGCCCCTGCTGGGCCCGCAGGTAATTCGCGATGCACATCCAGTCGGGGTATTTGGGCTTCGGCTTGTCGCGCGTGTCGGGGTCGCCCGAGAGCAACTGCATCGAGCCCGCCGGGTGCCCCCCCGCCGTCTGCCTCATCGACCGCAGAATCGTGAACTTGTCGGCCAGGGCGGCGTGCCGGGGGAGCAGCTCGGTCAGCGTCAGCCCGGGCACTTTCGTATCAATCGGCTGGAAGGGACCGCGGTACTCGGAAGCCGACTTGGGCTTGGGATCGTACGAGTCGATGTGCGAGCAGCCCCCGGGCTGCCAGACCATGATCACCGCCGTCCGCTCGCGGCCACTCTCGGCCGCCTGCAGGCTGCGCCCGGCCCGCAGCCGCAACAGCCCCGGCAGGCTCAGGCTGGCGAACCCTCCCAGACCCAACTGGAGGAACCCGCGACGGCTGGCCGCCGACCGCTCCAGGGGACCGGCAAACAACTGGGGAACTCGGGAGGAGTGGCTCATTTCGTCTCCGTTGGCAAGACACGCAGAATCACCGGTTCGGTCGCCAGGAGATCGACGATATCCTGGGGTTGGGCCCGATCGGTGGCTTGTTTGACCTGATTCATCGCAGCCGTCAAGGCCGCCATCGCCGCTTTCTGCCGGGTGCCAATCGCCTCCAGGGCGGCGGCATCACCCGCTTTTTGCTTCGCTTCTTCTGCCAGGGCGGCAATCTCCTGCTCCACCTTCTGCTGCAGCAGCTTCGCCGTCTCAATCGCCTCGGGCTGATGACGGTACTTCGCCACCGCATACCCCAGGTACGCCAGGGGGTAATCCCCCGGAGCGGTCTTCAGGGCCGCGAGGTCGAGCACCACCTGGGCACTCTCTCCCGCCAGCGGCACTTCCAGAGCCGGGGTCGCTTCGAACCCCGCTCCCACGCACCGCAGCGGAGCGGTCGCTCCCGAGAAATCGCTGCGGCGAATGTTCTTGAAGGAGACTGTCACCTTCTCTCCCACGCGGGCTTCCACCACCCGGCCCGTGGCGGGGGTGATGGTCAGCGGGGCCAGATCCACACCCCCCACCGAGACGGGCAGTTGGCTCGCCAGCCGGGGGTAGGGAATTTCGCCCCACGAGTCGGGAATCGGCCAGGCCACCGTCGCCAGCCGCCCCTCCCGGGTCACCATGCTCTCACCGATCTTCGACCGGGCGATCAGCGACGCCATCGCCACACCGCGGGGAGCCCCCTCGGCGGCCGAGACCACCATCAGCCCACGCGACTTGCCGGCGGGAATGCGAATTCCCTGGGCGGTCACTCCATCGGGCAGCCCCTCCAGCGAGAGCTCGATGTCGCCATCAAAACCATCGCGGCGAATCGCCACCACTTCCAGCACCTGCGTTGCCCCGCCCCGCAGCGAGAGGGGCTTCGAGAGGGCCGCCCGGTCGCCGTTTCGCAGCTCCATGTGCAGCGGCCAGGCGACCACCGCGAAATCGGGCTGCGCTTTCCGGATGATCAGCCGGTAGACGTTGGAAGGATCGTTCCGTGTGCCACCGAAAAGGTCAGTGATTGACAAGCGGTGCCGCCCATCCTGCTGGATCACGAGTTTCCCCAGTACATCGGCCGAACCGGCGTTGTACGGCGGACCGTCGTAGGCGTAGCCGTTGCTCGAGACCTTCACTGGGCTGGCGATGTCCTGAAACTCGGCCACATCGGTGACAGTTTCGTTGCCGCCGTTCACCGCCACGTGCTGCACCAGCACCGAGGGATCGGTCGGCAGCCCCAGCCGTTCACTCGCCACCTCGATCCACCACTCCTCCCCCTTCTTCGCTTCGAACTCGAACACGTCGGTGTCGGCGGCGGGGGCGAAATTGCCGCTGATGTCGGCCGGCAGGGTGATCTGCTGCGGCGTGTCATCATTCGGCTCGACTTCAATCGTGGCGGAACGGGGGGCCAGCCCCGCCGGCGGCCACGAGAACGAGCTAACCAGCGCCGTCGCCGGGTGACGTTGCACCGGCACATCGGGGGGCAGTTCCCGCAGGGTCAGCCGGTAGTAGAACGCCGGCCCCCCCTGATAGGTCAGCTCATGCACCTTGATCACATACTGGCCACTCTCGGGGACCACGAAGTCGATCACTCCGGTCCGCCGTTCGACCAAGAGGTCGCGCCCGGTCGCGTCGGCAATCACCAGCGTCGCTTCAAGTTTCGAATCGATCCCCCGCGAGGCACAGTCGACCACCACCCGCTGCCCCTTCTGGGCCTCGAACCGGTAATGGTCGGCCGCCCGGGGTGAGACCACGGCATTGCAGACCGAATTGAGCTTCAGTTCCTGGGCCGAGGCCACACTGGTGTTCCCCGGCGTCTGCACCACTTCCGGCAGCCCCCCCACCGCGAAGACCCGCCCCGAAGACAACCCCAGCCGGGTCATCACATGCGTTTCGTACAACCCCGGCTCACACTCGGCCGCGATCGTCACGGTGTACTGGTTCGCCACCGGCTGACCGTTCGCGTCGAGTTTCTTCCGGGCGGTCACCTGCGGCGAACTGAAGATCAGCTCCTCCGCCCCGTCGAGATGGTCCCCGGTGAGGGTGATGTCGACCTTGGTCCCCTGCGTCCCCCCCATCGGGAAGGTCGTCAGCAGCCGCGGGGTCGGCAGTCCGACCGACTGGGCGAACACCGCCGGCGTCCCCAGCAGACACCAGAGCGCCAGCAGTCCCATCCCGAGACGGGACCCAGCTCGACAACGCTTCAGACACCAGGCGACAGGCAGGTCAGTCATAACGTGGTACGCACGAGAACAGGCGGGGGAATGAGACACAGTCACCGCAGTCCCCCGGCTAGTGGTTGAACAGGAATTCTTTGGTGTTGATCAGGGCCCACAGCAGGTCCTGCCACGCCTCACGCGAGGCGGTCGCCACATCGAGCGGATTCCCCGCGGCATCCTGCCGGGGTTCGGCCAGCCACGCCAGGGCCGTCTGCAACTCTTCCGAGCGGGGCTCGCGGCTGAAGGCCGCCAGGTAAAGCTCGCTGATCTTCGCCTCGTTGGGACGCTCGTCCTTGGCCAGCCGTTCGGCCCGCCCGGTTGCGCTCGCCAGCTTCCCCTTCATCTCCCCCGAGTTGATCAGATGCAGGCTCTGCCCCAGGCTCGACGTCTGCACCCGCTCACACTCGCAGACACTCTCTCCTTCCGGACGTCCGAAGACCCGCAGGAAGGCCGAGGCGCGGTTGTAGCTGTTGTCGGGCAAGGCAATCGCCCGGGTGCCGGGGGGGAGGTTCGAGAACTCGGTCTTCGTCTCGGCCAGTTGATCAATCGCATCGAGCAGCACCTCCGCCTGCAGCCGGCGGGGGTAGAACCGCGAATGACTCTGGCGATCGGTGAGGTTCGCGTCATTCGGCTGGGCGCTCAACTGGTAGGCCCGCGAGCGGGTGATTGTCCGGACCAGGTCCTTCAGATCAAACCCACTCTCGATGAAGTGCTTCTCGAGAGCGGCCAGCAACTCGGGATTCGTCGGCGGGTTGCTGTCGCGAATGTCGTCTTCCGGCTCGATCAGCCCCCGCTGGAAGAAGTGCTTCCAGTAGCGATTCACCAGCGCCTTGGCGAAGAACGGGTTGCTCTTCGAGCCCATCCAGTCGGCCAGTTTCAGCCGGGGGTCTTCACTGGCGGGAATGGGGGGAATGACGTCCCCCAAAGCGGCCGGACGGAGCGACTGACCGGTCTTCACATTGGTCGCCGTGGCGGTCCCCCGCTTGTGGAAGATCATGTCTTCCCCGCGGGTGGCCGAGGGCTTCCGTCCCACCTGGGTGAAGAACGCCGCCAGCGAGTAATAGTCGTCCTGGCTCCACCGCTCGAAGGGGTGATGGTGGCACTGGGCACACTGCATCCGCACCCCCAGGAACAACTGGGCCACGTCTTCCAGTTGCTGCTTCGGCTCTTTCACCCGCTTGTACCAGGCGACCGGCGGATTGCCGATGACCGTCCCCGTCGCCGCCAGCAGTTCCCGCACGAACTGGTCGTACGGCTTGTTCGCCAGCAGGCTGTCGCGGACCCACGCATGGAAGGCGAAGTTCGAGATCGTGTCGCTGGCGTCGTCCCGCCGGTTCTTCAGCAGGGCCGCCCATTTGCTGGCGAAGTAGTCGGCATAGTCCTGGCTGCGCAGCAGTTCGTCGATCCACTGCTCGCGCTTGTCGGCATTCGTTGCAGCCAGAAACCGCGTCGTCTCGGCCAGGGTCGGCAGCCGTCCGGCAATGTCCAGAGTCACCCGCCGCACAAACGTCGCGTCGTCGCAGGTGGGTGAGGGAGGAATGCCAATTTCCTTCAGGCTGGCGAAGACGTGTTCGTCGATGAAGTTGGCCGGGCTGGGCAACTGCTCGACCGGCGCCCCCAGCGGGACGGTCGCGCTGAAGACCGCCACCCGCCCCTGGAACCGCACCATCACCGACACCTTGCCGGTGATGTCGTGCACCTGCACCAGCCCCTGGGGTGAAACCTCGGCCATCGCCGAGTCGTTCGATTCAAACAGCGCCAGCGAGGTGACATCCCGGATCGTTCCATCGGCATAGGTCGCCCGGGCGGTCAGTTGCTGGGTGCCGTTGCGGGGGACCACCATCCGGCGGGGTTCAATCTCGAACGCCGTCAGTTGCGTGGCGGTGGCGACATCGGCCAGAGCCCCCTGCTGAATCCAGCGGGCCAGCGTGGCGAACTCGGCTGAGTCGGTCTTCAGCCGCACTCCGCCGCCATGCGGCACCAGCCCCGCCCCCTTCCGCAAGAGCAGGCTCGCCTCGGGCGCGTGGGGCGACAGCCGCCGCCCCCGGTCCGACTGAGTCAGGTGCTCGTAATCGTCCAGCGGCTCAAAGCCGAGCAGCGAGAGCTGAAAGCCATTCTGCCCCCCGCCCGCCTTCGCATGACAGACCCCAATATTGCAGCCCGCCTTGGTGAGGATGGGCATCACATCGTTGGCGAAGCTGACCGGATTGGGGGGGCTGTTCGGGCGGGCCGGCTGGTCTGCGGCGACCGGGTCAGCCGCCGCCACGCGGCCCAGCGGGACCCCGCCTACGCCAACCGCCGTCACACAGACCGCAACCGCCAGTTGCCACACGACTTGCGGCGTCCAGCGAGGGGGGTGGAACTCCTTCGAGCCACGCATGGTTGTTTCTCGTCCGACCACGGACTCCCGTCGCCCCTCTCGACCGTTGAGAGTGGCGGACTTGGCGTCCGATCATCCATCAGAAAACCTTAATCTGTTCGACGAACGGCTGTCAACAAGTTCAGCAGCCGGCGTCACAACCGGCACACCCGGCCGCGAGGGCCGCCGCGGGACCATGGCACCGGCGAACGCGCGGCCGGA
>Ga0315902_10004606_pt1 | contig 19814 bp, 17 predicted proteins | sample LakEriMetagenome_9_FD_203523 | JGI IMG/M metagenome (GOLD analysis project Ga0315902, IMG submission 203523) | Freshwater fungal communities from buoy surface, Lake Erie, Ohio, United States - Buoy 12 MA117 | ecosystem: Environmental > Aquatic > Freshwater > Lake > Lake biofilm | place: USA... | reverse complement strand
TCTTAATTACCGGTGCTTGTTTTGATGCAGGCTTGATCGATCCGGGTAGTGCAGGTACCAATGTTAAGATCAAGACAATTGACAATTTTACCTTCTCAGGAATGCCAGTTGGTTTGACAGGGGTTACCAGTCAAGGATCATACACTTCGCCGGGCACAATGAACTCTGACAACACTCAAACTTTGGCGGGATGTGTCGCATTTAGTGGGACCCCAACTGAGATCGGTGTATTTAATGTCACAATGAATTTTCTTGTAGACGTCCTTCTGTGCGACCTTTTCTACATTGAGCAATCCAACAATGCTGCTTCTTACGTGTTGTGGTTGACAGTTAAGCCAAACCCAACTTTCACAGGGCTTTCTGCGAATTACTGTGTTACGGATGCTCCCGTTAATTTAACTGTAACAGGAACTCCGGGTGGGACATTCACCGGTCCTGGTGTTACTGGTAGTTCATTTAATCCTGCTGCTGCGGGTCCTGGATCTCATGAGATCAAGTACACGGTTGCAAAACAAGAAGGGGCGGCAATTGCTCCTGCAGCAGACAGCATGGTCGTTTTGGTGAATGTTACCGGTTACTATGCGGATGTCGACAATGATGGTTATGGTGACCCGGCTTCTACTCCTGTATGTACTGCACAGACTGGTTTTGTTGCTAACTATACGGACTGTGATGACAGCAACGTCGGCATCAATCCTAACGCAACTGAGATCGCCGGAAATGGAATTGATGAGGACTGCAGTGGAACAGATGCAACGGCAGGAATTGACGAACTGGTACTTCAGCAGTTGCAGGTATATCCAAATCCATCAACTGGGAGCATCAACGTTAACTTCAACAATATAACCATTCAATCTGTTGATATTGCCGATCTTAACGGACGAGTTGTAAATAGCCTGAAAGTAAACAGTAAGTCTGTTGAGATGGATCTATCAACATTACAAAATGGTGTTTATCTTATGTCCATATCTACAGAGAAGGGCACCGTTCAGAGAAGAATTGCGATCCAAAAGTAATTGCATTGACACATAACACATGAAGGGCTCCTGAAGAGGAGCCCTTTTTATTTCAATACTTCCTGTATGTTCAGCTTGATGCGTTCACAAAGTGTATCTGTCGGCAGATCATTGTCGTCTTCTCCAAACGGATCTTCGATCTCTTCTGCCAAGACCTCCATACTGACCAATACGTAAAAAACAAAGGTTGCTATCAGCGATGAGAAATACCCGAATTGGGTCACAAATGCCAATGGTAATGTTGTCACATAAATAAAGATGAATTTCTTGAGGAACAAACTATAAGAAAAAGGGATTGGGGTGTTCTTGATCCGCTCGCATGCACCCAGACTGTCCATCAGTGCATTAATGTTCCTGTCAAGAACCATAAACTCCTCCTGGGTCAAGGATCCTGATCTCTTGCATTCTGATAATTCCTTATACAACAGCTCACTGATAGCCAGTGGGACATGTTCTCTGTTAAGCAAGAGCTCTTTTTCTGCCGGCTTCAGTTCCAACTGTTCGAACTCGACGCCCTTTCTCAGATGTTCCTTCGCTGCAAAAACAAAATTTGGGATCATCCTTCGGAAAAAATCCCTTTTTTCCGGTTGGTCCAGCATTGTTGAAATCTTGATGGCTATGTTCCTCGTATCATTCACCAGTTCTCCCCATTTCTTTCGCCCTTCCCACCACCGGTCGTATGCGGTGTTCGTTCTGAAAACCAAGAGTAGCGAGATCACAAAACCGATCAATGAATAGACTGAAATCAATTTTTCCAGCACAATAGCATGCGGGAAGTAATTGATCTCGATGTATGCTATTCCCAGAGTAAAAAGACCTATATATAAGATCTCTTTCCATAATATTCTGAATGTATCGCTCTTATGAAAGGCAAATATGAGCGTTAACCAGCTCTTTGGATTGTAATTGACCATAGAACAAAAATACGATATCCTTTAAAAGGTGTATAGAACGTTTTATAAATTACTTTTTCGGCTATAGTGTTAATAAATTAACAAGGTGTTGCGGGCGTTTACCCAATTTTTACCTTTGGCTTGTTAAATTATGAACATGGAAATTACACCGGAGATCAAACAACGGCTGGAACTGCTGAACGAGAAATACTCTGCATTAGGACAAGATCTTCTATCTTACCTAGACGGTCTGCTTTTTGCTGATACTGTTAAATACTGGGATTACATTGAACTGGATACGCTTTTGAGTTTGCAAAAGCCGCGCACTCAAATACCCGACGAGCACATTTTCATTGGTTACCACCAGATCACGGAATTGTATTTTCAGCTTGCTCTCCGCGAATTTGAGCAGTTGGCAGATCGGGAAAACATCGATGAGACATTTTTCGTGGACCGTGTTACCCGAATCAACCGCTATTTTGACGCCTTGGTTTTGAGCTTTGATATTATGTCGAAAGGAATGGATCAACAGCAGTTCATGCAGTTCCGTATGTCTCTTTTACCAGCAAGCGGATTCCAGTCGGCACAGTACCGCTTCATTGAAATGTACAGTACGGACTTCATTAATCTTGTCGCAAAGGATCATCGTGCCAACTATGATCGGAACTCGACTATTGAAGAAATGTACGAACATATTTACTGGAAAGCGGGAGCTACAGAATTAGCCACCGGAAAGAAAACACTTACACTTATTCAGTTCGAAGAGCGTTATCAGCGTGATTTCATCGCTTTAGGCAAGGCCTGTGTTACACGCAATTTATGGCAGGTTTTCAAGCGGCTGACGACGGAAGAACAACAATCTGACAGCGTAAAGGCTGTTCTCCGGCACAATGATATGAATGTGAATATCAACTGGCCACTTGCACATTATAAATCAGCTGTTCGTTATCTGAACAAAGATTCGGCAGATATTGCGGCGACCGGAGGAACGAACTGGCAAAAATACCTTCCTCCGCGGTTCCAGAAGAGGATCTTTTATCCTGAATTATGGAGCGTACAGGAAATTGAAGACTGGGGTAAATCATGGGTTGACAACTCACTGTCATAGATCAGCCATAACATGATCGAGCCATCTCACTGATGGCAATTCAATTTTATTGAACTTCTTTGAGGCACGTCAGCATATCAGCCATCGTGTCGAACAGAAAGTCAGCCAGGATCAGCTTTGGATCAGGATGGTGCGTTTTCTCAGGTATGCAAACCACCTTCATCCGTGCAGCCTTTCCTGAGATGATCCCGTTCAGGGAGTCTTCAACAACAAGACAACGGACCGGGCTTACTTTCAGTTTTTCAGCTACCGTCAAATAGACCGCAGGGTGTGGCTTTCCGTATTCCTCATGTTCAGCGGAATGATAAAAATCAAAATATTCTGCTATTCCAAGTTCTCGAAGTACCGTCAGTACCAGCACCTCATAAGAAGATGTTGCCAAACCGATCTTCTTCCCCTTGCTCTGAAGGTATAATAGCGTATCGATAACCCCTGTCAAGGGAACCGCATTCTCCCTGATAAGCTCAACCATTTTCAGGACGATCTGCTGTTCAATAGCATCTGGTGTTATACCTGTCCATCCTTCGTGCTTGTGCCAAAAACGAACCACCTCGTCGATCCTCAATCCCACGGTCTTCTGGAAATCCGTTTTGGTAAGTTTTGAACCTACTGTTCCAAAAACCTCCTCCATGGCGATCTTCCAAAGGGGTTCAGAATCGATTAATACACCGTCCATATCGAAAATAACGGCATCAAAATCATTTAGTACAACCTTCATTCAAGCGTAAAAATAGTTAAAAATGGTCCGCCGAGCAGAGGGTGTTTTTCGGATGCAACCGCAATCACCCTCTCAGACAAGAAAACGATCGCTTCCCGCTGCTCTAGCATTTTAAAATTGTGTGTTTCCAATTCCCTCGACGCTGTGATGCCGACATCCGATCTGTTCAAATGCATTATCCTTAGTCCCGAATAGGTCAAAATGGCAACCGCTCCATTAGAATAGTCAGCACCCGTTACAAGGTCACGGATTCCTGAGCTTTTTACCTTCTTAAAATACGGAACGGAAGGCTGAACGTGTTGAGCCACGTAATTACCCGGTTCATCGGGTATGACATAATCATCGGGGAAACGGTCCCAACCGTTCAACTTTTGCCCATGACTATCGTTCTTTGGTCTTTTTGATCGGTTCTTTGTGATGAGACGGATGCTGTCATTCATCCAGTAGATCGCTTCACAATCAAACCGAAACCGCTCCTTACATGGCGGAAATTCAGTCTGATCCTCATAGCGAAAAGCAATCTTTTGCGCCATTACTGAATCTTTCTTGAATGCCTCTTCAACCCTAACTTTCCAGATGCACAAGTCCTGTCGATTGTTCAGATTGTTTCCGACATCTGCAATGTAGAGATTACCCGCATCATCTATTGCAAGGTCTTCCCAATCCGAATTCGTTGCATTGGAAACAGTGCATTTCTTTAAAACCGTTCCTTTCAGATCAATAAAGAAGATATCCGACGAATTCCCGCTGTCATTTATGGCAATAAGGATCGAATCATTCAACATTTCAAGTCCCGAGACCTCGTTCATCTCGGCAGGTAAGCGATTTTTGTTCTGCGAGAACAGATCGTGTAAAAACAAAAGCCCGATGAGCAACAGAAGAAAACACTTCACTTTTAATGTAGTATTATTCGAACGATCTCAATACGTCTGTCGCTTACCTCATCTATACTAATGGTAAGTCCTTCGAATTCTATCAGTTTTCCTGCCTCAGGAATAGACTCCAGCTCATGAATGATGAGGCCTCCCAAGGTTTCATACTCGTCAGATTCCGGCAATTCCAGGTGATACGTTTCATTCAAGTAGTCGATATCCAGGCGGGCTGAAAACCTGTATTCATTGTCATTGATCTTTTCTTCCAAGCCTTCCTCCTTGTCATGCTCATCCCGGATCTCGCCAAAAATCTCTTCGATCACATCTTCCAATGTGACGAGGCCCGCTGTTCCCCCATATTCATCTACCACAACAGCCAGATTTCCTGTTTGCTTGCTAAAAAGTTCCAGTAATTCATTTCCTGCCATTGCAGAGGGAACAAACGTAATTGGCAATAACACCTGTTTGATGCTTGAGGGCATCTTAAACATTTCGTGAGAGTGCACATATCCGATGATATGATCGACAGAGTCCCGATAGATAAGGATCTTCGAAAGCCCCTTGTCAATAAACGTTTGGCGAAGTATTGTGATTTCTTCATCGACATCCAGCGCAACGATATCTGTTCGGGGGATCATACAGTCTCTCGCCTTGATGTTCGAAAAGTCAAGCGCATTCTGAAGTATTTCCATTTCGTTACCGAGCTCTTCCTCTTCCTTTATGCGAGAGGAAAGATCTTGAACATAGTGTTCCAGATCCACTTTTGAGAACACTTTTTCGGTTCTGCTTCTTTCTGTTTTGAGCAATCTAAGGACTAGCGTGCTAAAAGCCATTACAAACTGTGTGGGTATGAATAAAAGCACATAGATCACAAACATAGCCGGTGCTGAAAAACGTAAAAACCCATTCGGATTGATCTGAACGAATACCTTCGGGAGAAATTCTGCGAGCACAAGAATCAATAGGGATGCGATCACTGTCTGTATCAATAAAACTGCGTATGGCTGCTTAATTCCGTAGGCGCTGATAACGGGATCCAGTAAGTCGGCAGTATTCACTCCAAAAATTACCAAAGCAATAATGTTCGCAAGAAGCAACAAGGCAATGAAGAAAGACTCCTTTTTGTAGAAAACGTTCAGTATGCGTCCCGTCGGTGTTCTCTTGCTTTTTTCGAGTTCAACTTTCAGTCGACTTGATGAGAGAAATGCGATCTCCATTCCTGAAAAGAACGCGCAAAAGACCAAAGAAAGCAGAATGATGAATACCTGTAAGGAAGGGTTCATTTAGCGAGATACTTGGTACAAGATACTAAATTTCAACATTATACAACATCGAATCCAATATCCTTTCTGTAGTAAGCCCCTTCGAACTCGATCTTTGCAGCAGAATCGTATGATTTAGCCAAGGCTAAAGGCAATTGTTTCCCGTAAGATGTTATTGCCAATACGCGTCCCCCTGCAGACAATACTGCCGGGCCGTCTGAAGATGTTCCAGCATGGAAAACGATACTGTCTGTAACCGTATTGAGCCCATAGATCTGCTTTCCTTTTTGATAGTCTTCGGGGTAGCCTCCGGAAACCATCATAACAGTTGTTGCGCATTTATCCATGAACTGAATATCCCTTTCTGACAATGTATTTGAAGCAACTCCTTCGAAAAGATCGAGCAGGTCCGACTTCAAGCGTGGAATAACTACCTCCGTTTCCGGATCGCCCATTCTGCAATTGTACTCAATTACATACGGCTCTCCTTTCACATTGATCAACCCAAAGAAAATAAATCCTTTATATGGAATTCCATCCTGCTTTAATCCTTTCACCGTTGGAATGATCACCTGGTTCTGTACCTTATCCATAAAGGTCGCATCTGCAAACGGAACAGGAGAAACGGCCCCCATCCCCCCGGTGTTCAACCCTGTATCGCCCTCACCAATTCGTTTATAATCTTTTGCTTCCGGAAGGAGCTTATACGAATCCCCATCCGTGAGCACGAACACCGATAGTTCGATCCCTTTAAGAAATTGCTCAATCACCACACGAGAACTGGCTTCTCCAAACTTGGCATCTGCCAACATGTTCTTTAACTCCGCCTTTGCTTCGTCCAGATCTTCAAGAATCAACACTCCTTTTCCAGCCGCTAATCCATCTGCTTTCAATACATAAGGAGGCTTCATGGCCTCTAGAAATTTATTTCCCTCTGCCAGAGTATCTTTTGTAAATGTCGCATATTTGGCCGTCGGAATATTGTGCCGGAACATGAACTGCTTCGCGAAATCCTTACTGCCTTCCAATTGAGCTGCCAGTTTCGCCGGGCCGATCACAGGAACGTCTTTCAACTGATCATCAGCCAGAAAAAAGTCGTGTATTCCCTTGACAAGAGGCTCTTCCGGTCCCACTACCACCATATTGATATTGTTTTCCAGAACAAAACCCTTCACTGCCGGAAAATCAGTTGGATTCAAAGACACATTCTTTCCATGTTGACGCGTCCCGGCATTTCCGGGCGCAATGAACAATTCTTCCAGCATGGAGCTTTGGGCCATTTTCCATGCCAATGCGTGTTCTCTGCCACCTGATCCTAAAAGCAATACCCTCATTCCGTCTTTCTTAACAGTATTTCAATAATGATTCAAAGATCAGCTTCCCGTCTTCGTTACCAAGACGCCTGTCTGCAGCTCTCTCGGGGTGCGGCATCATTCCAAAAACGTTCTTACCTGTATTCGTAATGCCCGCAATATTCAATAAGGCCCCGTTTGGGTTATTTGCGTCGTCAATGACACCATCCTCCGAGCAATATCTGAAAATGATCTGGTCATTGTCCTGGAGACTTTTCATGGTATCATCCGGTGCATAAAAGCGTCCTTCTCCATGTGCGATTGGAATCTTGAACGTTCTTTCCTCATTAAGCCCCTTGGAAATGGCGGCCGTTTGAGAAGAAGGTTTTAAAAACACATTCTTACAAATGAACTTTTGATTATTGTTGTGAAGCAACGCCCCCTCCAATAACCCTGATTCAGTCAGGATCTGGAAGCCATTGCAAACACCAAGTACATATCCTCCTTTGTTCGCGTGTGCAATCACTTCTGTCATAATCGGCGAAAGTTTTGCAATGGCCCCGGAGCGTAAATAATCTCCATACGAAAATCCTCCCGGAAGTACAATAAAGTCAGCTCCTTTGAGGTCTGTATCCTTGTGCCATAAACGTTCTACCTGCTGCCCCATTAAGTCTTGAAGTACATATACCATGTCTTCATCGCAGTTCGAGCCGGGAAAAGTGACTACACCAAATTTCATCAGAATCAATTGTTATGTGGTGGAAACCACGCTTAAAATACGCTGGTAAAATTAGTCATTTTAAGGGGGATACCGTTTCCATCAAAGGAAAAAATTAATCAACGAATACAGAAAGGTCAGATAGAACAATACGGATGCCGCAATACCAAACGTTTTGTTGTTGAATGAAAAGGTCAGGAAGAAGGACAGTGGTATCATCAGAAAACTGAAGCGCTCGATCTGTCTGAAGAAAAGAAAATCTCCCAATCCAAAGAGGATTCCAACAGCTACTAACCACCAAAGTATTCGAACAAGCTTTTTTAATCGAATAGAGGACTTCTGCATTTTCCCACTGATGGAGACAAGGCTCAATAAGAACAACAGTGTGAATAAAACAGCTGTAACGAGGAAGTCCGTTTGTTTTTTGTAATAATTGGTTACTTGCTCCAGGATCTTCAATTCGATCGAGTGCCCAGAATACCACAAGTATAGTCCCGAATATAACAAGGGGATCGAAAATCCAATCAACGCGAGGAATGTCTCCCGAAAGATAAAGGGTCTTATATTCCAGATCATTATTAAAATGAACGGTATCAAAGCTACCATGGGCGGGTGGAAACTTGCAGCAAGACCGGCAAAAAATGCCCCGTTGAACACGTGTCGTCGACCATCTTCATTCTGTCTTAGCTCAAAGAACTGATAGAGCATCAGGATAAGACAAGTGTGGGCGAGCAAAAGTCCATCGACACTGTAGAAGGAGTGATAAAAACTCATTAAAACAACATACAGCAATGATGATATATAGCTGTTTCGTTCCAGGAATTCGTTGGTATTATACATCCAGTTGATCACTAATGCATTTGTGCAGATCAAAAAAGCAGCGATTAAATTTCCACTGATGGGAAAAACCACCGTTTCGCCCCATAAACCGAGGTTGGTGGTTGTTTCGGCCAGATAATAATTTGTCTTATGATTCAAAAAGAAATAAACCGTTACCAAAACGGGTATCAACAAGAGTACTCCTGCTCTATTTCCGAGAAACATCCTTAACACGTGACGAAGATAAATATTATCATCCAATCCTTGAGCAATGCAATTCAAAGGTATAGCTCAAGGCAATTACCGGATAGATAAATTTTAATTGTGACTTTGTTTTTTTGCGCTATCTTTGTTCGCGTTGCGAAATTACCTGTATTGGCAAGTTTTAACAATTAATTACTATGTCACAAGAAAAAACAAGATATTCTGATTCTGAATTGGCAGAATTCAAAGAATTGATCCAGCAAAAACTAAAGGAGGCACAGGAAGATTATTCCCTCTTGATCGGATCCCTTTCACACAACGATGATCATGGAACAGACGATACAGGGAGAACCTTTAACATGATGGAGGATGGGTCTGAAACATTGTCTCGTGAAGAAGTTGCTCAATTAGCTGCCCGACAGGAGAAGTTTATCCAAAGTCTTCAGGCCGCTTTGGTGCGCATAGAAAATAAAACATATGGTGTTTGCCGGGTTACGGGAAAACTAATCCCGAAAGAACGTTTAAGATTAGTGCCGCACGCTACGATGAGCATTGATGCCAAGAACGCTCAAAACAAATAAACTTGAAAAAGAATCTTATGATTGTGGGGGCTGTAGTGGCCCTCATTTTGCTTATAGACCAACTAACTAAGGTCTACATTAAAACGCATTTCGCACCCGGCGAATCCGTTTCTGTGTTTGGCGATTGGTTTGTGCTGGAATACATTGAAAACCAAGGAATGGCATTCGGAACCACATTTGGAAACAAAATGTGGCACAAACTTGCGCTTTCCATTTTTCGAATAATCGCTATTGTCGGGATCTGCTATTACTGGTTCCAACAGGCTAAAGAAGGTGTCAAACGGGAATTCCTGCTTGCGATCGGTCTTATTCTTGCGGGTGCCGCAGGAAACCTGATAGATTCCATGTTCTATGATTTTATCTTTCCATATGATCCTTGTATGGGATTCAATCATCTCGAAGGCTCAGGGGTTGTTTCTGATTGCGGGTTCTTTGGAAAGATCGAAACGCGTCACACCGGGTTTTTACTCGGCAATGTTGTTGACATGTTCAAATTCCAGGCAAACTGGCCAACGTGGATGCCTTTCATTGGTGGAAAGGATGTGTTCCCTGCCATCTGGAATCTGGCAGATGCATCAATATCGATCGGGGTTGGTATGATATTCATTCGCCAGCGGGCTTACTTCCCGGAGAAGAAAGCACGTCGCAAAAGACGCTCTAAAAAAGTTGCCCCCGCTTTATCTGACGAAAGCCAAGAAGAACCTGTTTCCTGATCAGAAACGAGCGGTAAGTCCCCCCATGAACTGGAAGATCTGCACAGGATGATTATACCACCTGTTATAGCGCTGAGATGCGACGTTGTTCAATTGTACAAATGCTGAGATACGCTTGTTGTATCGGTACTCCAGCCCCAGATTAATATCAGCGATCAAACCGAGCTGTTTAGCCAGTTGTCCATTCTCTTCCGTAACATCTTCTTCGGTCGCGTCATAGACCAACGCTCTTCTTCCGCCTTCAAAATTCAGATCCAGATTAACCAGGAACTTATCATAAAGGTTGTAGCTTCCGCGTAAAATCGCTTGCCATTGCGGAAGATTCCATACGTAGGAATTGTTTAGCAATGAATAGGAGTAGAACCTTCCAACACCATCCACCTTTAGCTTCTCCATTAACTGATAGGATAATGATCCCTCGATCGTCGTTAAACTTAACGTATCATAGATCACGTTAAACTTGTTTCCAACTGAAAACATGGTGTCTGTGACAAAGAATGCCTTATCCTGAATCCTTGCAAAACTGGCGCTTACGTTAAAACTCATCCTTCGGCTTAATGTCCCCTTGAACCCTCCATAAAGATCGATGACAGTGTTCTCATTGCGCATGTTAATATTGGTAAGGGTAAATTCATTTTCCGAAACCACCGACTTATAAGTCATTTGCTTGAGCCCTCCGCGAAGACCAAGGTATGGAATGAAAATATCATTGAACAGCGAGTACTTCAATTCTGCAACAGGATAAATGTGTGCTTTCGTTTCGTTGTGTGAGTCGATTACGAAGTCTAATCCGATCTTTGCTTTGAAGCGGTTGTCCTTTAAATAGGTAGAGATCGTTGGTCTCAGATTCACAATCGTGTTATTCAATACTATCCCTGAATCCAGTATCATTGTGTTGGTGTCATACAATTCTCCGTACTTATAGCCGTTGTATCTGACGTTGAAATCTGCTGCAAATACATGTTTTTCATATTTGTACCAACCACCGCTCTTGAAAGCAAAATAGTTCTCTCTTGCTCTCCAGATATCTTCCGTTGTTTCATCAATCGGCTTCTTTGATGAGAAATTATTGTACTCGATCCCGACATTATAGTTGAGATTGGCACTATCCTTTTTGTGGGAGGCAAACATGAAGGAACCGCCAACATCCTGAAAGCGCTGAGCAATTGTGTTTCGGTCTACAGAATCTGTCGGGATCTTCCATCCGTAATAATGAAGTCCTTGATTGTTGTAATGAAGGTCACTTCTAAGTGTGTAGTTCTTTTCATTCAAGGCCCCATACAAACCAACCTTCGTCCTGTCAAACTGTGCAGGAGCGTAATTCTCAAAATTCCCGAAAGAACTCAGGTGTTTAGCGTGTGCACCATATACGTATTTACGAGAACGCTTAGAGTCAAAGTAGACCTCTCCCAAAGGCATTAATTCGGTCCCAACCCCCACTTTAACATAGGTGTTGTAAAGCTGCGGTAGTTTTGGATCCGTCTTGATGGTTGCGGCATCGATCTTTTCGACTGCTATCGACGTTTCGTGCTGAAGGACCAAAAGTGGGTATTCAAGCACAGGAGTCGTTATGGTTGTGTCGATGATCCCGGGGCTTTCTGTCATACGGTATGCCGGTTCGATCTCGCGGTATCCTGTGCCGGTAAGTACAACGTCTGGTCCCTGCGCAAAAGAAAGCGAGGACACAAGGCAAAAAATATAGCTTAGGTTCCTTTTCATGATCAATTCCCTCCTTCTTCGTTAACTTCGATTACCGTTTCTTCTTCCTCTTGAACGGACTTGGGTTGATTCTTCAGCTGCATGAGCTCATCCCATAACTCATTGGCCTCCGCAAGAATGCCGTCATCCTCATCCGGATAATGGTCGATCACAGACTTCAGGGTTTGTTCCGCCTGGAACAAGTCATCCTGTAACATGAGGATTCTTGTTTGCAGTATCAAGCCCTTAGCCACCCAGTAATTATAGCTTGGCTTCATCTTGATCAGTGCACGTATCTCTGTGTCTGATTTTGTATAATCCTCTTGTTTGTAATGGATTTCCGCGATTGAATATTTCGCTTCGGCCGCCATTACGGTGGTCGTATTCTTCGTTATCCAATCCAGTGAAGGAAGTGACAGGCTATAATTATTCAGGTAGAAGTTCGACATCCCGTTTGCGTATTCAGCCTCAAGGCGAAGCGTATTGTTTATCTGGCTGCTCGTTAGAACTGATTTTGCATACACTGCGGCATTTGTCCAGTTCTCAACATAGAAATTACACCGCATCAGCCCCAACTTTGCATTGAACAGAACCGCCGGTTTTGAGCTGATCTTCTCCAACCGATCATAATAGGGTATCGCTTCTTCATACTTCTCGCCATTGTAAAGGTGTTGTGCAACTCGCGATGCGGAGAACTCCGTGTACGAATTGTTGGGGCCCTCCAGTAACTTACGATACGTTTCAATAGCCTTTTCCTTCTTTCCAGTTGCGTAATATGAATTGGCAAGGTAAAACTGCGCATCTACCACATATTTTCCGGAAGGGAAGCGTTCCAGGTATTTCTCAAAGGATGGGATGGCTGATGCGTAAGCGCTGTCTTGATAGGCTTCTATTGCAGGAGAGTAAAAAAGCCCTTCCTGTTCATCAACAGTGATATTCGCACAAGCATATTCAGAAGCGATCTGACTTGCCTTTTCAGGTTGTTTCAAGGCGGCGTACACATCCACCAATCCCCTCACACACTTCTCGCACACTTCTCTGTCCTCTCCAAATTCGGTGAGTATCTTCTTGTACTCCAATTCTGACCTGCTGTAATCCCACTTCTTATAGTAGATGTCCGCTATTTCTATTTTGGATGGCACAACAAGAACTGAGTTTGGGTAATCCGTTGTCACCTGATTAAAATACCTCAGGGATTTATCGTAATCGGATTTCGCCTTGTAGCTTATTGCTACTTCATATACTGATTGAAGGATGTATTTTGAGTTCTTGTAATTGTTGATGATGTCCAGCAAACGAGAGAGTTTCTGGTCTTCCTTATCAGAGAACCCGTATGATTTTGCCATGTAAAACAACGCCTGATCCTCAAACCCTGCTTTCTGATCAAGTGCTAACTGATAGTGTTTGATGGCATTTTCGTTCTGCTTTGTAATGTAATAGCCGTCCGCTGCGCGCATGTATGCATCTGCCAGTTTATTCTTATTCTTTACGTTTGACTGGCAATAGATCCTAAAACTCTCGATGGACTGCGCCATATCCTGCTTTTTAAGATAAGCATACCCGAGATTGTAATAAGCATCGGCTTTCAGCTCAGGGCCAAGTGCTGATGGCATCGACAGGTAATCCTTGAAGCCCTTTATACACAGATCCATTTGATTGAGTCGAAAGTGACAGTCTGCTGTCCAAAACTTCGCCTTCCCGGAAATCAGAGGATCTACCGGGTATTTATCGACAAGTTCAAAGGACTTGATCGCTTTCTGAAATTCCGCTTTCTGAAAAAACTCCACCCCTTGATTAAATGCCACCAATTGATAGGCGGTTTTGAGTTTTGTATCCTTGTTCGGTAATTTATCCAATGAGGCAAGTGCTTTAGCATAATTGTTTGTCGAGGTGTATACGTTCACGAGGTATTGATTCACATCATTCTTCCGGGCGGAATTCGGATAACGGTTCAGGTATTTTTCCAACGCAATGACGGCTTCATCATAAGGGTTGATATCCAACTTGTAGGAAAGCACGGCATAATTGTAAAGCGCATCCTCTTGTACTTTTGGATCCTTATCGATCTCTGAAGCTGCCTCAAAGGCTGAGCGAGCTGAAATGAGGTTTTTTTGCTGCAGGTAGCTCTCACCAATGTGATAAAGGGCCACCTGACCCAGACTATCCTTTTGCCTCGCCACCTTGTCGAAGATTCTGATCGCCTTTTCAAATGAACCGCTCCGGTAATAAGAATATCCTAATTGGTAATCATCTTCGCGGGTAGTATTTGATTTTTCATTGTAAGCCTCAAGGTATGGAACAGCTTCATCATACTTTCCTGTCCTGTAATAAGAATCCCCGATGAGGTGATTCATGTCATTCTTGTTAAAGATGTTCGATGAATCCATCATGGCAGGAGCATATTCCGTTACCTCCCGGTACTTACCCTGCAAATAGTAAATCTGGGCAATATAGTATGGGACAACATTCTTGAAGTTGTCGTCATTTTGTAGCTTTATAAACCCGTCCAATGCCGTTTGGTACGACTTATCCAGATAAGCAATGTGGGAGTAGTAATAAAGTCCCGGCGCTGCGTACTGTGTAACCCCTTCCTTGACTTCGTGAAATGCACTGCGGGCGGCAACCAGGTTCTCCTCTTGAAAATTTGCATATCCAAGTTTAAAGTAATATTCCTCTCTTTGCTCTACCTCAACATCCTGGTCCCGCAGCTTATTGAACCAAACCAATGCATCCCGGTAATCTTTTTTCTGATAGAAATACTTTCCAAGTCTGAAATAGATCTCATTCTTGTAAATGCTTTCAGGATAGTTCTTGTTGAAGTCTTCGAGTAAAGGCACTGCATCGTTGTTGAAAAGCTCTAACGCCGACAAACCCTCGTAATAAAGCGCCTTCAGATACATCGGATCGTTTGGCTTAGGGAATCCATTGATGAAATTTCTAAATTCGATGCGTGCAGCCCCATACTGTTCCTTTTCGAACAATTCTTCCGCACGGTAAAAATTCTCGTATTCACTGTTATACTTCTCTGAAGTTTGCGAGAACGAGACAATAGGAAGGCACATTAATAGTAGAACCAGTAACCTGTTCATAATACACTGCTTTTAACCAAGTAAAATTAAGGGACATCGAGCCCCTATGGGAGAGGAGTTTTAAAAGTTTTAAACGTAATTCTGTTAAGATTATTTTAACCTATCAACTTTGTTCTGATGCGGATTTTTAGACCTTTACACTAAATAATTTCGCTCGTGGCAAAAGTCATACAAATTAAAAATGGAAAGATCTTCCAACAACAGGACTTGGTGCTGGATGACGTGCAGTTCGAACTTGACGAGAATGAGATCGTTTATCTTATCGGGAAGACCGGTAGTGGTAAATCAAGCTTGCTCAAAACCATTTATGGAGAGTTGAAATTGAAGGAGGGCAAAGGGGTTGTCGCCGGATTCGACCTTCAAGCATTGAGAAAAAAGGACATTCCAATGCTTCGCCGGAAGATCGGTATCGTTTTTCAGGACTTCCAGTTGTTGATGGACCGCACTGTTCAAGAGAACCTGATGTTCGTGTTGGGCGCGACCGGCTGGAAAGAAAAGAATCTGATGGAACGCCGCTCCAAAGAAGTATTACAATTGGTTGGGGTTGAACAAAAGATCAATGCAATGCCTCATGCCTTGTCCGGAGGAGAGCAGCAACGTGTTTCCATCGCAAGAGCCCTGCTGAACAAGCCTGAACTTATTCTTGCTGACGAACCAACCGGAAATCTTGACCCTGAAACTTCCGAAGAGATCATGCGTCTTTTGATTGCTGTTGCAAAAGAAGAAAAATCAGCCGTACTGATGGCGACTCACGACATGAACATGGTTGAAAAATTTCCCGGAAGGGTCGTCCGTGTGGAAAATGGAAAAATAAAAGAGGTTAGCAACATGAATCGCTTCGATCCATTCACTCCCTTCAATGCTACTGAAGGTTAATCTCCGACAACCAGTTTAATCGTCTGTGCTCCAAATTCCGTTGTAACGGTTAAGAAATAGATCCCGCTCCCATTGCGACCGAGGCTGATCTCATTATCTTTTATGTCGAAGGATATCGATGCACCTGAAATAGCTGTGATCACAAGATCAAGGTAATTGCCTTTACCAAGTTGAAATACACCACTGGCTGATGGATTTGGGTAAACAGTTAAATCGTTGTCGTGGAATTCTTCCAAACTGTTCGTAGCACAATCCGGGGCCGTTCCCGCTGTAACTGTCAACACCCCATTGTCAACATACCAATGCTCCCAAACCCCTCCTGTTCCTGTCTTCCAATCGCTAAGATCAAAGGTTTGCGTTCCTGACAGCGTCCCTTTAGCACGATAGACCTTCAATGCACTGCCGCCTCTGTTCCAAGTAAGGGGAGTACTTGCGGTACAACTTTCCGGGCTTCCATCGGTTAGCTCGCAATTTAGCTGTATGAAATAGATGTCCTCATCATATACCGGATATTCTCCATAGATCTTGCAAAAACCAAGCGTATCCATACACACAGCTGTATACTCCTCACATGCGATCCCTTTTCCTGATGCCTGATAATCATTCATGATTCTGCTCAAGAAAACGACATGCCTTCCTCTCCGGTCGGGATTGTCATAATGTGTATCGGTGATCACATCCCCAAGGAATTGATTCTGAAGGAACGGCTCATTTGAAACCGTAACCGCCGCATTGAAAGGATTATTCAGTGCTGTGGAACTTGTAACTGTTCCGTTTTGGGCCGAGAAATAGAAACCACCTAGAATAGCCATCCCTGCGCTGGTTCCTCCGACAACGGTTTTTCGCTCATTGATCGCTTTGTTGATCAGACTATCGATCGGTGTATCTCTCCAATAAGATATGTAAGTCCACTGATCGCCGCCTGCAAACCAGATCGCCTCAGCTTGTTTGATCTTTTCGTGAATGTAGGTATCCTGAGAGGCCGATGCGTTGTGGCAAACGATCGTTTCAACAGAGTTGATGTTCACGCCCAGCTGATTCAGCATGTAATCGTTGTATCCGTTCGAGCCTGTTGCTCTGAGCACCAGCACATCACCTCCATTGGCTTGCTGCAGGAACCAACGCATGGCATTGTCATGTTCAGAAGCTCCCCCCATCAAACAAACCCCACCTTTTGGGGTGGTCACAATGTTTGTTGAGTTCCCGAGAAAATAGGACGTGTAGTTCTGTCCTGTCGAAAAGAAAGGAAGGAGCAGCACCAAACAAACAAGTCTTTTCATGGTTGATCTACTAGAGGTCCTGAGGTTTTTTAAATTCGACCTCAAACAATTTAATCCAGTTCTTTCCGGTCATGTACCATTTCTCCGTCTTCTCATTGTATGCAATTCCGTTCAGTACATCTCCGGTTCCTCGTCCCTGCTTCGTTAGTTCCGATGCGTCGATCTCTGCCAATACCTTCCCATTATTCGGGTCAATAACCGCAACCTTATTTGTCATCCACACATTGGCATAGATTAGATCGTCAGCATATTCCAGTTCGTTCAGATTGGTTACGGGTCCAAGTTGCGAATAAACTTCGATCGTGCGCTGTATCTCAAAGGTTTTAGGATCTCGGAAGGTGATTCTTTCTGTGCCGTTTGACATGATCAGTGATGTGCCGTCGTGACACAAGCCCCATCCTTCACCCACGTAGGGAATGTCCTTTTCCAGCTGAAATGTCTTTTTGTTGTATACAAAACACTTTTGCTCCTGCCAGGTCAACTGGTATAATTTATCTCCCAGGATCGTTATTCCTTCACCAAAATAAGTGGCATCCAGCCCCATCTTTTTTTGGACCGTCCCTGTGTTCAAGTCAACTTGTGCGACCACACTTTGACCGCGCTGTCCTGTTCCCTCATAGAGGACCCCTTCACTGAATTCCAGCCCCTGGGTAAAACTCGTCGAATTGTGCGGATAACTCTTCACCACAGATGCAATCCAGATCTCAGGAACAATGTCCGAAAGGACCCGTACCATTCGTTCATCTACAAATGTTGAACCGTCGCTCATCGTTGAAAGCAACTTGAGACTGCGTGCCCCTAAACCAAAAAACCCTGCGTTGAATGGAATAGTGATCTTACCAGATGGGTTCGTCCATGTTTTGAATGTACTGTCGTTATAGATCAATTCCAGCTTGCTGATCCCTTCCTCATTGATCAGGATCTCAATTTGCACCGTTTCTTCCCATTTGGTAGCAAGATTCTCTTCAAATCCAAAAGTCGCCGGGATCAGGTCTTCCTGCGGCACATCGGAGTCACCACCCCGCATCATTGGAACCAGGATCATGGAAAGGATCACCGCCGCGATCAATCCGATTATAACATATCTTTTCATGGATTCAATTGTTGAAGCAATTCATGTATGTCCTTTGCATCAATTGCAGAATGCGTGGCAGTATAAATCACCTCTTCATTAAACAGCACGATCACTTGAGGGGACTGATGCTCCACATTTGTAAGATCTGCCAATAAATTGGAAACTGGTCTGAACTGGAGCAAATCAAGAAAGAATAACTTACAGTCCTCATTGGTATCCCATTTTTCCTCAAATCGTGACAGTGCCATCGAGGATATGCTGCAACGCGTGCTGTGTTTAAAGAAAAGAACCGGTTTGTTTAACGAATACTCTACGGCATCATGCAAGTCATTTTCACTGGTAAGTTCATTCCACGCGATAACAACTGCAGGTTTTGAAATAAATGAAAATAAGCCCATATCAGATCCCTGCTGTGAATTGTTTTAAAAATCGAATATCATTCTCCGAATAAAGCCGGAGGTCGTTTACCTTGTACTTCAATTGTGCGATACGCTCGATGCCCATGCCAAATGCAAAGCCTGAATAGACCTTCGGGTCGATCCCGCACGCTTCAAGTACATTTGGATCTACCATTCCACAACCCAGTATCTCGAGCCATCCAGAATACTTACACACATTACAGCCCTTTGCGTTGCAAATCGAACAGGACACGTCTACTTCTGCACTTGGTTCAGTGAAAGGAAAATAAGAGGGGCGCATACGGATCTGTGCTTTTTCACCAAACATTTCCTTTGCAAAATAGAGAAGTGTTTGTTTGAGGTCCGCGAAAGAAACATCCTTGTCGATATACAGTCCTTCGACCTGATGGAAAAAGCAATGTGCTCTTGCAGAAATGGCTTCGTTTCGGTATACGCGACCTGGAGAAATCGTCCTTACTGGGGGGGTTGAACGCTCCATAACCCTTACCTGAACGGAACTTGTATGGGTTCTCAACGCCATTTCTTTTTCACCCTTCTCGATGAAAAATGTGTCTTGCATATCTCTTGCCGGGTGCTCCGGTGGAAAATTTAGAGCAGTAAAGTTATGCCAGTCATCTTCTATTTCAGGTCCTTCCGAAACTGTGTATCCAATACGGTTGAAAATCTCGATGATCTCACTTCGCACTAAAGAAAGTGGGTGCCTGGAACCTATATCCGCTATTTCTCCCGGTCGGGATGCATCAAAACCTGTTGCCGTTGATTCTTGAGTGCTTAACTGTTCTTTGGCCAATTGAAGTTTGTCTTCAGCGATCAACCGAAGATTGTTCAATAACTGCCCAACCTCCCTCTTCTGTTCGTTCGGAACGGTTTTTAATTCCCCGAATAAATTTTTTACGATCCCTTTCGACCCTAAAAAGTAGATTCTGAACTCCTCCAGGGATTTTGCATCTTTTATCTGGTAAGCGTTGATGTCCGCAACTATCGATTCTATCTGTTCTTTCATCCTGATCCTGTCCTGATTGAAATAATTGTAATCACCTGTAACTTTTTTGGTCTTTTGCTTGTTAAAGTGCTTAAAGCAGATCGATTACAGCTCACGAAGGTAAGAAATTAAGAGAAACATGTTGTCGGAGGAATTTAAAATAAGTTTATATTTGGGCTCCATGATAAAGAACCTCATG
>Ga0315902_10004605_pt1 | contig 19816 bp, 16 predicted proteins | sample LakEriMetagenome_9_FD_203523 | JGI IMG/M metagenome (GOLD analysis project Ga0315902, IMG submission 203523) | Freshwater fungal communities from buoy surface, Lake Erie, Ohio, United States - Buoy 12 MA117 | ecosystem: Environmental > Aquatic > Freshwater > Lake > Lake biofilm | place: USA... | reverse complement strand
GGCGTCGGCGTCCCAGCTGGCTTCCCAGAGGCGGTAGGCCACGTCCATGAATTCGTCGGCCTGGTCGTAGCGGCTGTCGTGCTCGGGCTGCGCGGGCAGACCCATCGCGCGGGCGGCGCTGTCGAGGTAGCCGGTGACGATGTTCCAGCCCACGCGGCCGCGGCTCAGGTGATCGAGCGTGGCAAAGCGCCGGGCGAGCAGATAGGGGTGCTCGTAGGTGAGGTTGACCGTGATGCCGAAGCCCAGGTGCGTCGTGGCCGGCAGCAGCGCGCCCACCAGCGGGATGGGGTCGGAGAGCGGCAGCTGGATCGACTCGCGCAGCGTGACGTCGAGCGAGTTCTGGTAGACGTCGTAGGCGCCGACGATGTCGGCGAGGAACAGCCCGTCGAAGAAGCCGCGTTCGAGCGTGCGCACGATGCCGCTCCAGTGGGCGATGTCGTTGTAGTCGGCCGAGCGGTCGCGCGGGTGCGTCCAGAGGCCGTGGTTGATGTGGCCCACGCAGTTCATCGCGAAGGCATTGAGCAGCAGCGGGCGGGCGGGTGTCATGGCTGCTGATGATAGGGCAGCGGGCGCGCGAGCCGCCGGACCGGGGTTTCAGGTGGCGTCAGCGCGGCGCCCTGCCCGACCACGGGTCGATCACCGCGACCGGCAGGTCCTCGACGTGGCGCGTGTTGCGCGTGACGACGCTCGCCCGGCGTGCCACCGCGATGCCTGCGATCCGGGTCTCGCGCTGTCAACGCCACGGCCCTTGCGCTGACAGGTGGCGGCGATGACCGCGGTCTCAACGGCGGCGGCCGAGTCGAAGTCCGGAATCCGATCGCGCAGATCCTCGCGCAGCAGCGCGTCTGAGGCGGCAGCCATCCCGCTTCAGTCGTCGAGGCGAGCGGATCGGATATCGCTGCCTTGCACCTCGGGGATCGATTCGCCCTGGCGCAGACCGACGCGGGCGAAGCGGCCCGCCATGCGCGTGCCGATCGCGACGTTGGCCGGCTGAGCGCTCATGACTGCCTGCCGCAGAAGGCGGCGCACCGCCTCCTCCATGCTGATGCCGTGCCGTGCCGCGCCGCATGCGCCTGAAGGCGTTGCTCGATGTTGTCTTCAAGGTTGCGAACGGTGAACCGGGCGATCGCGGATCCTTTCAGGTGCTCGTTGATATCCCGATATCAAACCCGCGGCCGCCGCACGAAACGCATCTGCGCATCGGGCTGGTTGCCCAGCGGTGCGAGCGTGATCCAGGCCGTACCCACGCGCAGCCGCAGGCCGGTCACCTTGCCGCCTGGTCCCCCGGGGTTGGCGGCGTCTTGTTCCGGTTCATCGTTGCGCGCGCAACCATCATGGGGCTGAAGCTCCTCGATCTCAAGCCCCGCGAGGTCGAGGTCGTGCAGTACCCCCGGCCCCATCGCGGTCTCGAGAAACACGTTGCCGTCCGCGTCGATCCAGCCGGTATCGGGCGTGTCGAGCGGGTAGCCGGTGTGCGTGACCAGACGCGCCGCGGGTCCTTCGCCGACCACCCGCAGCACCAGCGGCGCGAGGTCGAGGTCGACGAAGACCCGCTGCGGCCCGTTCTGCCAGTACCAGCGGCCTGCCTCGTCGGCGCCGTAGTTGCGGCCGATGAAGTCGACGATGGGCGGGCTGGTGATCTCGCTGCCGGCGCCGTCGCGCGTCTCGTCGAAGCCCGGGCGGCCGCGGTCGACCAGCAGCCAGCGTCCGCGGCGGTCCAGTCGCAGCCAGCCGTGGACCGCGGGCACCTGCGGCCAGCGGCGCATCGCACTTTCGACCTGCTCATCGATCGGCATCGGGGGTCTCCGTGTTCCGGGTTGAGGGGCGCGGCCCGGGGCCGCCCGTCAGCGGTGCTCGTCGAAGCAGGCGAGCAGGTAGTCGGCGAGCCAGTCGCCGCGGCGCCCCGGTTGCCCCGCGTGAAAGCCGACATGACCGCCCTGCGCGCTGTAGTGCAGCCGCACGCAGGATGCCACCTCGGCGGGGCGTGCGAGCGCCTGCGGCGGCAGGAAGGGGTCGTTGAGGGCGTTGAGCACCCGCGTGGGCACGCGGATGCCGCCGAGGAACTGCCGGCATGAAGAGCGCTGCCAGTAGTCCATGCAGCCGGCGAAGCCGTGCATCGGCGCGGTGACCACCTCGTCGAAATCGAAGAAGTCGCGCGCGGCGAGCATCCTGTCGCGGTCGAAGAGCCCCGGGTGCTGGGCGAGCTTGCCGAGGCTCTTGCGCTTGAGCGAGGCGAGGAAGTGGCGCGTGTAGCCGAGGCTGAGGCCGCGCGAGAGCGCGACCGCGCCGGCGTGCAGGTCCTGCGGCGGGCACACCGCGGCGGCGGCGCGCACGAACGCGGCCGCCTCGCCGCGCTCGCCCAGCCACTTGAGCAGCGCGTTGCCGCCGAGCGACACGCCGGCCGCGAACAGCGGCTGGCCGGCCGAGGCCGGTTCGGTGGCGAAGCGGCGCAGGATCCAGTCGATCTCGTCGGCATCGCCCGAGTGGTAGGCACGCGGGGCGAGGTTGAGCTCGCCGCTGCAGCCCCGGAAGTGCGCTACCGCGCCATGCCAGCCGCGGGCAGCCACCGCGGCCATCAGCGCGCGCGCATAGGGACTCCCGGCGCTGCCCTCGAGCCCGTGGAAGAGCACCACCAGCGGCGCGGCGGCACCCTGCGGTGCGTCGATGCGGTCGATATCGAGGAAGTCGCCATCGGGTGTGGTCCAGCGCTCGCGGCGCAGGTTCACGCGCGCGCGCGGCGCGAACAGTGCCGGCCACACGGTCTGCAGATGTCCGCCGGGCAGCCAGCGCGGCGCGCGGTAGGCCGGCAGATCGGTCACGGAGATGCGGGCGGGCGTTCCCGTGCCGACCCTAGTGGAGCAGCGCCTGTGCGGGGCGTGGCGGCGGCTCGCCCGCCGCCTCCACGGGCGGCGAGGCATGATGCAGCACCATGCGCCAGCCCCGGGCGGTCTTGGCCCAGGCGTTGGTGACGGCACACTGCACCAGCCGCGGCCCGGCCGGGGTGTCGACCAGGATGCGCTCGATCAGTGCATGCACCGCGAGCAGCCCGCCGACATGCACGTGGACGTCGGCGCACTGCACGCGCACGCCGCCGCCGGCGAAGATCGCCTCGAAGGAGGCCCGGATCGCGGGCAGCCCCGAGAGCCGCTCGCCCGAGGGGTGCACGCAGACCACCTCCTCGTCGTCGTCGGCCCACAGCGCCATCATCGCGTCGAGGTCGCCCCGCTGCATCGCGTCATAGAAGGCCTCCTCGGCCGCCTCGGCGGTGGCGAATACGGACGCGGCACGCATCGCGCGGCTCCTAGCGAAAGACCACCGTGCGGTGGCCGTTGAGCAGCACCCGGTGCTCGACGTGCCAGCGCACCGCGCGCGCGAGCACCACCGATTCGACATCGCGGCCGATGGCCGCGAGCGCCTCGTGGTTCATCGCGTGATCGACCCGTTCGACGTCCTGCTCGATGATCGGACCCTCGTCGAGGTCGGCGGTCACGTAGTGGGCGGTGGCGCCGATCAGCTTGACGCCGCGGTCGTGCGCCTGCACGTAGGGACGCGCGCCCTTGAAGCTCGGCAGGAAGCTGTGGTGGATATTGATCGCGCGCCCCTTGAGCGCAGCGCACAGCGGCGCCGACAGGATCTGCATGTAGCGCGCGAGCACCACGAGATCGATGCGCTCCCGCTCGACGAGCTCGAGCAGCTTCGCCTCCTGCTCGGTGCGCGTGTCGGGCGTGACCGGCAGGTAGAAGAAGGGAATCCGGTAGCCATGGGCGAGCGGCTGGAAGTCGGCATGGTTGGAGACGATCGCGGGGATGTCCATCGCCAGCTGCCCGGAGGACCAGCGAAACAGCAGGTCGTTCAGGCAGTGGCCGAACTTCGAGACCATCAGCAGGACTCGCGGGCGCACCCGCAGATCGCGGATGCGGGCATCCATCGCGAAGCGCTGCGCGATCGGATCGAAGTCGCGGCGGATCGCATCGGCGTCCGCGCCCGCGTCGGCGCTGAAGTGCACGCGCATGAAGAAGAGCCCCGTGCTCGCGTCGGCGAACTGCGCCGAGTCGAGGATGTTGCAGCCGCGCTCGAACAGGAAACCGGTGACGTGATAGACGATGCCGGTGGTGTCGGGGCAGGACAGGGTCAGGACGAATTCGGGTTGGCTGCTCATCGCGGGGGCCGTTCGGTCTGGGGGCGCAGCGCGAGGCGCAGCGAATCGAAGACCGCCGCCGGCGATAGCCGGTTCAGGCAGTCGGTGTGGCCCAGCGGGCATTCGCGGGCGAAGCAGGGGCTGCAGGGCATCTCGAGCCAGGCGATGCGGGCGAGCGGCGAGCGCGGCGGGGTGTGGCGTGGATCGCTCGAGCCGAAGACCGCGACCTGCGGCCGGCGAAACGCGGCGGCCACATGCATCAGGCCGGAATCGTTGGAGACCACCGCGTTAGCCCCGGCGATCAGCGCGATCGCCTCGTCGAGCGAGGTGGCACCGCACAGGTTGTGCAGATCCTGGCCGGACAGCGCGGCGATCTCGGTGGCGAGCGTGCGCTCGCGGGCCGAGCCGAGCAGCGCGACGCGGGCCTCGGGCCACTCGGCCAGGGCCATCGCTGCCAGGGCCGCGAAATGTCGTGCCGGCCAGCGCTTGGCCGGGCCGTACTCGGCTCCCGGGCACAGCAGGATCAGCGGATCGGAGCCGCCAAGGGCAAAGCGCATCCGCACGGCCTGTTCACGCGCCGGATCACGGGTGAGGACCGGGTCGGGCACCGCGCCCTCGGGTGCCGGCTGCGCGAGCCGGGCGTAGAACTCGACCATCGGTGCGCGCGGCGCGCCGGGGGGCGGTGGCGGCACCCGGCGATTGAGCAGCAGCCAGCGCGACTCGCCATGGTGGCCGATGCGCTCCGGAATGCCCGCGAGCCAGGGCGCCAGCGCGGATTTCGCGGAATTGGGCAGCACCAAGCAGCGGCGGTAGCCGCGCGCGCGCAGCCGCCTCGCGAGCTGCCAGCGTTCGCGCAGCTGCAGGCTGCCGTGGCGGTTGGCGGCCTCGAGCACGTCGGCGACCTCGGCCATCGACCTGAACACCGGCGCGACCGCCGGCGGCGCGAGCACATCGAGGCTGCCGGCCGGATCGGCCGCGCGCAGCAGGGCGAGCAGGGGCTGCGCCATCACGGCGTCGCCGATCCAGTTCGGCGCGACCACGAGCGTGCGGATGCCTGCCTGGGCCACGGATGATCCTCGCCTGCGCCTGCCGTCCCTGCCCGGCCGCGCTTCAGTGATGGCCCTTGACCACCGCGCCGGGCTTGAGGCGGTAGACCGTGCCGCAGTAGGGGCAGCGGCCCTCGCCCTCATGGGTGACATCAATGTAGACCCGCGGATGGTGATTCCAGATCGGCATGCGCGGGTTGGGGCAGAACGCGGGCAGATCCTTGCCGTCGAGTTCGACGGCGGCCTGCCCGTCGCGGGTCGGGGCGGCGTGGGGCTCGCTCATGCGGGGCTCCGGAAAGGGTCAGACCGGGGTGAGCCAGTGGCGGTAACGCTCGCTGCGACCGGCCACGACATCGAAGAACAGCGACTGCAGCCGCTCGGTGACCGGGCCGCGGCGGCCTTCCCCGATGGTGCGATCGTCGAGTTCGCGGATCGGGGTGACCTCGGCGGCGGTGCCGGTGAAGAAGGCCTCGTCGGCGCAGTACATCTCGTCGCGGGTGATGCGCTTCTCGATGACGTCGATGTTGAGGTCGCGCGCCATGGTCATGACCGCATCGCGCGTGATGCCATCGAGGCAGGAGGCGAGGTCGGGCGTGTACAGGCGACCGTCCTTGACGATGAAGACGTTCTCGCCCGAGCCCTCCGACACGTAGCCCTCGGTATCGAGCAGCAGGGCCTCGTCGTAGCCGTGGGCGGTGACTTCCTGGTTGGCCAGGATGGAGTTGATGTAGTAGCCGCTGGCCTTGGCGCGCACCAGCGACACGTTGACGTGGTGGCGCGTGAACGAGGAGGTCTTCACGCGGATGCCGCGCGAGATGCCATCTTCGCCGAGGTAGGCGCCCCAGGGCCAGACCGCGATCGAGCAGTGGATGGTGTTGCCCTTGGCCGACACGCCCATCTTCTCGGAGCCGATCCAGGCGATCGGACGGATGTAGCAGGAATCGAGCTTGTTCAGGCGCACGCAGTCTTTTTGCGCCTGCATCAGCTGCTCGGGGGTGTACGGGATCCTCATCTGGAAGATCTTGGCCGAGTTGAAGAAGCGCTTCGTGTGCTCGGCAAGCCGGAAGATCGCGGTGCCCGACGGCGTCTGGTAGGCGCGTACCCCCTCGAAGACCGCCATGCCGTAGTGCAGCGAGTGGGTCAGCACGTGCAGTTTCGCGTCGCGCCAATCGACCATCTTGCCGTCGAACCAGATCAGTCCGTCGCGGTCGGCCATCGACATGGGGAAGCTCCTGTGGTCGGAATTCGTCGGAACCCGCGAGTTTATCGGAACGGTGGGCGCGCTCCCAGTCTGCGGCCTTCTCGAGAGGCGTAAACTCGGGTGCTTTCCGGAGCCAAGGCACCCGATGCTCGAATCCCTGCGCGCCCAGGTGGGGCTGCTGGCCACCATGCAGGCGCTGGTGCTCACCAACAACGTCACGCTGGTCGCCATCACCGGCCTGGCCGGTTTCCAGCTGGCCGACGACAAGCTGATGGCCACGCTGCCGGTCACCGGCTACGTGCTCGGCGGGGCGGTCTGGGCGATGCCCGCGGCGGCCTTCATGCGCCGCTTCGGCCGGCGCGCTGGCTACAGCCTCGGGTCGGTCGCCGGCATGGCCGGCGCCTTCGGCGCGTGGTGGGCGATGACGCAGGGCAGCCTGCTCTACCTGTGCATGGCCACCTTCGTCACCGGCCTGTACAGCGCCTTTGCCGCGAGCCTGCGCTTTGCGGCGGCTGACGCCGCCGATGCCTGGCGACCCACCTTCAAGGCGCGCGCGATCTCGCTGGTGCTCACCGGCGGCATCGTCGGCGGCGTGATCGGCCCCGAGATCTCCAAGTGGTCGCGCACCTGGCTGCCCACGCAGTTCTCGGGTTCCTACCTGACGCTCGCGGGCTTCGCGCTGCTGTCGCTGCTGCTCGCGCAACTGCTGCGCCTGCCGGCGGGCGCGCAGGCCGCTCAGGCCGCCGCCGATCCGCGTCCCCCGCGGCCGCTGCCCGAGATCCTGCGGCAGCCCGCCTGCTGGAGCGCGATCCTCACCGCCGCCTTCGCCTACGGCATCATGAATCTGCTGATGGTGGCCACGCCGCTGGCGATGGAGGTCTGCAAGCATCCGTATGCGCTGGCGGCGCTGGTGCTCGAGTGGCATGTGATCGGCATGTTCGCCCCGGGCCTGATCACCGGTTCCCTGATCCAGCGATTCGGCACGCTGCCGATCATCGTCACCGGCTGTCTGCTGATGCTCGGCTGCACCGCGGTCGCGCTCAGCGGTGTCGACCTGATGCAGTTCCTGATCGCGCTCACGCTGCTCGGGGTCGGCTGGAACTTCATGTACACCGGGGCCACCACGCTGGTTACCGCCACGTACCGCCCGTCCGAAAAGAACAAGGTCCAGGGCTTCATGGATCTCTGCGTCTTCACCACGATGGTCACGTCCTCGGCCTCCTCGGGCGCGATGCTGCTGGTCAACGGCTGGTCGCTGCTCAACCTGCTCGCGTTGCCCTTCGTGGTGCTGGTGCTCGGCTGCATGCTCTGGCTGGCTCCCCGCATCGGCTGGGCGTCGGGCCGTGTGGCGGCGCGCGCCGCCTGAACGCACCCGGCACGGCGACGCTGCGGTGAGGGCGCTCGCCGGCTGTCTCGAGGGTGCGGTGAGAGCCCGATGAGGGCGCGCCTGTTCGCCCGGCCCGCAAGGCGCGCGCGCTTTCGGGCCGGCATGGCCGCGGTGGCGCCCGCACTGCCCGGCGTGGCCGCCTGGGGGCTGGTCACCGGCATGGCGCTGATCAAGGGTGGCCTGGACATCGCCCAGTCGCTCGGCATGAGCTTTCTGCTGCTCTCGGGCACCACCGCGCTGGTGTCGCTGCCGCTGCTGGCCGCGGGCGTGTCGCTGCCGCTGATCGCGCTGACCGCGGTGCTCACCGGGCTGCGCTTCCCGCTCTACTCGGCCGCGCTGTCGCCCGACCTCAAGGCGATCGTGCCGCGCTGGCGCTGGCTCGCGGGCTTCCTGATGACCGATCCGGGCACCGCGGTCTACCTCGATCGCCGCGCGCGCGAGCGGCCCTTCGTCAACCGGCTCGCCTTCTATGCCGGCGTCACCTGGGTGGTCTGGCCGCCGTGGCTGGGCGGCATGGTGGCCGGCATCGCGCTCGGCGCCACGTTGCCGGCTTCGAGCCAGCTCGCCTACCTCGGCATTCTCGCGATGCTCGCGCTGGTGGCGCCGATGCTGCGCGGCCGCCCGGCCTGGGCCGCCGCCCTGGTTGCGGGGTCGGTCGGGCTGATCGGGGTGCACTGGCCCTGGAAGCTCGGTCTGATCGCGGCGGTGCTCGCCGGGATGGCCGCCGGGATGGCCGCCGAGGCCCGTGAGCCGGCGCGGCGCGAGGGCGCATGAAGACCTCGCCCGCCGGCATCTGGGCCGCCATCCTGATGCTCTCGGCGATCATCGTGCTGCTGCGCGCGCTCTACCTTTACGCGCCGCGCCGCTGGCAGCCCCGCGGCGGCGTCGCGAGGGCGTTGCGCTATGCGCCGATGGCGGCGATCGTGGCGGTGGTGGTGCCCGAGGTGGCCGCGCCGCTGCGCGAGGCGGGTGCCCTCGACGCCTCGGTGCTGCTCGATGCCCGCCTGCTGTCGGCGCTGGCCCTGCTGGTGGTCGGCCGGTTCACCGGCAGCATGCTGGTGGCGATTGCGGCGGGCGCACTGGTGCTGATGCTCCTCTGAGCAGGGTCAGCGCGGCGGATGCCGCAGCCCGGTAGCGTCGAGTCTTCGCCCTTCGACCGACCGACACCCATGCCCGGACTGCTTCCTCACGTCGACCCCGACGGCCTGCTCGAGTACTCGGTGGTCTACACCGACCGCGCCCTCAACCACATGTCGAGCCGCTTCGGCGCGGTGATGCGCGACATCGCCAGCGTGCTGCGCGACGCCCATGCCGCGCGCTCGGTGGTGGTGGTGCCGGGCAGCGGCACCTTCGGCATGGAGGCGGTCGCCCGGCAGTTCGCCACCGGCCGCCCGGTGCTCGTGCTGCGCAACGGCTGGTTCAGCTATCGCTGGTCGCAGATTCTGCAGGCGGGCGCGATCGCCGCCCGCGAGACCGTGCTGGCCGCGCGGCCTGACGGCCCGGACCCGCAGGCCGCCTGGCGACCCGCGCCACTGGGCGAAGTGGTGGCCGCGATCCGCGCGCATCGACCCGCCGTGGTCTTTGCGCCGCATGTCGAGACCTCTGCCGGCCTGATGCTGTCCGATGACTACCTGCGCGCGGTCGGCGGTGCGGTGCGCGAGGTCGGCGGGCTGTTCGTGGTCGATGCCATTGCCTCGGGCGCGGTCTGGCTCGACATGGCCGCGCTCGGCATCGACGTGCTGGTGGGCGCCCCCCAGAAGAGCTGGAGCGGCTCGCCCTGCTGCGCCTTCGTGCTGCTGGGCGAGCGCGCACGCGCGGCCATCGACACCACCACCAGCACCAGCTTCGCCGCCGATCTGCGCCGCTGGCTGCAGGTGATGGAGGCTTACGAGGCGGGCACGCACGCGTATCACGCGACGATGCCCACCGATGCGCTTGCCCGCACGCGAGACGCGATGCTCGAGACCCGCGGGCTCGGGCTCGCGATGCTTCGTCGGGCGCAGGTCGCGCTCGGTGTGGCGGTGCGCGACCGGCTGCATGCGCGCGGATTCCTGTCGGTGGCCGCGCCCGGATGGGAAGCGCCCGGCGTGGTGGTTTGTCACACCGAGGATCCCGCGCTGCACAGCGGCCGGGCCTTCGCTGCGGCGGGTGTGCAGAGCGCCGCCGGGGTGCCCTTGCAGTGTGGCGAGCCGGTGGGCTTTCGCAGCTTCCGGCTCGGGCTGTTCGGCATCGACAAGCTGCGTCATCCCGAGCGCACCCTCGCCACGCTCGACCGGGCACTCGCGACGATCAGCCTGGCCACGGTACCGGCCTGACCCGGCGCTCGGCGCGCGGGCCGTCAGCCGAGAACCTGCCGCCACAGCAGGCGCACCGCCTCACGTTCCGCGGCGAAATCCGCCGGCTCGGCCCGCGCATAGGAGGTCTCGTTCTGGCGCAGCTGGTGCTGCCGGTGGCGCATGCGCCGGTAGGCGTCGGCCACGCGTGTGGCCAGTCCGCTGTCGATCAGGCCGGCCTGTGCCGCGCGGCCAAGCAGCGCGATGTTGCCCACATCGTCGAGCAGGCCGGGTTGGGTCGCCCCGTGGGCCAGCACCAGGTACTGCACGATGAACTCGATGTCGACCATCCCGCCCTCGTCGTGCTTGAGGTCGAAGAGCGCGCTGCGGTTGGGATGGCCATCGTGCATGCGGGCACGCATCGCGACCACCTCGTCGCGCAGCGCGCCGGGGTCCCGGGGGCGTGCCAGGATCTCGCGGCGCTGGACCTCGAAGGCCGCGCCGATCGCCGCGTCGCCGGCGACAAAGCGGGCGCGGGTGAGCGCCTGGTGTTCCCAGACCCAGGCCGCGTCGCGCTGGTACTGCGCGAAGCCCTCGAGGCTGACCACCGGCAGGCCGGCGTTGCCGTTGGGGCGCAGCCGCAGGTCGATGTCGAAGAGCTGGCCGGCCCCGGTGCGCGCCGACAGCCAGTTGCTCAGCCGCTGGGCGAGGGTGGTGTAGGCCTGCGGTGCGCGTTCGTCGTCATCGTCGAAGACGAAGACCAGGTCGAGATCCGAGGCATAGCCGAGTTCCTTGCCGCCGAGCTTGCCGTAGCCGATGACGGCGAAACGCGGCTGCTCGCGGTGCCGGTTGCGCACGGTCGGCCAGACGCAATCGAGCGCGATCGCGAGCACCCGGTCGGCGAGCTCCGAGAGCAGGTCGGCGAGCCGCTCGACACTGTGCCGCCCCTCGAGATCCTGCACCAGCAGGCGAAACACCTGCGCATGATGCGCCTCTCGCGCGATGTCCATCTGGCGCTCGACATCCGCCTGCCCGTCGGGGTTGCGAGCCAGCGCGATCGCCGCGCGAACGCTCGCCTCCCAGCCGCCGTAATCGACCGGGGCCAGCAGCTGGCCGTCGAGCAGCTCGTCGAGCACGATCGGGTGGCGCGTCAGGTATTCGGCCGCCCAGCGCGAGAGCCCGAGCAGCCGCATCACGCGCGCCTGCGCCTGCGGATACTGCGAGAGCAGCGCGAGATAGGCCGGCCTGCCGATCACGCTCTCGATCAGGTCGAGCAGACGCAGGAAGGCCGCCTCGCCGGTCCGCTCGGTGCGGGCGCGGGCGATCAGACGCTCGACCGCGGCGCGGGTCTCCTCGCGCGCCGAGCGCAGGCGGCTGCTGGCGCGCAGCTGCTCGATGCGCGTGCCCACCGCTGGCGGCGTTTCGAGCGGGGCCTCGCCGGTCGAGGCGCCCTCGCCACGCTGCGCCGCCGATGCCTCGTCGCCATCATGCAGCAGACCGTCGAACACCCGTTGCACGGCGCTGCGCGCCTGCTCGAGACGTACCTCGAAATCGGCTGCGCCCATGGCGAGCATCGCCGCGATCTGCGCCCGACCCTCCGGTTCCGAGGGCAGGCGGTGTGTCTGGGCATCTTCGCGGTACTGCAGCGCATGCTCGGTGCGGCGCAGCAGCGTGTAGGCCTCGGAGAGCGCCGTCGCGTCGGCAGGCGGGAGCAGGCCGCGCTCGGCGAGCCGCTGCAAGGTAAGCAGCGTGCGCGGATCGCGCAGCCCGGGATCGCGGCCGCCCCTCACCACCTGGAACAGTTGCGCGGCGAACTCCACCTCGCGGATGCCGCCTCGGCCGAGCTTGACGTCGATGCTGCCGGCATCGCGCGCGTCGCGTCGCGCGACCTCGTTGCCGATCAGCGCGTGCAGGCTGCGCAGCGCACCGATGGCCCGGAAGTCGAGATAGCGGCGGAACACGAAGGGCGTGACGATCGCGGCGAGCGCATGCTCGTCGCGCTGGCGTGCGGGCCCGCCGGCGAGCCCGGAATCGGCGATCACGCGCCCCTTGAGCCACGCGAAGCGCTCCCACTCGCGCCCCTGCGCGTAGAAATACTCCTCGAGCATCGCCAGCGAGGCGACCAGCGGTCCGGAGTCGCCGTTGGGCCGCAGCCGGGTATCGACCCGGAAGACGAAACCCTCGGCCGTGCTTTCGGCGAGCAGGGCGATCGTGCGACGGGCCACCCGGTGCATGAATTCGCTCGTGGCCATCGGCGCGCGCCGCGAACCCGCCGGTGCTGCGCATTCGCCCTCGTCACGGTGGATGAACACCAGATCGAGGTCCGAGGACACATTGAGCTCGTCGGCTCCGCCCTTGCCCATCGCGACCGCCAGCAGATCCTGCGGCTCGCCGGCGGCGTCGCGCGGCTCGCCGAACTGCGCGGCGAGTTCGCGCCCGGCCTGCGTCAGCGCGGCCCCTGTGCTGGCCGCCGCGAAGGCGGTCATCGCGCTGCACACTTCCTGCAGCGGGGCGAGGCCGCGCAGGTCGCGCTCCATCAGCGCCATCAGCAGCAGCTGGCGCGTCTGCCGCAGTTCGCGGCCGACCGCTGCCCCGGCCACTGCCGGATCCACCGCGCCCACCGAGCGTGCAGCGGCCCGCGCGAGTCCTGCGTCGACCAGCAGCCGAACCTGCGTCGGATCGATCGGCGCTGCGATCAGTGCCTGCAGCCGCTCGATCGCCTCGAGGCGGCCGTGTGCCTCCAGTGCGCCGAGGGAGCGGCGGAAGTACCCGGAGTGCGATTCGGCAACGAAGCTCATCGGCGTGATCGGTGACTGCGACGAGGGGTATGCTAGCGGCTCCCGGCGCCTCCGACCCGCTGCGGGCGCATGTCCGGCATGGCCGGCCGCGTCGGCGGCCTGCCCATCCGCCATCCGCCTCCCATCGTGCCCGCGTTGCCCCCAACCCGTCGTCAGCGCTGGCGCCGCATCGATGCACGTCTGAGCGCCGGCCTCGGGTGGGTCGCCGCGGTCGCCCTGCTGGTGCTCGCGCTCGCGGTGCTCGGTCTGCGCGCCTGGGTCTGGCCCCGCATCGATCAATGGCGCGAACCGATCGCGCGCAGCCTGAGCGAGCGTCTGGGGGTCGATCTGCGCATGGCGCGGCTGCTTCCCGGCACCGACAGCTGGCTGCCGGATCTCGTGGTCGAGGGGCTCGAGCTGCGCGAGGCCGGGGAGCCGGTGCTCGCGGTGCCGCGCCTGCGGTTGCGGCTGGCGGCGAGCATGCTATGGACCCTCGAGCCGCGTCTCGAGCTGCTCGAGCTCCACGAACCCCGGCTCCGCGTCGAGCGCATCGGGCCGCGCCAGCTGCGCGTGGCCGGGATCGACCTCGACCTCGGGCAACCCGACGACGGTCGCTTCCTCGAGCGCCTGTTCGGACAGCGCCGGCTGCGGGTGCACGCGGCGCGGATCGACTGGGTCGATCGGGTCGATGCCCAGCATCGCAGCGTCGGACCGATCGAGGCGAGCTTCGGCAGCGTCGGGCGTCAGCACCGGGTCGAGCTGCAGGTGCCGGCCGTGGGCGGTGCCTGGGAGGGGTTGCAGCTGATCGGAGACTTCTATCGGGCTTCGCGTACCCGCGCCGATGACTGGCGCAGCTGGACCGGCGAGGCCTACCTCGGCCTGACGCAGGCCCGCATCGCGTCGCTCGCGCAGACCCTCGGGCAGCCGGCAGACGCCCGACCGCACGCCGGTCGCCTCGATCTGAAGGCGTGGCTGCGCTTCGAGGCTGGCGGCGAGCGCGAACTCGACTTCCGCCTGGCAGCCGCCGGCCTCGGCTGGGGACCATCGAGGCCCGATGCCCCGCGGCAGCTCGATCTCGATCTCGAGGGGCGCGTCACCGAGCGCGCCGGCCGCCGCAGCCTGCTGCTCGACGCGGCCCGGCTGCGCGCGCCCCAGGGCCTCGAGCTGCGTGCCGCAGGTCCGCTGCGCATGGCCTTCGATGAGCAGGGCCGGCCGCAGCGACTCGATGCGTCCTGGCAGGCTTTCGATGCGGCCGCCGCGCTGGGTCTTGCGCGACGGCTGCCGCTGCCCACCGCGGTCGGCAGCGCGCTCGCGCAGGTGACCATGGCGGGACGGGTCGAGGCCCTGAACGTGCGATGGGAGCGCCAGGAGGCGCCGCAGGGGGTGGTGGATGGCTGGTTCGGCGGCGCGATCGACGCCCATGGCGAGGTCCGGGACCTCTCGCTGCGTCTGTCCGCGGCCGGCGGTCCGCCCGCCGTCGGCGTGACCCATGCCGCCGCTGCGGCTCCCGGGGTGCCCTGGTTCGAAGGTCTCAGCGGGCGGGTGCAGCTCGACGGCGCGGGGCTCGCGCTGCGGCTCGCATCCCGCGGTGCGGTACTCGGGTTTCCCGGCATCTTCGCCGAGCCGGCGATCGCCTTCGACGAGTTCGACGCGGAGCTTCGTGTCGCCCCGGCGGGCGAGACACCGGCCGCGGGCCTGCTGCTCGAGCTTGCCGCGGCGCGCTTTGCCAATGCCGATGCTGCCGGCTCGCTCAGCGGGCGCTGGCGCAGCGGCGGGCGCGGCTCCGGCCTCATCGACATCGCCGGCCGCCTCGAGCGTGGCGAGGCCAGCCGCGTGTGGCGCTACCTGCCCGAGCCGATCGGTGCCGAGGTGCGCGACTGGGTCCGGCAGGCGGTGGTGGCCGGCCGCGCCGATGACACCCGCTTCGTGCTGCGCGGCGATCTCGCCGACTTCCCCTTCCGCCAACCCGCCGAGGGCGAGTTCTATGTCGACGCCCGGCTGAGCGATGGCGTGCTTGCCTATGCCGAGGGTTGGCCGCGGATCGACGAGGTTCACGGGCGGTTGCGCTTCGAGCGCAACGGCATGCAGGTCGCGATGCGATCCGGCCGTACGCTCGGTGTGGCGCTCGGGCCGACGGTCGCCGCCATCCGCGACTACGACGAGTGGGTGCTGCGCGTCGAGGGCAGCGGCGAGGGCGCGGCCCAGCAGATGCTGCGCTTCGTCGATCAGAGCCCGCTGGCGACGCGCATCGATGACTTCGCCCGCGAGGCGAGGCTCGATGGCGATGCTCGGCTGCAGCTGCGCCTCGAATTGCCGCTCGGCGACCCTGGCGTTGCCCGGGTCGATGGCGCGGTGGTGCTCGCGGCCAACACCCTGCATCTCGACGGTGCGCTGCCGCCTTTTCACGAGCTTGCCGGCACCCTCGAATTCAGCGAGCGCGCGCTCGTGCTGCGCGGGCTGTCGGCGCGCTTCCTCGACGGTCCGCTCGAGGTCGAGGGCGAGACGCCCGAACCCGGCCGCCTGCGGCTGCGCGCCCGGGGGCGTGCCGGTGCCGAGGCCATGCGGGCGCTCGTCGACAACCCGCTGACCCGGCGGCTCGCGGGCGAGGCCGACTACCAGGCCGAACTCGATCTCGCCGGGCACGCGGTCTCGCTGAGCCTCGACAGCTCGCTGGTCGGGCTCGGCGTGGCGATGCCGCCGCCCTTCGACAAGGCGGCACCGGCGGCGCTGCCGTTGCGCGTGCGGGTCGTGGCGCGGCCCTCGGCCGATGCCCGTTCACCGTCGCCGGGCGACGACATCCGGGTGGATCTCGGCGGGTCGATGCATGTTGCCCTTGCGCGCGAGCGCGATCCGCGTGACGGCCGCCTGCGCATCCACCGCGGTGCCTTCGCGATCGATGGCGAGCCGGTCCTGCCCGAGACTGGGCTGGCTCTGCTGCTACGGGCGCCGGCGATCGACCTCGACGCCTGGCGGCCCCTGCTGGCTGACGGCGAACTGCGCGATGCTGGCGAGCGCGCGGCCGACGAGTTCGCACCCGGCTTCTCGCTGCTGCCCTCGCGCATCGCCGCGGTGGCCGATCGCCTGCTGGTCGGCGGCAAGCAGTTCAACGCCGTCGTGATCGGCGCCACGCGCGAGGAAGGCTTCTGGCGCGCCAACGTGGTGTCGCGCGAGGTCGACGGCTTCTTCAGCTGGCGCGATGCCGCGCCCGGCCAGCCGATCGGCACGCTGGCGGCGCGCTTCAACCGGCTCGAGATCCCGCCGGCGCGAGCCGATGAGTACGAGGCGCTGCTCGATGCCTCGCCCGAGGCGCTGCCGGCACTCGACGTGGTGGCCGAGGAATTCATTCTCGGTGATCGACCGGTCGGCACGCTGTCGCTGAAGGCCACCCACGAAGGCAGTGTCGCCGCGCCGGTGTGGCGGCTCGATTCGCTCGAACTGAAGCATCCGTCGGCCACGCTTCGTGCCTCGGGCGACTGGGCGCCGGCGCGCCCCGGTTCGGCCCGCGCCACGCGGCTCGATTTCGATCTCGAGGTGGCCGACGCCGGCGGGCTGCTCGCGGTGGTCGGGATTCCCGACGCGGTGCGCGGTGGCGCGGGCCGGCTGGGTGGCAGCCTCGGCTGGGAGGGCTCGCCGCTGGCGATCGACTATGCGAGCCTCGCGGGCGCGATGCGTCTGAGCATCGGCAAGGGGCAGTTCCTGAAGACCGACCCCGGCATCGCCAAGCTGATCGGCGTGCTTAACCTGCAGTCGCTGCCGCGCCGTCTCGCGCTCGACTTTCGCGATGTCTTCGCCGAAGGCTTCGCCTTCGACGAGATCAGCGGCGAGGTGGCTGTCGAGGCCGGCGTGGCCCGCACCGAGCGTGTCGAGATGCGCGGACTGCAGGCGCAGGTCGAGATCCGTGGCGAGGCCGATCTCGAGCGCGAGACCCAGTCGCTGCGGGTCACCGTACGCCCCGAGCTCAATGCAGGCATGGCCTCGCTCGCCTACGCGGCGATGGCCAATCCCGCGATCGGCCTCGGCAGCTTTCTCGTGCAGTCGCTGCTGCGCCGGCCGCTGCAGGAGCTCTTCGCCTACCGCTATCAGGTGAGCGGCTCGTGGGCCGATCCGCGGGTCGAGGAGCTTGCCCGCGAAGCCCCACCGGCGGCCGGGGCGCAGCCCGGCGAGCCGATCCGCTAGGATCCCGTCTCGAGCGGCTTTGCCCAGCCTCGTCCGGCTGCGCAAGCTTCCCCGCGATCCAGCCTCTCCGGAGTCCGATGCCCATGTCTGCCGCTTCCCCGAGCCCTGCGCCCGCACCGAACGACCCGGCGGGCGCGAGCTCGCCCACGCTGGCCGTTGCCGCTGTCCAGATGGTGTCGGCGACCAGCCCGGCCGCCAACCAGGCCGCCGCCGCCGCGGGCATCGCCCGCGCGGTGGCCGGCGGCGCCCGGGTGGTGGCCTTGCCCGAGTATTTCTGCCTGCTTGGCCGGCGCGATACCGACAAGGTCGGGCTGCGCGAGGCCGAAGGCGAAGGCCCGCTGCAGGCCTTTCTGGCCGACCAGGCCCGCATCCACGGCATCTGGCTGATCGGCGGCACCCTGCCGCTGGTGGCTTCCCGACCCTCGCGCGTGCGCAACACCTGCCTCGTCTTCGACCCGGACGGGCAGCCGGTGGCGCGCTACGACAAGATCCACCTGTTCGGTTTTCAGCGCGGCGCCGAGCGCTTCGACGAGTCGGCCACCATCGAGGCCGGCCGAACCCCGGTGGTGGTCGACATCGCGGGCTGGCGCATCGGGTTGTCGGTCTGCTACGACCTGCGTTTCCCCGAGCTCTACCGGGCCCTTGCCCCCTGCGATCTGATCGTGGTGCCATCGGCCTTCACGCACACCACTGGCCAGGCTCACTGGGAGGTGCTGCTGCGCGCGCGAGCCATCGAGAATCAGTGCTATGTTCTCGCGCCGGCCCAGGGCGGCCTGCACGAGAACGGACGACGCACCTGGGGGCACTCGATGCTCATCGACCCGTGGGGCGATATCGTCGAGGTCCTGCCGGAGGGTGAGGGCATCGTGCTCGGCACGCTGAGCCGTCAGCGCATCGTCGAGGTGCGCGCAAGCCTGCCCGCGCTCGCCCATCGCATCATGTGACCCAAGAACACCCAGGAGCCGCCATGCATCCCGCCGACCAGGGCATCGACCGCCTCGCGATCGCACGCCGCCGCCTTCTCGAGCCCTCGGGACTCGACGAGCAGGATCTCGCGCGCGCGCTGGCCGAGGTCTTCGAGCATCGCGTCGACTATGCCGACCTCTATTTCCAGTACACCCGCAGCGAGGGCTGGAGCCTCGAGGAGGGCATCGTCAAGTCGGGCAGCTTCGCGATCGAGCAGGGGGTCGGCGTGCGTGCCGTCTCCGGCGAGAAGACCGCCTTCGCCTATTCCGACGAGATCAGTGCCGGTGCGCTGTCGTCGGCGGCGCGCGCCACCCGCAGCATCGCGCGGCGCGGTGCGGGTCGGGTCAAGGTCGCCGGCAGCCTGCGGCCCGGCAGCGGTCGCTCCCTCTACCCGGTGAGCGATCCGATCGCGGGTCTCGATGCCACCGCCAAGGTCGCGCTGCTCGAGCGGGTCGAGCGCCTGGCGCGAGCCCGTGATCCGCGCATCGTGCAGGTGATGGCGAGCCTCTGGGCCGAGCACGATACCGTGCTGGTGGTGCGCTCCGACGGGCTGCTGGCGGCCGACGTGCGCCCGCTCGTTCGCCTGTCGGTCAGCGTGATCGCCGAAAGCGGGGGGCGTCGCGAGCAGGGCAGCAGCGGTGGTGGCGGCCGCAGCGGTCTTGCCTGCTTCGACGACGCGGTCGTCGAGCGCTACGTGCGCGAGGCGGTCGATGCGGCACTGCTCAACCTCGAAGCCCGCCCCGCGCCCGGTGGCGTGATGCCGGTGGTGCTCGGTTCCGGGTGGCCCGGCGTGCTGCTGCACGAGGCGATCGGTCACGGGCTGGAGGGCGACTTCAACCGGAAGGGGTCGTCGGCCTTCGCCGGACGGCTCGGCCAGCGCGTGGCGGCGCCCGGCGTCACCGTGATCGACGATGGCACCATCGCCGACCGTCGCGGCTCGCTGAACATCGACGACGAAGGCAACCCCACGCAGCGCAACGTGCTGATCGAGGACGGCATCCTCAAGGCCTACCTGCAGGACACCCTCAACGCGCGCCTGATGAAGGTTCGGGTCACTGGCAACGGCCGTCGCGAATCCTTCGCGCACCTGCCGATGCCGCGGATGACCAACACCTGCATGCTCGCCGGGGATCGCGACCCGGCCGAGGTCATCGCCTCGATCGACCGTGGCATCTACGCGGCCAACTTCGGTGGCGGCCAGGTCGATATCACCAGCGGCAAGTTCGTGTTCTCCGCCTCGGAGGCCTGGTGGGTCGAGAAGGGGCGCCTGATCCATCCAGTCAAGGGCGCCACCCTGATCGGCAACGGCCCCGACGCCCTCACCCGGGTCACGCTGATCGGCAACGACATGCGCCTGGACAGCGGCGTGGGTACCTGCGGCAAGGAGGGGCAGAGCGTGCCGGTGGGTGTCGGCCAGCCCACGCTGCGAATCGAGGGCCTGACCGTCGGCGGTACGGCCTAGCGCCGGTGCGGGTCCGCGCGGGTGCCGTGGCGGCCGAGGTCCGGTCCTGGTCCGGGCGGCGCCCGACTTGCGACCCGCGCATGGCGCGAATACACTTGCGCGCCATGCGCCTGATCGTCTATGCCTTTGCGTTCGGTTACGGTCTTCCCGCCGTCGGCGGTCGAGGTCCGGAGCTCCTGCGCAGCTAGCCCAGGCTCCCGCTCCCCCCGAACCGCCGGCCCCAGCCGGCGGTTTTGTTTCGTGCCTCCCGAACGCGCAGGATCTTCCGATGCCCACCACCGATGACGTCCGAATCCGCGAGATCAAGGAACTCGCCCCGCCGTCCCATCTGCTGCGCGAGCTGCCCTGCAGCGATCGTGCCGCACGGGTCACCTACGATGCCCGGCAGGC
>Ga0315902_10004604_pt1 | contig 19819 bp, 21 predicted proteins | sample LakEriMetagenome_9_FD_203523 | JGI IMG/M metagenome (GOLD analysis project Ga0315902, IMG submission 203523) | Freshwater fungal communities from buoy surface, Lake Erie, Ohio, United States - Buoy 12 MA117 | ecosystem: Environmental > Aquatic > Freshwater > Lake > Lake biofilm | place: USA... | reverse complement strand
TCTAATCAGCGGGCAAATCGTGGCGCGGAGCAAGCGCATTTTACGAAGAGATTTCCTGCGCTCTGGTCGGCTGCGGCCCGAACCCCCCGGACGACCTTTAGTTACCTTCGTTTCCTTCTGTTCAAGCGACTTCGCTGCTGCCTTGGCATCGTCAGAGGCGTGCCCTACTATTCCACTCCATGAACATGCCGCGCATTATCTTCACCTTTGCAGTCATCTTTGTCCTTCTGGGAGTCGGAGCCTATCTGATCACCGGGGCCCAATCTTGGACCGCGCTCATCCCGGCCATCTTCGGACTTCTCCTGGCCATCGCCGGCGGTGTTTCGCTCAAAAACCTCAAGCATGGCGGACATTTTGCCGCGACGGTCGGACTGCTCGGATTTCTCGGCACAGCAAAAAGTCTTCTGAAGATTCCCGCACTGCTCTCGGGCGAGCCCGTCGAGCGCGCCGCGGCTGTCGGCGTGCAGGCGGCCTTCGCCGTTCTCTCTCTCATTTTCGTCGCCCTCTGCGTGAAGTCTTTCATCGACGCCCGCCGCGCCCGCACCGCCAACCCTTCGTAAATATGAAACCTCCCATCTCCGGTTCCGCCGATGCCACGCAATTGGCCGGCAAGTTCGCTCCGCTTCTCATTATTGCCATCCTACTCCTCGTGGCCGCCGCCAGCGTCTTTGTCACCGTCGATGCCGGCACAGTGGGAGTGGTCAAACGCTTCGGCGCGGTCAAGGACGTGGCGCTGCCCGAAGGTCTCCATTTCAAAATGCCGTTCGCCGAGGAGGTTGTGCCCATGAGCACGCGTCTTACCGCCAGTGAAGCCAAGGCCACCGCCGCCTCGCGAGACTTGCAGATCGTCACCACCGATGTCACCACGACCTATGCGATCAACGGCGCCCTCGCCCCGCTGACCTTCCAGCAGGTAGGCACGCCGGATAAAATCGCCGCGACCATCGTCAACCCCGCCGTCCAGGAATCAGTCAAAGCCGTCACCGCAAAATTCACCGCCGAGCAGTTGGTGACCCAGCGGGAAGTGGTTAAGCAGCAGATCCAGCAAGCAATCGAATCGTTCATCAACACCACCCTCGATGACAAGGAGGTCCAAGGCGCCCTGAACATCGCCAACGTGGCCATCACCGACTTCAAATTCTCCGAGGAATTCAACAAAGCGATCGAGCTCAAGGTGCAGGCCGAGCAGGCCGCCCTGCAGGCCAAAAACGAAAAGCTCCGCCGCGTGACCACGGCCGAAGCCGCCGCCGAGGAAGCGAAGCTGGCCGCCGCGGCCCAAGCTTTCACCATCGAGGCGGAGTCGATTGCCCGGGCCGAAGCGATCACGCGCGAAGCGGAAGCCTTGAGCGGGCGCCCGGAAGTGCTGCGTCTTCGCACCATCGAACGTTGGGACGGCGTGATGCCCCGCATCACCAGCGGTGAAGGCGTGCTGCAGATGCTGCAGCTCGATCCGAAAATGCTCGAGGGATCCGCGAAGAAGCCGTGAAGCCCGCCGGCGAGTCCTGGCGCATCCGCGCCGAGATCGACCACGGCGCCCTGCGCCACAACGCGGCGGCCATGCGCAAGGCGGTCGGTGACCATGCCGGCCTTATCGCGGTGGTCAAAGCCGATGGCTACGGGCATGGTGGACCCGAGGTGGCCCAGACCCTCGCGCCATTCACGGAGCAATTCGGGGTGGCCACTTTGAACGAAGCACGGGCCGTGCGCGCTGCCGTGCCAGACGAGGAGATTTTGATTTTGAGTCCGTGCCTGCCGGAGGAACGCGAAGCAGCGGTGCGCGAGGGATTCATTCCCGTGGTCTCGAGCACGGCGGAAGCGAAGGCCTATGCGCACTTGGCGCAGGGAAAGCCCGCGCGCATCCATCTTTGCATCGACACCGGGATGGGACGCATCGGCGTCTGGCAGGACGATGCGATGAAAACCTCACAGAAAATTGCAGCGATCGACGGGATCGAAGTGGAAAGCGTCTCCACGCATTTGCCGGTAGCGGACAGCGATGCGGACTTCACTGCGCAAGAATTGGCCGGGTGGGACAAACTCGTCGCGCAGCTCCGTCCGATTTTTCCCAAGGCGAGATTTCATGCGTTGAACAGCGCGGCGTCACTCGAGCGACCGCAACACTCGGCCGATCGGGTGCGTCCGGGCCTCGCGCTTTACGGCATTTCTCCCCTCTCCGCTTTTCAGAAACTGCTCAAGCCGGTTATGACCCTGAAGACGCATATCACGCTGGTGCGTGATGTCGGCCCCGGGCGCGGGATCAGTTACGGGCGTGATTTCATCACCGAGAAACCGATGCGCATCGCCACGCTGGCCATGGGCTACGCGGATGGCTATCCGCGCCAAACCTCCAACAAAGGCGCGCAAGTGCTCATCCGCGGCAGGCGTTGCCCCATCCTCGGCCGCATCACCATGGATCAATTCATGGTCGACGTGACCAATCTCCCCCGCGATGTCGCTCCAGGCGAGGAGGTCGTGCTTTTCGGAAAACAGGGTGATGAGGAGGTTACCGTTGGTGAGGTTGCTGCGTGGGCGGGGACGATTACTTGGGATATTTTGACGCGCCTGGGCAAGCGGGTCGGAATCGAACACCGGAATATTTGAACAGAAGGTAACGAAGGAAACAAAGGGGTTCAGACGGCTTGGTTGGAACCCGGAAGGCACAGGCGGTGGATCCCTTGTTTGAGCAGCGCTTCGTGAAAATTGATCAGTAAGCCGATCGGAACATCGAGCAGCTTCATATAACTCAAGAGCTGGGCCTTGCTCACAGGGTGCAAAGTTTCCACGGCCTTGAGTTCGACGAGCAGGCATTCCTCAACCAGCAAGTCGCACCGTAGGTTGTCATCAAAGACGAGCCCTTTGTATTCCACCGTGACCGCCATTTGTTTTGTCGTTTTGATGCCGCGCAATTCCAACTCGCGTTGCAGACACTTCTCGTAAACCGACTCCATCAGTCCCGGACCCAGAACCCGATGCACTTCAATCGCCGCGCCGATCACCTCCTTGCTCAAAGCGTCAGCTTTGGCAAAGAGCGAGTGCATTCCGTAACCCCCTTCGTTTCCTTCGTTACCTTCTGTTAAAAATCTCAGGCCTTCCGCCCGCAGCAGGCTTTGAACTTCTTTCCGCTGCCGCAGGGGCACGGCTCGTTGCGGCCGACCTTGGGGGCTTCGCGGCGGATGGGCAGTTCGATCTTCAGTTCTCCCTGTTCGGGGGCGGATTTTTGAGCCGGGGGACGCACGCCGGCGGAGCCGTCGGATGATTCGCCGCCGGAAAACTTTTGCTGCAATTGGGAGAGGAAGGTTTCGAAGGAAGCGAGATTCGTGGTGCTGCGGAAAAGGTTGGTCAGGACTTCGCCGCGGATGCGGTCCATCAGCTCGACGAACATCTTGTAGGCCTCGCTCTTGTATTCGACGAGCGGGTCCTTCTGCCCGTAAGCGCGCAGGTAAACGCCCTCGCGTAGTCCGTCCATGGCGTAAAGATGCTCCTGCCATAGGCGGTCGATGGCATTGAGCATGATGTAACGCTCGAGGGCTTTGAGCGCGTCGCCCTGTTCGTGTCCGGCTTTCAGTTCGTAGGCGGCTTTGATTTTTTCGACGAGGAATTTGCCGTTTTCCTCGACCGTGCGCGTTTCGAACTTCGCGGTGTCTTTCTTCAGTCCGAGCGGGAACGTCTGATTGACCCACTGCAGCAGGTCATCGTAATCCGGCTCGCCCTGCTCGCCGGGTTCGAGGAGTTCCTCGACTTTCTTCGGGACCATCTCGTCGATGACCTCGTAGACCATGGCCCGGGGGTTGTCCGTCTCGATGGCGTCATTGCGGTAGCCGTAGATGACGGCGCGCTGCTGGTTCATCACGTCGTCGAACTCCAGCGTGCGGCGGCGGATCTGGTAGTTGCGCTGCTCGACGCGTTTCTGCGCGGTTTCCACGCTCTTGTTGAGCCACGGATGCTCCAGCTCCTCGCCCTCTTCCATGCCGAAGCGCTCCATGATCTTGGTCATGCGGTCGGCCGCGCCGAAGTTGCGCATGAGGTCGTCCTCGAAACTGACAAAAAACTGCGAGCTGCCGGGGTCGCCCTGGCGGGCGCAACGTCCGCGCAGCTGGCGGTCGATGCGGCGCGACTCGTGGCGCTCGGTGCCGATGACATGCAAGCCGCCGACATCCTGCACGCCGGACCCCAGTTTGATGTCCGTGCCGCGGCCGGCCATGTTGGTCGAAATGGTCACCGTGCCGGGCTGGCCGGCGCGCGAGACGATCTCGGCCTCCTGCAGATGAAATTTGGCGTTGAGGACGTTGTGCGGAATCTTTTCGCGCTTGAGCATGCGGCTGAGTAGCTCGGATGACTCCACACTGGCGGTGCCGACGAGCACCGGCTGGCTCTCGGCGTGCCGCTTTTTGATCTGCTCGATGACCGCGTTGTATTTCTCGCGCCGCGTTTTGTAGATGCGGTCGTTGGAATCCTTGCGCGCCACGTTGCGGTTGGTCGGGATGACGACAACGTCCAGCGCGTAAATGTCGTGAAACTCATTGGCTTCGGTCTCGGCGGTGCCGGTCATGCCGCCGAGCTTCTCGTAGAGACGGAAATAATTCTGGATGGTGATGGTGGCGAGCGTTTGTGTCTCGCGGTCGATCTGCACGCCCTCCTTGGCCTCGACCGCCTGGTGGAGCCCGTCACTCCAGCGCCGCCCCGGCATTTTGCGTCCGGTGAACTGGTCGACGATGAGAACTTTGTTTTCCTCGACGACGTATTCGACGTCCTTCTCGTAGAGACAATAGGCCTTGAGAAGTTGCGTGATGTTGTGAATACGTTCGGCCTGCGCGTCGAAGTGCTGCTGCTTCGTGGCTTTGGCCTCGATTTTGTCTTTGTCGGTCAGCGCCGCATCGAGGTCGATGTCGGTGAATTCGTTGATCAGGTCGGGCAGGACGAAGGCATCCGGGTCGTCCGGGTTCATGAACGAGCGTCCTTTCTCCGTGAGGTCCGCTTCGTGCTGGCGCTCCTCGATCGTGTAGAAGAGCTCTTCTTTCAGGGCGACCAGAGCCTCTTTGTTCGTGTCCTGGTAGAAAGAAAGCTCGGCCTTATCGAGGAGCTTGCGCATCTCAGGCTCTTCCATCAAACGCAGGAGGCCCTTGTTGCGCGGTTCGCCGAGTTTGACTTTGAAAAGCGCGCGGCCGGCGGCCTCGTTGTCGCCTTTTTCGAGAAGTTCTTTCACCTCGGTGACGAGGCGGGTGCAGAGCATGGCCTGCTTGCGTACCAACTGGTCGACGAGCGGCTTGAAGCGGTCGTATTGGTGGGTCGAGACGGTGGCCGGACCGCTGATGATGAGCGGCGTGCGGGCTTCGTCGATGAGGATGGAGTCCACTTCGTCGACGATGGCGAAGTAGTGTCCGCGCTGCACCTGCTGCTCTTTGGACGTGGCCATGCCATTGTCGCGCAGGTAATCGAAGCCGAACTCACTGTTCGTGCCGTAAGTGATGTCGCAGGCGTATTGCGCGCGGCGGACTTCCGGCGACTGGTCGTGCTGGATGATTCCGACGGTGAGTCCGAGGAAACGATAGATCTCTCCGACCCACTCGGCGTCGCGGCGAGCCAGGTAGTCGTTGACCGTGACCAGGTGCGCGCCACGTCCGGCCAAGGCATTGAGGTAGAGCGGCAGGGTAGCGACCAGCGTCTTACCCTCACCAGTGGCCATTTCGGCGATGCGGCCGCTATGCAGCACCATGCCGCCGATGAGTTGGACGTCGAAGTGGACCATCTGCCATTCGATGGGATGGTCCACCACGTTGACGGTGCGTCCGGTAAGGCGGCGGGCCGTGTTTTTCACCACGGCAAAGGCCTCGGGCAGGACCTCGTCGAGGGCTTTCTGTTGCTCTTTGTAGTCTTCGATGACCGAAATGCGCGCCTTCCATTCGGCCGTCTTGGCGCGCAGGTCGTCATCGGAGAGCGACTGGTATTGCTGCTCCAGCTCGTTGATTTTGCGCACGATCGGCATCATGCGCCGCACTTCGCGCTGGTTTTTCGAGCCGACGATTTTCCTGATGATGAAATTGATCATGCCTGGCGTCCAAGACAGGACGCGAAAGTTTCCAAGGTATCTTCAGAGAGCCTCTGAATAAAGGCTTTCTTGAACAGAAGACAACGAAGCGAACAAAGGGGAGCGGAAAGCTTGTTTCCAGGCAGCAAAAAGGGCGCCCGAAGGCGCCCTTAAGTGAAATATCTGACTGAGATTAAGCCCGGCGACGGCGACGCATAGCGTAGCCACCGAGAGCGAAGCCACTTAGGGCAAGCAGGGCGTAAGTCGATGGCTCGGGAACCGCGGTCACGCTAAGGGAAGTAAAGGTGGCGTTGACAGCGTTGCCAGTGCCGCCGGCATCCAACGTCAGACCAACCACATTATTCCAATTAAACGGCGAAACCACCGTCACAGGATTGGTCACGGTTGAAGAAGTCAGCCCGAAGGACGACCAAGTGAAGGGGGTTGCCGAAACATTGCCAAGGTTGTCCTCAAGCGAAATTGTGAAGGCGCCGCCGGGCGAAGTGGTGACAAGACCGGTGAGCAACAGGCGCAAGTTTGATGGGTTACCACCGTAGTTGTCGAGAGTGGTAAAGTTCAAACTAGGATCGAAACTGGGTGAAGCGGTGGTAAACAAGAGCGCCCCGCCTGTGTCATTTCCGGAAATCGTGCTAGTAGCCGCGGTCCATGTCCAAACGTCACCTTCCATGCTGCTGCCAAACGTGCTCAAGCTGATTGAAGATTGGGCAGATACTTCTTGGCCAACGGTGGCCAAGGTTATCAATGCGGCGCAGAGGATTGATTTGTTGTTCATGAGCGGTTGGTGTTTGGGTGTTATTTGAGACAAATCTCTACAGAGTGTAGGGCAGGTTCATGTTGAGCAATTGGGGAGCCCCAGATCCGGTCCTAATAACGGACACAGACCCAGCTACAGGAACGGGAACAGAGCTCTGATCCGTGCTGCTTCCCTGACGTCGCCATTGAGTTCCAGTCCAGTAATACTGTCTAATAACTCCGGAGGTGTCAGTGGTGACAACTTTGTCTGCTTGACTAATGGTGAAGCCATTGTTGGTCCCTTTCCAACCAGGCAAGCTTTGGAATCCAAAACCGCTGATAGTGCCGTCTGAGGGAAAATATCTGGCAAAATACGTTTGGCCCGATGCAGGGACCAAGTATTTAACCGCCGTAACAGGCACGTTGCCAGTAGTGACTTGGGTGATCGGCGTGTTACCTATGCGGGAATACATCACGCCTGAAGTAGGAGGGATGGGAAGATTCCCTTGGCTGGTGTTCGAACCAAGGCGACGCCATTGGTTAAACTGAGTATTGAAGTAATAAGTGCGGACAGTCCCTGCGGTATCGCGGGTAGTCACTCTGTCAGTTTGGCCGTTTTGGAATTGCGTTTGAGTTCCACCAACAACTCCGTCGGGAATTCCGTCGTTGTTGCCGTCGTCGAACATGGAACTAAGCGTATCACCTTGGACGAGTTGATAGGAGTCACCAGCAACTGCCCCGAGAGTGACGAGGCTGGCACTCAGAGTGTCGAGTGTGGCCGTGGTCGCGGTATTGGCTGTTACTCGAAGAATGAGACCATTGAGCGCGCCTGTCTTAAAAAGCACGTAAGCTTGGCTACTCACGAGCTCGGACGCGGTCCATCCCGCAGAGGAAACTGTAATGTCGGAATCCGAAACGGAGGAAATCTGACCTGTTGTCGAGCCGGTAACAGCCGAAAGAGCAAGTAGAACCGGCGACAATGGAGTGTTGGCGGGCACGCCGGGCGTGGTGCTGGCCTTAATTGTGGCGGTGACGAAGCCAACAGGATCGGTAGCAACCGTGGTTTGAGCATTGAGTGAAGCGAGGCCAGCGTATGCGACCATAGCCAAGAGGGGAAGCCGATGCAGTTTCATGCTGTAATAACACTAATTCATAGCAGGCCGCTGTCAACTGGTTAGAGTGCTTTTTTTGGACCGTTCGGCGCGCGGCTAACAGAGTGGTTCACGGTTGGCGGAGGACTTTCGGCACTGCCTTTGCTCCCAAGGCGAACGGATCAGCCGTTAAGCAGAACAGGGCCTGCCGGGCAACAAAGGGCGTAAACGACTTGCAACTGCGCGCCTCTTCCAAATCACGCGCGTTCACGATGTCGCCCACTGCTTGGATCCAGGGCGAGCCTTCATCAATTCCCAAGCCGGCGAAGACCGAGTTTCCTGCCTCGGCAGAGGCGAAAACAATTTTTGCAGCGATGACATCGGAACTTTCCCAAGGGTGGAAGCGGTGCAACGCGGCCAAGGCGCACTCCCTGCCCTCGTCTTCACGTCCCGCATAACGCATTACATCGCCCCAAAAAAACCACGCAGGCGCGTAGAAATAATCCACTTCGATCGCCTCGGTGAAATACGCGGACGCCGCATCGGCCGCCGAGGACATTTCGCGATCACTCGCGCCGCGGTTGATCCATTTATCCATGCCAAGGAGAACTGATGCGCCTGCCGCATGGTCGTTCTTTCTCTTGGCGGCTTCCGCCGCAGCGCGCATCTCGATGAATTGTTTTTCGTTGAGCGCGAGTTCGGCGAAAGCAACATCGACTCCCGGCACGGAAGGATCGGTCTTGCGCGCGCGGTCGAGGGCGGCCAATGCGCCGGATGTGCGCTTTTCGTGCTTCGCGCGGATCGCGTCATCGATGTGGTCCAAGGCCTCGGTGCGGGCTGGGGTATCCGCAGACGCCCGTTCGGTCGACGTCGTCGTCCGCAGCTTGGACTTTTTTGACTGCCAATTGTATCCGCCAAAAAAAGCGGCGATCGAAAGCAGCCCGGCAACGAGGATGAAGATCCGCGTTGCCCGATCCCAACGCCGACGAGCAGATGACCACCCGCGCGGGTCGCCAATGTGGGCAAAATCCATCGAAGGAGTATGAAGTCCAACGGCGGCGTCCGCAACGCAAGCGAAGGTTTGTCCGTGCGTGCCGGCGCTGAGGACTATATGAAGCGCCAATGCCCGCGTTTGAGACGAGCGTAAACATTCGATTCGAGGACGCCGATCCGGCGGGGATCGTGTTTTACCCGCGCGTCATCGCGCTGGCCCATGGCGTGGTGGAGGATCTTATCCGACAGACGGAACTGGGCTGGCATGGGTGGTTCGACAACCGCGGTTTAGCCGCGCCGGTGCGGCATGCCGAGGGGGATTTCCTCGCGCCGATGCGCGCGGGTGAAACGCTGCAAGCCCGGGCTTGGGTGGAAAAACTCGGCGAGACTTCGGGCACGTTCGTGGTGGAGTTTCTCGGCCAAGAAGGCGAAACGCGGGCGCGCATCTGCACGGTGCATGTGCTCGTCGATCGCAGCACGAAGCTGCCGGTTGCCCTGACGCCGGAAGTGCGGCGGGCGCTGGAGCAGTTTGTGGCTTAGCGCCGGCGATGAGTTTGAGTCATGGGAGCGCAACGGACCTGTTCCCGTCGGGCGGGACAAGCCCGTCCGCGCGGGTCACACGTGTTGCATCCGGCGGCCACATACCGCTGCTACATTTGGTCTCGGGGAGCACGCCCGCCTCGGGCGTAATCATCGGCGCCCTCGCCGATGACAGTTTGTTTTTTTGCGATCCAGCGCCGCGCGGGGGCGCGCGGCGCCACACGCGAGGCGCGTGTGCTCCCCGGGACCGTTCAGAATGTTGGCCGGATTTTTTTGCCGAGCGGATTCACGTCGACACGACCAACGCGGAACGCTTCCGGTTGCGCGTAAGGTGGAAAAATGTCTATCGCTCCCCTCGCCTCCGATTCGGCGGCGACATTTTCCGCCACGACGACCAACGCGGCACCGTTGCGCTCGTCGGGTTCCATATCGAGGCGCACCATGCCGGACGGCACGCGTGACTGCAGTTCGCGCTCGAGCGTGGCGACGTCGACCAGTTCGCCGCGGATTTTGATCAAATCGTCCGCCCGCCCGAGCATGCGCAACTTGCCGTCGCGCAATTCGCAACGGTCGCTGGTGCGAAACCATCCGTGGATCTTGGGATCCTCCCAGCGCGCGGGGCCGTCACCTTCGAACTGCATCCAACCAGTGAGCAGCGAAGGACCGCTGATCTGGAGAAGTCCGTCGTCGCCGACTCTTGCCGCCACGTGTTCGAGAAGCGGCAGAAAATGGAAATCCTGCGCGCCGGGGGCGGCCGTCGCCACTTGCGACGCGGCCTCGGTGAGTCCGTAGCTCGGCAAGAGCGGCCAACCGAGATGTGCCGCGCGCAGGCGCAGCGATTCCTCGAGCGCGCCTCCGCCTACCACGATGGCACGCATGTTCGAAGGACAACCAAGTTGCGCGCTGACCAAATCGTGAACCTGAGTCGGCACGAGCGAGGACAATGTCGCGCCGCGTTCCGCGGCAAGACGAACGAATTCCCGCGGCTTCCATTCGGCAAGATCATGACACTGCGTTTGGGTCAGCGCGGCGCGGATGACGATACCGAGTCCACCGACATGGAAAAGCGGGAGCGGATTGATCCATCGATCCGAAGGACCCACGCCGAGATGGCGGTTGACGGCGGCCGCGCTGGCTTCAAGCGCGGCGCGGGAAAGGGCGGCGATCTTTGTGCGGCCGGACGTTCCCGACGATGCCACCCAGATGTGGTCAGGCAGGTCGGGAAACTCGGCGGCCACAATCCGCTCGCGCAACACCGGGTCCAGGCGCGGGTTGAGCAGCAAAGATTGCCCTCGCGCGCCCCATTCAAACGGGCCATCGCGCAACAAATCCGCACCAAGCGTCATGGGTTCATCCTCGCCGCTCCGGGCCGTTCCTGAAATTTCAAATTTCGTTTCGCCGTCACCCCCGATACCCCGACTCGCGTCACCCGCCGCACGTCACGCGTCACTGTCCCCTCCCTTTTTCCTTGCGCCGCAGAGTTTGGACCGCCAAATTACGCGACCTTTCCGGTGCCGCCGAACGGTGCCGCCGCTGTCGAAAGCCAGGGTAGCTCAGCGGTAGAGCAGGGGACTCATAAGCCCTTGGTCGGGAGTTCGATTCTCCCCTCTGGCACGATCCGAAACATACCAATATGGCCAACATCAAATCCGCCGCCAAACGCGCCCGCCAAGCGAAGGTGCGCACCGCCCGCAACCGCAGCACGCTCAACGCGCTGAAAACCGCCTCCAAGAAAACGGGCGCCGCCATCGGCGCCAAGGACAGCAAAATCGCCTCGGATCTGGCTCGACGGCTTTCTTCCGAACTGGATCGCGCAGTCAAGCACGGCACCATCCACCGCAACGCCGCCGCCCGCCGCAAGAGCCGCCTCGCCCGCCAACTGGCGGGGCTGAAATAGCGCGGCGCCAGACGCAAAAATTACTAACCGGCGCCGCTACGCGGTGGCCGCTCGATCGGTCCGCGTGATCCGCGTATACCGCAACGCGCGCCGATGAGGGGGGAACTCTATTCTGGTAATCCGGCGCTCATGGCAGTTGTTTCGACGTTTGGCAAAACGTAGAAACGTGGGACTACTCGGACCAAGACCAGCCTTGATGGTTAGAGGTTTTTGTCTTCGCGGACCTGCTGCACGTAGCTCACGCCGATCAAGGCTGAGGTGACCGTGGTTTGGTCGAGGAGATGGCGCATGTCGACGAATTCGCCCTCGTCCACCACTCGGCGCATCTCGACATCCATGTCGCGCGTGCCGCCGGGCGCGGGCGCGTTGCGGAAAAAGACGGCGTGGTTGTGCAGCACCTCGTTTTGCGAGGCTTTGTTGGCGAGATTGATGTAGAACATGCGGCGCAGGAGTTCCTGGTCGATTTGGGACAAGTCGGCGGTGAGATCTTCCCCTGCCCCGCAGATCAGCGCGGTCGTCCCTTCGTTGCGCGGGGTTTTGTCGGACTCGAACCACGCGTCATAATTCGACGGATCGGTGATCATTTTGCCGTTGGCCGGGCGGTTCGAGAGCAGCGGGGATTTCATGATGCCCGCCCCAAAGGCCTCGTGGATTTCGGCGCGCATGGCGAGACCGAGAACGCCGCGGTATTCCAGGCGCCGCGTCTTGGCCAGATCGAACAAAGCGCGGTAGATGTCGCGCACGCTGGCGGGTCGGCCGGGCGCGGCGGTGAATTCGACGAATTCGTTGAATCCTCCCCGGATGCTCGCGTTGAACCCGGTCTGCATGACAACGGTGGTCGAGGCCTTGCGCGGGATCATGTAGTCGGGCGTGTTGTTGCCATCGGTCGGCAGCCAAACCATCGCCCCCGCGACCATGATCGCTTCCCCCATCAGCGGGAGATAGTCCTCGGGCTTCGCGCCGAGCGCGCCGACACCGAGGGAGTATTCGGTTTCGAAGAAAGGTTTCCCCACGACAGTTTCCTGTGTGATGGCGCAATCGATCACATTGCCGACTTCGCCGAGAATATCGATGGTTCCCGCCGTGCTGCCCACGAGGTGGAAAATGAAAACCCCCGTCTCCGTCTCGCACTTTTCCGCCCTGGTTCCGTCGGCGCTGCGGTTGCGCAACTCGTGCACCGCCTCGCCGGGCGAACCATAGACCGGGATCACGCCGGCCAGGCCCGACATCTCGAGCACCGAGGCGCAGTAAGGTTGCACGGCCGAAAGGGCCACGTCCGCACCCTCGGCGGCGCCCGCCTTGTGCGCCGCGAGCATAAATCTGACGCCCGCGCTGCTGAGATAGGACAACTCCGAGCAATCGAAAACGAGGGCGGAACCCGGCGCGATCGGCGGCAGGAGTTTTTCCGCTTCCTTGGCCCCGAACCCGTCGAGACGTCCGACCAACTTGGCCACATTGATCCCCTGCTCGCTGCGCAGTTCGATTTTCATGAAGAAAGTTTTTTGCGCAGAGACAGCACATTGCATCCGTCGCGACGCTCGTATTCCTGCGCATCGGTCAGCTTTTTGCAGAAGTGCACGCCGAGTCCGCCGATCGGTCGTTGTTCCGCAGGCAAGGTGGTGTCCGGATCTTCGCGCAAGAGAGGATTGTATTCCGCGCCCCGGTCGGTGAGCCGGATGAGGAGTTCGCCGCCCTCCGCGGACAGATCCACGCGCACGGCGTGCTCGCCGGCGGGGACACCGCCGTAATCGATGACGTTCGTGACCAACTCCTCCACGATGATCTGCAACGCGAAGAGATCCTTGTCGGAAAGCCCGGCTTTCAGCGCGAAGTCCGCGGTGAAGCCCTCGAGTTTCTCCAACTCGGCGCGGTCGGAGATAAAGTCGGCGGACGCGGTCACGGGAAGCAGAGTTCCACCAGCGACACGTCGTCGTCAAACACCGGTTGGCTGTTGATCGCGCGCAGTTGATCCATCGTCCATGCCGTCGCGTTCTCGCGCGGCGCACGGGCCAGCAACTCGCGCAGATCGTCGTGCGCCATCATCGTGCCGTCGTGCCGCGCGATCTCGTAGGCCCCGTCGCTGAAAACAAAGACCCGCGCGCCCGGCGGAATCTCCGCCTCGACCGCGGAAAACTTCATTCCCGGCATGGCGCCGATGACCGGACCTTTTGCCGCAAAGATCGAGGTCGAGCCGTCCGCCGCGACCACGATGGCCGGGGGATGTCCGCCCGCGGCGAAGCGTATGCGCCGCGTCGCCGGGTCATAGATCCCGCACCACGCGGTGAAGAACATTTCCCCGTGCTTTTCCATGGGGAAAGCGTTGTTCAGTCCGGAGAGAACCTCGCCGGGATCCGAAAAATTCACGCCAGGCAGGGATTCGGCGCGGATGACGTTGAGCACGCTGATGGAAAGCAGTGCGGCACCGACGCCGTGTCCGCAGACATCGAGCAGGCAAATGCCGAACTTGCCGTCCTTTTCCGGTCCGTATCCGAAAGCGTCGCCTCCCAGCGACGAGGAAGGCAGGAATTGCCACGCCGCGCTGACCGGACCGTCCTGGATCGGCGCGGGCAGCACGCTCTGCACGTAGGCCGCCGCCTCGGAGAGTTCGGCCGCGAGCTTTTCCTGACTTTCTTTCAGTGCGACAAACGCGGCCTGCTCGGCATCGCGCAGACGCTTGCGGTCGAGCGAAGACCCGATGCGGGCGCGGAGCAGCACGGGATTGAAAGGCTTGGGCAGGTAATCCTCGGCCCCCTGCTCGATGCACCCAACCACGCTTTCGATCTGGTCGAGGGCGGAGATCATGATGACCGGGATATGCCGCAGCTTCTCGTCTGTCTTGATCCTCCGCAGCACCTCGCGTCCGTCGATTCCCGGCATCATGATGTCGAGGAGCACGAGGTCGAAATCCTCGGCCGCCAACCGCTCGAGTGCCGTGGAGCCGTCGTAAACCGCCGCGCAAGTGTGGCCTTCTTTTTCCAACCGCCGCTGCAACACCGTGCAGTTTTCCTCCTGATCGTCGACGATGAGAATTTTCGCCGCGATGGCCGCCGGAGCAATCAACTCGTTCCCCGGTAGGGACGGCTGGCCCAGCTGTCCGCTGCTTTCATTCTTTATAGCGGTGGCGTCCTCGCCGCCAGTCGTTCCGACCCGCTCCCCCACCAAAGCAATCCGCCCCGGCTGGATTTCCTTCGTGATCAGGTCGGCCAGCCCGCGTGCGGCGCGTCCGATCTTTTCCAGATCCTCGCGCGTGCGCGCGTGCTCGTCGCCCTCGAGATCCTCGGCGACGAGTTCGGAATACCCGATGATCTGGTTGATCGGCGTGCGAAGGTCGTGACGCAACGCGGCCACCGCCTCCTCGCCGGTTGCGGCGGGATCAGACATTCGGGAGGAACTTTCCGATTTTTTCGAGCAAGCGCGGCAGCTCGATGGGCTTGGTGTCGTAGTCGTCGCAGCCCGCGGCCATCGCTTTTTCGCGGTCGCCGGCCATGGCGTGCGCGGTCAGCGCAATGACGGGAATTTTGGCCAAATCCGCATCGGCTTTGATCGTTTGCGTCGCGGTCCAGCCGTCCATCACGGGCAGGCTCATGTCCATGAGGATGAGGTCGGGTTTTTCGCTGCGCGCCATGTCGACGCCCTGCTGTCCATCGACGGCTATGGCAATAGCGAACCCGCGCCGCTCCAGGCGGCGCGAAAGCATATCGCGGTTCATTTCATTGTCTTCGACGATGAGGATCTTGGGCATGGGTCAGGCAGGGTTGAGTTGTCGGTGGATGACTTCAAGGAGATTATCGCGCTGCCCGGCACCTTTGCGCAATGTCTCCATGACGCGGCCCGCTAGCTGCTCCTGCTCGGACGACGTGAGATCTTTGGCGCTGAGCACGACCACGGGGATCGAGGCAAAGTCCGGGCCTTCCACCCGCAAGGCGTCGAGAAAAGTGAATCCATCCATTTCCGGCATCATCAAGTCGAGGATGATCAGCGCCGGGCGCGATTGGTGGATGAGCGAAAGCGCCTCGCGGCCGTTGCGCGCGTGACGGCATTTGCGCCCGTCCCCTTGCACCGTGCGCATGACGATGTCTGCCGCCATCGGGTCGTCCTCGACGACGAGGATGTCGTCCGACTTGTGCGCAACGCATCGCGAGACGGCTTCGAGCACGCGGGATTTTTGCACGGGTTTGGTCAGATATTCGTTCGCGCCAAGGGCGAAGCCCATCGGACGGTCCTCCACCATGGTAAGCATGACCACCGGCACGTCGGCGGTGGCAGGGTCGGCTTTCAGCGCGGAGAGGACCGCCCATCCGTCCATGCTCGGCATCATGACATCGAGAGTGATGAGGTCGGGTTTGTTCTGCTTGGCCGAAGCGATGCCGTCCGGGCCGCTGGCGGCAAGGCGCACCGCGTAGCCTTCTTTCTCAAGCATGCGTTTGAGCAGTTCACGCGAGTCGGGATCGTCGTCGATCACGAGCAAACTTCCGCGAGTGCCTTGCATTGCGGGAGCCGATTCGGCAACCGGTCCGGTGTTTTCCGGCGTGTCGGCTTCCGGCGCGGGTTCTTTCGCTTCGATCGGAACGATGGCGGTGAAAGTGCTGCCTTTGCCCGGAGCGCTTTCCACCGTGATGTCACCGCCGAGCAGGCGGCAGAATTTTCGGCTGATGGCCAGTCCGAGGCCCGTCCCGCCATATTTGCGCGTGGTCGATGCGTCGGCCTGGACGAACTCGCCGAAAAGTTTGCCTTGTTGTTCCGGTGTCATGCCGATGCCGGTGTCGGTCACGGCGAATGAAACCATCCCGTCGGCGCGGCGTTTGATCTCGAGCGTGATCTTTCCCTTCTCGGTGAACTTGCTCGCGTTGCTCAGCAGATTGAAGAGCGTCTGGCGCAGCTTGGTCAGATCGGTGCGAATCGAACCGGCATCGGGCGGACACCTCAACTCCAAGGTGTTGGCATTTTTGGCCACGAGCGGTTCGACGGTGGCCGCGACTTCTTTCGCGGTCTGCGCGATATCGACCGGTTCGAGGAAAACGGTCATGCGCCCCGCCTCGATCTTCGAAAGGTCGAGGATGTCGTTGATCAATTGGAGAAGGTGCTTGGCCGAGGAGAGGATTTTTTTCAGGTCCGCTTCCATCCATTTTTCCCCGGTGTCTTCCGCTTCCTCGAGGAGCATCTCGCTATAGCCGATGATGGCGTTCATCGGCGTGCGCAGTTCGTGGCTCATGTTGGCGAGGAAGGCGCTCTTCGTTTTGCTCGCCTCCTGCGCCTGCTCGCGTGCCTCTTCGGCGTCCTCGACGGCGGCCTTCAATTCGGCCGTGCGCTCGGCCACGGTCTTTTCGAGATTGGCGTTCCACGCGGCGAGACTTTCCTCGCGTTTGCGGATTTCGTCGGCCATGCGGGTGAAGCCGCGGCCGAGATCGCCGACCTCGTCGCCGCGGCTGAGCAGAGGGGCGAGCTTTTTGCGGTCGAGTTGTCCGGCCTCGAGTTCGGCGGCCGCGTGGGTCAGTTGCCCGAGCGGCGCGGCCACGCGGCGCACAACAAGCGCAACCACACCGAAGAGAAGCAGCAGTCCCGCCACGCCGAGCGCGCCGAGCCGCCAGGCGAGAGCACGCACGGGCATGAGCAGCGTCGAATACGGCACGTCGAGCACGACCCTCCACCCGGTGAGAGGCGCGGTGGTCCAATAGGCGATCCGCTCGGAACCCTGGTCATCACGGAACGTGGCGGAGCCCTCCGGCTGCGCCGAAATCGCGGTGCCCCCCGGCAAAGTGGCCAGATCGACCCCGGCATTACCCTTGCCGATCATCAGGGCGGTATTGGGATGCGCGATGATTTTTCCCTTCGGACTGACGAGATAGGCGTAATCCGACTCGTGCCTCGCGCCCTCGCCTTCCATGGCGATATCGACCTTTTTGACCAACTCGCGCATTTCCTCCAGCGAGATGTCCACACCCGACACGCCGAGAAATTTCCCGTCGCGGCCGAGCAGCGGCGCGTTCACGCTGAGCATGGTGATCTCCGAGCCGCCCTCGTCGAAGTAGGGCTCGGTGAGGCAAAGTTTCCCGGCTTTCTTCGGTCCGTAATACCACACGGTGCCCGGACCCTCGGCGTGGATGTCGTATTGCACGATGGTGGGCTGCGGGTAATTTTTCCGGTCGATCCACGGCATGGCCATCGGATCGGTGTAAGGGCGGTTTTCGAAGGCGTAGTAGACCCCGAAGACCTCCGAAGGCGGGAAGCTCTCGATCGTGCGTCGCAACTCGTCGAGGATGCCGACCGGCGGCTCGGACCCGCGCGTGCTCTGGACGACCGCCATCACGGTGGCCAGAGCGGCAACCCGCCCCACGCGCGCGTCGATTTCCGCCGCGTGGAAATTGACCTCGGCCATCGCGCTCTGTTTGGTCTGCTCGATGAGTTGGGTACGCGCCGAGCGGTATGCGAAAAAAATGAGCGCCGTCATGATGGCGCCGACCGTCAGAACCATCCAAAGGGTAAGCTGGCCGGAGAGCGTATTGAGGCCGAAAAAGCGCCGCATGAGAGAATCTTATTATCCCCGCGCGGCCGCGCGGGGCAATGTCTTTGCCGAGGAAAAGCCTTGCCGGGCGGGATGGAGGGGAGCACGATCGACCTCTATGCAATGCACTTTCGCCAACGACGGCGATGTTCTCATCGCCTCCCCCGCCGGCCGGATCGACACCACGACCTACAACGATTTCAAAGTCGCGCTCAACGCCCAGCTCGACGAAACCAAGGCTAGGCACCTCGTCATCGATCTCACCGACCTCGAATACGTGAGCAGCGCGGGCTTCCGCGAATTTTTCCTCGCCGGACGCCGCATGGGGCGCGATGGCGGCACCCTTTCCGTCTGCAGTTTCCAACCGCAGGTGAAGGAGCTTTTCGAGATCGCGCAGTTCATGACCGCTTACGCGGTGCACGACACCCGCGAAGCGGCCGTCGCCGCAGCCAAAGCGGCCTGATGGAAATCTCCACGCGCTACGAGGGCGGGATCCCCGTGCTCGTGCTCAGCGGCCGGCTCGCCCAGGCCACGGCCGACGCCCTGCACAGCGCCGCGATGGAAGCGGCAGACAACACGGAAAAGGGTCTCATTGTCGACATGGGAGGCGTCGATTTCATCGCCAGCGTGGGCATCCGCGCCCTCATCCGCCCTTCGCAATCCATGGCCATGAAAGGCGGCAAACTCGCCATTGCGAATCTCAATCCGCAGATGAGCGAGTTCTTCAGCACGACCGGGCTGGACCAAATGTTCAGCGTCTTCGAAACCGTGGCCGATGCCGCGGCGGGCATCGCCTGATCTTTTAGGTAGGGACGAGCGGCTCGCTCGTCCGCTGGCGCCGAGTTCTCACTGCCTAAGCGTAATACCCGGCTTTGACGCGCCGCGCCCGGACCCCCAGCCATAGGCTCGTCCCGCAAGGGCCCAAGATCGCGACTCTTTACGCGCCGCCGGCTTGGAGGTATGGTCGCGTTTCCAAGCCGGCGTGGCGGAACTGGCAGACGCGACGGACTCAAAATCCGTTTCCCGCAAGGGAGTGTGGGTTCGACCCCCTCCGCCGGCAGAATCTCGGCCCGCCCGCAGCCACGCCAACCTAAGCGGATACGGTCGTCGCCTTCCCGCTTTGGTAGAAGGGAACTCCCACTCTCGCGATGTGTGCAGCCACCTCAGAGTCGGTTCGGGCATCGTGATGGACCAAGCTAAAGGTGTAAGGCAACAGCAGGTCATCCAGTTGGTCTTCGATCCGGCCGAGCACACGCCAATCGAGCCCTTCGCCGTAAAGCGCAAGGTCAATGTCGGAACCTTGCTTGGCCGTGCCCTTGGCCCGTGAACCGAAAAGAACGGCGCTTGCCACTTCGGGAAAATGGGCGAGCACACTTTGGATCCGCTCGACGGTCTGTGGCGCCAAGCCGTGCCCGTTCATGATCTCGCCTCCTGCAGCCGGGAAAACCGCGCCTGGAACTGCGAAAATTGCGCGCAATATCGCGTAAGGATGGCTTCGGTAATCTCGTTCGCTGTTTTTTCGTTGTAGGTGTGGCTGGTCTGGTTGCGGCTCTTGATCATGTCCATCCAGACTTCGCCATCGGCAAGGAGGCCGTTCTTGAAGGCCTCGCGCGTGGCCCCTTTAGAACCGACCACCTCTTGGACCCCTTGGCTTTCGAGGTAATCTTTGAGCACGTTCCAAGCGAGTTCGTGAGTGCACTCAAAGGCCTGAATCAACCCCTGCTCTTCCAAAGAGGAAAGATCCCGCTCCCCGGCCAACCGGGCGGCTTCCGAGAGAAAGACAAATGCCTGGCCAAAACTCTGCAAACGCTGGTGCCAGCGGACGTCAGGGTCGATGGACATTCGATCAACGTAGCGGGAGACGCAACCGACGGCAGCCTCAGATTGCGAGGTCACGTCCTACCCCACCCCAGCCGTCGGGATGAGCTTGGTTGCTTGGTGCCGCGTGAGACTTTCACTTCGACGCGATAGGTAACACGCACCAGCAGATCGCCGCGGCCGCCGCGTGGCTTGGGCAG
>Ga0315902_10004603_pt1 | contig 19822 bp, 11 predicted proteins | sample LakEriMetagenome_9_FD_203523 | JGI IMG/M metagenome (GOLD analysis project Ga0315902, IMG submission 203523) | Freshwater fungal communities from buoy surface, Lake Erie, Ohio, United States - Buoy 12 MA117 | ecosystem: Environmental > Aquatic > Freshwater > Lake > Lake biofilm | place: USA... | reverse complement strand
GCTCACATAATGGTCCACGGCGAAGTTGGTCGTAACGAACGCACCGGGGATGGAGGGCCACTGATCACGGTACGACATTCCCAAGCGTGTTTGCAGACCCGTACCTGCAAACGCCGGACTGATATACGTGGGTGTTGCATAGAACTGCGTGACCTGCGCATCCTGGGCCCTCATCAGGACCGGGAAGCACACGCCGAACAACAGTGCTATGAGGTAACGTTCACTCATTCCGGGTCAATCGATCAAGCGATACTGAGGGCACCAGCAAGATGTCCATGGAGGTCTCATTGGACCCGTCCTCACCCAACTGGGCCTTCAGGCCACTTCGTTGCACCAGATAGCCAGGGGCCTCCACCGTCAAATTGTAGCGCTGTCCTGGATGAAGTACGAGCAGGAACCTTCCCGTGCGCTCGTTCGAGTTGAACACACCGATGATCTCCTCACTGAGCTCATCAGTGACCAGGATCCGTGCCTTGATGGGTTCCTCGGAGGCATCGGCCACCACGCCGCGCACCACCAGATGGTCCAGCTGGCTGCCCGGGAAGATCACTTCGTAGATATCCTGTTGACCAAGCCCACCGGGACGCTCACTGGAGAAATAACCGGTGAAACCGTCGGCGCTCAGGCTGAAATAGATGTCGTCGTTCACCGTGTTCAACGGATAGCCCATGTTCTCCGGCAGGCTCCATCCGTTCATGTCCGCATCGATCAAGGTGGTCTTGAAGATGTCGTAGCCGCCCATGGTGGCATGTCCATTGGAGCTGAAGAACAAGGTGATGCCATCACTGTGGATGAACGGAGCATCCTCATCGAACGGGGTGTTCACCATGGGGCCCAGATTGAGGGGCAGGCTCCACTCACCATTGGGTAACCTCCGAATTCGGTATAGGTCCCGGCCGCCATACCCGCCCGGACGATCGCTGGTGAAATAGATCTCCTGGCCACCGGGAGCGATGCTCGCGCTCGGCTCATGCGACTTGCCGTTGATCTTGTCCGTCATCAACACGGGTTGCTGCCAAGCACCACCCTGAAGGCGGCATTCGAACAGGTCGCCGCTCACCAGGTCCTTCTGGGTGCGGTAGATGATCATGCTACTGCCGTCCGGATCAAGACCTACGGTGGCATCATGCACCAACGAATTCAATGGAGCGCCCACGTTCCTCGCGGTCCCCCACACGTCATCGACCCGTTGTGCCATGTAGATGTCCTCATAGTATTGCCCGGTCATGTCCTTTGCACGGCCCATGCTACCCTCGCGGCGTGAAGTGAAGTACATGGTGTTCCCATTGGCGGTCACCAACGGGCAGTAGTCGTGCGCGCTCGAGTTGACCGACGCACCCATGTTCCGGATGCGCAGGTCCACTGGTCGTCTCGTGAGTTCTTTCGCGGTAACGGCCATGGCTATGCGACGGTCCACCTCCTGGTCCTTCACAGCCCTGTAATGCAGTTGCCTATAGTGTTGAAGGAGATCGGCCGCTTCATCAAAGCGCTGGGCACGATGGCAAAGCAGTGCCAGTTCATAGTGCGCTTCCGTGTGCCCCCCTCGCACCGCCCGCTCCAGGTAAGGCACCGCCTTGTCACGCTGACCCGGCAGGTTCACCAGGCACAGACCATACTCGTAGTAGACCTCCACGAAGGTGGTATCCACGGGCATGAGCCGCTTGTACAGCTTTGCGGCCTCCTGGTAATCCTCGGCCGCAAGCATGGCCTTGGCCTGGTCCAGCAACTGGTTGTGCGGACGCTTGTAGTTCTGGGCCTGCGCAGACGATCCGAGCAAGGCCACCAGTAGCAAAGTAGAGAGCGTGCGTTCCATTGTATCAGCGCAATAAGGTGACATCCCCCTTCAGCACGGTCTCACGACCATCACTGAACGTGGCGTGACATTTCCAGACGTAGACATCCTGCTTTGCAGGGCGGCCACGGTACCAACCATCCCAACCAATGGCCACATCCTCCGAGACGAACAGGAGCTCGCCCCATCGGTTGAAGATCTCGAGCCGGTACTTCTCAACGCCCTCATGGACAGGGAAGAACACATCATTATCATATCCGCGTGGATCGTAAGCACCGCCGGTCGGGCCACCGCTACCCGGCGTGAACGCGTTCGGGAAACGGATGTCACCGCTGGCTATCGCCGTGGTAGCGCTTTCCAGCATGAACGTGTCCGGGCAATTCCATTCATTGTTGGCCATCAGGACCACATCATAGTCGCCAGCGGCCTGGTAATAGTGGACCGGGTTGAACGTGGTGTACGTTGTCCCGTCGCCCATGTCCCATAGAAAACTGGTCCCGTTGGCGGAGAGGTTATAGGTGAAGACCGGCTGAGTGGGAATGACCACCTCTTCCGGCTGAAGAACGAAGAATGCCGTGGCCGTGGGATGGACCACCACCGAATCCACCTTTACAGCCGTGCTGACGCCGCCACCAATGCCATACGCAGTGAGCGTCACCGTGTAGGTCCCGGGGACGTTGTAGGTATAGGTCGGTTCGTCCGCAGTGCTGGTCCCTCCATCTCCGAAATTCCATTGATAGCTGAGCCCTTGGAGCGAGGTGTTATCGAAGGAAACCGTTAACGGGGCACAACCCTCGCCCTGGCCCAGGAAGCTGGCCGTTGGCAAGGGTGGTGTGATCACGACCTGCTGAGAGGCCGTATCCGTGCAGAACGTGCCGGAAACGATCAAGGTAATGGTGAACGTACCCCATGTACCATAGGTGTAGGACCCTGGCGCTTGCAGGCTGGAGCCTCCACCATCGCCAAAGCTCCAGCTATGCGCCCAGTTCCCGGGAGCACTGTTGTTCGTGACCGTGACGGTCGCATTGGGATACTGCTGTGCGAAGGGCGTGGCCATGAACGCGGCACTGGGCACCGGATAAACGTTCACCTGTCGGGTCATGGTCGACACACAGCCATAGGGCGAGGTGGCCGTGAGGGTAATGGTGCGGGTGATGTCGAACAGCGTATTGTTCACATAGGTGTAAGCGGGCGCATCGCCCACCAGGGTGATGCCATCCCCCATGTCCCAGACGTAGCTGGAAGCACCGCTGCTCTGGTTCACAAGTACGACCTCCACCGGTGAACAGCCTGCCTCGTTCACGGTGAACGCCGCAGTGATCGCAGGGTACACCTGGATGGGGGCGCTCACCGTATCGGAGCAACCGAATGCCGATGTGGCCACCAATGTGGCGTTAAAGACCACGGGTGTGCTCGACGGGTGCGAATAGCTATGCGATACATTCCCAGGGCCTCCGCTCACCGTTCCACCGTCACCGAACTGCCAGTCCAGCTGCACCGCTCCGATGCTCAGGTCCTGGAACGGCACCAACAAGGGCTGGCAACCGCTTACAAGGGCTGGCACGAACTGGGCCAGCGGTTGTGGATGAACACGTATCAGCGCGCTCGCGGTATCCGCACAACCGAAGTTCGACGTAACGACCAACGTGGGCGCGAACAACACGTCCGCGAGCCCCTGGTTGAAATACGTATGGAGCGGCGAGGGGGCCGTGGAGTACTGTCCATCGCCGAACATCCATGCGTAGGTGGAGGCCCCGCTCGAGACGTTCACGAACTGCACCGGTAAAGGTGCACAACCCACCGAATCCGATACAAAGGCCGCCGTCACATCCGGGTAGATCTCCACCGGCAGCGCCATGGCACTGGTGCAACCGTGCACCGTGGTCGCGGTCAGGCTTACCGTTCGGAGCACCGCACCCGGGCCAGCATAGTTGTACCAGGTATGCTCATGAACCGCAACGCTCGTATCCGAGACGACGCCATCCCCATAGTTCCACGAGAACATATCGGCACCGGTGGACAGGTTCGTGAGCTGTGCTGTCAGCGGATGGCACCCTTGCGTGTTGGAGAGCGTGAACTGTGCAGTGGGGTTCGGATACACGGTGACCGAGGCCGTTGCGGTATCCACACAGCCGAAGGCGTTGGCACCCAAGAGCGTGACCGGAAGCACCAACTGGTTCGTGGTGCTATTGATGTAAGTGTGTGTCGGCGAGGGCCCGGAGGCGGTCGCCCCATCACCGAACGACCACTGATAATTCACAGCACCAACTATACTGGGGAAGGTGACCGTGAGCGGGCTGCAACCGCTATCAGGCTGTGCGACGAACGTGAAGTTCGGCGTAGGATAGACCATCACCTGCTGAGAAGTGCTCGCCTGACAGCCGGCCGGTGAATAGGCCGTGAGGGTGATGGTGTGGATATCCAGGAAGAACGTGTTGTTCACGTAGGTGTGCGATGGAACGGGATCAGTGCTCGTGGTGCCATCCCCGAAGTCCCAGAGGTAGGTGGTCGCACCCGTACTGTTGTTCACGAAGTCGACATCGAGCGGCGCGCAGCCGGGCTGGGCATTGTGTGTGAACGCAGCGACCACCCCTGGAGCTACCGTTATGTTCTGAAGCGTGGTGTCCGCGCAACCGAAGGGTGATGCGGCGATCAACTGGACCGTGAAAACGGTATCGCTCGAGGTGGTGTTCAGGAAAGTGTGAGCGGCATCCTGGTCCGTGGAGCTCCCACCATCACCGAACGCCCAACTGTACAATGTTGCATCGCTGCTGTTGTTGGTGAAGTTGACCGGGAAGGGGGAACATCCCAGCACGGCGTCGGGCGTGAACGCAGCGACCGGCCGGGGCTGCACGCTCACCCACTGCACACCGGAGTTACCGCAATAGGGCGTCGCAACGGCCAACGAGATCACGTAAGTACCTGCGCTGGCGTACTGATGCGTTGGCGACTGCAACGAGCTGGTCGTCCCATCGCCCAGGTCCCAGGCCCAGCTGATCACCGGATTATCCGCGTCCGTGCCAATGACCGGCGTGAACGTGGCCACTTCGCCAAAGCAGAGGTTGGTGACCTGTATGCCCACCGTAGGCGGTGCGTAGACATGCACCACTTGAGATACGCTATGCGTGCAGCCCAGTGCATTGGTGACCGTGAGCATGATCGTGCGATCTCCTGGTCCGATGTAGCTGTGCGGCGGAGGCGAGCCCAGGGTGCTGGTGGTACCATCACCAAAGTCCCAGAAGTGCGACACGGCACTGATGGATGAATTGGTGAGGGTGACGGTGATCGAATCACACGCTGCATCCTGATCAATGGTGAATGCGGCCGTGGGTCTCGGCAGCACCGTAACGACCACGGTCGCCGTATCCGCACAACCTGCCGTGGCGCCTTGGATGCTCGCCGTGTAGGATACCGTGTATGTACCAGGCGTGTTATACGTGAACGCCTGATCACCGGCACCGGTCCACTGGAAGCCGCCTCCCGTGCCATAGTTCCATTGGAAGTAATTGGCACCGCCCGTGGTGGTCTGGTCGAAGAAGGCGGTCTCACCAGCACAGATGGTATCGGGCGTTACCGTCAACGACACCGAAGGCGGTGGCACGATGTTGATGGTGATGAACGCGGTGTCAATGCCGCAGTAGTTGCTGTCCAGGAGCATCACCTCGTAGGTGCCGATGCCGGGGTATTGGATGGTACGTGGGAAGGTGGGAGGCCATGGTGTCCAATCGATGATGGAGTCCTGACCGGTGCCCCAATAGTCGCCGAAGTTCCAATACTCGTAGCGTTGGAAGATGTTACCCTGTTGGAAACAGTTCCGCTCCGTGGTGTTCGCGAAGGTGACCGTGCGGTCAGGCCAGCAAAGCAGGGTGGCGCTCGCGGCGATGCTGGCATCATCGATATCCCAGATCCGAATGGGATTGAAGGTGGCGAAGCTGGCCCCACCCTGCAGCGTGTTACACGTGTTCTCGGCGGTGAGGGTGACGGTTGTCTCGCAATCCACCGTGCCCTGCTGATAGGTATGGGATATGGTCTGCCCCCAGTTCGTGTGATCGAACGTGAGCAGCGGTGATCCATCACCGAAATCCCAGGTGAACACCGTGTTCGGGGACACGTTCGTGCTGCTATTGATGAACTCCACCGCGTGGGGTGCACAGACCTGCGTAAGCCCACCGATCGGTATCTGTATGGAAGCACTGGTGCTCTGCTCCATGGTGAGCACACCCGTGACCACGCAGCCCGTGGACACCTCGGTGAACGTGACCGTGTAGGTGGCCACCGTGCCGGGATATACGTGACTGACCGTGAGCGGGGGCATCAACGCTGCACCGCTCTGCAACGGACCTCCATCGCCCCAATCAATGGTGTAGGGACCCACTGTTTGCGGCGTGGCGATGAGCAACGTGTAGGCCGTACCCGAACAGCTGTACCACTGCGGCGCGGCCACTGGCACACCGTAGTAATCATACAGGAGCGGGCACTGGGCAACACCCGCCATAGAGGCGAATGCGGCGATCAGCGAGGCAAGCTGGCGATACACGTGATGGATGCTCGTGCCCCTCCTACGCCGGGAAGTGGTGAAAGGATACATGCGCAGTGGCCGGACGACGACAAAGCCCCGGTAAATACCGATGGACAGTCCCACATGACCGGCCGAAGCGAACCCGATCGCAAGACCGACGTAGAACGGTTCTGAACTCCCATCTCACGGAACCATGCAACACTTCGACCTGTGCGTGATCGGCGGCGGACCTTCGGGATATGCGGCGGCCATGCGTGCCTTGGACCTTGGCAAGCGCGTGCTCCTGGTGGAACGCGACCGCATTGGTGGCACCGGCATCTATAATGGTGCGCTCACCTCCAAGACCATGTGGGAGATCGCCCAGCGCGTGTCGAGCACCAACGAACTTATGCGTGACCGGGGACGGGAGCCCTTCCGCCTGAGTTGGGAAGAAGTGCAACGCACCGTGAACGAGGCCGCCTTCGAACGGAAGCACCTCCATGCCTGCCACATGCAATTGCTGGGGACGACCGACCCCGGTGCGTTCCGACATGAACGAGGACGGGCACGTTTCACCGGACCACGGACCGCGCGCATCGAGCGCAACGACCATGCAATGGACATCAGCGCCGATCACTTCATCATTGCCACGGGCAGCCGTCCACGAAGCCTGCCCATCATAACGACCGATGAACAGCGGATCCTCTCCAGTGACGGCATCTTCAACCTCGAGGAACAACCGCAGAGCATCGTGATCATCGGTGCCGGGGTGATCGGCTGCGAGTTCGCCACCATCTTCGCCAACCTCGGTGGCACGCGCGTTCATTTGATCGACCGGGCGGAGCGTATCCTGCCGTTCGAGGATGCCGACGTGAGCGAGCTGATCGCCCGCAACCTCGAACGCAAAGGCGTGGTGATCCACCGAAGCTCGAAATTGGAGCGCATCGGCCTGGTGGAGGGTGGAGTGGAATACACGCTCAGCAACGCGGATGGCCGCACCGAGACCGTCCAGGTGGAAAAGGCATTGCTCTCTGTTGGGCGTATGGCCAATCTGGACGGCCTTGGCCTCGAGCTCACCGGCCTACACCTTGATCCCGCCACCGGACTGGTGTCTGTGGAGGATACCAGCACCGCCCAACCACACATCCATATCGTGGGCGATGCCACCGGCAGCAACATGCTGGTTAACCTGGGCGAGATGGAAGGCAGGCATGCCGTGGAACGCATCTGGGCCGGCCGGACCGACCGCATCAGCTACGCCAACATCAGCACCATCATGTTCCTGGACCCCGAGGTGGCCGGCGTGGGCATGAACGAGCAGGATTGCCGGAAGAAAGGCATCGCACATCGCGTGGCCCGTATCGATTACTCCTGTCTGGCGCGCGCCATTGCCATGCGGCGCACCAAGGGCTTCTTCAAGTTGATCGTGAGCCATGATGCCGACATGCGCATACTCGGGATGCGTGCGGTGGGGGAACACGCATCCAGCGCGATCGAGGCCGTGGCACTGATGATCAAACTGGGCATACCCGTGCGCGAACTCGCCGAACTGGTACACCCCCACCCCAGCATCACCGAAGGCGTGCAGGAATGTGCGCGCATGCTGCTTGGGCAGAGCATCTTCAAGCCAGCGGTGTTCGCCGATCGCATGCGGTGCTACGACTGGGCGCCGGACATGGCGGTGGTGGAGGCCGCGTGACGGACCGAAGTGGAAAGCCTGCCTACCGCAAGCAGGACCGCAGAAGCGCAAGGAATGCGTGCTGCGAGGACTTGCAACGCAGGGCCGGACGCCTGTGCGCCAGGCCGTGAGATGGGCAACAGCGGAACGCCCAAACCCTTCAGAAGGGATCAGTCCAACGTAGGAGGCCCCGGATCGTGGAAGGCCGGGTTGTTCACGAACGCCGTATCGGTCAGCGTGTGCAGGAAGGCGATCAGCTGAGCTTTCTTCTCCGGGGTTAGCTGCAGGCCTCCTGTGGTGAACTTCATGTTCGGGTCGATGGTGGGCGAAGGATGTCCCCCGCTGTTATAATGCTCAATGACCTCCTCCAGCGTTTGGAAGCGTCCGTCGTGCATATAAGGCGCCGAGAGCGCCACGTTGCGCAGCGACGGCGTCTTGAACTTGGCGCGGTCCGAGGGCAACCCCGTCACCCCGTAAAGACCAAGGTCCGTCCAGGCCGATTCGGGGTCCAGGCCGTTGTTGCGCAGGATGCCATCCGTGAAACGACCACCGCCGTGGGGATGGCAATGGAAGCAGTCCGCGCCACCCTGGCCCAAGGGCACTGCGGGCGGAACTCCACCTTCCAGCAGGGTCAACTGGAAGCCCAATTGCTCATCGATGGAAAGCTGTTCCTCGCCCCGTTGGAACTTGTCGAACTTGGAATCGCCACTGATCATGGTGCGCAGGAACTGCGCCATGGCCATGGCCGCCCGCTCCTTGGTGACACCCGGTGTACCGAAGGCGCGGAGGAAAAGCGTGGGGTAGACGCTGTCCGCCTGAAGCTTGGCCACGGCATTGGGCCAGGTCTCGTGCATCTCGATGGGGTTCTCCACCGGTTCCAGGACCTGCTGCTCCAGCGTGGGTGAACGACCGTCCCAGAAAAAACTGCTCTCCCAGCCCAGGTTCTGCAATACCATGGAGTTACGGTTGCCGGCTATGCCATCGATACCCACACTGAACTGGAGACCATGGTCGGTGAACACATTGGCCGGAACATGGCAGGAGGCACAGCTCTGTGTGTTGTTACCCGACAACCGTTCATCGTAAAGCAGGAAGCGGCCCAGGCGGATACCCTCCACGGTGAACGGATTGTCCGCTGGAATGGGCATGGCCGAGAAGTTCGGTGGAATGGCCAGCGTGTAGGGCGTTGGAGTGTAAGTGACACCACCGCTCGGCGGATCGGGCTCCGTTTCCTTGCGGCATGCGGCCAATACCACCACCATGCCCATCAGCATGATCACGATCGATAAGGTCTTGTTGCGCATCATGGTACCTGGTCGAGGGGTCGTTCGTCGGTCAAGCTTTCCAAAAAGGCGATGAGGTCGGCCTTATCCGCATCAGAGAGCGTGAAGGTCCGCATTTCGGGATCGAGATTGGTGTGCGGCAGCCCACCACTGGCGAAATGATCGATGACGTGCTTGAGGCTTGGCATGCGCCCATCGTGCATGTACGGGGCGGTGAGCGCAACGTTTCGCAGTGTCGGTGTCTTGAACTTGCCCACATCGCCGGGTTGCAAGGTGATGCGCTCCCGACCGGGGTCGGTACCGTAGTCCAAGTACTGCCCCACATTGTGGAAGGCATGGTCGCTCAGGTCGAAACCCGAATGACAGGACGTGCAGTTGAGCTCAGCACTGGTGAACAGCTGAAGGCCTCGTAGTTCCTGCTCCGTAAGGGCGTTCGCCTCACCCTGGACATACCGGTCATAGCGAGACCAGCCGCTGATCAGGGTACGCTCGTAATTGGCAATTGAACGCGTGATCACCCAAGCATCCAATGCGCGACCGTAGGCCTGTTGACTCAGCTGCTTGTAGGGCTCCACGTCCCGCAGCATGGCGGCCACCAGATTGATATCGTGGTCCATTTCCACCGCATCATGTATGGGGGCGATCACCTGTTGCTCCAACGTAGGCACCCCGCCATCGCGGAAGAACGCGCTGTGGTAGGCCAGGTTGGCCAGTGTTGGCGAATTGCGGAAACCCGTGCGCCCTTGGAAACCGCTGCTCACCCGCGCCGGATCGCTGAAGGCCAATGCAGGCAGGTGGCATGATGCACAGGAAATGCTGCCATCGCGTGAAAGGCGGGGATCGAAAAAGAGCGCCTTCCCCAACTGCACAGAAGCTGTAGTGAGCGGATTATCCGCGGGAGTGACCGGCACCGGGAAGCCTGGAGGCAATTGCAGTGCGAACGGCGTATTCCCTGAGACCGACACCTCCTCCTCGCCCACATCCTTGTGACAGGATGCCAGAACGAGCAAGGACACCACCGCTATGCCTGCCCTCCCGATCATTGCACGGAAAAGGAATCCTTGACGTAACGCGTGAACTTCAGCGCCAGCGGCACGTTGTTGCCGTGGGCCGTGTTCTCCGTGGCGAGATCGATGTTATCAGAGGACGAGTAGAAGAAGCGGTCGACCGCAATGCGCACCACCACCTCCGTGGTCCGCCCCCCCTCGATCACGATGGGCGTGGCAGGCGTCAGATCAAGCTCGGTGTAACAGGTGTCCATGCCGGTATGGATGGCGAACGCGCTGATGAGCGTGGCCGTACTGGCCGGGTCCGGATCATAGCGCCCCTCGAACATCACGAAACGATAACCCGTGGCCCAGTTCCAGTAAGTGCCATTGCTCACGTTCAACGGATGGCCGGGACCGTAAGCCGCCGGATCCGCGTAATTCAGCTCGGGCCGTATCCCCAAGGCGGCCTGGAACGCGGGCCATGTGCCCTTGGCCACGGCCCACTCCTGCGAGACAGGACCATTGCCCAGGTCCCAATAGGTGGCATCGGCGAGATAGGCATCGGCATCCCCATTGGTCAACCGGATCTCACCGAGGTGCATTTTCAGCAGTTCGATGGTCATGCGGTAATCGGAGATGTTTCGATACTCCGTGAAACGCTGCATGGGCTGCCCTTCCCATTCGGGCACCAGGGTGAGCCGAAGCGTTCCCGTGGTGGGCTCGGGCTTTACGGACTCGTCCTCGCGGCAACCAGCGAGGACCAGGATCACCAGAGCGAGGGAGGCTAAGTGGATGTAACGCATGCGGTAAGAATGCCCCCCGGTATCGCTTTGTTCACGGCGAAGGGCTTCACGCTCACAAAGTTACAGCATCCGAGGACCGGCCATAGTGACGCACATCACACCTCCGCAGTGGAACATCCGGGGCTAACTTCCGCCCATGTTCGCGGTCCTCCATTCCTCGGCCGGTGCCGGCAAGACCCACGCCTTGGTGAAGCACTACCTGACCCTTTGCCTGTCCGACCAGGAACCGGGATCGTACCGGCAGGTATTGGCGCTGACCTTCACCAACAAGGCGGCCGGCGAAATGCAGGACCGGGTGATGGGTTACCTGGAAAAGTTGGCCGCGCGCAGGACCGATGATGGCGCCATTGCCGACGTCATGGAACACCTGCAGGTCAAGACCAAACTTACCCCGGAAGGCATTGCAGAGCGGGCCAGCGCAGTGCTGCGCCATATGCTTCACCATTGGAGCGATGTGGCGATCGGGACCATTGATGCCTTCACGCGACGTGTGGTACGCCCGTTCGCAAGAGACCTGCAACTGGACCACGACCTGCGCATGACCACGGACCAGGAGCACTACCTGAACGCCGCTGTGGAAGCGCTGGTGGCAGAAGCGGGCAGCGACCCCAAGGTGACCGCCATACTGACCGAGGCCTGTCTTCAACTGCTGCACGAGGAAGGCAAATGGGACCCGGAGAAACCCCTGAAAGCGCTGAGCAACGAACTTCAGAAGGAAAGTGCGTTGAAGCCACTACAGAGCCTGCGGGAACTGGATGCGGACCATATCCTTCGTTTGACCGCACGCTTGCGCGAACAGGAGAACGTGTTCCGCAAAGCGGTGCAGGCCATTGGCCGCGAAGCGTTGGAGCTGGTCGCTGCGGAACGATTGACCGAAGCCGATATCGCCCATGGAAAAGGCGGTATCCTGGGCTACTTCCGAAAGCTTGCCAGCTTCACCCAAGAATGGGAGCCTGCGGGACCCCAAGCCCGCAAGCCGATCGAGTCCGGAAAATGGCATTCCACGAAAGCCGACGTGCAGACCCGGTCCACCTTGGAACGCATCGCCCCAAAACTGACCGACCTGTTCCATAAGGCCGAGGAACTGTGTGGGCAAGGCCATGCCTATTTCCTCCTACGCCGTGGCGTGGCCCGCGAACTACCCGCCGCCTTCGCCCTGCACGAACTGGACCGGCACTTGGAGCAACTGAAACAAGCGGACGCGGTCGCCTTCTTCAGCGACCTTACGCGCAAAGTGGCGGCCGTGGTGCAGGAAGAGCCGGTGCCGTTCATCTACGAGCGGATGGGCGAGCGCTACCGGCACTTCCTCATCGATGAGTTCCAGGACACCTCATTGCTTCAATGGACCTGCCTGCTGCCACTGATCGACAATGCCCTGGGCAATGGCGGAAGCGCCCTGCTGGTGGGCGATGCGAAACAGGCCATCTATCGTTGGCGCAACGGCGAAGTGCGGCTCTTCGTGGAACTGCCGAAGGTGTTCGGACGGGGAGATAGCGAGGCGGAGCACGAACGCGAACAGACCCTCCAGCGTACGTTCGTCAAACAGGAACCCCTAGCGTACAACCGTCGATCCTCCCCGGTCATCATCGCGTTCAACAATGCGCTCTTCGGGGAGCTTTCGGAAGCCCTCGCCCCGTCGCTACGCAGTGTTTATAAGGACCATGCCCAATTGACCGCTGGCGACCGGCCCGGACTGGTGGAACTACAGCGCCTGCCCAAGGACGTGAAAGGCGCGGCACGGGACGAAAGCCAGCAGGCCTTCGTTCTCGAGCGGTTGCAACAGGCACTGGCCGATGGCCATCGTCCGGGTGATGTGGCCGTGCTGGTGCGCACCGGCAACCAAGGGTGCATGATGGCCGAACACCTGCTGCGCGAAGGCTATTCCGTGGTCTCTCCGGACGGCCTGAAACTGGCCGGCGATCATGGCGTTGAGCTTCTGGTGGACCTGTTGCGTTTCATGCATGATGGCGACCCCACCGCCGCGGCACGAACTGCCCAGCGCCGGGCGCAACTTGATGCCGCTCCGGACCAGGAGGCCGCCACACCGTTCACTTCCGGGAGCCGGCTGCCCGACCCGGCCGCTCAATTGCGTACATGGCTGGAGGAACATGGGCTCACCACGATACGCAGCACCTTCACGGAACTGCTTGGCCGATTATGTGCTGCAGTGAACATACGACCAGCGGAAGAGGCGCAAGTGCTCGCCTTCCTGGACGAAGCGCATTCCTGGAGCACCTTGCATGGTCCGGACATCGGCGGTTTCGTGGAGCATTGGGAAAGCGCCGGCGCCAAGCGCGCCGTGGCCCCGCCGGCCAACGGCCAGGCCGTGCAGATCATGACCGTGCACAAGGCCAAGGGGCTCGAGTTCCCCGTGGTGATCATGCCTACGGGGAGCATGGGAACGGCCGGCAATCACACCGAACGGTTCTGGATCGATCCACGACCGGCAATACCCGAGCTGGAACATGCGCTGGTCGTCGATGGTAAAGCATTGCGCGAAAGCGGCATCCGGGAACTACAGATCGAACATGAACTACAGGACCTGGACCTCCTCAACATGCTCTACGTGGCCTTTACACGACCCGTGAACCGCCTGCATGTACTGGTGTCCGAGAGGTCCCTTGATGTGGTGACGCGTGCATTGCTCGCCTACATGGACCAGCATGGCAGGGACGGGAACATCCTGCTGGGGGAACGAACACAAATGAGCGCGCGCACTGCACGGACCACACCTCCGGAACTGCGTGATGTCTCGACACCGGAGGATGCTCCCCGCTTGACCTTGCGTTTGGAGAAACCCGACGACTGGGACCCAGCGGACCCGGACCCGTTCCGTTCGTTCGGCGAGGCCGTGCACGAGGTGATGGCGCGCGTTGGCACGCTGCACGAACTGGACCCCGCCATGGACCGTGCCGTGCAAAGCGGTCGCATCGACCGGGACAAGGCAGCCGATCTGAAGCACAGGCTCGGCGCGTTGCTCTCGGATGACCGATTGGCACCCTGGTATGGTCCAGGATTGGTGGTGCGCAACGAGGCCACGATCATTGACCGATCGGGCCGATCGCACCGTCCGGACCGCGTAGTGGAAGAAGGTGATCGCGTTCGCGTGCTGGACATCAAGACCGGCCATTCACGCCCAGAGCATCATGAGCAGGTGCGCGGCTACATGGAACTCCTGCGCGAACTGGGCCACTCCAAGGTCGAGGGTGCGCTGCTGTACGTTCGTGATGGGACCATTGAGACCGTGAACGGATGAGCATCCACTGGAAGGTCAGATCATTCTCGGAGCTGAGCACCAGCGAGCTCCATGACATCCTTCGCCTGCGGGTGGATGTGTTCGTGGTGGAGCAACAATGCCCTTACGCGGAAGTGGATGGTCAGGACCCGACCGCCTTGCATGTGATCGGCACCGATGAGCGAGGTGCGATCGGTGCATACGGACGCATTCTGCCCGCATTGCCGGGTGAATTACCACACATTGGCCGGATCGTGATCCACCCGGACCACCGTGGCAAAGGCCTTGCGCACCAGCTCATGGACAGGATGCTCGCGGAACTTCGGTCACGATATGGAAGCGACCGGTCCATGCTTGCGGCACAGGCCCACCTGGAGGGGCTCTATGCGAGCCATGGCTATCATCGCATCGGCGACATCTACGTGTGGGATGGAATACCCCATGTGGACATGGAGCGCTTAGCTGGGGGAAGGACCCAAGTCAGCGGAGCAACGTGAAGTGGCCCGTGTACTCGGCGCGATAGGCGCCGAACTCGGCCAAGCGAATGGTGTAATTGTACACGCCTTGCGGATAGCCGGACCCATCCCATGCTGCTTTGGGGTCCGTGGAGCGGAACACTTCCTGCCCCCAGCGGTCGAAGACCACCAGATCATACAAACGTGCACCGCGCACCGATGGCGCCCATAGGTCGTTCAATCCATCGCCGTCGGGAGTGAAAGCGTTCGGCACATAGATCAGGTGGTCGCTCACGGTGACCGTCCGCGAGGTGGAATCCACGCAACCCTCGCCCGACATTACGGTCTGCGTGATCAGGAATTGACCGCCGTCGGTGAATTCGTAAATAAAGTCGGGGGTGCTTGTGACCAGGTCCTGTACGGTGTACTCCAACTCCGTGGCCGAGGCCGAGTAGTCCAAGATCTCCACCACGGGGTCCATCAGGCTCACTTCCGTCGGCAAAGCGGTGAAGGCGGCAATGGGGTTCGGGAAGATCTCGGCCGCTCCGGGCCGTGCAAGAGTGACCGTTGCTATACAGCCGCTGTCCGTGGCCACGGTGAGCGCAACAGGATAGAGCCCCGGTGCTGTGTACGCATAGATGAAGCTACTGTCCTGCGAGGTGGTCCCGTCGCCTACCGACCACTGGTATTGCAGGGGCGTCCAGGCCGTGGCGAGGCTTGTGAAGGTCAACTCCTCTCCCACGCAGCCGTTCGGATCGTTCACGAAGTCCACCACCGGACGCGGGAACACGACCACAGAATCCGTATAGGAGTCCGAACAACCGTTCTCCTCGGCGAAAAGCGTTACTGCATGGATACCTGGCTCGGAAAATCCTGCGTTGACGGAGCTGCCCGCAGCCGTTGGAGGTGAGGCAAAGGGTCCAAGGTCCCAAGTGAAGACCACATCAGCACCGAACACCCCTTCTGCGGCCAATGCAGCGACCTCGCCCGGACACCTGATGGGCGGCCGGTCAAAAGAGACATCCAGCACCGGGAACACGCTGAACACGCTGGTACTGGTGTCAGCGCATGGCCAACCCGGATTGGCGATCAACGTGACCGTATAAAGCCCGGGCGTGGTGTAGGTCCATTGGGGCGATGCCTCGGACGATGTATCGGCCAGGGTTGCGGGGTCTCCGAAATCCCAGTACCAGAACGTCCCATTGATGCTCTCATGCTCGAAGGTCTGCGTGAGGCCAGAACAGATGTCATCCTGCTCCTGAATGGAGGAAATGATGGTCACATCACAGACCACCACCTTGAACATGAAATCGCGGCGAACAGTGCTCAAGAGCTCGCCATTTCGATATTCGGCAACACACACGCCCACCGTGAAGGCTCCCTGGAGCGTGGGATGCACCGTGATGGTCCCCGTGGCCGCATCGATGGCGATCGGCGGTGCCGAGTTGATCGGGGATGTGGCGGAGTAACCGGCCGCGTAGTTGACGAATGGGTAAGGTGGTGCCGTGGGAGGCTGAGGCATGGGCTGAATGGCATCGGCTCCCTGGTAAGGGGCGCAGAGCGAGTACACCAGCTCATCACCATCGGGATCGGTGGCCGATTGATCGATCACCATATCGCGACCCAGGCACAGGGCCACCGGTGGATACGCATTGAACCGCGGACTGCTGTTCACTGCGTTCGGTGGCGATGGCACCTGAATGGTGCTTGTAAGCCCCTGCTGGCCCTGGAGGTTCACCAGCGCCGGAGTGCGACAACACCGTTGGTAGGCGATGACATATCCCCCATTGATCGGCGGGAGGTTCAGGATGGCCTCATAGCGAGTAGTGGCCACGCAGACCTCGGGAGGTGCGGCCAGGCAGGGGTCGTCCAGATCGACCGGGACAATGGTCTCGCCCGGATCCGAGATATCCTGCGTGAACAAAAGCACTCCCGCAGAGTTGAACACGCCCAACTGGGCCGAGAAGTCGAAGCCCGTGCCGTTCTCGTTGTCCGGCCCGCAATCGCGGTAGAGGTCCAGCGTAATACGGTACTGGTTACCTCCCAGATGATCGTAGTACATCTCTCCGCCAATGATGTGGGTGGCACGGACATGGACCACCATCAGGAACATCAACAGGAGCAGCAGGCTACGCATGGGGCGACCTTGATGACCTGAAGGTAACTGTTCGGCGTTCGCCATTGTCGTTGACACGAGGAACGGGGTTATCGCAACAAGGTGAGGTGACCCGCATAGTCCCTACCGTCCTTCAACACCAGCACATAGTAATAGGTTCCATCAGGTGCATCACCGCCGTTCCACTGGTTCCGGTAGTTGCGCGTGTTGTACACCACCGTACCCCAGCGATTGTAGATGGTCAGTTCATTGTCGTAATACCCGATGTTCGTGATATCAAAGGTCTCGTTCTCTCCATCGCCGTTCGGGCTGAACACGTTGGGGATATCGATCTCGCCGGCAAGCACCACGTACACCATGCTGTAGGTGGAGGCACATCCCGCGTCCGTAACAAGGGTCAAGGTCACCGTGTACGTTCCCGGCAGCCAATCCTCTGCAACAAGGCCCGGTCCTGACACCGCCACAGGCGCCCCGTTCACTGTCCATGTGCGGGAAACAATGGCGGCACCATTGCTTTGCGATGCATCGGTGAACGTGAACGGAACACCCACCAATTGAGGCGATGCCGGGAACACGGTAAGGAAGGCCTCCGGTTCAGGGCTGACGACCACCGTGCCCGATGCAGAGCCGAAACAACCGTTGTCATTCACGATCAATGTGACGGTCTGCGGATCGGCCGCTGTGTAGAGCACCGTTACCGGTGAACCCGTGGCCGTGGATGGTTCGGCAGAAGTTCCAAGGACCCAATTGAAGGTGGCTTCCGGTCCGTACTCGCCCTCCGCCTGAAGCACCACCGTGGTATCACCGCAAGCGGGAGCGGGCGGAACGAAGGTGGGGCGCGGTGCCAGGAATGCCTGGAACTGCACCAAGGCCGTGTCGGCGCAGATCTCACCGGGGGCTGCGATCACCGTGACCGTATAAACACCTGGAGCGGAATAGGTCCAGGAGGGAGCGAACAGCAACGAAGTATCGGCATCAGTAGTGGGATCACCGAAGTCCCAGGACCATATTTGGGCGCCAAAGCTGGAATTACCGAACTGGAACCCAAGGCCCGAACAGAACTGGGCCTGCGGTTGGATACCAGCGCTTACCACCGCATCGCAAGGCACTACGCTGAACATCAGATCGCGACGAGACGTGGAGAGCACCACGCCATCGCGTACTTCCTGCACACAAACGGCCACCACGAAATTGCCGATCAATGTGGGCGTCAAGGTCAACACGCCGGTCACCGGATCGATCTGGATCGCGGGGTCCGAATCGATGGGATAGCCGGAAGAGTAGCCCGTTCCCCACGGAAGAGGCGTGTAAGGCGGAGCACTTGGAGGCACTGGCTGTGGAGCCAACGATGTGCCCCCGTTGTACGGAGTGCAAAGGCTGTAGGACAACTGATCGCCGTCCGGATCGGTGGCGGAATGATCGAACACCAGTGGCGCACCCAGGCACAGGGCCACCGGAGGCACCTCATTGAACCGGGGGGAGCTGTTGTTCGAGAAAGGGATGCCCGGAACTTCCACGGTGCAGGTTAGCCCAAGTTCACCCGGGTTCGGCAGGTTCACGATCTCGTCCGTACGACAACATCGTTGGTAGGACAATACGTATCCATCCGGACGGGCCGGCAACGTGAACACCCCGGTGTAGGAAGCGGTCTCCACGCAGATATCGGGCGGAAGCGTAAGGCACGGGCTATCGAGCGCGATGGGCACCAAGGACCCACCAGGGAACGGCAGGCTTTCCTGGAACTGGAATTCGCCCAGCCCGGAAAAGACCCCGATCACAGCACTTTCATCAAAGGGGATACCACCGCAATCCCTGTAAAGCGTAAGGGTCACCTGATACTGATCGCCGCCCAGGTGATCGTAGTAGATCTCTCCGCCGATGATGTGCGTGGCCCCGCATACAAGGCTCAGGAACAAGCTAGCGAGAAATGAGCAGGAACGGGTGATCATGATGTGTAGACCGATGAACGCGGTCCGGCGTTGCCCCAAGGTAGCTTATCCGGGGCAAATGGCCTCCCATTCCGCTCCATCCACCACCATGTAAACTCCTTCTCCTCCGTTCAACATCTCCTGGATACGGAGCATCTCGGGGTACATGGTGGCATGCACAGCGTGTAAAAGCCATCGGGACCCGACCCGCTGAAGCTCCGTGAACCGGTCCGGCCCTTCGATCCGGTAATAGTGCCGGCCGTCGGCCATCCGCCGGTACTGCGGCCATGCGGCTTCTGCCAGGTCAGGCCCGGCTCCATTATCTTCCGCCCTCTTGCTCATGAGCACCTTTCTCGATCGCCTTGCCCAAGCCTTGCTGGAGCGCCATGGCCCACGACTTTCCGAAGTGGCCGTGGTATTGCCTGGACAGCGTGCCGGCATGCACCTGCGAAGATATCTCGCGCAACACACCGGCCACGCACTCTGGAGCCCGGAGGTGCTCGACATGGGCGGATGGATGCAACGGTACACCGGCCTCTCCCAATTGCCCACCATGGACGGCCTGTTGTTGCTCTATGAGGCACACCGTGAATGGGCGGGCGAGCGGGCCGAAGCGCTCGACTCCTTCCTGCAATGGGCACCGATCGCCTTGCGCGACATGAGCGAGGCCGATGCCCACCTGCTCGACCTGGACGACCTGTACCGTGACCTGCGGGCCTACCACAACATCGACCAGTGGAGCTTCACCCTGGGCAAGGACCTCAGCGCAGGCCAGCAACGTGCGCTGGACCACTGGCAAGCCACGGGCGAACTGCATCGTAAGCTTGGTGAACTGATGGCAGAACGGTCCCTTGGCACCTCCGGGTGGATCGCCCGGCAGGCCGCCACCCGTGACCTGCCAGTTCCACTGCCTTGGACCTGCACCTGGTTCGCCGGCCTGAACGCTTTGGACCCTGCCTCCACTGCCGTGATACGCAAACTCGCAGGGGCACAAGCGGCCGTTCTGGCCTGGGACGGCGACCTCTATTACCTAAATGACCCGAAG
>Ga0315902_10004602_pt1 | contig 19825 bp, 29 predicted proteins | sample LakEriMetagenome_9_FD_203523 | JGI IMG/M metagenome (GOLD analysis project Ga0315902, IMG submission 203523) | Freshwater fungal communities from buoy surface, Lake Erie, Ohio, United States - Buoy 12 MA117 | ecosystem: Environmental > Aquatic > Freshwater > Lake > Lake biofilm | place: USA... | reverse complement strand
AGGGCTTGGAGAGGCTGGAAGATCCGAGCGCGGATCGACTCCTCATCAACGGCCAGCCGCTCGGCGGCCAGCCGCCGCAGCCCGCCGCTTCGCCGTTCGCTGGCCTGTTCGGTGCGTCGGCGCAGCCTGCCGCGCCCGCCGCGCCCGCAGCGCCCGAGGTCGAGCCGAAGGCCATCGCCACGAAGGATGCGCTCTCCGACTGCGTGTCCGGCAAGATCGGGAAACTGATTGACGAAGGTTACGAGCAAGATCAGGCGGTCGCCATCGCGTACTCGATGTGCGCGGAAGGCAAGTCGCTCGACCAAGTGAACGCAGATCGTCGCGCCGCAAAGAAGTCCTGCGGATGCGGTTGCGCCTCGCGAAAGACCGTCAAGCAGTCCGAGTTCGTCGGCAAGCACACGCACGATCTCGCCGGATGGCTGCGCGTGAAGAACGCCGAGAAGGAGGCCGAGAAGATCGGCAAGGCCGAGGACGAGGCGTCCAAGGCCGTATCCCGCGTGTTCGACGCGCAGGTGGCTGCGGTCCTCGACGAACTGTCCAAGGCCGAGAGGCCGACCGCCGATCTCATCTCGCGCGCTGAGCGCATCCTCCGCAGCCGGAACTACCAGCGCGAACTGGTGGACGCGCTCGCGCCCTACTTGCGCGAGGCGATCTCGACCGGCGCGAACATCGGACTCGACACCGTCGCGAAGGTTTCCAGCGGCGTGGACTTCGAACTGGAGCGGGCAGACCTTGCGAAGTACGCCGAGTCGGAGTCGATCCGGCTGGCGCGGCAGACGGCGTCCGGCGTCGTGGAGACGCAGACCGTCCGCGTCCGCGAGGTGCTTGGCACGGGCCTCGAGAACGGCGAGAACACGCAGAAACTCGCGGCCCGGGTTCAGGACTGGGCCGAGTCGCAGAAGGATCAGGACGGATCGTGGAGCCGCGCGCGCACCGTCGCCCGCACCGAGTCGGCGCGCGCCGCGCGGACGGCAGAGGTCGAGGCGTGGTCGGCAACCGGCGTCGTGAAGGGCAAGACGTGGCTCCTCGCGCCGGACCCGTGCGAGTTCTGCGAGGCCGTGGCAAAGCAGTACGGAGAGAAGTCGATCGGCGTCGGAGACACGTTCTTTCAGAAGGGCGATCTGATCTTCGGTGTTCCCGATGAAAGCGGAAAGCGGCGCGAGATGGTCCTCGACTACGAAGACGTCGCAGGCCCGCCGCTCCACCCGAACTGCCGATGCTCGATGCTCCCGGTGCTGGACGACGAGTTCGAGGCCATCTCGCGCGAGATCGACGCCAGCGCCGCTGGCGAAGCGGAGCGACGGCGAATCGCCATCGATGCAGGAGTCAACCCATGAACACGATCAACCGCAAGGCGCTCCCGGCGCGGCTCGAGGGGACCGCGAAGGGATTCACCGCAGTAATCACCGCAGAGACGATCGACCGAGACGGCGAGGTGCTGATCCCGCAGGGCATGAACTCCAAGGAGTTCGAGCAGAACCCGGTCCTCTTCTGGAACCACGACTACTCCGAGCCTGTCGGAAAGTGCGTCGGCATCAAGCGCAGGGAGCGCGACATCGTCGGTGACTTCGCGTTCGCGCAGCGCCCGGACGGCTACTCGGGCGAGTTCTTCCCCGAGGTCGCAGCCGCGCTGGTCGGGCAGGGGATCGTCAACGGCGTCAGCGTCGGCTACGTTCCGGAGGAGGGCGGGACGCGCCGCGCGACCGAGGTCGATCGCAAGAAGTACGGCGGCAACGTCTCCACGATTTTCTCGCGCTGGAAACTGCTCGAGGTCAGCCTCGCGCCGCTTCAGGCGAACCCGGAAGCGCTCATCACCGCCGTCAAGAAGGGCATCGTCTCGCCGGTCGCCGCAAAGCGATGGTTCGGCGTCGATGCCCCGAAGCGCGTGGTCGTGACGGTGAACGTGCCTGCGGCCTCAACTCGCGCCAAGCGCGCGCCGATTGACCTTGACAGCATCGTGCGGCGCGAGATCGCCCGTGCGAAAGGCTCGATCTATCTCTGACCGGGTGTACCTACGGCGAGTGCCTGCAAGACACCCTTGGGATTGAAGAGAGAGATCAGCCGAACTGATGGAGTTTCCACATGAAGACCATGAACCTCAGCGACTTCTCGACCGTGCTCGAGAAGGCCGCGAAGCAGAAGGGCGAGGCTGGCGTCATCGCGCAGAAGGCGCTCGTCCTTGAGAACTACATGATCGTTGACGAGGCCGGAATGGCCGTCGATCCGTCGTCTCTCGACGTCGTCATCAAGGCTGCGGCTCCGGCTGCGGCCCCGGAGATCGAGGCGGACGCCGCCAGCGCCGAGGAGATCGCGAAGAGCGTTCGCAAGAACCTCGCGCAGGAAGTCCTCGCGCACAAGTTCCACGTCCGCGCCGAGATGGGCAAGGACTGGGAGAAGGCGCGCGTCTTCGGTCGCCTGAAGAACCTCAAGACCACCGAATCGGCCTACAAGTTCGGTCGCTGGGCGCTCGGCGCTCTCGGCCACGTCAAGTCGGCTGAGTGGTGCAAGTCGAACGGCCTTCCGCTCATCCGCATGAAGGGTCACATCGAGGGCATCAACTCGCAGGGCGGCTTCGCCGTTCCGGAGGAGTTCGAGTCGGAACTCATCACCCTCCGCGAGCAGTACGGCGTCTTCCGTCGCAACGCGCGCGTCGTGGCGATGGGTTCGGACGTGAAGCGCCTTCCGAAGCGCGCCTCGACCGTGACCGCGTACTTCGTCGGCGAGGCGCAGGCCATCACCGAGTCGCAGCAGAGTCTCGATCAGGTGCAGTTGGTCGCCAAGAAGTTGGGCGTCCTCACCACCATCTCGAGCGAACTCAATGAGGACAACGTGGTTGGCCTCGGCGACGACCTCGCGGGCGAGATCGCGTACGCCTTCGCGCTCAAGGAGGACGACTGCGGCTTCAACGGCGACGGCACGTCCACCTACGGCGGCATCGTCGGCCTCGCGAACGCCCTGACCGACGCGACCTATCAGGTCAGCGACGGCAGCGCGGCGACCTACGCTGCGGTCACGCAGGTCGAGATTTCGGCTGCGCTCCGCAAGTTGCCCGCGTGGGCGGCTCAGCGCAACAACATCAAGGTCTTCTGCTCCAAGAACGCCTACCACGGCGTCTTCGAGCGCCTTGCGATGGCGGCTGGCGGCGTGACCGCTGCCGAGATGGCGAACGGACTCGCCAATCCGCGATTCTTCGGTTACCCGGTCGAGTTCGCGCAGGTGATCCCCGTCACCGAGTCGGGCGGCGCGACCTTCGCCTACATCGGCGACCTCGCGCAAGGCTGCATCTTCGGCGACCGCCGACAGCAGACCGTTGCGTTCTCCGACTCGGCGCTCAATGCGTTCGAGCAGGACGAACTCGCGGTGCGCGGAACCCAGCGGTTCGACATCGTGTGCGCCAACGTCGGCTCATCCAGCGCGTACGGCGCAATGGTGAAGTTGACCCTCTGATCCTCCCATGCGGCGGCGGGGGCCGGATGAACTCCGGTCCCTGCCGCAGCCCACCACCACCACCACCCGCAAGGACAAACTCCCATGCGTCAGAACAGCAAGTTCGTCATCGCCGCCATCGGCGCATCCAACGTATCGACCCTCACGGCGTCGATCGACACGCGCGGATTCTCCTACGCGCGCATCTACTGCATCGCAAACAGCACGGCTGCCGTCCACACGACCGGCGCGAACAACACCCTCGCCGAGAACGACGACAACAGCACGAACTGGACGACCATCAGCGCCGCCGGCTCCGGCACGGCGTACACGCCCAGCGCCAACACCGTCGCGACGACCCTCGCGAAGATCGTCTACGAAGTGGACCTGCGCGGACGTCGCCGCTACCTGCGCCCGACGTTCGGCCTCGCGTCCACCTCCGAGCCGATCATCATGGTCGAACTGTCGGAGCCGAGCGACGGTTGCACGACCGCAGCGGAGATCGGCACGGCCAATCTCTCGCAGGTCTGATCGAATCCCGATCCTCTGTAGGATGGGGGGAGGGCTACGGCCCTCCCTCCATCTGTGGAGGATCACAACACGGAGGAACGCATGACGAGGACTACAGAGGACGTTCTCGACTTCGGCGACGAACTCGCCAAGGCCGAGGTTGGCAAGGAACTGGAACGGGCGAAGGAATGCGCCGCGAGGCTGGCCGATGGCCAGCGCGCGGCGTTCGTCGTTCCGGACTACGACATGGCGCACGCGGCCTACGGCAGCGGCGATGGAAGCGTCGAGGAGATGGCGCTCGGGAACGGCAGGTACAAGAGCCTGTGGAACCGGGAGAAGTTGAGCCGCGTTTTGGACATGGCCGGATTGCAGCGGCTCGGCCCGATCGAGCGCGAGGGCAACACGCTCCGCGCGGTCGCGCGAAAGTTCGCGCTGCCGCTGCCGAAACTCCCGATGCGCGACGTGAAGGCGATCATGTCGATGCCGCGCATTGCGTGGACCGACACGATGGCCGCTACGCACCTGACGTGCGCGCGGCTCGGCATCGACTTCCTGAAGTCCACCGGGGTCTTTTGGGGCCAGTGCCTCGAGCGGATCATGGAGGAGGTCTGCGAGGAGGCAGAGCGCAAGTACGTCCTGACGATCGACTTCGACTCGATCTTCGATGAGAACGACGTCATCCGCCTGTGGCAGATCATGGAGACGCGGCCCGACGTGGACGCGCTGTTCCCGCTTCAGATCGGGCGCGACCGGAACAACGTCCTGCTGACGATGCTCGACGCGGACGGCAAGCGCCGGACGAAGGTCGAATCGACGGAGTTCCACACGGACGCGGTCGAGTGCGAGACGGGTCATTTCGGCCTGTCGCTGATCCGCACTGACGCGCTGCGCCGGATGCCGAAGCCGTGGTTCCATTCGAAGCCCGACGCGGACAACCGCTGGGGTCCGCTGAAGACCGACGACGACATCTGGTTCTGGCATCGCTTCCGAGAGGCAGGGAACGTGGTCGCCGCGTCTCCGCGCGTCCGGATCGGACATCTCCAGTTGACCGTGACGTGGCCGGGTGAAAACCTCGAGGTCGTGAACCAGTGGTCCGGCGACTACACAAAGCACGGGAGGCCGGAATCATGCAAGACCTACTGATTTGCCTTCGGAACTGCGCCGTCTTCGTGCCGGGTTCCGGAAGGCGCGAACTGAGGCCCGGGACCGTGTTCAACGCAGACGGGACGACGGCGGATCGGCTTGTCGATGGCGGCTACGCCAAGAGGCTGATCGAGCCTGCGCCGCTGTTCGCGGATTCCACCCGCCCGCCGAAAGCGCCGAAGAGGAAGCCGAAGGAGTCGTAGCCAATGGCGGTAGCCGCAACGTCGCTCGTAACACTCGCGGAGGCAAAGACGTTCCTCGGCGTCACGTCGGGGGCAAACGACGCCATCCTCGAGTCGTGCATCGACCGCGCGTCGAAGTGGGTCGAGACGTACTGCGGTCGCCGGTTCACCGACGCCCGGGTACAGGAGGTCCATGACTCCTACGGCGCGGATCGGATCGTGCTTCGGAACCCTCCGGCGGCGCAGGTCTTCTTCGTGGGCGGCGCGACGGACACAGTCCTGACCGTCAACAGCACCGACTCGACGGATGCGTTCGCGTCCGTCTCCGTCGATTCGATGCACCTGCACCTGCACCGCCGCAGCAGCACCGGCGCGACGACCTCGACCAACATCTCGCTTGCGACGTACGACACGACGAACGAACTCGCCGCGCAGGTCAATGCGACGACGGGATTCGCGGCGACGGCCAACGAGAACGTGCCGTCGATGTACGTCCGCAAGGTCGCTGGCCGCGACCTCCGCGCGTCGTCGTGCCTGTTGCAAGGGTGGACGGAGAGCCTGTCCGACTACCGGATCGACGAGGAGAAGGGCATCGTCTCGGGCGACTTCCTCGCGGAATATCAGTCGGTCTTGGTGGACTACACGGGCGGATTCGCGACGATCCCCTACGACGTCGTTCAGGCTACGCTGGTTGTCACGGGGCGATTCTTCCGCGACAGGACGCGAGACGCTGGCATCGCAAGCGAAAGCCTCGGCGGGTACTCCTACAGCCGCCGCGCGGCGTCGGAGCAGCAGCAGGAGATCCGCGAACTGCTGGCGGGATACCGGAGGCTGCGTTGAGCATCGGCGGCATCATCGCCCAGTTCGGCAAGTGCCTGTTCGTCTACAGGCCGGATTTCACCGTCGCCAGCGACGGGCAGTCTGCGCGATCGTACTCGCGCGAGTTCACGATCCACGGGTTCATCCAGCCCGGAGCGCAGTCGAGCGACGTCGCGCAGGGCCGAGAGAACGGTCGGACTACGACCACGATCTACGTCGAGGGCTGCTCGGACGTGCGGATCGCGGACGAGATCCACGACAAGGTTTCGGGGACGGACAGCGTCAAGACGTGGCGCGTCACGGGCGTCGTGAACCCGGGGTTCCTCGGCGACACGGGCGCGGCGGCGCACCTGAACCATACCGAGATCGAGTGCGTCGAGGTCGAGCCGGAGGTGTCGCTGTGAGTTTCACATGGCGCGGAGGTTCCCCGAAGTTCGTGTCGGACACGATCCGCGACGGCGTCGTTACGGGCATGACTCGCGTTGCCGTTGAGATGCAGAAGCAACTTCGCAAGACGCTTTTCAATCGCGGCAAGGGCCGGAGATATCGCGTTGCCAAGGGCCGAAAGAATGGTCGAAACCTCCGCGCGCGCGGATGGCACATCGCGTCGGCTCCCGGCGATCCTCCAGCATGGAACACGGGTGCGCTGCTTCGTTCGTGGACCATCGAGCCGCCAAAATGGATCGGCGCTGCGGCCCCGAAATCGGAAGGGTTTGCGTACATCGAGGAGAAGCGCGGCAAGTCGGTTCTGTACGTCCTCGGAACGAACCTCGAGTACGCGCGCGCTCTCGAGTACGGAAGCCCACGGACGCGGCTTGCTGCGCGCCCATACGTCCAGCCGACCGTGAAGCGGGTCGAGCCGTTCGTCGCGAAGATCATCGGTCTTTCGATCGACAGGCACATGAGGTCCGTGCGATGATGCAGTCGATCCTCGACGCCCTGAAGGCCCGACTCGCGGCAACGACCGCGCTGACGTCGATCGTCGGTACACGGATCTACCTCGACGTCGGGCAGGCGAACGCACCGCTTCCGTTGCTGACCTACCGCGTCACGAACGTAGACGTCGAGCCGCACAACAGCGCGACCCGCTACGTCGTGGACTTCGAGTTCACGTTCTTCTTTGGCAACACCGGGACGCAGGACATCCACTCGGCGGCGTCCGCGCTGGCGACGGCGCTCTCGCTGCCGCTCTCGCCGACCGGGTTCGATCGGGCCAAGTTCGTCCTGACGAGCGCTGGAGTCCCCTCATTCTCCGATGATGCGTGGTCGATGTTGATTCAGTACCGCGCCTACGCCTTCGACACCTGAGATCCAACCATGCCAATCACCACCTACCTTTGCGGCAACGACGGCTCCGTGACCCTCCCGGCAGGAGGCGACGTCATGCAGATTCGCACCTTCGCCGCGACCCTGAGCCGCGTCGAGAGCGAGGTCACGGGCTTCTCTGACACGGGTCGTCGCCGACGCCTCGGAATGCTCGACCTGACCGGGTCGCTGACCGGCGTTCCGGGCATCGGAAGCGCGACGACGTCGAGCGCCACCCAGTGCATCTTCCTCCAGACCTCGACCGCCGCGCTGACGCTGAACCTTTCGGACGGCTCCGGTACGAGCGATGCGAAGATCAGCGCGAACTGCATCTTCAACGGCTTCGCGTTCAACGTGGACAAGACGGGCGACAACACCATCACCTGCAACTTCTCGAACGGCGACGGAACCGCACCCGTCATCTCTTGGCTGATCTGAAATCGCCATGATCCCATCGCAGGTCACAGAGGTCTTCCAGCCGAGCGATTCGGATTGGGTCGTCACCATCGCCTTCCGCGATGGTGTCGTCCGTTCGCGGCGCATCTCGCCGGGTCGGATCAAGGAGGAGGAGGCGGTGTCGTTCGCGCTTTCCGCCGAGCGCCGCAGGATCGAGGAGGTCGAGTCGATCCATGCGCGCCGCGCGTCCGACGTCGCAGTGGTTGCGACGGGCGTCGATATGTTCCTCGACCGCATGAGGAGGCTCAAGGCATGATTCGCGTCACGGATTGGACGGTCACGGCAGGCGGCTCTACGTTCTCGCTCGCGCCGCTCACGGTTCGCCAGAGGCTCGCGCTGTCGGACGACCTGTCGGCAGAGCGGGCGCGTTCGGCGGCGGCAGACGCCGCGCTGGTGGGCATGGCGAAGGCCGACGCCGCCGAGTTCGTCGCGGAGGCGCGGCGCAAGGCGCTGAACGTCGCGGCGCTCTTCCTCGACTGCTACACGACGCAGGGTCAGATCCGCGTCCTGACGGTCGCGATCGGTAGCGTCGATCGGGCGCTCGAGTTCGTCGGCAAGGCGACCGCGCGCGAGGCCATCAGGGCCGCGCTGGAGGCGCTTGGAATGGACACGGATAAGATCGAGGACGACACGACGGAACCCGCCTCGGGAAACGACTGACGCCTCGGCGCGCCATCGTGCGCGACGTCTTCGCCGAGGCGCACCTGATCGCCCGCAGCGCGCCGGGACTCGGCAATCCGCTCGACCTGACGTGCGGCGAGTTCGAGGCGCATCTCCGGCTCTCGGCCAACGGCCACGGGCAGTCGAGTGAAGGCGGCGATTGGATGCGCCGATACGTCGAGGGACGATGAACGCAGGCAACCTGAACATCTCCGTACAGGCAGAGATGAGCGCGCTCGAGGCGCAGTTCACCGCCATCGAGAAGGCGTTCACCGCCGCCGGTGCGCGCGCTGCGTCGGCCTTCAAGGTAGCCAGCACGGACGCCGCGAAGTCGATCGGCGGCGGTCCATCGGACGAGATCGTTGATCTCCTTGCGGAACCGGCGAAGGAAGGCATTTCCAAGGGCATCGACTCCGGAGTGAAGGAGGCTGTTCGTGCTTCCGTTCCGGCGGCGAAGTCGCTCGGCGAGGCGATGGCGAGGGAGACGACCAAGTCGTTTGCACCAACCTTCGGAGATCGAGTCCGCGCCGAGTTCAGCGACAAGAAGATAGGTCGCCTGATTGGCGCTGCGATCGGCATTTCGGCTGCGGACGGAATGCTTCGAGAAATGGCCAACGTGGTGAAGGGCGACAAGGTTTTCAGTCAGGCCATGCTCGACATGGTGAAGCGGCTTCCGCTCGCCGGAGCGGTGGTGGAGTTGATCGAATCCGGTGTGACGTCGGCGTTTGCAGAAAGCCCGCAGGACATCGACAAGCGCAAGCGGCAGATCTCCGACGAGGCGGCGATGCTGCTGACGCAGACGAACGTCCGACTCGACAAGCAGCAGGCAGACCGGAACAGGGCGCTGGCCCATGAGAAGCGCATCAGCGAGATGCGCGGCAAGGACGAGGCGCTTCTCGACGTCGTGCAGGGGAAGCGCCTTCGCATGATCGAGGAGAACGTCGAGCGCGAGGCCGACCTGCGCGCGGAAGCCGCCGTCGAGCGCGCGCTCCTGTCCGGAGACAAGATCAAGGCCATCGAGATCGAGCGCGACCGGGAGATCGAGCGCGAGCGCGAGAAGTTCCGGCAATCGACCGTCCACCTGCACGAACTTCAGATCGAGGACGAACTCGGCAAGCAGAACCTCCAGTGGGAGATGGACAACCTCAAGGCGGCAAGCGACGAACGAGTCCGGCTCATCGAGATCGAGCACCAGTTGAAGATGGACCTTCAGGACATCGAGGATCAGGAAGCAAAGAGGAAGCGCATGGAGGCGCTCGAGGAGGAGCGGAAGAAGCGCATCGAGGTGCTGAACGAAGAGCGCGAGTCCGCAGCAGAGCAGTTCGAGAAGGACATCCGCTCTTCCGCGCGCGTCGGCTCCGTCTCGACGGCCATCGGAGAGTTCAAGTTCAGCGCGTATCCGGAGGCGGAAAAGCGGCGCATGGATCAGATGGCGCTTGACGCGCTGCGCGGCATCCTCAACAAGATCGACGCGCAGGTTCGCACGACGCAGGAGGCGACGTTTGCCTGATGGCGACGGTACATGAACAACTTCAGTCGCGGCAACTGAGCGTATCCGGCGGCAAGGTCACGGGTACGCGGACGTTCCACGTCTGGGACGACCTGACTCCGATCACGCGCCCGGTTGACATCGTCCTTGGCGCGGACGGCCTGCCGCAGATCGGCGACCTGTTCCCCGGCGAGGTTGGCGTCTACGCCGTCTCGTTCAACGCGGAGCCGCTGGGCGACGGCAAGGCGACGTGGCGGGTGGCGTTCAGTTACGGCCCCGGGTCGAACTCGCCAAACGACCTGATCTACGTCGAGCGCACGACGGCCACGCAGGCTGTGTTCCTCGACGCCTACCGAATCAACGTGCCGAGCGCGTACGGAGGCCTCGGGTCGAACGGGCAGGACATCGGAGGCGTCCCGATCGACAGCGGCGGTATTCCGACGTCGATCCTCGGGCTTGTCGTGAGCCTGACCATCTCCGAGAACATCCGCGACGTGCAGATGCCGGGGCGGCTGGCCATGCTCGCCGAAGCCGTGGGCAAGCGGAACGTCTCGACGTTCGAGGGCTTCGCGGTCGGGACGCTGGTGTACACCGGGTTCAACTCCTCGCGCGTGAACATGAACCTGTTCCGCATCGAGCATCGGTTCGAGTACCGATCCGACTACCACATGGTGCAGGTTCCGAGGCGCAACTCGCAGCAGTCGGTTCTGCTTGCGTTCCAGCCGCAGTACGGGTTCCACGCCGAGCGCGTTTCGTTCGTGCAGCCGTTCCAGCAACTCTACGACTTCAACCTCATCTCGGACAACTTCTGATGCCGAACGAAATCACAGTCAACGTAAGCCTCGGCGTGAAGAACGGGTTCCTCTCGCAGTCGCTCAACCCCGGAACGATCTTGGTGACCATGACCGGGACGACGGCGACCGGCGGCGCGCAGGACATTGGGACCAGCACGAACGCCGAGACGATCTCGATGAACGACGTCTCGAGCGCCGGGTATGCGTTCTTCCGGAACACGGACACGACGAACTACCTCGACATCGGAAGCGGCACGGGGACGAACTTCGCGGCGGTCGTGCGCCTGAAGGCCGGGGAGGCCGGAGTGTTCCGGCTCGGCACGAACGCGCCGACCGCGCGCGCGAACACGGCGGCGGTGAAGTTGCAGTATCTCATCCTCGCGGACTGACATGGACTTCCCACGATTCACCTCCGGCAACGTCGGCGCGCTCGGGTTCGCGCACGTCAACGCCATCTTTGAGCGGATCGAAAGGCTCGAGGCATCCCTCGGCAAGGAGGGCAAGGGGCGGGCCGGTGGCGATGCGGGCGCGCGCGGGCGCGTCATCACCGTGCGCGTGACCGCCGTCAACACCGAAGGACGGGTCGCGTGGCAGGAAGTCGAGCGCGTGGACGCCGACGTGGTCGGAGCAAGCAACAACGTCTGGCAGCCCGTCGAGGGCGGCACGACGTCGAAGATCGGGGAGAACAACTTTGCCGTGCCGCTGCTTGGCGGGTTGGCGCAGGTTGACGCGATCGTGTACGGATTCCTGCGTTCCGATTCGCAGGGGCATCAGTACATCGAGGCGGTGCAGCCGCGCCTTCCGGGATTCTTCAGGATCGAAACCTTCAGCGGCGGCAGTCCGAGATGGACCTACATTGCCTTCCCGGTGCAGTGGGTTGGCGGTCAGACTTTTTTTGCGAACATTCCATTGCCGGGTGGCGCATTGCCCGACCCCGTGACCATGTACAACACCTGCGAAGATCCGGACGACGACGCGCTGACGGTCGGCGTCGGAACGGTGAAGCCGAACGGCGTGACGATGGTTCGCCAGCCGATCAAGTCCGGTACGACGGTCTTCGCGGCTCCCGACGTGAACGGCGTCTATTGCTTCTCCGTGCCGAACGGGTATCAGGTGACCTGCTCATGATGTACAACACCTCGGATCGCACGTCACAGATGGCGCGCAAACTTGCGTCGGATCTTGCGACCACAAGCCCGACGATCCTCTACGAAGTCCCGAGCGGGATGTCGGCTCGCATCGTGTCGATGTGGGTGGCGTCGAACCACAACAACAGCGTCGCGGTGCGCGTGTTCCATACGCGGGGCAGCGAGACGGCTGGCACGACGAACGCGCTTCTCTACGACGTGTCGGCTTCGGCTCACTCGACGGTAGTCTACGACGCGCCGATCCTGATGGCTCCCGGCGACCGGATCTGGGTTCGCGTGGCGACCGCATCGACGGTGTGCATCACGCTGTACGGTGAAGAGACGTGACCGCAGAGGCGGCATTGCTTAGATGCTGCTGCGGAGGAGGAGGACCGGCTCCCGGTCCCGCCTGCTACTGCAATGCAGTCTTAGTCGGGAGATCGTTCCTGCTGTCGTGGACGGGAAACATCACGATGTCTCCACCGAGCGAATCGTGCATGAGATCGGCGCATGGCCCATGCGATCCGAACAACAACACGTTTCGCCATGCGGCTATCACAGAGACGAAGACGGTTTCATTTTCTGCAATCGTCACCTATTCCGCCTCGGCATGCTCTTTCTCAGGACTTTCACCAACCCCGCCTGAGTACATCAGGGCTATGAGTTATCTGATTAGGTGCGATGGATCTATCGAAACAGGTCTGGACTCGTCATACATTCTGCGCGCACGATTCACCTTGACTCCACCGTGGGGCGGATCGCCCGGAAGGCCAGCGGACTATTCGTGGAGAGCGTCCATTGCATTCCCGACCGTGACGTCATCTGGTCTTTCTGGCGGATATTTCTCAATCAACTTTCGCTCGCAAGTTCCATTCTCTAACTGCTCACCTCCATCGGAGTTGCAACCGATCGGTAGCGCGATCGCTCCTTCATGCGGACTCGTTGGCCGAGAAGGCACAGCGGGCCGAGACATAGTCGGCAACTACTCGGTAAACAGAGGCACAATGACCATATCGTGAACAAGTGCGCGCACAACTTCGATGGCGTCTGCGTCCATGCAGAAGCCTCTGCCATGTACGGAAACAGACCATCTCCCGGTGTCTGCTCGGTCTGCGCCAAATACGAAGGACCGCCGCGAGGACTTGGAGACGCCGTACACTCGTTCGCCGTCACGCTTGGATTGGACCGAGTCGTAGAGTCAGTTGTCGGTGACTGCGGCTGCGCCCAGCGCCGCGCCGCGCTGAACGCCGCGCTCCCATTCACCGATGAAGCACCGAAGGAAGGCTGACGATGGCATTCAACTACGACGCAACGGACGGACTCTTCATGCGGCTCGGCGCGCTCGTCTACATGATGGACGCGGTCAGGACGCATCAGAACAACCTCAAGACGCTCCTCGCGAACGTGCAGGGCGAGTATTCCTCCGGCGATGCGTGGATGATCGACACGCTCTCCGGGAACATCGAGGCGCGCATCGCCGAGGCTGGCGGCGTTCTCAACGACGTTCGCGCCGCCGCCGAGCGGACTCTGGTCGAGATGTGCTTCAAGGAGGCCAGCACCTCGACCGACAACGTCATGCGCGCGAAGACCCTTTCCGACGCGCTGGTGTGGATCATCCGGCAAATGGACATCGACGCCGAGAAGATCAACGGGACCACGGTCACGAAGTCGTCCGGAGCCTACGGCGCGTCGAACATCGGCAACGGCGTATGGGTCTACTCGACCGAGGCTCCGAACATCCTGCTCGGCAGCACGAACGACTGGCCGAACATCCGCACCGAGACGATCGAGGCGCGATGCGTTCAGGACGCGATCAACGGCGCGGTCGTTTCCGGCTCCGAGGTGTTCGAGGTGCGCGGCCAGCCTGCGTACCCGCCGCTCGACTACCGATTCCCCTCCGGTTCCGGCGCGATCATGCGCGTCACGTCGATCTCGGCGTCGGTGGACGCTGGGCGTCCCGGCCTGAACGTCCTCACGAACTCCGACCTTGAGGATCAGACGGGCAACCTGCCAGACCGCTGGGCCATCGTGACAGGCACAGCGGGTACGCACTTCTCGACCGAGACGGGAACGGTGTATCGCGGCGCGCGGTCGCTGAAACTGCTGTCCGGCACGGGAACGCTGTTCAACATCCGGCAGCAGTTCGCGTCTTCCAGCGGCACGTTCGGTCGGATCACGCCCGACAGGCCGTACGTATTCGCGTTCGCCGCGAAGAAGGACGCTGGCGCGACCGGACAGATTCGCGTAAGCATCAAGGACGCGAGCGGAAACATCATCGACTCGGGCGCGTTCGCGTTCAGCCAAGACGTCAGCACGCTTACGACGTCGTGGGCGCAATACCGCCTCACGCTCCGCTCGCCGCGCAACGTGCCAGCCGATTCGTACTTCCACCTCGAGTCAACGACCACGATCGCGACCGCTGCGGTCTACATTGACGAGATCGTGTTCGCGGAGTTGACTCCGATCGGGAGCGGCGGGCAGGCCGTTGGCCTCCTGTCCGGCTCGACCGATTGGAAGGTCGATGACGTCGGTCGGTTCACGTTCACGAACAACAACGAGGGCGCGTTCGTGCGCGGGTTCGACCGTCTCTTCGATATGTACGGCAAGGGGCTGTCACTGCCGCAGAACTACAGCAACACCGAGACGATCTCGGATACGCTCATTGCCTGACGAGGTGCGCGATGATTGTTCCGCGCGCCTGCTGGACGAGAAAGCGAAGTTCGGAGTCCTCGGCCATGTCGAGCGCGATCGTGTAGAGGTCGAGGGAATCCCACGTCGGCTCTGTCACGCAGCAGCACCGGACGGCGTCACGCGGTACGCGCTCGGCGCGCAGGTCGCGCAGCACCTGCTCGACGTATTCGCGGACCCTGCGGGCGCGCAGTTTGGCCGGAATCGGATTTTTTGCCGTCATGTAGGAAAAAGTGTAGACGATTTCCTGCCGTGCCGATAGAGTGGGCATGGGACAGATTGTCCCCCCTGCCGCATGGTGCGGCACGGAACAGGAGAGGCTTCCATGCCTGACGTCGATTTGACGCCGCTTGTCGCGGCCATCGTGTTCATTCCAGCCGCAATCGCTCTGCTGATTGGAGGTGGCTCCGATGAGTGACCTCGCCATCCGCGCACAGACCCAACTGGCTCCGGTCGGAGGCCAACTCGACCCGATGACGGTAGCCAGCGTGTTCCGCGCAAGCGGAATGTTCCCCGACATTCAGTCCGAGGCCGCAGCCGCTACCAAGATCATCATCGGTCGCGGCCTCGGCATCACGGATTTCGACGCGATGTCGGGCCTGCACATCATCAAGGGAAAGGCGGTTCTCGCCGCGAACCTGATGGCGGCTGCCATCAAGCGGGCGGGCAAGTACGACTACCGGGCGATGGTGACTGACGACGAGGCTCGCATCGAGTTCCGGCAGCGCACCAACGACGGAGGATGGGAAACCATCGGCATCACGTCGTTCACGATGGACGACGCGAAGCGCGCCGGACTCGGCGGCGACAACTGGCGCAAGTACCCGAAGGCGATGCTCTTTGCGCGGGCCATCTCGGCGGGCTACAAGGCACACTGCCCGGACGCGCTGGGAGCCGCGCCGGTCTACGTCGAGGCACACGGCGAGTCGGAGATCCCCGAGGAGCCGAAGGCCGAGACGAAGGCAATCAGCCCCGCCGCCATGCGCGAGATGACGCGCGAGGAGCGCCGCGAGGACGTGCGGAAACTGCTGGACTCCGGCAAGGCCGAGACGCCCGCGCCGCTGCCGAAGGGCGACGACACGTTCTTGATTCCGAAGACCGCGAAGATCGCCCGGGTCAAGGGACCGAAGGGCGACGTGTGGCGGGTGGACGTCGAGGGCCACGCGCCGATCGCGGTAAAGGAGCCGACCATCGCCAGCGGCATCGAGGCGAACCTTGCCTTCGAGGAGCCGACGCTCGTCAGGCTCGAGCATGACGGCAAGCGCGAGATCGTCATGGAGATCATCAAGCAGGAGGTGATGGCATGAAGATGCGCGGAAACACTCCACCCGCGCCGTCGTACTCGCCCGATGTCGCTGGGCTGCTACGATGGCTCCGACAGCCGCAGAGCCAATGGTCGGCGCTCGGATGGCAGAACGCCCCGGCATGGGCTGACGCGGTTGCGTTCCTTGAGAAGGAGCGCGACAAAGCGATCGCCGAGCGCGACGAATGGGAATTTGATTGCGACAACGCCAACGCCGAACTTGAAGCAACCAACTGGTTGCTCGATGATGCACTCTCCGAGCCTGACAAGGCGCGGCGAGCGTGGTGTCTCGACGAGTCTTTCCGAAGGCAAAGCATGGGCTTGGTGGTCAACATTACCGTAGATTCGATCGCCGAAGAGCGCGGCTGGGACTGCTTCCGCAAGAACGACGAAGACGAGGTGACGCAATGAGGCGGCTCGAGGAACCCGGCACGGCGTCGATCCGGTCGCAACTCGACGTCGCGCAGGAGGACGAGCGGGTGTTCAAGCCTTTCGGCCTGCGCGAGTCTCTGCGCGTGGCGCGGCTCATCCGCGACGACGTGTCGCTCCCGACTGAGGTTCGTCGGCTGGCCGAGGTCGGCGTCGTGCTCGACCTGATGCCGGACGACCTCGCGCCGACGCGGCACATCCACGCGCTGGCGGTCGGCGTGACGCCGAAGACGATCCGGCGGCGCGCGTACCGCTGGGAGGGCGTCGATCCGATTGTGAGGTTCGACGTGACGCGGCGGGCAGCGCGGGCTATCATCGCGGAACGCGGCGCGGCCCTGCGCTGACAACACGATTTCCCTTTCGTCGGCGCGTCCTCTCCGGGGGGCGCGCCGATTTCGTTTCGGGCTTGCATATGCAGCGATCTGATGAATAGTAGTGATTTTCAGATCCACCCCCCATTGACAGCGCGAATCCCCTCCCCCTAAAACCCCCACCCGGCAGTTGGAGAAGGACACGCATGGCGCGTGTCTCAACAGGTTCAGCGATCGGACGTCCTCTGCCTTGTCCGTCGCCTTGCAGATCACATCTCCTGATTGATGATCTGCTCGTTCTCACGGGAGGTTTCCGGTGCTACGAGAGGAAATCGTTCAAGTACGAACGCGCGCGCGCGCGCTGTTCAAGGCTGGCGACTTCGATCACGACGAGATCATGGCGCTGTGGTTCCGCCAGATGGGATCGCGCGAGTACACGATCGAGCGCGCGAACCGCGCTCTCGACAAGTACGCGCTGCGCCATGGCGGCGAGAAGGGCCGCTTCATCGCAGGTCAGTTCATGAGATTCCTCGACGCGGAGCCGAAGGACGAGCCGCGCGTCGTGCTGGTGGACCGGGACAAGGCCCAGCGGGAGCATGACCTGAAGTCGGCGCGAGACGCCGAGATGATCGCGTCGATCAAGGCCGAGCGCGAGGCCGACCGCCGCACCGTCCTGACAGCGAACCCCTTGCACGTCGGGGAGATCGTTGATGATCTTGTGTCGTGGGGAGCGCCGAGGCCCACCAGCCAGCCGGAGGCGTGGCCGCTGCCGTGGTTCATGGCCGTGTCTGACATCTTGCTCGACCGGGTCCGCGCCGCGCCGACCGAGGCAGGGTATTTCGCGCAGGTGCAGGATGAGCGCGGCGCGTGGGTGGACGATCCGACGAAGCCTTTGCGCCCGCTACCGGCGCGTGACTGGTGGAGGCTCTACGGGGCGGCAGGGCTGGCCGCGCGCGGCCTCCTAGCCATCGGGTAGGGTCTACGGACGGGTCTAGGCCCGGACGCCTCAGACGGGCGTATAGGCGGTCTGCATATGCAACGTCCGGGATAACAGGAATCTGCGAGAATCTTTCGGAAATGTGCAGGTAGTCATAGACAAGCGCCGAAAGACGGTGTATACTCATCCCGTCGCGCATGGAGCGCGGCACGAAACAGGAGACACGCCATGAACAACATCGAAACCCTGATCGACCGCCTGACCGACCGCCAGCGCCACGCGTTCGCCGTGACCTGCGCTCGGCGCGTCCAGCACCTGATGCACGATCCGCGATCCGTTGCCGCGCTCGACACGCGTGAGCGGTGGCTGCGCGGGGAGGCAACGGACGCGGAGATGGAGGCTGCGCTGGATGTGGCGCGGGCTGCGTCGGCTGCGTCGGCTGCTGCGCGGGCTGCGGCGTGGGCTGCGTCGGCTGCGTTGGATGCGGCGTGGGCTGCGGCGCGGGACGCGGCGTCTGCTGCGGCGCGGGACGCGGCGTGGGCTGCTGTGGAGGCTGCTGCGTGGGCTGCGGTGTGGGCTGCTCCGTACGCGGCGTCGGCTGCGGCGCGGGCGGCGGCTCTGGCTGCCGAGCGCGCATGGCAGATCGAGGAACTTGAGCGGATGCTCGCGGAAGGAGGTGGCGCGTGAAGATCGGAACGACACCCGTCACCCTGACCGCCGCACACGCGGGCCGCATCGCCGAACTGCTCGACTACCTGTCGGACATGGCAGAGGCCGCCGAGGAGTCGCTCGATGGCGACGAACTCATCGAGCATCAGCGCGAGCGCATCAGCGCAAGGCACTGGACGCGCGTACTGCGTGACGCGACCAATCGCCCGCCCGCGCCCACCAGCACTGGCTCATGTTGAGCCATCCGGCGCGGTGGGTAGAACACGCCGCGCCGGTTCCCCTACACATCCTGTCACAGAGGACACAATGCCAACTCTCTATGCCATCTCAGACGACATCGCGGCGCTCGGTGCGCTGCTCGAGGAAACCGGCGGCGAACTGACCCCGGAGAACGAGGCGGCGTTCGTCGCCTTCGAGGCCGAGATCACGTCGAACCTCAACGGCAAAATTGACGGCTACTGCGCGCTGATCGCGGAGATCGACGCGCGCGCCGCAGCCCGCAAGGCCGAGGCAAAGCGCCTCGCCGACCGGGCCAAGACCGACGAACGCACAGCCGACGCGCTGCGCGAACGCCTCCGCTTCGTGTGGGAGACGCGCAAACTCGGCAAGGTCGAGACGGATCGTTTCACGGTCAGCCTCGCGAAGAACGGCGGCAAGCAGCCGCTCGACATCCGCTGCGGGGTCGAGGACCTTCCGGCGTGGGCCGTCAAGACGGAGACGATCGCCAACGTGGACAAGGACGCGATCCGCGCTCGGCTCGACGCTGGCGAGTCGCTGGACTTTGCATCGCTCATGGATCGCGGGACGAGGATTTCGATTCGATGAAGCGGCACTACTACAGCCTGTCCGTTCGCCTCGGCCTTCAGTCGATCGCGTCCCGCGTCGTGCCACAGACGGCTGACGAAATCGACGCGATCAACTACGTCCATGAGCGCCAGCGCGACCATGTCGCTAAGATGCGCCGGTTGGCGCAAGGACGCGCCGAGGGCCGCGCGCGCGTTGTTCCTGTCGCGCCGCAGGCTCGCGCCGACGTGCCGGGGAAACCCGGCGCGTCGGATTCCACAGGGGGGAACGATGACACCTGACACGCCGCGACCGATCGCAAGATCGGATGGATTCGGCACGGTCGTTCGCCTCTTCCGCAAGGGAGAGACGGTGACCCTCACTGGCAACGACGGCGTCGTGGTCGGCGAGATCACCGTGAAGTCAACGCTGACGCGAGGCGCGCGCCTCGCAATCACGATGCGGAGGAACGTCCGCATCGAGCGCAGGGAACCCGAAGGCGGCACGGAGCCGCGAAAGGAACAGGAATGAAGAAGATTCGCGTGACGCCAGCGATGGCAAAGGATTGGCTAGATGCTCAGGCGAGGAATCGAAAGGCCGTACCTCGCGTTGTGGATCGCTACTGCGAGGCCATGTGCGATGGGAAATGGATCTGCGATCAGCAAGTGCCGCTCCGATTCAATGAGGCAGGCCAACTGGTGGACGGGCAGCACCGCCTCATGGCGGTTTTGAAGTGCGGCGTTCCCAGAGAGTTCTATGTTGCTACCGTCACGGAGGAGACGCTTGATCTGCTG
>Ga0315902_10004601_pt1 | contig 19826 bp, 17 predicted proteins | sample LakEriMetagenome_9_FD_203523 | JGI IMG/M metagenome (GOLD analysis project Ga0315902, IMG submission 203523) | Freshwater fungal communities from buoy surface, Lake Erie, Ohio, United States - Buoy 12 MA117 | ecosystem: Environmental > Aquatic > Freshwater > Lake > Lake biofilm | place: USA... | reverse complement strand
TAATAACATCCAAAATCTTGCTTATCCTGTGTTTTTAACCTCCGACTACAGAATTTGTCTTTGGCGATCTCCCTTCGGCGAAGCCTCATTACCAACTACCAGGAGCGGGGTCGTTGGCGAGACTTACTTGTCTAACTCCTTGAGCTAGATTAAGCGTAATCACATACAGTGATTAGGCAGCAAGTGCGTATGAATTGTTGTCAGTTATGACTGATACCCCGAGATTTAAGAGCGAGAATACCAAGCGCTCTGCATGCTTACAAATTGCTTCTTCTTGCTGTCAAATCCAAGGTCGGGCCCTAAACAGTAGCACAGAATTGCACTGCAAAATTAGTCTATTTCAAAGGCGATTGCAAGGAACTTGCAACTTATCTTCGCAAACCCATTTTCAATTCAATGACGAAAATTAAAATTGGTATTATTCAAGAAAGGAAATCACCACCCGATTTCAGAGTGCCACTGACTCCAGCGCAATGCAAGCAAGTCATGGAACAATTTCCGCAAATTGAAATAACCGTTGAATCAAGCTCGCATCGCTGCTTCACGGATCAAGAATATACGAGTCAAGGAATTTCTGTTTCAAGCGATGTCTCACACTGTGATGTTTTATTCGGTGTAAAGGAAGTTCCCGTAGAAGCGCTAATTCCTAGTAAAAAATATTTCTTCTTTTCCCATACACTGAAAAAGCAGCCATACAATGCGAAGCTTTTAGCAGCTATTTTAGAAAAGAAAATTTCGTTAATTGATTACGAAGCGCTCAAAGGTGCCGACGGAAAACGAATTATCGGTTTCGGCCGTTACGCTGGAATAGTTGGTGTTTACGAAGGAGTAAGAACATTCGGATTGAAACACAACCGCTTCAGCATTCCTTCACCAATCACTTTAAGTGGAAGGGAAGAGTTCGAGACTATTTTGAAAAGTACCGATCTTGGAAATACCCGCGCAGTGGTTACAGGTTGGGGTAGAGTAGGGAATGGCGCGCAAGAAATGATGGAACTTCTTAACCTGAAAAGAGTTTCTCCTGAAGAGTTCCTTCAGAACCCAAACGAGAACGGAGTGTACACGCACTTAGACACCCCAGAGATGTACGCGCGAATAGACGGAACACCTTTCAATAAATCAGATTTCTACGCGAATCCGAATCTGTATACAAGCGCTCTCGGAGAATACGTGAAACATGGAGACATCTACTTCGCCTGTCACTTGTGGAACGCGAAGAACCCAATATTACTTGACCAGTCTTTCTTCCAACTAAACACACGATGCAAAGTAGTGGCAGATGTTTCGTGCGATTTGAACGGTCCCATTGCCTGCACCATAAGAGCGAGCAAAGTGAGCGACTCTGTTTTTGGATACGATCCAACAACAGGAACAGAAGTTGATTTTCGAAATGAAAACGCAGTGGCTGTCATGTCCATCGATAATCTTCCATGCGAGCTTCCAAAAGATGCAAGTGAAGATTTCGGAAATGAAATCGTGAAAAGCATTTTGCCTGCTTTGCTGAATAACGATGCAGATGGAATTTTGTGGAAGGGTACGGAAACGACTTTGGAAGGAACTCTAACACCACACTTCGAATACTTGAAAGACTACGTGGCTACTGCGCGCTGAAGGTGAAGGAAATGGTTCCTGATTGCGCTTTACTTGAAGAACCGCTGAACAACCAACGCTGCGCATACGCAACAGACTCTGAAGACAAACACGCGTCTTTGGAAGAACGCGACTCATCCAATTTCGCACTCACTACCTTTCCCCATTCATCAACGGTAATGTTTATCACAACCGTTCCGGCTCCCTTGCATTTATAAGTTGGCTTCGGCGCTTGCTTAATGCTTCTTCCGGTCAAAGTAAATGACGCTGTAACAGGCCCAGAATAACTGGTATTCCCACCTTGCTCTGTAGCGTTGTTGTTATGGTTGGAAGTAGAACGGTCGGTAGGATTAGCAGCTCCGGCAGAATGATCGGTATGACTGGTTAACAGCTGATCACTCATCTGCTTGGCGTAATTCAGGGCACTCTGTGAACCTTGTGCACCCGCATTACCGGTCCGATTTTCATTCCCAGTATAATTCACCTCCTCGTTTACTCGAGCCGATTCGGTTGAAGCAATGAGGTTCCGAACCGATTCACTCATTTTTGAATTGCCAGCATCATCGCCACCGCCAGCCTCCTCCGGTGGGGCTTCCAACTCAACTTCCATCTCTTGAACCACAGGAACAATGGGCTTTACAATAAGTTTGTCCGGAGTAGAGCTAATGAAATAACCAAACAACATCACGAAGGCGTAGCCCAAAACGCCTATGATGATAGACGAGGTCCACGTGTTCGATTGCTTGGGGTGAAGTTTTATCATGTTGCTGCAACGAAAATAAGACTTTTATTATTTTCTATTGCGTTAATTCCTTGGTTCACTATATTTGATTCAAATTACAAGCAAAATGAAAAAAATAATCGCATTCGTAGCCATGTCTATCTTCTTCGCAGGAGTAGCATCTGCTCAAGTTGAAAATACAACAACCACTTCAGAAAAGAAAACGGAGTGCACAAAATCTAAAGAGTGTTGCAGCAAGTCTGCCGCTACTCAAAGCGCTGAAAAGAAAGAGTGTTCTGCTACGAAAGCAGAAGGCAAATCAGAGTGTTGCAGCAAGAGCGCAGCAGCTGACGCTAAAAAAGGAAAGAAAAAAGGAAAAGAGTGTTGCTCTAAGGATGCTGCTACAAAAGGCGAGCAGAAAGAGGGTTGCAAAGAGGGAGAGAAGAAAGACTGCTGCAAAAAAGCAGGGGAGAAATAATTCCTTATTAATTGAAAATTTTTTAAACCTCGGCTAGTTCCGAGGTTTATTTTTGCAACCAAATCAAAAGAGCCGTGAAGAATTCATTCGATGTGATTATTGTTGGAGGAGGAATTGTTGGTGCAGCCACCATGTATAAAATACAAATGGCTTATCCGAACAAGAATATACTATTGTTGGAAAAGGAAAGCGGACTAGCCGATCACCAAACGGGAAACAACAGCGGGGTGATTCATTCTGGACTATACTACAAACCAGGTTCAAAGAAGGCGATCAATTGTGTAAATGGACGAAGAGAGCTTGTTGCTTTTGCGAAAGAGCACAACGTAAAGCACGATGTATGCGGAAAACTTATTGTTGCCGTTGATGAGTCTGAACTTCCATTTTTGAACAAAATTGAACAACATGGCATAGACAATGGCATTGAAGATTTACGTCGTGTAACAGCAGAGGAAATTCGACAAATAGAACCTCATTGCATTGGAATAGACGGTTTATTTGTTGGCTGCACTGGAATTATAGACTTTCGAGGCGCCACCAATAAAATGGCTGAATTGGCCTTGGAGAAGAATCCACTTTCAGAGGTACACCTTTCAGAGGAAGCATTGAAGTTTGAGCATTTGGAAAACGCCACAATCGTAAGAACGAACAAATCGGAATACGAAGCCGCTCACTTAATTGTATGCGGCGGTCTTCAAGCCGATCGTCTAGCAAGAAAAGACGGTATTGCTTTGAAAGAACAAGTTGTAGGCTTCCGCGGAGATTATTACGAGTTGACTGAAAACGCAAAGCACAAAGTTAAAAACCTTATTTATCCTGTGCCGAATCCTGACTTTCCATTTCTAGGCGTTCACTTCACGCGCATGGTAGATGGCTCGGTAGAATGCGGGCCTAATGCTGTGTTCACGTTCAAACGTGAAGGATACGGAAAAACCGATTTCAGTTTTCGCGATACATGGGATGCGCTAACCTATAAAGGAACTTGGAAGCTTTTCTTTTCCAACATGAAATTTGGAATCGACGAATATCGCAGAGCATTTAGTAAGAAGTTATTCCTGAAAACCCTGCAACGTTTAGTTCCATCCTTGACAATGGAAGACATTGAACCAGGAAGAGCAGGTGTGCGTGCCTTGTTACTTCGTGAAGACGGAGATACCCGCGACGACTTCAGAATAGAATATACAAAAAGGAGCATTCATGTTCTGAATGCCCCTTCTCCTGCCGCAACCGCATGCTTGGCCATTGGTGGAGATATTCTACAAATGGCCGAAGAACATTTTGGTTGGAAGAAATAACTTCTTCTATTCTGAAATAGCACCACTGCTCAAAGGCAAATCGCGACTTACTTTTCGAAACAGTCCTTGCAATACTTTGCCTGGACCTACCTCAACAACTTCGCTGCATTGGTCTGCAATCATGGCGTTCATGGTTTGCGTCCAACGCACTGGTGCGGTCAATTGAACAATTAAATTCTTCTTGATTTCTTCAGGATCTGAAACCGCTGATGCTGTTACGTTTTGGTAAACAGGACAAATGGGTGTGTGGAAAGGAGTAGCAGCAATCGCAGCTTCTAATTCAACGCGAGCAGGCTCCATAAGCGGACTGTGAAAAGCGCCTCCAACAGGAAGTTTCAACGCACGCTTTGCACCAGCAGCAAGAAGCGCTTCGCAAGCTTTGTCAATAGCCTCGTTCTCTCCAGATATAACCAATTGCCCGGGACAGTTGTAATTTGCTGCAACCACCACTCCAGGAGTTTCGGCACATACTTTTTCAACCACGTCATCTTCCAAATTCAAAATTGCAGCCATGGTCGAAGGGTTCGCTTCGCATGCCTTTTGCATAGCCATAGCGCGAGCATACACCAACTTCAAAGCGTCTGCAAATTCAAGCGCGCCGTTTGCAACCAAAGCGCTGAACTCACCCAAGCTGTGTCCTGCAACCATTGAGGGTTGAAATGAATCACCCATAGCCTTAGCCATGGCAACGCTGTGCAAGAAAATAGCGGGTTGCGTAATATTGGTTTGTTTTAATTCTTCTTCTGTGCCGCTGAACATGACATCTGTTAAACGAAATCCTAAAATTTCATTAGCAGAATCCATTAACTCCTTTGCTACTGCAGAACTTTCATAAAGGTCTTTGCCCATGCCGGGAAATTGAGAACCTTGTCCAGGAAAAACGTATGCTTTCATTATTGTAGTAAATTTGATACGAAAGTAAGTAAATCTCTTTCGAACCTAAACCAAAGACATCTCAATTATACCCAAAGAAGTATGGATAAATCCATGTATTCATATCATAGAGTTAAGGTGATTAGTTTGCTTTCGCTTGCTTTCATATTTCTCTTTCTGGCCTATTTGTTTTCAGGAGCTTGGTTTGTTATGAAGTATGTGAATACCACAATCCCGTTTATCGAATCTTTAAGGCAAGTCATTATGTCTAGCGCCTTCTGGTTCTTTTTTATTATTCAACTCGTTGTTTATTCGGTCGTGGTTTTAGTCATATTGAGCACCTTCTACAATGAAAGAAGAATGACAATTATGCAGCAAGAATTCGTGAATAATGTAACTCATGAGATTAAAACGCCGCTATCAACCATGCTTATGGCAGCAGAAGTCTTGGTTGAAGAAAATATCCATACCAAGCCGTTTCGGAGAGATCAATACATTTCCATTATTCGAAATGAAGGTGAGAGGCTGCGCGAGGAATTGGACCGGGTGCTCGATGTTTCGCGAATGACCAACATCGGCGTTCACTTAAACAAGGAAGTGTTCTCTCCAAGAACCAATGTTAATTCCGTAATCGGAAGAATGAATTTGCAATTCAAAAATTACAACGGGGCTTCAGAAATTATTTGGGAAGCCGGTGAAGCCGAAATTAATTTCGATAAAAAATCATTCGAACTTATTTTAACAAACCTCATAGACAATGCCTTGAAGTACAATATAGCAGAACCGCTAATTGTTATTCGAACTAAGGTCGTTGAAGGAAATCTGGTCATACAGGTGGAAGATAATGGAATTGGAATAGAAGAAATCTATCATACGCAACTCTTTCATAGATTCTTTCGTGTGCCTTTAGGCGAGACGCATCACATTAAAGGTTTCGGATTGGGATTGTACCTGGTGAAGCAGTTGATGGATGCGCATAATTCAACTATATTCGTATCGAGTGTAGAAAACAGGGGGACTACGGTTACGTTAAATATTCCTGTGGCAACAAAAAACAATGAGTAAAATTCTTTTGGTTGAAGACGATGAGAACTTGGGTTTCGTAATCCAAGACCAATTGACCGATTTAGGTCATGAGGTAATTCGTTGTAGGTCTGCTCGTGAAGGATTGCTATCATTGGGAAAAGAAATCGTAGACATCTGTTTGCTAGATGTTATGATGCCTGTAAAGAGCGGATTTGCTTTAGCTGAGGATATCAAAAAGCTTTTTCCTGAAATGCCATTTATATTTCTTACAGCGAAGCAACAACTCTCGGATCGTTTGAAGGGTTTGTCAATTGGCGCCGACGACTACATAACCAAGCCTTTCGTGATTCAGGAACTGAATTTACGAATTCAAAATATCATTCGAAGAACAAATAAAGATGAAGAGAAAATTGTCCCTGACTTATACTCCATCGGCAGTTACTCGTTCGACAATGTAAACAACTACCTCATTTGGCCAAGCGGAATGCGTCAGCACTTGACAAATAAGGAAGCAAGTTTGTTGAAAGCATTTTGTGAAGGAAAGGGTAACGTAATGACACGTGAAAACTTAGCCAATTTAGTTTGGGGCGAAGAGTCCTATTTTGTTGCACGCACTATGGACGTTTATATTGCTAAGCTTCGCAAATTCTTTGCAGAAGATAGCCGTATTCAGATAATAAATCTTCACGGAGTGGGTTTCCAATTCGTGGTAGAGAAATAATATTAAAGAAAGACACATGGAAAAAGATGATCGTGTAAGACGGAAGTTCACCCCGCGCTCTTGGAACGAGTTAAAGTCGAACGACAGTTGGAGCATATTTAAAATCCTTTCAGAATTTGTTGAAGGGTATGAGCGCATGGCGGCCATTGGTCCTTGCGTTTCTATTTTCGGTTCTGCTCGAACGAAGCCAGACAATAAGTACTATTCAACCGCTAAAGAAATAGCGTTTAAACTTACACAGAAAGGCTACGGCGTCATAACTGGCGGAGGCCCTGGTATCATGGAAGCGGGTAACATCGGAGCGAAGGACGGACAAGGCGCCAGCGTGGGTTTAAACATTAAACTACCATTCGAGCAATACCCGAATCCATACATTGATTACGATAAAAGCATCAACTTCGACTACTTCTTTGTTCGAAAAGTCATGTTTGTGAAATACAGTCAAGGCTTCGTGGTTATGCCAGGCGGCTTCGGTACACTCGATGAATTCTTTGAAGCATTGACGCTTATTCAAACCTATAAGATTGGACGCTTTCCGATTATCCTAGTCGGGAAATCATTTTGGGAAGGGTTGGTCGACTGGATTCAAAAAGTTCTACTTGAGACAGAGAATAACATCAACGAAGAAGACATGATGCTCTTCTCTGTGGTAGACACCGCCGATGAAGCCGTTGATGAAATCGATAAATTCTATTCGCAGTATTTGTTAAAACCAAACTTCTAATGTCATCGTTTTTTGTTGCTATTCTCTCACCTTCGAAACTCATGAATGAAACATTTCAAGAGTTTAAAGGAGAGGCCACCCTGCCTTCGTTCACGAAAGAAACCGAAACACTCTGTGCTGAATTGAAGAAGGTTTCTGCAGATGAGTGGAAGCAGAAAATGAAAATAACCGATGAACTCGCTTTGAACACGCAAGCGCGTTTTCAAAAATGGAACAAGAAAGATTTGTCGAAGGGTATTCCTGCTGCGTTACTATTCAGCGGCGAAGCATTTAAATCACTCGACGCAAAATCATTTTCAAAATCAAATTGGAAAACAGCAGAACAATCACTTAGAATACTCAGCGGTTTTTACGGAGTTTTAAAGCCAACAGACACAGCTCTGCCTTATCGATTAATGGTTGGAACTCCCTACAAAACAGCTGCTGGTAAAACGCTTTATTCTTATTGGAGCGAAGCGGTGACGAATTACCTTGAAAACGAAATAGCCCCCAAAGGATATCTCCTCAACTTATCGTCTGACGAGTATTTCAAAATCATAGACACGAAAAAATTAAACCGTAAAATTCTTCATTTCAAGTTCTTTCAATTGAAAGGAAAAGAATTGAAAAGTATTCCAACTTTTTCGAAGCAGGCTAGAGGAAGCATGGCGAGATTCGTTATTGAGTCCAATGCCAATTCGCTTGAAACGCTTAAACAATTCAATAAAGAAGGTTATTCTTTCAATGAAAAATTGAGCGATGAGAATACGTTGGTGTTCGTGCGTTAAATCAGAACAGGCCGTTTAATTGGGCTTCAATACCACTGATGATCGTTCCTAAATCTTCTGGATTCTCATGGAAGCGATTGTTGTCGATATCTATAATTAACAACTTCCCTTTGGTATAGGTGGTTACCCAAGCTTCGTAACGCTCATTCAATCGAGTTAAATAGTCAAGGCGAATAGCCTCTTCGTAGTCACGTCCACGCTTCTGAATGTTTTGAACCAAGGTTGGAACAGATGCTCTGAGGTAGATTAACAAATCTGGAGGAGTAATGAATTCATCCATTACACCAAACAAATCAGAATAGTTTTCGAAATCACGCGTGGTCATAAGACCCATAGCGTGCAAGTTTGGAGCGAAGATGTAGGCGTCTTCGTAAATGGTGCGGTCTTGCACAATCTTCTTCGACTTCTTCTTAATATCAATCAATTGTCTGAAACGACTTCTCAAGAAAAATACTTGCAAGTTGAAAGACCAACGTTGCATGTCTTTGTAGAAATCACTTAAATACGGATTGTTATCTACTTCTTCAAAATGAGCGGTGTATTTGTAGTGCTTCGCGATTAAAGTCGTGAGCGTAGTTTTTCCTGAACCGATGTTTCCGGCAATAGCTATATGCATAATTCGTTTAGGTAATAATCAGATTCGAAAGTAGAGAAAAAATATGGATTTTCGAAGGCTTATTTCTCTAAGTTTTCAAGAATAGCTATTTCTCGTTTTATGCCCGTAGATGGCTCGAAATAGAAGGGTTTGTCTTCACACATCATCCATTGAATTCCACCCGTCAATTCAGGCGTATCGAAATAGCGAATAACCTCTGGCTTAGGTTGATTGTGATCCCATGAGAAAAGCATGTTTCCCATTCGGAAATAAATAAAATTATTCCACTGATAAACGGGGTCAGAGGTGGAATAGGGGGTTTCTGATTCAAGTGTCCCAAACAAAGAAAACAATACAATTCCTTTTTCTTCCGTAATCAAATAAACACGCTGACCGCTTTCAATAATTTGTTTGGGTTGAAGTGTAGACTTCGTCAAATAAGAAAGATTCGCAGATTTACTTAATACTTCAAATTGTCTGTTTGTTCGAGTAAGCGTACTCGAGTTCACATCATACAACCACAAGGCATCTCCTTTCGATCCAGCAACACAAGTGATTTGCCCTTGAAAGCGTTCGTTCAAAAACACAGGTTCTTCCAAAACATTGATTGTGTTATCTAAAAAAACGAGCGATCCTTGATCTTCAAAAAAAAGAAAGGGGACCAAGGGATTTGTTAAATCTAATTGCGCAGAAGTCCCGTATTGCAATGTGCTCAGTCTGAAATCTAGGTTGAAGTTGGAACTGTGCTTCGTTAGGTGATCTGAATAAATTTCGTAGGTGTTTCCAAGCGCATCACACTGCACGCGATGTTGCGCTTGTGTGCGGAATACAAGCGCAAATAGGCACATTGAAATCACAAAGTACGTTCTCATTTATTCAATTCAATTAACTCTTCCAGCCACAGACGATCCGTTGCTAATCTAGGTATTTTATGCTGTCCACCTAATTTGTTTCTTTTCTTCAACCAAGTATAAAACACATCTTTCTTTCCCTTGTGCACAATGGGAAATCCCAAGTTCAAATTCGTGTTTCGCTTCGCGTCATAATCCGAATTTTCATCGCGTAAATTTTCATCTAACAAAAAACAAAAACGATCAAAATCGAAATCATTGTTTTCAAATTCAATAAACCATTCATGCGCTGCGGTTTCATTTTCTTTCGGGAAGGAAGGGGCGACGGTATATTCCACAACATGAATGTTCATGTGCGTGCAAGTCCTGCGCAAAGCACTCTCCGCATTTTCAACCATGAGTTCTTCTCCGGTGAGGTTAATGAACTGCTTCGTTCGACCAACAATTCGAAAGCGGAAAGGGTAGAGGTGTGTGAAGCGAATGGTGTCACCAATCATATACCTCCAAAGGCCTGTATTGGTTGTAATGACAAGCGCATAAACGCGATTGAGTTCTACTTCTTCAAGAGAAAGTACGCGAGGTTTTTTACTATTCAATTCTTCGAGCGGAAGGAATTCGTAATACACACCATAATCTAACATCAAAAGCATTTCATTTGAATTCAATTGATCTTGAATTCCGAAAAATCCTTCGCTGGCATTGTATGTCTCGAAATAATCTGTTGTGCCATTGGGAAGAATAGCGTTGAACTGTTCGCGATAAGGCGCGAAGCTTATTCCACCGTGCATATACATTTGAAGATTTGGCCATACTTCATGAATGTGTTTGGCCTTTTTCAACTCTAAAATTCGTCGAAGTAGGAGTAGCGTCCAGCTTGGTACACCTGATAACACACGAACATCTTCGTTCATGGTGTTCAACGCCATAGCATCGAGTTTTTCTTCCCAATTGTCCATAAGCGAAATCTCTCGCTGAGGAACGCGTTTCATTTCCACCCAAAACGGTAAATTCGAAATAATAATTCCACTTAGATCGCCAATGGTGTTTTCTTCCTCTTCAGTCATCTTCGTGCTTCCTCCAACAATCAGTGTTTTTCCAGAAAACAAATCGGCGTTTTCACGCAATTGGTAGAATATTGCGAGCAGATCTTTTCCACCTTTATAATGTCCATCTTCCAAATTTTCATTTGAAATAGGAATGAATTTACTTCGACTGTTTGTAGTTCCCGAACTCTTCGCAAACCACTTGGTTTTACCCGGCCATAAGACGTTTCCTTCACCATTAATCATTCTCTCTATGTATGGAAAATGCTCTTCATATGATCGAAGAGGGATTGCATTGCGGAAGTCTTGAAGTGTATGAATTTTTTCGAACTTGTGTTCTTTACCGAATGCAGTTAATGCGGCTTCATCAATAAGCTTTTGGCGAATCTCTTCCTGCACTTCAATAGGGTACTGCTTAAACAACTCCATTTGATGAAGTCGTTTTTTAATTACCCAACCGAATACTGTATTACCCGCCATAAGTTGATTGCTCGTCTTGTTTTTATTGAAACAAAAATGCCCTCTAAGATAATCCTAGAGGGCATTGCAGAAAAAGTTTTTATTAGCGAATCAAGTTCAAGTGACCTTGAATTTCATAGCGCTCTCCAGTTGATTTTGAAACAACCACTGCAGTCCAATTGTAAACTCCTTCTGGACAGTAGTATGAACCATTGTAGGTATTGCCTGTCCAAGCCGTAGACGGATTGGTTGTGCTGAATACGATATCGCCCCAACGGTTAAAGACTTCCAACTTGAAACGATTTTCATCAATGTCACTTCCAACCATCATAACCACATCGTTTAAACCATCGTTATTCGGTGTGAATGTGTTTGGTAGGTAATATTGGAAAATGTTACGAATGATAATAGAACCCTCAATGAAGTCGGTACATCCGTTCACATCTGTAACAGTCAATCGAACAGGATATTCTCCACCCGTTCCTTGCGGGAAGGTGAAAGTTGGATTTTGTGCTGAAGACGTTCCAAGCGGTGCTCCAAGATTGAAGATCCAATCGTAGGTTACGATATTACCGAGTGACTGGTCGGTGAAGTTGATAACGGTGTTGTTCGCATCTGTCGGTTGTGGATCAGCAATGTATCCTGCCACAGGAGGGTCGAACGATGTCAAGAAGTTAGGAATAGTAGTACTGTATGTACAGCCAATACTTGTTACAACCGAAAGAGTCACATCGTAGGTTCCTGGTGTAGCAAAGTTTAAATCAAGTTGATCTTGATTTAATTGATAAGTCCCATCGCTAATTTCCCAGGCCATATTTTGATAGGTACTTGGGTCAGTAGTATTGATAAGGGTTAAGGTCTCTGGCCAACAATTCGATGGGTCAGGTGATGTGAACGTAACCGTTACATCAGGAGCAACATCAACGTTAAAGCATTGTGTAATGGTATATCCGCAATCATCAACCACGGTTAAACAAGCTTGCCCGCTAACAGTTGGATTAATCAATGCATCAGGTGTATTCGCTACCACTGTGCCGTTGTAGGTCCATTCATAAGTAAACGGAGCCTGTCCAGATGCTTGAGTCAGTTGATCCAAGTTCAAGTCACCCATGTAGCAAATTGAGGTGTCGTTGGCAATGGTCATGTTAGTAGGACCAGCAAAAGCGATGTTAAGAGTAGAGAACAAAGCACATGTTCCAAGCGTCACGGTGTAAGTGTAGTTTCCGGAAGGCATCGTCAACGGGTCGAAAATTCCGAATGGAACAACAGCATTACTTGGGTTAGTCCAAACTCCGGTAGTTACTGGCGTTCCTCCCAATTGAGGAAGCATATCGAATGCAGGATCTGTAGAACAGATGTTAATAGAATTGTCTATTCCCGGATCACCAACAGGATCAATACTTACGATAGCTTGATCCGTACTTGCGCAATCTGGATGTCCAACTGGATATCCAACAAGGGTGTAGGTCGTTTGCTGATCCAAAGAGCTCATGGTTGGCTGTGGAATATTTGGATTATTCAAATTTGCAGAAGGTGTCCATTCCCAAGTGTATTGTGGTCCACCATTGGTGCAATTCACGTCGTAAGTCCAAGGTTGGTAAGAACCGCTTGAACAAGCAACTGATCCATCCGCAGTGAATGTAACTGTAATACATCCTGTTGGATTTGTGGCAGTCCAAGACTGTCCTGTAGCATCACCAGTATTCCAGTTTCCAATTTGAGGATAGGTGGCATCGGGTCCATCGAAGACGTCGAAGTTCTCGAAAAAACCTTCCATTTGTCCCGATATAAAATCAAAGGTCATAAAGGAGACGCCATCATTTTGCACGTCAGGGCAGAAGGTCCACGTGAAATTCTCACCATTGGTGTAACAATAATTAAAGACTCCCCCATCTTGCGCACAACTCGGCGTTGGTATACCTTGAAACCCACCCTGAAGCGTTAAGTCTCCACAAGAATAAATTTGATCAGGACCAGCAGTGATTGTTAACGGTTCTGTAAATGTGATTTGAATTGTAGAATCGAACGAACAACCGAAGTTGTTTACCACGTGGTAAGTGTAATCGTATGTTCCAGGTCCAGGAGGGTCAATGGTCGCAATGTCTGCATCGGGATCAATCACAACGATATTCGGACCTGTCCAGTAAGACGAGTCAGAGTCAATACCAATGGAAGGCGTGAAGGTTGTGATTCCTGGGAACAAAGCTGGATTGAAGTTAATTCCCCAGTAAAATATGTATCCGTTGTCAATGGCGAGATTATCTGTTACGGTAAAAGTCCATGCTCCATTAAGCGGACATCCAACCAAATCGCACATATTTCCCGCAGCAGAGTAAGTTCCTGGTGATAATGAGTTTCCAGGAGTCGGTCCGCCGGTGGGAGTTGTTAAACCACCAGCCGCAGCTTGTCCCCACGTTCCTGTGGTTGAAGTAGGTGCCCAATAGTAATCAGAACCCACTCCAGGATTGGTTGATCCGTCATCGATTGCCTCACCAAGAAATGTTCCACCTCCGCCGTTGGTTCCCCAGGTTACAAGGTCAACGGTTGTACCATCTGGACAAGTGATTGAGATTCCTAAGTCACCCATGTAACTGTGCTCCATGTTAACCAAGACACTGTATAAATCAGCACAGGTGGAAAGCGTAGCACCTGGGTCAAAAAAGTCGAAATTCAAAGATGTTGAGTAAGAGAATCCCGCTCCGTCAGCCAAATAGGTTGTACCTGCAACTACCTGAGGAGGCAGTGCTGTCCATTGTGTGCTTTGCGCTGATCCCGTCAAAATAACTTGTTCCCCGAAACAAGTAGTTTCAGTAATGTTGTTCAATTCAGGGAAAGTTGGAATGGTTGATACTAAAATTTGAAGGGGAGTGGTATTTAAACTTTGACATCCGTTGTTATCCTCAACAGTAAGAGTCACAACATACTCACCAGGTTCGTTAAAGGTGTGCGAGGTTAGTTGTCCAGATAAGCTGTCAATGGTGCCGTCATCGAAATTCCAAAAGTATTGTGAAAGAGTAAATCCAGGTTCAGCGAATGAACCAACACCACTGAAGTCAATCGCATCTCCAATACAGATCGAAACAGATTGTTCAGGACCAACTGGTGCAGGATTCGAAATAACAGAGTTTTGTGTTGGTGGAGCGCAAGGGGTAGTACAAGAAATTGAAGCTTCAAATCCAGGAGAAGTTGCGTTGGCATTTCCATTGTCAGAGAACACAACTGTTAAACATCCTGAAGGGTTGTTAACTGTTCCAGTAACTTGGAGACCTTGCAAGGTGTTTCCCGTGTAGCTTCCTAATTGTGCTGCGCTCGTATTCGGTCCATCAAAAATGGTGAAGTAATCACTGTTGTTTCCATTTGGAGAAGTCTGCAAGGCAAATGCAGAGAAGTCAAGTTGAATAACATCTCCAGGGGTGTCCGGACAGATGGTCATTGTGTAGTTTGCGTCAGGATAAGGATTTCCTCCTCCCGCATCGAACAAAGATCCTGAGCACGTTGAAATCGTAGTCGTGCTCATACAGTAGTTACCAGGAACCCCGCAATCCAATTGAGCAACAGCCGATGACGAAATAATAAAGAGAAAGGCTAAGGATAAGAATTTATTCATTCTTGCAATTGATTTAGTTTACTGACGCTTTTGCACAACAAATGGTTGCACGGAATTGTCACAAAATAAGGCGATGCGAATTTAGTAAATTTTCATTCAGCTTTTTGAAAGAATTTGGGCAAACAAAAGGGCCTTCGAAAAGGCCCTAATGTTAGGTATTTGAGGTTTTGGTTAAGGTACAATTGTCAGTGTTCCGCTGTAATAACGAGCATCGTTACCATCTTCACCGTAGATTAAAACAATCCAAGGGAATTGTTGTCCAGCAGCAGCTTTCTTTCCACCTTTCATTTCTCCTTTCCAAACTTTCGTTTTGGAAGTAGATTCGAAGATAATGTTTTCTCCGTCATAAATAGAAAGTTTGAATTTATTTCCACCTTTTTTGAGCGCTTCAGGCATGAAGGCAATTTCATGTTCACTCATCTTCAAGACCGCACCCAAGTTGAAGTCGGCATTGACTTGAACAATCTTTACTTGTTCGTCTTTGCATCCGAAAGAGTTCTGAACTTCAAGAATAACAGGTTGCTTTCCTTTTGAATTGTAAATGACACTCGGCGAAACTTCCGTAGAACTTCTGTTCTCGGTGAATTTCCAAACAAAGCTATTCGCATTCACGCTGGTGTTTACAAACTTGGCGGTAGGCTCTCCAACAGGGCTGTTCGTGTATGACCACTCGAAATCGGCCTCAGGCTTGGGGTTAATTGTAATCAAATCGCGCATGGCTATGGTCGAAATTTGACCATCATTCGGATTCGTTACAGATAATGACACGTCAAATGTTCCAGATTTTTTGAAGATGTGAATTGGGTTTTCTTGATTAGAGAAACTACCATCACCGAAGTTCCATAAGTAACTGCCATTCTTAGGACTATTCTTAGCAGTGAAATTCACTTCAGCCCCAGCACAAGCTGTGCGAACGCTAGGCTCAATGTATAACGACTTGTTTTTATTCTCAATTCGCTCTGATCCTAGCCCTGCGTTCGGGTCAGTAACATTGGTGTTATTGTTTTCAGCAGCTGCGCTAACACTCGTATTCGCTGTCGAAGATGACTCTGAAGGAGTAATTTCTGAAGTTGAATTGTCATTTAAAGACGAAGTGTTGTTGATGACGTCTTTCTTGAATTCTGAAATAATACCAGTAATTCCATTTGAAGAGTCGCCATTCGCAACATCATCTGCATTTGGTGTAGAAACAGTGTTCGTTACTTCTGAAGCATTTGGAGTTGCTGAAGCAACAGTTTTGTTCTCACTGGTAACAACAAGGTATCCAGATACACCAACGATAGCTGTAACTGCCGCAACACTTCCCCACAAAGCAAGGCCGCTAAATAAGCGCTTGCGAAGTAGGCGTCTACTCAATTGTGTGAACTCAGAAGAACTATAAGGTAACTCATAATTTTTATAAGCGTCTTGTATTCCTTGTTCGAATTTATCCAACGGGTTATTGCTCATTCGCCGCGTTAATTTTATTTTTTAATAATATCTTTTTCATGTTCTTCTTGGCTTTGGCGTAGTTACTTTTTGAAGTCCCTAAACTAATACCTAGTTTCTCACTTATTTCTTGGTGAGAAAAGTTTTCGAAGACATACAAGTTGAAAACTGTACGGTATACAGGAGTCAATTGTTGCATGGCTTCCACAATGTGGTGGGGTTGAAAGTCGTAAATGTCCGATTCCTGCTCGTCTTCCTCATCTGCACTTTCTTCCACAAAGTGTTTCGAATTTTCTAAGTCAAGATCTACATGATGTTTCTTCTTTCGGTATTGGTCAATTGATAAATTCACCATTATCCGTCTTATCCATCCTTCCAAAGAACCGCTTCCTTCAAATTTTTCCATACTCGAAAAAACTTTAATGAATCCGTCCTGCACCATGTCTTTCGCTTCGTCTGTTGAACTTGCGTAACGCAAACACACAGCCTTCATCTTCCCGTAATACATTTTATAAATAGCATGTTGGCTTCGGCTGTCTCCTTTAAGGCAGCCGTCAATCAGTTCTTGTTGGGAGCGTTCTGTTGACACCAATAATTTGTGTTAAGACGAGATTAATTTCGAGGGTTGCCTCGAAGGACTTTAGTCAAATGTAATTCTTTCTTTTTGTTTTGTTGAAGCTATTTCGAATGGTCTCGCCTAATTTTGCATCATGAAAAGGGTAGTGGTTGGTTTATCGGGCGGAGTAGATTCTGCGGTTACCGCGCACTTGCTTATGCAGCAAGGCTATGAGGTAATTGCAGTTTTTATGCGGAATTGGCACGATGAGACTGTGGTTATCAATAACGAATGCCCTTGGATTACCGATTCGAACGATGCCATGCTCGTAGCAGAGCACTTGGGTATTCCTTTTCATGTGCTAGACCTCAGCGTTGAATACCGTGAACGCATTGTGGAGTACATGTTCCGCGAATACGAGTTGGGAAGAACCCCAAATCCAGATGTCTTGTGCAACAGAGAAATCAAATTCGATGTGTTTTTAAAAGCCGCTGAGCAACTCAAGGCAGATTTCGTAGCAACCGGACATTACGTTCGTAAATCGGAAACAGTCGAGAATGGGGTTACGCAATACCATTTGCTCTCTGGCGCAGATGGAAACAAAGATCAAAGCTATTTCTTGTGTCAATTGAATCAAGCCCAATTGAGCAAGGCTCTTTTTCCAATTGGAGAATTAACGAAACCGGAAGTGCGCGTCATTGCAGCGGAACTTCAACTTCCGAACGCAGACAAGAAAGACTCGCAAGGTCTGTGTTTCATAGGGAAGGTTAAACTCCCTGTCTTCCTTCAACAACAATTAGCTCCCAAAAAAGGAAGAGTGCTGCGCATAAAGGACGAGTTTCTTCCACAATTAAATGAATTGGCAATAGATTCTTCTCAAGATCCTCAAGTGCTTTCTCGTCCGCAGGTCTTTTCTCCCGAAATGTGCGACGATGTTGGAGAGCACAACGGAGCGCATTACTATACTGTAGGGCAGAGAAGAGGTTTGGGAATTGGCGGACAAGCCATTCCGTTGTTTGTGGTGGCTATTGATGTTGAGAAGAATATTGTGTACTCGGCTCAAGGGGAAACTCACCCAGCCTTAGCAAGAAGAGGTCTCGCCATTCGAAACGCAGAGGCGCATTGGATTCAGGAAAACTTAAAACCAAGTCAAGGCCAAGTTTTAGAAGTCGATTGCCGAATACGTTATCGACAGCCTTTATTCAAAGCGACGGTTTCGGTTGGAAGTGAATTCACGTATGTGATCTTTCACGAAACCCAATACGGTGTTGCGAAAGGACAGTTTGCGGCGTTCTATATTGGCGAAGAGTTAATTGGTAGCGGGGCCATTTTCGAATAGGCTCTTTTTCAACATTTCCAAGAATAAGCAACTTTTTTTGCGTCATTGAGGTCTGATTGAAAGCGAGTTAATATATATTCGTTAACACTAACCTAAAACTATGAAACTAATTTTACGTTCTGTTTTCTTTGCTTTTCTTTTTGCAACTGGCTTTGTTGCACAGGCGCAAATTGATACAACTTGCACCCAAGTGTCGTTCTCATTGACCGGCGGTACTTTTGCGGGCGAAGTGAGCTTCAATATTGTAAATTCAGCAGGAGCAACCGTGGCTACAGGTACTCCAGCAACCACGCCATCAGGTGTATGGTGTCTGCCAAATGACTGCTACATGGTTCAAATGTGGGATTCTTTTGGAGATGGTTGGAACGGAGCGGCATTAACTGTATCGGTGAGCAATACAGAGTCTTATATTTTCACATTTACACAAGGAATGAGCGCTTTAGATCATTTCGGCGTAGGAGTAGATTCTTGCGGAACCGTTGCAGTTCCGGGTTGTATGGATCCAGCGGCCTCTAATTACAATCCAATTGCTACCGTAAATGTAGGCTGCTCGTATGAAGGATGCACTGACGTTACTGCAACAAATTACAATGCACAGGCGACGATTGACGATGGCTCTTGTACCTATTGCAATGGGGTTGGCAGCATAAATGCGTCACTATATATCTGTACATTTTCTAATGGAGCGCAAGTTGCTCTTTCTATCTTGAATTCGGATGGTGACACTGTTTGGACCTCTCCAACTTTAGGCAATGTAGCAATCTACTACACCAGTCTTTGTCTTCAAGCGGGAGAATGTTACACAGCGGTAATGTCAAATAGCGCAGGATTAACAGGTTGGTACAATGGATACTTTTGGATTAACAACGGTCAGGGTCAGATTATACATACAAGTCTTGCAGACAATCAAACAACGCAATCTGTTTTATTTAGTTTAGATGGAACATGTGGAGATGTATTCGGATGTACAAATACGTTAGCTTCTAACTACAATCCTGCGGCTACAATTGATGATGGTTCTTGTATTCTGGCATATGGATGCACAGATTCAACAGCTTATAATTTTGATCCGTTAGCAGTTGTTGACGACGGTTCATGTTTCACAGGATGCACAACCGGTAACACCGTAGTCGTTTCTTTCAATCCAGGTATGTTTGCTGCTGAATCAATGTACACCATTACAGATTCTTCTGGAGCAATGCTTATGCAAAGCACCGTGAATGTTGCCAATGCGAACAACATGGCCTATGGTTGTCTTACAGACAATTGCTATACGCTGAATATGTACGACTCATTCGGAGACGGATGGGATGGCGGAGCAACTTCAGGAATTGTAATTAATGTGAATGGTGTAAATCTGGTGAGCACAGATATGGCAACAGGAAACTACCAATCCATGATTTTTGGAATTAATGCCGAGTGTTCTGAAGACACAGTGCTTTGTTCAACCGATATTGAACTTATCCCAGATTCTATGGTTGAAATGGAGAATGCAGTTATGATATACTGGAATCAGGATCTTTCCAACATTAGTTCTGTTTCATGGGACTTTGGTAACGGTGTAACATCAAACGAGTTCTTCCCTGCATACTTCTATGATTCAATTGGAACTTACACGGTATGTTTGACCGTTTATTTTACCGATGGCTGTTCAGCTTCAAGTTGTGTAACATTCACCATGGATGCAAACGGAGTTTCAGGTCCGGGCGGAGCTCAAATGAACGGATTTTGGTTGAACACAACAGGCACTTAT
>Ga0315902_10004600_pt1 | contig 19828 bp, 15 predicted proteins | sample LakEriMetagenome_9_FD_203523 | JGI IMG/M metagenome (GOLD analysis project Ga0315902, IMG submission 203523) | Freshwater fungal communities from buoy surface, Lake Erie, Ohio, United States - Buoy 12 MA117 | ecosystem: Environmental > Aquatic > Freshwater > Lake > Lake biofilm | place: USA... | reverse complement strand
GGGTCTGGAGAACAGAACCATTCTTTCATTATTCGAGGACAGGGAACACAATCTATGGGTCGGTCAGAATAACATCATAGCACGTGTTCAGGTTTCTTCTCCATTTACACTTATCCGTGAGCAGAGCGGATTGCCCGGAACAGGTTACGCAGCATGGTCTGACGGAACCAAATTATACTTAGGAACCAACACTGGTCTTTATCTACGTGAAAAAGATAATTCTACCTTTCAGTTGGTTCCAAATACGGAAGGACAGGTCTATAGTCTTGCCTCCCTTGAAGGTCAGTTGATTCTCTCCCATCACCGCGGAGCCTGGACCATTGAAGGTCAGAAGGCAACTTCCATTTCAGCAACTGAAGGATCCTGGATGTTTTTGCAGTTATCGGAAACTAAAATGATTGAGGGCACCTATTCCGGACTGCATGCTTTTGAAAAAGTAGGTGAACAGTGGAAGGAAATCGGTGCCATCGATGGCTTTAAGGAATCGGCCCGCGTAATGGCTTTAGATACCGATGGTACGATTTGGGTTACCCATGGTTATAAAGGTGCCTTTAAAATCAAACTTTCAGAGGACTTACGTAAAGCAGAGCGAGTTGATTTTTATGGTGATCAAAAAGGTTTCCCAACCAATCGGTTGATAAATGTATTCCCTGCGGGCAATAGACTGATTTTCACTTCCGAGAATGGTGTATTCAGATACGATAAGGTAACAGATCGTTTCATTCCCGATGAAATGTTTACCCGACTGTTGGGACCAGGTGTACAGCTTTGGAATATTCGTGAAGATTATGCGGGTAACGTTTATTACATCGGCCGCGATCAATTCGGTGTGCTCAGAAAAAATTCGATTGGCGACTATGAGGTAAGTGATCGTGGTTTTAACCGAATTCGAAAATACCTGAATGATGATTTGCTTAACATGTCGATCATCGGATCTAATGAAGTGTTGTTTACAGCAAAAGAAGGATTCATTCATTTTAATGCTGCCATGCCCATCTCCTCTTCAGGTGGATTTGAAACGTTAATTCGTAACATTTCAGTAACAGGTGAACAGGAAAAGATTTTATTTCATGGAAGTGGCCCGCTTAATACTTCCGTGGCCGTTCGGTTACCGTTTTCTGAAAATAACATACGGTTTTCCTTTGCAGCTACCTCTTTTAATGGAGATGCCGGCGATTTAAGCTACCAATACAAACTTGCAGGATTCAACGAAGAATGGTCGGATTGGACTCCACAGCCAATCAAAGAATACACCAACCTTCGGGAGCGCAGCTATACCTTTATCGTAAGGGCTAAAAACATCAATGGTGAAGTATCGACAGAAAAATCCTTTTCATTTGAAATCCTGCCACCATGGTATCGTTCTGTTGCGGCTTATTTTCTTTACGTAATCTTTGGTGGAGCGCTGCTGTTCAGCAGTTATAAAATTCTGAATCGTAAATACCGGTATGAGCGTAAACTGATGGCGCTTCGTCAAAAAAGAGAATTGAACCGAACCCACTCACAATTAAAGGAGCTCTCACTGGAATCGGAGACAAAAATCAACGAGCTGAAAAACGAAAAGTTGGAATCGGAAATCGGCCACATGAAAACAGAACTGGCCACAGCTACCATGCACTTGTTGAATAAAAATGAAGTTATGGCTTCCATTCGCGGTCAATTAAGCGAACTCACCGACCGCAACGGACTAGATAACGTACGACAGGAACTTCAGCAAATTGCCCGACAAATTGAAACAAACCTAACACGCGACGACGATTGGGAGCACTTTCGTTTTCATTTCGACAGGGTACATGGTGACTTTATTAACCGGATCATGAAATCATGTCCCGGATTAACGCCACAGGAAATTAAGTTGTGCTCTTACCTAAGATTGAATCTGGCCACCAAAGAGATTGCCAACCTGATGAACATTTCTGTTCGTGGAGTAGAAATCAGCCGCTACCGTCTAAGAAAAAAACTAGGAATCCCACGTACCGCAAATCTGCAGGAGTACATCCTGCATTTCTGATTTCAATGCTGTCGATCCATCAGCACTTGCGCATAATCGCGCACGTGCTGCACCGGAACAGAGGGATGCATTGACTCCAATGATTTAAAGGCCCGCGTGAAATAACTTTCAATCTTTTTTAAGGTTAAAGCCTGAATGCTCAGCTGATCGTAAATTGCTGTAACGGCTTTTACTTTTTTTGATTTATTAAATTTCTTCTGACTGAGCCAAAAGTCCAGTTCCGTTTTCGTTTTACCACCGGCTAACTCTAAAGCCTTTAAGAGCAGAAATGTTTTTTTATTGGAGATGATATCGCCGCCAACCTGTTTGCCAAATTTGTCTTTATCAGCATATACATCAAGCAGGTCATCCTTCAATTGAAATCCTATTCCAATCGCAACACCAAAATCATAGAGCAGCTTCTGGTCAGACTCCGGTGCACCAGCCAACAGGGCACCAAACTCCAGACTAAAGCCAAGCAATACAGCTGTCTTTAGTCGAATCATTTCGAGATATTCTTTTTCCGAAACACGGTCTCTGGTCTCGAAGTCCATATCCATCTGCTGACCCTCACAAACTTCTCTGGCCGTTTGATTAAAGCGAGGCAGGGCTCGGCTCAAAATCTCCGGATGAAGTGTTGAAAGCATATCGTAAACCTTCACCAGCATAACATCTCCCGACAAAATCGCAGTGTTCACATTCCATTTTTCATGGACTGTGGCTTGATTTCTCCTCAACGGCGCATTATCCATGATGTCGTCATGCATCAGAGTAAAATTGTGAAATGCTTCAACGGCTACTGCGTAAGGAAGAATGTGTTTGTGATCGCGGCGGTAAAGGCTGTACCCGAGGAGGACCAGCATTGGACGGAGACGCTTGCCGCCGAGCGACATGATGTAACGAATTGGTTCGTACAAGCTGGCCGGATTTTTACCGAATTTCTCTTTTCGGATGGCCGATTCAATTTCCCTTAGGTAATTCATGAGTAGATCTCTCGGCAAAAAGGGAAATATTTTCCGGTTTTAAAACAGTTCAGGATTCAATCGTCAAATCAATAAGACGACGGTCTATATCTGTCTTCTTAATCCGGACACTTACCTGGTCTCCGAGACGGTAGATTTTTTTTCTACGGCGCCCGATCACCCGGAAATTCCGCTCATCGAATTCATAATAATCATCCTTAAGATCCATGAGCCGGGCCATGCCCTCGCATTTAGTCTGAATGATCTCAATGAAGATACCGAAGTCGGTTACGCCGGTAATGATTCCGTCGTACAGCTTGTCCTCGGCCATACTCATGAATTCAACCTGTTTGTATTTTATGGAGGCGCGTTCTGCATCGGCAGCACGTTTCTCACGCTCAGAGGAATGAACGCATTTCTCTTCAAACTCTTTTTTGTTCACCGGCTTGCCACCATCCAGATAATGTTGAAGCAACCGGTGGACCATCATGTCCGGATACCTTCGGATTGGGGACGTGAAGTGCGTGTAGTGTGGAAAAGCCAGTCCAAAATGCCCTACAGCATCCGTTGTGTATTTAGCTTTAGCCATGCTGCGCACAGCTAGTTGTTGTAAAACATTCTGTTCAGGTTTGCCTTCAATCTCATCCATCAGAGAATTGAGGGAACGCGCAATCAGATTATCTTCTGTTTTGATCTTATGGCCAAACTGACGGGCGAAGTTGGCAAAGTCACGAACCTTCTCGGGATCTGGATAATCGTGTGTTCTGTAAACAAAGGTGTTCGTTCCTTTTTTAATCGCATCACTTGCCTGACTGTAAACCCATGTGGCCACGGCGCGGTTGGCCAGTAGCATATATTCTTCAATCAGCTTATGCGCATCTTTTCTGATTTTTGGAACTACTTCCAGCGGACGGCCTTTTTCATCCAGCTTAAACTTGACTTCAGCGGTTTCAAAATTGACAGCGCCTTTTTGAAAGCGTTCCTTTCGCAGTTTTTTGGCCATCTCATTTAAAAGAATGAGTTCCTCTGAATATTTCCCGGCCTTATTCTCGATTACTTCCTGAGCTTCCTCATAGGTGAAGCGGTGATCTGAATGGATTACGGTTCTGCCGAACCATTCCTTTACAACAGCTGCTTCGCGTGTCATTTCAAATACTGCTGAGAACGTGAGCTTGTCCTCATGTGGCCGAAGTGAACACAAAGCATTCGACAATTTTTCCGGCAGCATCGGTACCGTACGATCAACCAGGTAAACAGACGTAGCCCGATCAAAAGCATCCTGATCGAGGATCGTTCCGGGTTTCACATAATGGGTGACGTCAGCAATGTGCACACCCACTTCAATATTTCCATTTTCAAGTACCCGGTAAGAAATGGCATCATCAAAATCTTTGGCATCAAATGGATCAATTGTAAACGTCAAAATTTTTCTGAAATCTTTTCGTCGTTTAATTTCAGTGGCTGGAATATCTTCACCAATCGCTTCCGATTCACCCAGTACCGCAGGCGGAAAGCGAAACGGAAGATCAAACTCAGCCATGATGGAATGAATCTCGGCCTCATTCTCTCCTGTCTTTCCCAGAATTTCTACAACCTTCGCCTCTGGATTTTTGTCACCCTCAGACCAGCGCGTTACCTCAACAACCACTTTGTCATTTGTTACGGCACCCGCAAGATATTCCGGATAAATGAAAAAGTCCTGGTAGATCTTTTTGAAATCTGGCACTACAAACCCAAAGCCTCTCGATAATTCCACCCTTCCAACAAAACGATTGCGTGCACGCTGAACCACAGCTACTACCTCCCCTTCCGGATTTTCACCGGTGGAGCGGTTGAAAAGCTCAACTTCTACCTTATCACCATGAACGGCAGTACCCAGGTCGCGGGCGCGAATGTAGATGTCCTTCATTCCTGGGATTCCCGTAACCACATAAGCAAACCTCGGGTTGACGTGATCTACTTTTCCGCTAATAGTCTCTGGCTTTTTAGTCGTCGTAAAACTACCATTGGGTAACTGTCGAATTTTTCCATCCTCTTCCAGTTTTTCCAACAGGGAAAACAGATCTTTATTCAGCGCCTTTTTCTTAAGACCAATCTTTCGGGCAATCTGCTTAAAGTCGTAACCACGGCCGGGGTTTTCATCGAACAACTCCAGCATTTCCTGACGAAGGGATTTACGCTCGTCCTTATGCTTTTTCTCTTTTTTTTCCTTGAATTTTTTCTTTGACATATGGCTGGGATTCCGCCCTGGCCACGAAACGCGCAGGAAGGCAAGTAATTTTACGCAAGTTAGTGTATCTTTTGTGGTTTAACCGATAGCAACCTCAATAGATTAAAATCATACAACCTCAAAACCAAAACCTATGTCTGAAAAAAAACTAAACATCTGGCACGTTGGAAACTGGTGCGTTCATACCGGACAGAAATACATCGAAAGTCCGTTTCTGGCAGCAACCAAAGGCGTGGAAATTTTAAATTATGCACAACAGTTTGTTGACGCCGTAAGTGCCATTCCAGGTGCAACGGTAATTTCTCAGCCGTCCTGGGAAGTGTATAATATGTCACCGGAAGATTTCGACGAAAAATTAAAATGGGCAACCACAATTGTTTTTGGAGATGTGGAAACAAAAGTGCTGATGCTTCACCCGGATTTTTTCAACCGCAATAAATGGGGCGATAAATACGTCACATTCCCCGACCGCTTTATGCTCTTGGAAGAATGGGTACGCAACGGCGGTCATTTCCACATGATGGGCGGATGGTACAGCTTTAGTGGAGAAATAGGAAAAGGAGGCTGGAAACGCGTGTCGTTTCATGAAGCTCTTCCTGTCACATGTCTCGACGGCGACGATCTGATAGAATCAACCTGGTCGTTCCCGGTACGGATGGAACACGCCAATCACCCTGTTCTTGAAGGCATCACACTGGACGAAATTCCACCTATACTTGGATTCAATGAAACGAAATTAAGAGAGGGTAGCATCAATCTCATCGATATCCAGTACATGAATAAATGGTATCCGCTGCTGGCGGCACGGCAACTTGGAAAAGGAAAGGTCTCTGCCTTCACCACAAGCGCCAGTCCACATTGGGGTATTAATCTGGTGAAGTGGGAGAAGTACAACCAGCTGTGGCAGCAATTGTTTACGCGGTTGTAAAGTAGGGATTGAGAAGTAGGAAGCAGGTGTTGTGAAGTGTGGCTGGTGCACACCCACACTATTATTTGAGGAAAGACTTGAGCACATCTTCCAGTTTACCTTCGGCATGCACCTTGATCTTAAATCGATCGGGTACCTGTGCCTGTTGGAATTTGGAGATGTAAATTTCTTTGAATCCTAACTTTTCAGCCTCGGAAATGCGTTGGTCAACTTTATTGACTGGACGCAATTCACCACCAAGGCCAACCTCAGCAGCAAAACAAATTTTATCTGAGATGGAAATTTCCTCCAATGACGAAACCATGGCCATGCAAACTGCCAAATCAATAGCCGGATCCTCTACGTAGAGTCCGCCAGCCATATTCAAAAAAACATCCTGCATGCCCATGCGAAATCCACAACGCTTTTCCAAAACAGCCAACATCATATTCAAACGCTTGTGATCAAACCCGTTTGGATTTCGTTGAGGGGTTCCGTAGGAAGCAGGACTTACCAGCGACTGCACCTCAATGAGTAAGGGTCGGTTGCCTTCAATGGTGGCGCCAATCGTTACACCAGTGAGCGGCGCATCTTTCGGAGAAATCAGAATCTCAGATGGATTGCTTACCTGACGCAAACCAGAACCCAACATCTCATAAATTCCAATCTCAGCTGTCGAACCAAAACGATTTTTCGTGGTGCGAAGAATCCGGTAAGACAAATGTCGGTCACCTTCAAATTGCAATACCGTATCAACCATATGCTCAAGCACCTTCGGACCAGCAAGCATTCCATCTTTAGTGATGTGGCCAACGAGGAAAACAATTGTCCCCGTTTCTTTAGCAAACTTCAATAATTCAGCCGCACACTGACGAACTTGTCCGACACTTCCTGCTACCCCATCCAGAACCGGTGAATACAACGTCTGAATCGAATCGATGACCATCACGGAAGGCTTGACTTCTGTTGCGGCAGAAAAAATATTTCGGGTATTGGTTTCGGTAAGTAACCAGGTTGATGGATTGGCTGGAAGTGGCAACCGGTCTGCGCGCATTTTTATTTGCTGATCACTTTCCTCACCAGAAACATAAAGTGTCTTTTTTCCATTTTGGGTGAGCGCCAATTGCAACATCAGTGTTGACTTTCCAATTCCAGGTTCGCCACCAATCAGAATCAAACTTCCGGGAACCATTCCACCTCCAAGTGTTCGGTCGAGTTCCTGATCACCTGTGGAAATACGACGCTCGGGTAAAGCCGAAAGCTCGCCAAGTGGTGTTGGTTTGGCCGAACGATGCTGAGGTTCCTGACGCCATTCATTTTTAGAATCGGTCTTCGATACAATCTCTTCAGCAAAAGTATTCCACTGCTCACACGACGGGCATTTGCCCAGCCATTTGGCAGACTCATAACCGCAGTTCTGGCAGAAATAGACTGATTTCTGTTTGGCCATCGGACAAAGCTAGGAACAAGGCCGAAATACAAACACCCGTGAGGAACTAAATTTCTGAGGAACGGGTTGGATAGCTTAGTCAGAGAGCGGTAAATTGCACGTTGATAAAATCCACAAATGACAGATTCGGTCATCATATCGACCTACTCTCCTTTACTTCATCAGATTGCCTTCAGATTGTTGAGGTGTAAGGCAGATGCAGAAGATGTGGTTCACGAAACACTCGTGAAGTGGATGGAGTCTAATCAACAGAAAATCCGAGATACAAAAGCTTATCTGATTCGGTCAGTAACCAACAATTGCTTTACTCACCTCGAAAAAAACCGTCAAAACCGAATAACCTCCTTGCCTGAGGAAGGACAAAAGGGGTTTTTGAGCTTTTTTAGCGAGATTAATTTTTCCGGCTTCGATTTAGATCAGCAGCTCAAAGGGGCTTTTGACGTCCTTCACACCAGACTGGAGCCTATGGAGCGCGCGATTTACCTGCTTCGAACGGCCTTTGATGTAGATTATAAAGAGTTATCGGCAATGTTCGACCGAAATGCAGACCATTGTCGTCAACTGTTTTCAAGAGCAAACAAAAAGCTGGCTATGCCAGAAATCTCCTTTAAGGGCATTCCCGCCCCCGCTGGACTCCTGGAAAGCTTTAAGCGGGCCTGTCACGCTGGAAATCCCTCCGAACTGGTCCACGACCTCAAAGCAGCCATTAATAAGCAACGCTCTAAAGTAGCGGCTTAAAAATACTCCGTCCTTTTTGTCACAAAACGCCGGCCTGGCAGTCTTTAGGTTAGTAAAACCCATAAACTGACCGAAATGGCCGCTATTATTCTATTTTTTGTTGCGCACTGGTACCTGTCGCTGTTTTTCCAGACTTTTTTCCTCCACCGCTATGCGTCGCACGGTTCCTTTACTATGGGCCCATTTACCGAAAAGGTATTTTTTGTGCTCACCTGGATCTTTCAGGGAAGTAATTATTTGAGCCCTTTCGGTTATGGTGTGATGCACCGCATGCACCATGCTTTTGCAGACACTGAAAACGATCCACATTCTCCTAAATACGACGACAGTATTTTTTCGATGATGTGGAAAACAAAAACGATTTATTCCCAACTGGCCAATGGCGAAGTACAAGCGGAAGATCGGTTTGTGCGTGGCGTTCCGAAGTGGGATGCCTTCGATCGTTTTGCACGTTCCTGGTATTCCCGAGTTTTCTGGGGAGCGCTCTACACCTTGTTCTACTGGAACTTTGCCACCGAATGGTGGATGTGGGCGTTGCTGCCTATTCAGTTTTTGTTAAGCCCGATTCACGGCGCTATCATCAACTGGTTTGCCCACAAATACGGTTACCGCAACTTCGAAGTCGGTGATACATCCAGAAATTTTCTGCCTGTTGATTTTCTGATGATGGGCGAGAGTTACCACAACAATCACCATAAAAACGGAAGTCGTCCGAATTTCGGAGGAATTCGCTGGCACGAACTTGACCCTACCTACGCTTTCATTAAGCTGTTCAATTGGTTGGGCATCATCCGTCTGAAGACGGCTGAGGTTACTCAGTAATCTGTTTTAATGTTGGGGTCAAAGGGAATGCCCATCTGATACCCCACCTTTTCATCCTTTGAAGGATCGAGTACATCGAGTCCGTAGGTAATTTTTGACGGATCGTCGTAAACAAACGTACCGAACAATCGATCCCAAACAGAAAAAATATTTCCGTAATTACTGTCTGTCCATGGTCGCTCGAAGTGGTGATGGAACTTATGCATATTCGGCGTGATGAACACAACACTCAGCATTTTATCCAACCACATCGGAACGTAGATATTGGCATGCGTGATGTACGTGAAGAAGACCGTGCAAATCCTGTAGAAAAAATAAAATGCAGCAGGTGCGCCGGTAAGTACAACTGCAATCAAGGCAAAAATTTCCCGCATCACAAAATCTCCGGGATGGTGACGGGTTCCTGATGTTGCATCCAGATGCGTATCGCTGTGGTGAATCATGTGGAATTTCCACATCCATTTTACACGATGCAGCAAATAGTGAACCGTATACTGAGCAATCAATTCAAAAATCAAAACACAGATCAGCAACTCCACCACAATAGGCAGATCAATCAGATGAATCAGTCCAAACTGATTTGTTGCCAGCCAGGCAAAAACGCCGACCGTCGCCGCTCCAAAAATTCCGTTGATGATCATGGTTGTGGTAAGAAACACCAGATTTACACGCGCATGGCGCCACCGGTCTATTCCAAAACGGAATAACGGGAAGTTCCCTTCCAGTATCCAGCACAAAGCCAAACACACAAACACCCAGGCTGCCCTTTGCCAAACTGGCATCGCCTCAAAAAAGTCAAGAAATGATTCCATAGACCTGATTTTTACCCAATAATAATCATTAGACCTGCAATTCAAATCAAAGCAAGTGGACCTGTCCTGATTTCCTAATTTTGTGTCCGGTCGATCTATGCAAAACGAAGAAAAATTTGAGCGGTATCAGCGGCAGATGCTCCTTCCGGAATTAGGTGCGGAAGGACAGAAAAAGCTTGCTGAGGCGCGAATTCTGGTCATTGGCGCCGGGGGCTTGGGCTCTCCGGTATTGCTTTACCTGGCCGCTGCCGGCGTAGGAACCATCGGTCTGGTAGAGTTCGATCGGGTTGACCGAAGCAACCTGCACCGACAGGTTTTGTACACAAATTCAGAGATCGGAGAACTAAAAGGCGAGCGTGCCATAGATCGGCTACAGCAGATGAATCCGGAGATTCGGGTAACGCTTCATTCGCAGTATCTCTCCTCAAAAAATGCGCTAGAACTCATTCGTGAGTACGACATGGTCGTAGATGGCTCTGATAATTTACCCACGCGTTATTTGGTGAACGACGCCTGTTTGCTCTCAGAAAAACCATTTGTGTACGGAGCCATTTACCGCTTTGAAGGACAGGTAAGCGTATTCAATCAGTCTTTACCGGATGGTAACCGCTCAGCGTGCTATCGTGACCTTTATCCTGTGCCACCTGAGCCAGAAGTTGTTCCGGCGTGTAATACAGGTGGTGTTCTTGGTGCTTTAGCTGGCATTATAGGATCTGCTATGGCTAATGAGGCTATTAAATTAGCTACCGGCATGGGCACAACGCTGCACAACAGACTGTGGGTTTTCGATGCTCTGGATTTTACATCGCGGATACTTCAAATAAAACCGGATTTTAATCGCGTGCCTGTCAAGGAGCTGATTGATTACGAACTTTACTGTGACAGTAAAAATTCACCAACTGGAATCGAGGAGGTGACTCCTACTGAGGCTCAAGCCCTGGTTAAGAAAAACACTGCAGTGCTGATCGATGTTCGTGAGCCTGCTGAATTTAAATTAGCTAATGCAGGAGGAGTCAATATTCCATTGGGTTCTTTAACTGCTGAAGTCCACCGGATCCCCAGACGAGCCAAAGTAATTCTCGTTTGTCGAAGTGGTAGTCGCAGTGCTGTAGCTATAAAAAAATTGCAGGATCTTGGGTTTACCAATCTGGTCAGTCTTCGTGGTGGACTAAACCGCTGGCGCGCAGAGATAGATCCTGATCTTCCGGCTTGTTGAGTTATCTTCAATCTGGATTGGCGTAAGGCTCCGTATATTCTAGTCGTAGCTTCACTCACTCTTCCAAAAGGATATTTTATTTTCTCATACCTAAACGTGGAGGTATCTTCACAGATGAACAACGCTAAAATCATGAAATTATATTTTGCACTTTCTCTATTCTTTGTTTTTGCCCAGACCTTCGGTCAGGAAAGGCAATTTCCAATGGTAACGGCCTACGGAGGAATTTTCGCGATTGAGAACGCAGCAGAAATTCCTGATCCATCCATGGAGTATAAAATTGTAGTTGAGGTAGCCACTGGCTCAGAAAAACCAGAAGAGCTGAATTTTGCTCTAAATAATGTTGCCCGCTTGATGAACCTGCACGCCCAGGCTGGCATTCCAAAAAAGAATATCGAAGTCGTGGTAGCTGTACATGGCGAGGCAGCCTATGCCGTCATGAGCAACGAAGCCTATCGAAAAAAGTACAACGCCGATAATCCGAACCTGGGACTACTAAAAGAGCTTAAGCGATCCGGAGCCGAATTGTACATCTGCGGACAATCATTATTTGCACGCAAAATAGACCGCGCAACACTGGCACCGGAAATGAATGTAGCTCTTTCGATGCTAACAACGGTTACAACCTATCAGCTCAAAGGTTATGCCTTTCTGAAATTTTGACTACCGTCAGCACCGGTCAAATTGATTAAATTGCTTTCTTAATTCGAACCAATCACCCTATGCAAAAATCCATATTCAATTTACTTGCCGGACTATGCCTGATGCTGGTCCTGGGCAGCTGCAAAAAAAGTGCATCCCCTGAGGCGACAGCCGCCTTTCAAAATGTTGTTCCTGCACCGGTTTCTGCCAGCACCGACGGCGGGGCATTTTTCCTCACAAAGGATGCTACCATCGGAACCGAGGGACCGGAAGGTGCCTTAACTGGTGTGGCGGCTTACCTCACGAACCTGTTAAAACCAGCTACCGGCTTTGAGCTGACCACTGCCGCTAAGCCCGCTGATGCTACTATTTTACTGGCCTTAACAGATAATGCAGAGTTAGGTGAAGAGGGTTATGTGTTATCCATTTCGTCTGAGCAAATCAAAATCACTGCTCAGAAAGCAGCTGGAGTATTTTACGGAATTCAGACGCTTCGTCAATTATTACCAGAGGCTATTGAAGCCAAAGAAGTTCAATCCGCTAGCTGGGAAGTAGCCACAGGCGAAATCACAGATAAGCCTTCTTACGGCTGGCGTGGTTCCATGTTGGATGTAGCGCGTCATTTCTTTCCAATGGATAATGTGAAGCGTTACATCGACCATATTGCGATGTATAAAATGAATCGTCTGCACCTTCATTTGTCAGACGATCAGGGATGGCGAATTGAAATTAAATCCTGGCCCAACCTGGCCCTCCATGGTGGCAGCACAGAAGTAGGCGGTGACAAAGGGGGTTACTATACCCAGGAAGAGTATAAAGAGTTGATTGCCTATGCCCAGGAACGTTTCATCATGATCATTCCTGAAATCGATATGCCCGGTCACATCAATTCTGCTTTGGCCTCTTACGGTGAGCTGAATGGTGGAACTTCTGTTCCCATGGAAGGCGCACCAAATGGACCAAAGGCCAATCCACTTCTGGTTAAAGACTCCCAGCCAACACCACTGTACACAGGCATGGAAGTTGGCTTCAGCACATTGCGCTTTGAAAAAGAAGTCACCTTCAAATTTATTAATGACGTTGTGCGGGAGCTTTCCGAAATAACACCTGGCCCCTATTTTCATGTTGGTGGCGATGAGGCCCATGTCACTAAAAAGCCTGACTACATTGCCTTCGTTAATAAATTCACTGAAATCGTAAAGGCGAACAACAAAATAATGATTGGCTGGGAAGAGATTGCTCAAGGCAATATCAATGAAAATGTTGTCGCCCAGCATTGGGCAAATCCGGATTATGCGCGGATGGCTGCAGAAAAAGGAGCCAGTCTCATATTGTCACCTTCACCAAAGGTTTACCTCGATATGCAGTACGACTCGCTGACCAAACTTGGATTGCATTGGGCGGCTTACATTGAAGCAGATGTTGCTTACAACTGGGATCCCGCTACGCAAGTAGAGGGTGTTGATGCCGCACAAGTGCTTGGAGTAGAAGCCCCATTGTGGAGTGAGACCATCGATTCTATGAGCGACATCGAATATTTGTTATTTCCACGGATCACTGCGGTTGCCGAATTGGGTTGGACTCCTTCCGAAAAAAGAGGATGGGAAGGATATAGTGCCCGAATTGGAAGTCATGGTCCAAGATGGAATCGACTTAATATCAATTACTACCCTTCAAAGAAAATTACCTGGAAGTAATTCGTTCTTCCAATTCGTATGAAAAAAACCAGGATCGCGCTTATTCGCGAGGGCAAAAATCCTCCGGATAAGCGCGTTCCGTTTACTCCCCTTCAGGTCGAAGAAATCCTTCAGGATTATCCGGAAGTAGATGTCTGCGTTCAACACAGTGATCTGCGTTGTTACAAGGACGAAGAATACCGCGCATTGGAGATTCCGATTGTTGAAAACGTCTCCGGTTGTGACATCTTAATGGGAATAAAAGAAGTTCCGGTCACACAGCTGATTCCGGAAAAAACCTATCTGTTTTTTTCACACACGATTAAAAAGCAGCCGTACAACCGCAAACTGCTTCAAGCCATTCTTGAAAAAAATATTCGGCTGATCGATTACGAAACATTACGGGACACTCTTGGAAATCGGTTGGTGGCTTTTGGTCGCTATGCCGGAATTGTTGGAGCCTACAATGGCCTGTGGACCTATGGTAAGAAACATGGAATCTTTTCAATCCGGAGAGCACACGAATGCTTCGATATTAATGACCTTAAACTAGAACTTCGGAAAGTCACACTTCCTCCTGTTCGAATCATTCTTACCGGATCGGGCCGCGTAGCCCGCGGAGCAATGGAAACACTCGATTCGGCAGGCATCCGAAAAGTGAGCCCTGAAGACTTCCTGCACAAAGGATTTAATGAACCTGTGTATGTCCAGCTGGGCAGCGGCGATTACCACCGAAGAATCGAAGGTGGGCATTTCAACAGGCATGAGTTTCATCTGTTTCCCGAGCGTTATCGCTCCGATTTCAGAGAATATTTAAAAGTTGCGCAAATCCTAATGGCAGGAGCATTTTGGAATCCTCAAGCACCTGTATTGTTCTCACGAGAGGACATGCTCGAGCCATGGTTTGGAGTAGACACCATTGCCGATATCACGTGCGATATTCGCGGATCTGTGCCCAGTACTATTCAGGCAACCAGTATTTCCGATCCGGTTTATGATTACGATCCTACAAGCGACAGCGCCGTTCCCGGATTTTCAAATCCAAAATTGGTAACGGTGATGTCGATTGATAACCTGCCCTGCGAATTGCCGAGAAGTGCCTCAGAAGAATTTGGCAGAGACCTGATTGACCGGATCTTGAAACCGTTATTGGATGGCGATGTCGATAGGATCATAGAGCGCGCCACAATAGCGGAAAACGGAAAAATCACCAAGGAATTTTCCTATCTCCAGGATTACGTTGATTCAAAATAATTTTAAGAAATCGATTATCCGTTCATAGACATCAGGAACTCCGCATTGTTCCGGGTGCCTTTCATTTTTGACTGAAGGAATTCCATCGCTTCAACAGAATTCATATCGGACATAAACTTGCGAAGGATCCATACCCGCTGCAGCTCTTCTTCCTTCATCAACAGATCCTCGCGGCGTGTACCTGACGAAGGCACATCAATAGAAGGATAAATGCGTCGGTTGGCGAGCTTACGGTCGAGCTGCAGTTCCATGTTACCGGTACCCTTGAATTCTTCGAAAATAACTTCATCCATTTTAGAACCGGTATCAATCAAGGCGGTGGCGATAATGGTTAACGATCCGCCATTCTCAATTTTCCGAGCCGCACCGAAGAAACGCTTTGGCTTATGCAGGGCGTTAGCATCCACACCACCGGAAAGAATTTTACCGGACGAAGGCACTACCGTGTTGTAGGCGCGAGCCAGACGTGTAATGGAGTCCAGCAGAATGACCACATCGTGACCTGATTCCGTGAGACGCTTAGCTTTTTCCAGAACAATTGATGAAACCTTAACGTGACGTTCGGCTTGTTCATCGAATGTAGAGGCTATTACTTCAGCCTTTACACTGCGAGCCATATCGGTAACTTCTTCAGGACGCTCGTCGATCAGAAGAACGATGAGGTAAACCTCCGGATGGTTTTCAGCAATTGCGTTCGCGATGTTTTTCAATAAAACCGTCTTACCGGTTTTTGGCTGCGCTACAATCATTCCGCGCTGTCCCTTACCAATTGGAGAGAAGAGATCAAGAATTCGCGTAGACATATTGTCCGGCGTTGTGCTCAGCTTTAATTTTTCATTAGGGAAAAGTGGCGTGAGGTATTCAAAGGCCACACGATCGCGAATCTCTTCGGTTGTCTTTCCGTTGATGGATTCAATCTTGTTCAGCGCAAAATATTTTTCGCCTTCCTTTGGTGGACGGATTTGTCCGCGGACGGTATCGCCTACTTTCAAACCTAGACTTTTGATCTGCTGTGGTGATACATAAATATCATCGGGGCTAGCGAGATAGTTGTAATCTGATGAGCGCAGAAATCCATAACCATCCTGCATGATTTCCAGAACACCTTCATTACTTACGATTCCTTCAAACTCGCGAATCAATTGATCGCGCAATGGATTGGATTGATGCTGCTGTTGGTATTGTTGATGCTGATGATGGTGCGGGCGGAACGGAGGTCGCTGTTCACCACTTTGCGGCGCCTGATCTGGCTGCGTGCTTGCCGCGGGTGCTGGTGGGGTCACTGCTACAGGAATTGGTTCAGGCGCAGGTGTTGGTGCCGGCGTCGACGTTTCGATTACTTCCTCAGCTGCTGGAGCTGCATTCTCACGCCGACGTGGACGGGGCTTTTTGTCGCCATCACCAGATGATTTAGACTTTTGCGATGCGGCCATGATTTTTGTTATAAGATCAGACTTGGCTAATTTCTTTGCGTTTTTAACTCCGAGTTCTTCACCGATTTCACGGAGTTCAGAGAGTAGTTTGGAGTTTAGTTCGTCCTTAGCGTACTGCATTAGCGTTTGAGTGTAGGTTGAAAAGTGTGAGGAAGTATGTAGTTAGCGTAAATAAAAAGTGCTGATTCGAAGGAATAAGAAAATTGACTGGAGTAAATCGAGGAGCGTTGGTAAAAGGGACTAAAAATTCTAACAAATTGATTTATACATTCAGGAAAGGCCAGAAGGGCAGGACAATATTTAAACCTTAAAAAGATGAAACCGTAAGACTTAAGTTGGGGGGTGGTGTCTGATCGGATGCCGAAAGACCCTGCAATTATAGGCCAATTTTGAATATTATCAAATTCTCCAAAAAAAATTTCCAGGTTGGATTAATTTCGCACCAACTACATAATTTATGCTTCAGGTTCATATCCTCCGGGAAGAAAAACAACGCGTTATCCATGGCCTTGAAAAGAGGGGCATTCGAAATGCAGAAGAACTCATCGCCACGGTTATCCAGCATGATGACGCGCGCAAAGACACTCAGAGAAAACTTGATGATCTGAAAGCCAAATCGAACACCGCTTCACGCGCCATTGGTGAACTGATGAAAGCGGGTAAAGCAGCTGAGGCCAATGCCCTCCGTGAAGAAGTTGCCCGGAGTAAGGATGAGGTCAAATCGCTGGAAGAACAAATGGCTCGGTCATCCGAAGCCATGACAAAGGCCTTATATGCCATTCCAAATGTGCCACACCAGAAAGTCCCTGCCGGTGGAGGGGCAAAAGATAATATCGTAGTACACGAACACGGAACAATTCCAACCCTTCCGTCAGATTCCTTGCCCCACTGGGAGCTCATCAAGAAATTCGACATCATCGACTTCGAGCTCGGAACCAAGATTTCCGGTGCAGGATTTCCCGTTTACAAAGGCAAGGGCGCAAAAATTCAACGCGCCTTGATCAACTTTTTTCTGGATCAGGCTGCCCAGGCCGGGTATCGGGAAATTCAACCGCCAATTGTAATTAATGAAGCTAGCGGCTATGGTACCGGTCAACTTCCGGATAAGGAAGGTCAGATGTACCATATTACTGCAGACAACCTTTTTTTAATTCCAACAGCTGAAGTTCCGGTTACCAATTTATACCGGGATATGATCCTTACCGATAAAGAACTCCCGATTAAGAATGCTGGCTATACACCTTGCTTTCGGCGTGAGGCCGGTAGCTGGGGTGCACACGTACGCGGACTGAACAGACTGCATCAGTTTGACAAAGTTGAGATTGTTCAAATTCGAAAACCAGCTGAGTCCTACGCCATACTTGAGGAGATGTGCACGTATGTTCAAGGGCTACTGGAAAAACTGGAATTACCCTACCGGAAGCTTTTGCTCTGCGGCGGCGATATGGGCTTCAACTCAGCTATGACTTATGATATGGAAGTGTTTTCGGCTGCTCAGAATATGTGGCTTGAGGTCAGTTCCGTTTCAAACTTTGAAACGTATCAGGCCAATCGATTGAAGCTTCGCCACAAAAATGCCGAGGGAAAGATCGAGTTACTGCACACCCTCAACGGAAGCGCACTTGCCTTACCGCGCATACTGGCCTCGATTTTGGAAAACAATCAGTCCAACGATCATATTAAAGTTCCCGCTGTCCTCATTCCATATACCGGTTTCGATCGGATTGACTGATGCCTGCAAACTATAGACTTGCACTTTTTGCTTCTGGAAGCGGTACAAATGCCGAAGAAATTTTTCGGCATTTCAAGAACCACCCAACGATACACCCGATCCTTTTGCTAAGCAACAATCCAGACGCCTATGCTTTAACAAGAGCCACCAACCATGGCATTGAGGCGCTGGTATTTTCCCGTCAGGAATTTTCGGATGGCACTGTGTTGGCGCATCTGCAAAAGGCCAATGTTACGCACCTGATTCTGGCAGGATTCCTTTGGTTGATGCCGGGGAGTATTCTCAAATCCTTTGAAGGCAAGGTGGTCAACATCCATCCCGCCTTATTACCTGCTTTCGGAGGAAAAGGAATGTACGGCATGCGGGTTCACCAGGCTGTCAAAGAATCAGGAGCTCCAGAAACCGGCATCACCATTCATGAGGTCAATGAGCGGTATGACGAGGGAAAAGTCATTTTTCAGGCCAAATGTGCTATTTCTCCGGAAGACACCCCGGAAATAATCGCCAAGAAGGTGCATGAACTGGAATACCGTTATTTTTCTCAAGTAATTGAATCCTGGATCGAAAATATTCCGTTAAAGACCGTCTGACTAAAATTTAAACACTACTCATGAGTAAAAAAGTATTACTGATCCTGGGCGTTGCCCTTGTTGTTGTTATTGCGGGGTTGTTTTGGCTGAATTCACGGGGTCGTACGCTTAGTCCCTCAGGGTCTGCCAACATCACAGATGAAGATCTTACTGTAACCATCAAATACAGCCGCCCATCGATGCGCGGCCGAGTGGTGTTTGGTCCGGAAGGAAGCGATGCGCTTCTTCCCTACGGAAAATACTGGAGACTTGGAGCAAACGAGCCAACGACCATTGAATTCAATCGGGATGTTACGTTTGGAGGCCGTTCTGTTCCCAAAGGAAAATACAGGATGTACGCCTTTCCCGGAGAAAATTCATTTGCGGTTGTTCTCAATACGGAGATCAGTGCCTGGGGCTATTCAGAGCCTGATTATTCAAAAGACCTTGTAAAAATTGAAGTGCCTGTGGCCAAGCAAGAAAGTCTTACAGAACAGTTCACTATTGAATTAACAAAAGCTGAAACAGTCCAGGTGGAAATCAAATGGTCCGATGTTTTACTGACCATACCTATCGGTAAATAATTGCAATTCATCGGAGCACTTGTTCACTTTTAGTATCTAGTTGACACGGAATTCATTTCCGATCTTATATTTGCAGCGTTTCAGGGGTGCCTTACTAATTCGGGCTGAGATTATACCCTAAGAACCTGATGCCGGTAATGCGGACGAAGGGAGGCAGTTTCGATACATCGAAACGTTTTACAGCAGGTCCCCTGCCCTGCTGAAGTTAATTGAACAACTATGTTACGGTTGGTTTTATTCTGGATTGTCATCTGTCCAACGTTGGTTTTTTCCCAATCACTGGTTCGAGGAATAGTACGAGATGCGCATACCGGCGAAATGCTTGCCGGCGCAACCATTCAAGTCGTAAACAAGGAAACACTATCGGCGATCAGCGATAACGATGGCAGGTTCACATTAGATGTAAGTGGAACTGTTGATGCAGAGATTGCCCTTACCATCCGTTATGTTGGATATGAAAGTCAGTCCATTACCATAAGCAAGACGAAGAAAACCGATTTAATCATCGACCTCACACCAACTACCATACTTACGGAAGCCGTAATGGTTCGGGCAACCCGTGTGCAGGAAAAAATTCCAATGACGTTTTCATCACTTGAAAAACCACTCATTCGCAAGCAGAATTTTGGACAAGACATGCCGTTTGTTCTGCAATTCACTCCATCCGTTGTCAGCACAAGTGATGCCGGAACCGGAATTGGTTATACCGGCATTCGGATTCGTGGAAGTGATGCCACACGAATCAATGTGACCATCAATGGAATTCCGTACAACGACAGTGAGAGTCAGGGGGTTTTTTGGGTAGACATTC
>Ga0315902_10004599_pt1 | contig 19830 bp, 19 predicted proteins | sample LakEriMetagenome_9_FD_203523 | JGI IMG/M metagenome (GOLD analysis project Ga0315902, IMG submission 203523) | Freshwater fungal communities from buoy surface, Lake Erie, Ohio, United States - Buoy 12 MA117 | ecosystem: Environmental > Aquatic > Freshwater > Lake > Lake biofilm | place: USA... | reverse complement strand
TGTGCCGTCCTGACGGACCAAGCAGTTACCTTTGCATGCTAGCCTTGGCAAACAGAGACGGCCAGACTTGAGAAGTCGGTCCATCCGTGCAACCGATGATGGTGTGACCGAAAGGTCTGCTCCCTGGCCCGATTTCCGGAAAAACCCCGATGCCGCACATTCCCGCGCCCTTTCCCGCAAGCCGTCTGCGCAGGCTGCGCCAGACCCCTGCGCTGCGCGCGCTGGCGCGTGAAACCCACCTCGCCCCGTCCGACTTCATCTGGCCTGTCTTCGTGATGGAGGGCCGGGATGACCAGACGGCCATCCCTTCGATGCCCGGCGTGGTCCGGCAGACACCCGACCGGATCGCCCGCGCCGCCCGGGAGGCACATGCCCTTGGCATACCGGCGATCTGCATCTTTCCCTACACGGCGATGGCAGCCCGGACCGAGGATTGCGCGATGGCCTGGTCGCCCGACAATGTCGCCAACCAGGCGATCCGGGCCGTCAAGGACGCGGTTCCCGAGATCGCGGTGATGACCGACATTGCGCTTGACCCCTACAACATCAACGGACACGACGGTTTCGTCGAAGACGGAGAGATCGTGAACGACCGCACGGTCGAGGCTCTGGTGCGCATGGCGCTGACCCAGGCCGAATGCGGCGCCGACATCCTGGGACCTTCGGACATGATGGACGGCCGGATCGGCGCGATCCGCACGGCCCTTGAAGCCGGGGGACATCACGGGGTCACGATCCTGAGTTATGCCGCCAAATACGCGTCGGCCTTCTACGGCCCGTTCCGCGACGCCGTTGGCGCTTCGGCGGCTCTCAGGGGCGACAAGAAGACCTACCAGATGGACCCCGCCAACTCGGACGAAGCCCTGCGGACCGTCGCACGCGACCTGGCCGAGGGCGCCGACATGGTGATGGTCAAGCCAGGTTTGCCCTATCTCGACATCTGCCGGCGGGTGAAGGATACGTTCGGGGTCCCGACCTTCGCCTACCAGGTATCGGGAGAATATGCGATGATCCGGGCCGCCGCGGCGCATGGCTGGATCGACGCGGACAAGGCGATCCTCGAAAGCCTGACCTGTTTCAAGCGGGCCGGCTGCGACGGCATCCTGACCTATTTCGCCCCCGAAGCCGCCCGGCTGCTCTCGGGCTGATGCCGCAGCATCGCAATGCCAAGGATGACAGCGGTCGCGGCAGGGTTTATGCTGCCCTGCAAGGCCAGGAACAAGGCTGGCACAGCAGACAGAGCAGGTGAGAACCATGATGATGCATTCCGCCGCGTCCCGCAGACGATTCCTGACCGGAGCCCTCGGGCTTGTCGCGCTTAGCGCCTGCAACAACGGCGCAGGCGGAAACGGTGCCGCAACGATCGACGCCCGGGTCGATTCCACGCTGTCCTTCATGGTCGAGGAATATCCGGCCACGCAGGATATCCTCGATCGTGCCGCCGGCGTGCTGGTGATGCCGCTGGTGACCGAGGTCGGCCTCGGGCTTGGCGCGGCCTACGGCACGGGGGCGTTACGGATCGGCGGTGCGACGGTCGATTACTACGCCGCCACCGCGGCCTCGGCCGGTTTGCAGATCGGCGCGCAGCAGTACAGTCATGTGCTCTTCTTCATGTCGGACGAGGTGCTGGCGGATTTCAGGGCTTCCCCCGGCTGGGTTGCCGGTGCCGGGGTCGAATATGTGGCCAATACCGAGGCAGAGACGTTTCTTGCGGATACGGTGACGGCTCTCACCCCGGTGATCGCGGTCGTCTTTGGCCAGACGGGCCTCAGACTGGGCGCGACGATCGAGGGCACGAAGTATACGCGCATCATCCCCTGACCGGGTTGCCGTTTCCGGGCCGGCGGTCCGGCCCGACCGAAACCGACATGATCAGTCGCTGGCTGCCAACCGTACCGGCAACGGGTGGCGCATCCTTTTGCCCAGAGATTTCCCGCCACCAAGGAAAGCGCCATGAAGACCACCACCCGCGTTGCCGTGATCGGCGGAGGCGTCGTCGGCTGTTCCGTCCTCTATCACCTGACCAAGCTCGGCTGGTCGGATGTCATGCTGATCGAACGCTCCGAACTCACCTCGGGGTCGACCTGGCATGCCGCGGGCGGCTTTCACACGATCAACGGCGACACCAACATGGCGGCGCTGCAAGGCTATACGATCCGCCTCTACAAGGAGCTTGAGGCGATCACCGGCCTGTCCTGCGGCCTGCATCACGTCGGCGGCATCACGCTCGCCGACACCGTCGAACGCTTCGAACAGCTCAAGGCGGAACGGGCCAAGCACCGCTACATGGGGCTCGACACCGAACTCCTGACACCTGAGGACATCGCGCAGAAGACGGATGGACTGGTCAACGTCAAGGGCATCATCGGGGGCCTCTATGACCCGCTCGACGGCCATCTGGACCCTTCGGGCACGACGCACGCCTATGCCAAGGCCGCGCGCATGGGCGGGGCCGAGATCGTGCTGCACAACCGCGTGATCGAGACCAATCCCCGCCCCGACGGCACCTGGGACGTGGTGACCGAAAAGGGTACGATCCATGCCGAACACGTGGTCAATGCCGGCGGCCTCTGGGCGCGCGAGGTCGGCGCCATGGCCGGCGTCTATCTGCCGCTCCTGCCGATGGCGCATCAGTACCTCGTCACCGACGACGTGCCCGAAATCATGGCGATCCTCGCCCAGGGCCGCGAATTCCCCCATGTGATGGACCCGGGCGGCGAATTCTACCTCCGGCAAGAGGGGCGCGGCCTCTGCATCGGCTTCTACGAAAAACCCTGCGAACCCTGGGCCTTGGACGGCACACCCTGGAATTTCGGTCACGAACTCCTGAACGAACAGTGGGAAAAGATCGAGGACAGCGTCGCCTTCGCCAATGCGCGCATCCCCGTGCTCGAACGCTCGGGCGTCAAGCGCGTGATCCACGGACCCTTCACCTTTGCCCCCGACGGAAATCCGCTGATCGGCCCGGTGCCGGGCCTGCGCAACTACTGGTCGGCCTGCGCCGTGATGGCGGGCTTCTCGCAGGGCGGCGGCATGGGCCTCGCCCTTGCCCAGTGGATGATCGAGGGCGAGGTCGAACGCGACCCCCGCGGCTTCGACGTCGCCCGCTTCGGCAACTGGACCTCGCCGGGCTATACCGTGCCCAAGGTGATGGAAAACTACCAGATGCGCTTCAGCGTCTCCTACCCCAACGAGGAACGCCCCGCCGCGCGCCCCTTCCGGACGACACCGATGCACGAGATCTGGACAGAGCGCCGCGCCGTCTGGGGCCAGCAATACGGGCTCGAGGTCCCGAACTACTTCGCCCTTCCCGGCGAGCCGCTTTACGAGGAGCCGACCTTCCGCCGCTCCAACGCCTGGGAGGCCACGGCGCGCGAGGTGCGCGCCGTCCGCGAAGGCGTCGGCATCAACGAGCTTCAGAACTTCGGCAAATATGTCGTGACCGGCTCCGGGGCGCGGGACTGGCTCGACCGGATCATGGCCGGCACGATCCCGAAACCGGGCCGGCTCGCGCTCAACCCGATGCTGGCCCATTCCGGCAAGATCATCGGCGACTTTACCGTCTCCTGCCTGAGCGAGACCGAATACCAGCTGACCGCCAGCTATGGCGCACAGGGCTGGCACATGCGCTGGTTCGACCAGAACGCCGCCCCCGGCGTCCGGGTCGAAAACGTGTCCGACAGCCGCTCCGGCTTCCAGATCGCGGGACCGCGCGCGCGCGAGCTTCTGGCCCGCGTGACGCGGACTGACGTCTCGGCCGGGGCCTTCCGCTTCATGGACGTCCGCCGCATGACCGTGGGCATGGCCAACTGCATCGTCCAGCGCGTCAGCTACACCGCCGATCTCGGCTACGAGATCTTCACCGACCACATGTCGGTGCGCCATCTCTGGGACGTCCTGTCCGAGGCCGGCGCCGATCTCGGCCTTGCCCCCTTCGGCATGCGGGCGATGATGTCGCTCAGGCTCGACAAGTGGTTCGGCTCCTGGGGCCGCGAATTCAGCCCCGACTATACCCCGCTCGAAACCGGCCTCGACCGTTTCGTCCGCTACAACAAGCCTGCCGATTTCATCGGCAAGGCTGCCGCGGCCGCCGACCGGGCCCGGGGCGCAGCGCGCCGTCTTGTGCCGCTGGTCGTCGATGCCAACGGCGCCGATGTCGTGGCCTGGGAACCGATCTGGCTGGACGGCGCGGTCGTGGGCTGGTGCACCTCGGGCGGTTACAGCCACTGGACCGGGCAATCCGTGGCACAGGGTTTCATCCCCGCGGCCCGCGTGCAGGACGGGCTCTCCGTCGAGGTCGAGATCCTCGGCGAACGCCGCCCGGCGCGCGTCCATCTCGCGCCGCTCTGGGACGATGGCGGCCGGATGCGGGCGTGACCCTTCCCGCGCAAGGGGGGCGCCGCCCCCCCGCGCCTCCTGCGGAGGCTCCCCCCCGGAGTATTTGACCGACAAAGACATCATGCAAGTCGACGTCCTGCTTCATTCTTTGTCCCCAAATATCCCGGGGGGTGAATTGGCCGTCAGGCCAAGAGGGGGGCAGCGCCCCCCTGCCACCCTCGCCGCCCGCAGGGCGCGATGACGATGCAGCAGATGACCCCGATCCTGATCCTCGCCGCCGGCGCCGGCACGCGCATGGGTGGCGCCGACAAGCTCGCTCTGCCGGTCGGCGGCACCCCGCTCCTGCGCGACCGCGCGCTGGCCGCGCTCGCCACCGGAGCGCCGGTGCACATCGCCCTGCCCGCCCCCGGGCATCCGCGCGCCGCGCTGGTCGCCGACCTGCCCGTCACGCTCCACCACCTGCCAGAGGCCGCCCTCGGCCAGGCCCATACGCTGCGCGCTGCCGTCGCCGCCCTGCCGCCCTCGGACCGCTTTCTCGTCCTGCTTGCCGACCTGCCCGAGATCACGACCGCCGATCTCCGTGCCGTGCTCGATGCGCCGCGGCATCACCCCGACGCGCTGATCTGGCGCGGCGCGACGGCCCGGGGCGAACCCGGCCACCCCGTGCTCTTTGACGCCGCGCTGCGCCCGGCCTTTGCCGGGCTGACCGGTGACCGCGGCGCCGATTCCCTGATCCGCGCCCACAAGGACCGGACCGTGCTCGTCCCGCTGCCCGGCCGCCACGCCCGGCGCGACCTCGACACGCCCGCCGACTGGGCTGCCTTCCGCGCTGAAACAGGCCTCTGACGCCTCTCTCAGAACCGCAGGCTCAGGCAGGACATCCCGCCGTCGATCAGCGCGCATTCCGAATTGGGCAATTCGCGGACCTCGTACCCGGCGGCCCGCAACATCGCCGCCGTGCGCGGGAACCCTTCGGCCATCAGCACATGGCCATTGACCCGGATCAGGTTGGCCGCCGCCTCCTCTCCAGCCGGGACGATGACGACGTCATAGTCCGCAAAGCATCCCGATTCTGCCAGCCGCGCGGTCGAAAGGACCGTTCCCGGCCCGAGCAGCGAACAATCGGTCTTGAAATGCAGCACCCCCGGCGGGGTCTGCACGACCCGCAGCACATGGCCCCATGATGCGAGGATCCTGCGCAATTCCTCCACCCCCGCCGCGTCGGTCCGCGCCGACAGACCGACCAGAACCTCGCGCCCGGTCCACAGGATGTCGCCCGCCTCCACATGCCCCGGCCCGGCGATCCGCCGCAGCGCGGGGAACATTCCCGCCAGCACCGGCTCCATCTCCGCGACCTCGCCCATCCGGCTCGGCGCGCCGGGGCGCATCAGCACCACGCCTTCGGGCAGGCAGAGCGCAGTATCCTCCACGAACTGCGCATCTGGAAAGCCCGGCGCCGGGGGAAGCTCGGTCACCGCGACCCCCGCATCCCGCAGCGCCGCGACATAGACGCCATGATGCCGCGCCATCCGCACCGGGTCGGGATTGCCCGCATCCTGCGCCCGCAGCCCCGCCGCCGCCTCGGGTCCCGGTTGCCGCGTCACGGCGCGGGTGAACCGCCAGCCCCGCCCGTTCCCGTCATCCTGCATCATGCCACCACGATCTCCACCATCCGCGGCCCGCGGCCGCCGCGCATCGCCCGCGCCACCGCCGCCGGATCGGCCTCCACCGCGACATGCCCCATCCCAAAGGCCGCCGCCAGGCGCGCGAAATCCGGCGGCGCCGGGTCGCAGCCGATCACCGGCACACCCGCCCCCGCCATCGCCTCGGCAATCTCGCGATAGCCGCGATTGTTCCAGACCACAAAGGTCACGGGAAGCCTCTCCTGCACCGCCACCATCATCTCGGCGAGCGCGAACTGCGCGCCCCCGTCGCCGGTCAGGCAGATCACCGGCCGCTCCGGCCGCCCGATCGCCGCCCCGATCGCCGCCGGTATGCCATAGCCGAGCGCCCCGTACCCCGTCGCCGCATTGAACCAGCCACCGGCCATGTCGTGGTCGTACCAGAGGTTGCCGGCATAGACGGGCTGGGTCGAATCCCCCACGATGAAGGCCCCGGGCACCGCCGCCCGCATCGCTTCCAGGATCGCGACCTGCGCCTGCATCGCCCTGCCGATCTCGGCCCAGGCCGCCGACCGCGCCGCTGCCGCCCGCGCTGCCCCGTCGCCCGCCCGCGGACCGATGAGCGAGGTGAGCCGCGCCGCCACATCGCCCGCGTCCCCCGCGATCACCAGATCCGCCGGTCGCGCCGCCAGCGCTGCGCCCGAAACATCCACCCGGATCAGCCCCGGCATCGCGGGCATCGTCCCGGTCGCATACATGTCGAAATCGGTCTGCCCGATCTCGGTCCCGAGCGCGAGGACGCAGTCCGCCCCCGCCAGCAGGGCCCGTACCGCCAGAAGCGAAGGCGACGCCGGCACGACGAGCGCCCCGCCATGCAGGAGCCCCCGCCCGTTCACCGTCAGCACCACCGGCGCATCCAGCCGCTCTGCCAGCCGCGCCACCGCCGCGCCGGTGCGCGCAGCGCCGCCGCCCGCCAGGATCACCACCCGCTCCGCCGCGGCCAGCCGCGCCGCCGCCGCGGCGACCTCAGCCTCGCCCGCCCGCAGCGGTGCGGGCAGCGCCGCGGGGGCCTGCGCGACGGCGGGCAGCCCCATCACGTCCCGCGGCACCTCGACATGGACCGGTCCCGCCCGCCCCCCGGCAAAGACGCCCCAGGCGGCATCGAGCGCAGGGCCCAGATCCTCCGCCCGCTCTACCCGCAGCGACCGCAGCGCCACCTGCGCCGCCAGCCCCTGCTGGTCGGGCAGTTCGTGCAGATACCCATGGCCCCGACCGAAGGTCCCAACCGGATTGACACCCGACACGACCAGCATCGGCACGCTGTCGGCCCGCGCCTGCGCCATCGGCGTCAGCGCATTGGTCAGCCCCGGCCCGGTGATGACAAAGGCCACGCCCGGCCGCCCCGTTGCCCGCGCATAGCCGTCGGCCATGAATCCCGCCCCCGCCTCGTGGCGTGGCGTGACATGGCGCAGGCCCGATCCGGCCAGGCCGCGGTAGAGCTCGATCGTATGCACGCCGGGAATGCCAAAGACAGTGTCCACGCCGCGCGCGCGCAATCCCGCCACCAGCGCCTGCCCCACCGTCATCGCCGTCATCTCTGCCTTCCCCCGGGGTCACCGGCCCGTTTTGCTTGCACAATCGGGGTGAATCGGGGTTACTTCAATATCGAATGAACCGCCGGTCCGATCCGGACCGCCGCAGACAAGGGGCACAAGGCCCCGCCATCAGGGAGACGAAGCCATGACCTTTACCCGCCGCATGACCCTTGCCGCTGCCGTCGCGCTTGCCGCCGGCGCGGCCGCCGCCCAGGACCAGGTCCGCATCGGCATCGCCGCCGAACCCTATCCCCCCTTCGCCTCGCCCGATGCCGCCGGCAACTGGGTCGGCTGGGAGGTCGACATCATCGGCGCGGTCTGCGCCGCGGCCAAGCTCGACTGCGTCATCACCCCGGTGGCCTGGGACGGCATCATCCCCTCGCTGACCGGCAACCAGATTGATGTCATCATGGCCTCGATGTCGATCACCGAGGCGCGGATGGAAACCATCGACTTCTCGGACCCCTACTACAACACCCCGACCGTGGTCGTCGCCGCCAAGGGGTCGGGCATCACCCCCACGCCCGAAGGCCTTTCGGGCAGGATCATCGGCGTGCAGGCCTCGACCATCCACCAGGACTATGCCCAGACCTACTTCACCGGTGCCGAAATCCGCATCTACCAGACCCAGGACGAAGCCAACCAGGACCTCGTCGCCGGCCGGCTTGACGCGATCCAGGCCGACAGCATCGCCATGGCCGATTTCGTCGCGACCGACGCCGGCGCTTGCTGCGAGATCGTGGGCCCCGTCGCCGACGATCCCTCGATCCTCGGCCTTGGCGTCGGCGCGGGCGTCCGCAAGGGCGAGGATGCGCTGCGCGAGGCGCTGAATGCCGGCATCGCCGCGATCATCGCCGACGGCACCCATGCCGAGATCACGTCCCGCTACTTCGCTGCCCCGATCCTCTGAGCCGCCGCCTTGGACTGGCTCGCGGCCAGCTTCGGCCCCAGCCTCGACCTTCTCGCCCTCTCCCCCCCCGGCTGGGGGGGGAACCTCCTGCGCGGGCTCGCACATTCGCTCCAGATCGCGGCCGGCGCCTTTGCCTTCGGCCTCGTGATCGGCCTTTTCGGCGCATTGGGCAAGCTTTCGGGCGGCCCCGTCACGCGCGATCTTCTCGCCGTCTATACGACCGTGGTGCGCGCCGTTCCAGAACTCGTCCTGATCCTCATCCTCTATTTCATAGGAACAGACCTTCTGAACCGCGCCGCCGCCGCGCTCGGCTATGGCACCGTGCAGGTCTCGGGTGTCGCCGCCGGCATCTGGGTTCTTGGCATCGTCCAGGGCGCCTATGCGACCGAGGTGCTGCGCGGCGCGATCCTCGCCATCCCCCCGGGCCAGATCGAGGCCGGCCGCGCCTATGGGCTGACCTCCGGCCAGCTCCTGCGCCGCGTCACGCTGCCCGCGATGCTGCCCCATGCGCTGCCGGGCCTCGCCAACCTCTGGCTCATCGCGACCAAGGATACGGCACTGCTCGCCATCGTGGGCTTCGCCGAACTGACCCTCGAAACCCGGCAGGCCGCCGCCTCGACACGGGCCTATTTCACCTTCTATATCGCCGCGGGCCTGCTCTACTTGGCCGTCACGCTCGTCTCGGCCGTTGTCTTCCGCCGCCTCGAAGCCCGCGCCCGACGCGGTGAGGCGCGCCCCGCAAGCCTTGGCGCATGATGCGCAGACTTCATCCCCTCGCCCACCTTCCCCCCGGTGATCTGGCTCCGGGTTCCATGCAGGGCCGCACTCCGGCGCGCGGTGACAGTGCCACCGGCCCGTCCCGGCCGGCTGGCCCGCCGGCGGTGCATCCATGACCGCGCTCCTTGCCCCGCACCGCGTGGTCCTGATCGGCCTCGCGGCCGCGCTCGTCCTGTGGTGCGCGCTCACCCTGCGCTGGGACTGGCTCCCCGCCTATGCGCCGCTGATCCTGCAGGGGCTCTGGACAACCCTCTGGCTTCTTGTCGTCACGAGCCTGCTCGGCTTTGCACTCGCCGTGCCGCTCGGCCTTGTCCAGGTCACCGGGCCCGCCTGGCTTGCCTGGCCGGCCCGGGCCTTCTGCACGGTGATCCGCGGCACGCCGCTCCTTTTGCAGATCTGGCTGCTCTACTACGGCTTCGGCTCGCTCTTTCCCCAGATCCCCGGCATCCGCGACAGCTGGGCCTGGCCGATCCTGCGCGACGCCTGGCCCTATGCGGTGCTCGCCCTCACCCTCTCCTATGCCGGCTACGAAGGCGAGGTGATGCGCGGCGCCTTCACCTCTGTCCCCCGCGGCCAGATCGAGACGGGCCAGGCCTATGGCATGGGCCGCCTCACGCTTTTCCGCCGCATCTGGCTGCCCCAGGCCATCCGCACCGCGCTGCCCACACTGGGGGGCGAGACGATCCTGCAGATGAAGGCCACACCGCTCGTCGCCACGATCACGGTGATCGACATCTATGCCGTCACCTCCCGCGTCCGTCAGGACCTCCTGATCGTCTACGAACCTCTCCTGATCCTTGCGCTCTGCTATCTCGCGCTCGCCGGCCTCATCGCGCTCGGCTTTTCTATCGCCGAACGTCGCGGCGCCGGCCGCGCCCGCCGCTGACCGCCCGTCCTGACCACGCCGGTCGTCCTGTGCAGGAAATGGCGCACCCAGCACGATTCGAACGTGCGACCTCTGCCTTCGGAGGGCAGCACTCTATCCAGCTGAGCTATGGGTGCCAGCCTGCTCACTGGATAGGGCATCGCGCCGCCGCCCGCAACCCGGTACTGCCCGGTCCGGCGCTGCGGCGCCACAGCCTGCGCATCTGGCCTCAGCCAAAGAGATCGTGGCAGAACTCCAGCGCATCGACCAGCGCATCGACCTCGGCGGTCGTGTTGTAAAGCCCGAACGACGCCCGGCAGGTCGCGCCCAGGCCCAGATGCTGCATCAGCGGCATCGCGCAATGCGTGCCGGCCCGGACCGCGATTCCGCGCTTGTCCAGCACGGTCGAGATGTCATGCGCATGCGCCGCCCCTTCGAGCGTGAAGGAAAAGATTGCCCCCTTCTCGCGCGCCGTCCCCTGCACCCTGAGCCAGTTCAGCCCTTGGAGCCGCGCCCGCGCATGATCCCGCAACCCCGCCTCATGCGCGGCAATCGCGGCCATTCCCAGCCCCGTCATGTAATCGAGCGCGACGCCAAGCCCGATCGTCTGCACGATCCCCGGCGTGCCCGCCTCGAACTTCATCGGCGGGTCGTTCCAGGTGACCGTCTCTCGCGTCACCTCGCGGATCATGTCGCCGCCGCCCATGAAGGGGCGCATCTCGGCCTGACGCTCCTTGCGGACATAGATCGCGCCCGACCCCGAGGGACCGTACAGCTTGTGCCCCGTCACGGCATAGAAATCGCAGCCCATCGCGGCCACGTCCACCGCCATGTGCACTGCCGCCTGCGACCCGTCCACCAGCACCGGCACGCCACGCGCCCGCGCAGCGGCACAGATCGCTGCGACATCGACGATCGTCCCCGTGACGTTCGACATCTGCGTGACCGCGACCAGCCGCGTCCGCGGACCGATCGCATCGATCACCGCCTGCGGGTCAAGGCTTCCGTCGCCCGTGCAGTCGACCCATTTCAGCACCACACCCTGCCGTTCGCGCAGGAAATGCCAGGGAACGATGTTGGCATGATGCTCAAGGATGCTCAGCACGATCTCGTCGCCCGCCTGCAACCGCGGCGCGGCCCATGCGTAGGAGACAAGGTTGATCCCCTCCGTCGTGCCCGAGGTGAAGACGATCTCCTCTTCGGACGCGGCGCCGAGGAACCGCGCCACCTTGCCGCGCACGGCCTCGTATTTCTCGGTGGCAAGGTTCGAGAGGTAATGCAAACCCCTGTGAACGTTCGCATATTCCTGCGCATAGGCACGCGTCACGGCATCGATCACTACCTGCGGCTTCTGCGCCGAAGCGCCGTTGTCGAGATAGACGAGCGGCCGCCCGTTCACCTCGCGCGACAGGATCGGGAAATCGGCCCGCACCTTTTCCACATCATACATCGAACGGTCCTCCGGCCGGTCCCGCGCCGATCAGCGACAGTATCAGGATCATGACCACGATGATCCCCGTCACACCGATAAAGAGCGTGAGCACGGCACGGCCAAGGCTGCCGAAGCCATGCAGGACCTTGATGAAGTTGAGCAGCGTCCAGAACAGGACCCCGAATCCCGCCAGAGACACAATTGCCCCGAGCAGGGGGGAGACGGCAAGGCTCAGCGCCTGGGCGAGCCTGACTGCCGTGGCCACGACCTCGAGCCAGACCACGAGCGTGAGCGTTGCCGAAAAGGTGCCGCTGCCGCCAAGCGCCACCCCCGTAGAGTGGAGCGAGATGACCAGCATGACCAGCATCGCACCAAGCACCACCGCATAGGCGAAGGGCGTCAGGACAACAGGATCTGCACCCGCACCCGGTCCCGGATCGGGCAGCGGCGCGGGTGAAAATGCGGCGATCAGCACGCCGATGACGGTGACCAGCGCGAGCGCCTGCCAGAGCACGGCCCGCGACAGGTTCAGCGCGATGAGATATCCGGCCGCCCTCGCCGGGTCACGCAGGGTCAGGACGAACAGCCGAAAGAGACCTGCTGGCGTGACGATGGCATCGCTCATGCCGGCTCTCCCGCCGCAGCCGCGCCGGCCTCGCGCAATCCCTGCACCCAGAAGACGGCCAGCGCACCGATCCAGACCACACCCGCCGCCGTCGTTCCCGCGCCGGGTCCGGTCAGGCCACTGGCCAGTCCGGTCAGCAGGGCTGCCGGCGTCGCGGCGAGCACCGCCCAGAACAGCGCTAGCCGCGCGTCATGGCCGCTCACAGGGCGGCGCAGGAGGCGCATCGCCGGAACCGAAAGCCCGGCGAGCAGGTAGAGCAGAAGCGGCATGATCATCATCCAGCCAAAGAACGCCGTCCCGATCAGCATGTCGAGCGCGAGGGGTTCTTCCCGCACTTCCCGGGAAAGATAGGAAATCCGCGCCTGAACCGGCAGCTGCGCGATGAACATCACAAAGCACCCGGCCATCGCCAACAGGATCAGCCTGTCTTCCCGCCTCCCCTGGTCCATCAGACCGCGGATGACGCGCCGCGGTCCGCGCCAGGTGCGAAGGATATCCGTCGACAGGGGCATGTTGCGACCTCTGACGCTCAGCCAGGCCACGGCGCAACCGTCCTGCCCCGGGAGGACCGCCGGTCATTTCCCGTTGCCGGCGGATACCGCATCCTGGCCCCGCCCCTATCTCCGGCGTCGCGCAAGCCAGCCCTCCAGTCGTGACCTGAGATCCTCGGCCAGCCGCTCATCGGCGATCTCGGCCAGCGCCTCGGCCAGAAATGCCATGACGAGAAGGTCCTTGGCCTCTCTCTCCGGCACACCGCGGGACCGCAGATAGAAAAGCGCCGTCTCGTCGATCGCCCCCGAGGTCGAGCCATGCGAACAGGCGACATCGTCGGCATAGATTTCCAGCTCGGGCTTGGCGAGGAACTGGCTGTCATCGTCCAGAAGCAGCGCCTGGCTGATCTGATAGCCGTCCGTCTTCTGTGCCCCGGGACGGACAAGGATCTTGCCCTGGAACACGCCCACGGCGCCGTTGCGCAGCACCTTCTTGAACACCTGACGGCTTTGGCAGCCCACGGCGTCATGGGTGACAAAGACCGTATCATCGTGATGGAAATCCGCGCCGTCACCCAGAGCGGCCCCCGCGACATGGGCCGACGCGCCGTCCCCGGTCATCTCGATCACGCATTCGTTGCGCGTCAGGACCCCGTTCATCGTCAGCGAAAACGACTTGAAGAGGCTCTCCCGGCCCAGCCGAGCAAAAGTTCCCGTAACGGCCCGCCTGCGGTGATCGCGGCCCTGGATCCGGACGTGGTGAAAGGCCGCACCGTCGGCGACATCGACCTCCATCAGCTTGGAAAAGCGCGCCGCTGCCGGGCCGCTTTCCAGGAGTGTCATGGCCGCGCCGGACTCGACGCTGATCAGGTGATGCAGCATCGCATCCGACGTCTCGGACCGGTGAAGATAGACCAGATGCACCGGCGGCGTGACCGCACCGGTCGCCCGGATCACCACCCCGTCGCCGGCAAAGGCCGTGTTCATCGCGGCAAAGGGCCGCTCGACCGGACGCTGGCCGCGCGCTTCCAGCACGCCGTACAGGTCGCGCGCCCAATGGATGTCCCGCGACAGCGCGACCGACAGCCTCTCGATCTCGATCCCCGTTCCGGTCAGCGGGTCGGACGCATCCGCATCGAAGACCCCGTCGACGAAGACGATCCTGACCGCCCCCACCCCGGCAAAGACCGGCGGATCGCCGTCATCGAGCAGCGCCGCCGGCGCGGGCGCGGGCGAGAGCAGCCCGGCCGGGTCGGTGTAGCGCCAGTATTCGTCCCGCCGCTGCGGCAGCCCCATCGCGGTCAGCCGCCCAAGTGCCCCCCGCCGCGCCTCGGCGGCCCAGGCCGCCCCCTCGGGCAGCCTCAGCCCCGCGATCCGCGCCGCCGTCGCATCAGCCCTGACCTTCGGCAGCGCCATCAGGCGACCTCCGCCAGGATATCGGCATAACCGTTGCGCTCCACCTCGAGCGCGAGGTCCGGCCCACCCGTCTTCACGATCCGCCCGTCGGCCATGATATGCACCACATCGGGGCGGATATGGTCAAGCAGCCGCTGGTAATGCGTGATCACCAGAAACGACCGCCCCGCCGACCGCAGCGCGTTCACCCCCTCCGAGACGAGCTTCATCGCATCCACGTCAAGCCCCGAATCCGTCTCGTCCAGGATGCACATCCGCGGCTCCAGCACCGCCATCTGGAGGATTTCGTTGCGTTTCTTCTCTCCGCCCGAAAAGCCCACGTTCACCGGCCGCTTCAGCATCTCGGCATCGATCTTCAGCGCCTTGGCCTTTTCCCGCACCAGCCTGAGGAAGTCCGCCGCCGTGATCTCGGGCTCTCCGCGCGACTTGCGCTGCGCGTTGAGAGCGGTGCGCAGGAAGGTCATGTTGCCGACCCCGGGGATTTCCACGGGATACTGGAACGCGAGGAACAGCCCCGCCGCCGCCCGCTCCTCGGGTTCGAGGGCGAGCAGATCCCGACCGTCCAGCGTCACCGTGCCTGCCGTCACGTCATACCCTTCGCGTCCGGCGAGCACATAGGACATGGTCGATTTCCCAGACCCGTTGGGTCCCATGATGGCATGGACTTCGCCGGGGCCGATCGTCAGATCCACCCCCTTCAGGATCGGCTTGCCGCCCTCGGACAGTTCGACGGCCAATCCCCTGATCTCAAGCATTCCCCGCTCCTTGGTTGTCGTTACTGCGCGCGCGCAAACTGCGTCGCGATCCATCCCAGATCGGCAGCCGGCACCGCCATCGGGCTGATCCGGAAGACCGCCATCCGTCCGGTCATCGACACCGGCCCCGCATAGCGTTCGACACAGTGATAGGCCTTGCGTTCAAGATAGTCGTCCCAAAGCACGGTGACCGCACGCCGTGTCCGGAACAGGGTGGCCAGAAAACACCCCACCCTGAAACGACCGTCGATCAGCACCACGTCCGGCTGGACGAAATCGGGCCTGTCCCAGACCGACAAGGCATAGGCCGGAAATGCAGACCGGAAGCCGCGGTTGACAGGCATCCCCCATTTTTCCGTCGGACCGATGTCGGCATGGTGCAGGTGCAGTTCCGCCCGTGGCGGATTGCGCGAAAACCAGGCCTTCATCCCCTCAAGCCAGTCGCGGTCGCTTTCGACAGAAAACACCACGCGCCCCGGCAGAGCCGCCGCTTCGACCGTCGAGCCGCCAGAGCCGTATTCCAGGATCGTCGCGGCTTTCCCAAAGACCGCGCGCAGGAGGTCGCATTCCTCCGGCGGCATCGTCAGGACAGGTGCCGTGATCTCTGCGGGATCGGGTGGTGCCATGTCGTCAGCCAAGCGTCACCGCAGTGCCGGTTGCCGATACCATGAGCATGTTGTTGATCACCTCGTAATCGAGATCGACCCCCACCACGGCATTCGCGCCGATGTCGCGCGCCCTGTCTTCGAGTTCGCGCAGCGCGGTCTCGCGGGCCTCGGCCAGGGACCGTTCGTAGGCGCCGGAACGTCCGCCCATGATGTCGGTGATCCCGGCAAAGATGTCACGGAACACATTTGCGCCAAGGATCGCCTCTCCGGTCACGATCCCATGATAGGCGGCAATCTTCTTGCCCTCGACTGCGGGCGTCGTCGTCACGATCATCCTGGTTTCACCCTGCTGTCCGCGCCCGTTCCTCTCCGGACGGCCGGCCGCGGCGCGCCGGCGAACGTTGCTCCGGCACCGTGGTCATCCCACGCTCCCTTCAAGGGAAATCGCTACCAGCTGCTGCGCTTCCATCGCGAATTCCATCGGCAGGGCCTGCAACACCTCCCGGCAGAACCCGTTGACGACCAGCGCCACCGCCTCTTCCTCGTCCATGCCCCGCGACCGGCAATAGAACAGCTGGTCGTCATCCACCTTCGACGTCGTCGCCTCGTGTTCGACGCGCGAGGAATTGTTGCGCACCTCGATATAGGGAACGGTATGCGCCCCGCATTTGTCGCCGATCAGCAGACTGTCGCATTGGGTATAGTTGCGGCTTTCCTTTGCCTTCGGATGCATCGAGACAAGCCCGCGATAGGTGTTCTGCGCATGTCCCGCGCTGATCCCCTTGGACACGATCCGGCTTTTCGTGCGCCGGCCAAGGTGGATCATCTTCGTCCCCGTATCGGCCTGCTGCATGTTGTTGGCGATCGCGATCGAATAGAACTCGCCCTGGGAGTCATCCCCCCGCAGGATGCAGGAGGGATATTTCCATGTGATCGCACTGCCCGTCTCGACCTGCGTCCACATCACCTTGGCCCGGTCACCCCGGCAATCGGCCCGCTTGGTGACGAAGTTGTAGATGCCGCCGCGGCCCTCGGCATCGCCGGGATACCAGTTCTGGACGGTGGAATACTTCACCTCTGCATCTTCCTCGACAACGATCTCGACCACCGCCGCATGCAGTTGCGCCACGTCGCGCTTTGGCGCCGTGCAGCCTTCGAGGTAGGAGACATAGGACCCCTTGTCGGCGACGATCAGCGTCCGCTCGAATTGCCCGGTATTTTCCGCATTGATCCGGAAATAGGTCGACAACTCCATCGGGCAGCGCACGCCCGGAGGGACATAGACAAACGACCCGTCCGAAAACACCGCCGTGTTCAGCGTTGCATAGAAATTGTCCGACGGCGGTACGACCGAGCCGAGATACTTGCGCACAAGCTCCGGGTATTCCCGGATCGCTTCCGAAATCGCGCAGAAGATCACCCCCGCCTTCTTCAGTTCCTCGCGGAATGTCGTGCCGACCGAGACCGAGTCGAACACCGCATCCACCGCGACCTTGCGTTCCGGAACATCGTCGGCCGCCTCGATCCCGGCGAGCGCCATCTGCTCCTTCAGCGGAATGCCCAGCTTCTTGTAGGTCTCCAGAAGCTTGGGATCGACCTCGTCAAGCGATTTCGGCCGTGCGGCCATGCTCTTGGGCCGGGCATAGTAATACTGCGCCTGGAAATCGATCGCCGGATAACGGACCATCGCCCAGGTCGGCTCCTCCATCCTTTTCCAGCGGGCAAAGGCGGCCAGACGCCATTCCGTCATCCAGTCCGGCTCGCCGTTCTTGGCGCTGATCAGCCGGACGATATCCTCGTTCAGGCCGATCGGCGCATAATCGGTCTCGATCTCGGTTTCCCAGCCGTACTTGTACTTGCCAGACAGTTTCGCGACGGCGGCAACGGTCGCCTCGTCCACACCCTCGCGGACCTGCGCCAGTTCTGCTCCTGCCATCGTCGCTCTCCCTTCCCTGCCGCACGCGCCAGCGCGCGCCAGCCACACCCTGTCCCGTCCGCCGCCGTCACGCCGCGCGGCTGCGTTGCCGCGCCCGCTTCGCCGACCAGGCCTCGGCAAAACGCAGGACGTCGTCGCGCCGCGTCTCCAGCCCCAGCGACACACGGATCGCGCTCGCCGCGGCTCCGGCATCATGTCCCATCGCGGTCAACGCGCGGCTTGCGCGCATCTTTCCGCTGGAACAGGCCGATCCGGCCGAGACCGCAAACCCGGCGATATCCATCGCCAGCACCTGCATCTCGCCCGTCCAGCCGGGCGTCATCAGGCAACTCGTGTTCGGCAGCCGATCAGCTCCCTGCCCGACAACAATAGTCTCCGGACTCGCCGCCGCAATGGCCTCTTCTAGAATATTTCTAAGTTGGACAACCTCTGCCCAGCGGCCAGCGGCCAGATCGCCGACCGCCGCCTCCAGCGCCGCGGCGAGGCCTGCGATTCCGACCAGGTTCTCTGTCCCGGCACGGCGGCCCATTTCCTGTCCGCCCCCGGTGATGCGCGGCACGATTTCGGTCCCCCGCCGCAGGACCAGCACGCCCACACCCTTCGGCCCGCCGATCTTGTGGCCCGACAGGAAGGCCATCCCGATCCCCGCCCAGTCAAAGGCAAAGGGCAGCCGGCCCGCGCCCTGCGTGATGTCGCTGACCGCCAGCCCCGCGGGCAGCGTCTGCACCACGCCCGTTTCGGAATTGGCCAGCTGCAGCGTTGCACGGGCGGGGTCTTCGGGCCGGACGCGCCCCTCTGCATCCGCGGCCAGGCTCACTTCGACGTGGGACAGGACCGCCTCGTGCTCGATCCCTGACGCGGCAAGGCCCCGGCCCGCCAGCGCCAGCGCCGCGGCCTCGGTCGCGCCTGAGGTAAAGACGATATCGGCACCCATCGCCCCCAAGGCCGCCGCAATCTTTCCCCGCGCCCGTTCGACCAGGGCCCGCGCTGCCCGCCCCTCGGCATGGACCGAGGACGGATTGCCCGTCACTTCCATCGCCGCCGCCATCGCCGCACGCGCCTCGGGCCGCAGCGGGGCGGTCGCGTTGTGGTCAAGATAGACGCGCTTTCCGGGGACAGCTTCCGCCCCGCCCCGCGGCAGGTTGCCGCTCATTCGTCCACCAGTTCGAAGAGCGATGGCACCGCCGGACAGGGGGCAAGCTGGTTGTCCGTCACATCCGACAGCCGTGTCTGGTGGAGAAACACATAGACATGTGCCGACAGACCCTCCCACAGCCGGTTGGTCAGCGACTGCGCCTTGGACCCCGACATGCCGCCCTGCGCCCCCGCCCCCTTGTGCATCGCGTTCACCGTTTCGTCGACTGCACCCAGGATTTCCGCGATCCGTATCTCTGACGCCGGCCGAGCCAGCCTGTAGCCCCCGCCCGGACCCCTGACCGACTCAACCAGATCGGCCCGCCGGAGTTTCACGAAAAGCTGTTCCAGATACGGCAGCGACAGGTCCTGACGCCGGGCTATTTCGCCCAGGCTGACGGGCGCATCAGGCGGCTGCAGGGCCAGATCCGCGAGCGCCACCATCGCATACCGCCCCTTTGTCGAAAGCTTCATGACCGGCCGCCTCTTGCCTGCGCGGGGACAATCCGGACCGCCCTCCGCGCCATCCTCCATTGACGTCGGAGCCCGGTCTGATTACTTCCTGCGCCATCCGGACCGGTCCGTTCAGGGCCGGACGTCATGTTCTGCTCTAGGGTTGCCGGGCGGTTCCGTCAAGAATGGGCCGCCCTCAGCGTGTGCAAAGGACGGCCATGCCCCAAGTCATCTTTCCCGGGCCCGAAGGCCGGCTCGAAGGCCGCTACCACCCCCAGAAGGAGAAGGACCGGGACGCCCCCATCGCGATCATCCTGCACCCCCATCCCCAGTTCGGCGGCACGATGAACAACCGCGTGGTCTACAACCTGCACTACGCCTTCCATGACCTCGGCTTCACGGTCCTGCGCTTCAACTTCCGCGGCGTCGGGCGGTCGCAGGGCGAATACGACCAGGGGATCGGCGAATTGTCCGACGCGGCCTCCGCGCTCGACTATCTGCAATCGCTCAACACCAATTCCAAGTACTGCTGGGTCGCGGGCTTTTCCTTCGGTGCCTGGATCGGCATGCAGCTTCTCATGCGGCGACCCGAGATCACGGGTTTCATCTCGGTCGCCCCGCCGGCCAACATGTACGACTTCTCCTTTCTTGCCCCCTGCCCGTCCTCCGGGCTCATCATCAACGGATCGGCCGACCGCGTCGCCCCGCCGGCCGACACGGCGAACCTGGTCGGCAAGCTGCAGGAACAGAAGGGCATCAAGATCACCCACCAGGTGATCGAAGGGGCCGGCCATTTCTTCGACGACCCCTACATGGACCCCATGATCGCGGCGGTGAAGGACTATGTCCGCCGCCGCCTGACCGAGACCACGC
>Ga0315902_10004595_pt1 | contig 19842 bp, 16 predicted proteins | sample LakEriMetagenome_9_FD_203523 | JGI IMG/M metagenome (GOLD analysis project Ga0315902, IMG submission 203523) | Freshwater fungal communities from buoy surface, Lake Erie, Ohio, United States - Buoy 12 MA117 | ecosystem: Environmental > Aquatic > Freshwater > Lake > Lake biofilm | place: USA... | reverse complement strand
TACAGATGCATCGTACCATTCATATGAATTCAACCCTGTTCCACTCAGGTCGATTGTTGATCCATTACAGATCTGAAGTGCGGGATCTACAGTTGGTTCTTCAACAGTGACTTCTACGATATCCGTGTTCGAACAGCCGGTTGCAGCGTTCGTATATGAATATTCAATGGAATGAACACCCACTCCGGCAGCAGTCGGTGCAAAGGTATTCCCTGAGACTCCTGTGCCCGTGAGGTTGCCTCCGGTTGGAGATAGTGTCAGATTGACAGCTGAACTACTTACGCAGTAAATGGTATCAAGATTACCAATATTCACAAACGGCAGCGAATTGACAGAAACCGTAAATGTAGTTGCAGAACTGTTACATCCTGTTGCAAGGTCATGGTTGATGAGCAAATATGTAGTGGTTGCCGATACGGTAACTGTCTGTGTTGCTGTAGGTGTAACAGTAGTAGCGAATGGGCTTCCCTGGCCTGTCTGGTACCAATAGGTTTCACAATTAACAGCTCCGTTCTGGTTACCATTCAAGGTTACTTGACCAGGGCCACACAGGGAAGAAGTACCTGTGAGGGTTGGGGCTACCGGAGGAACTCCCGGACAAGCGGAGCATGTGCTGAAATAAGCAAGTGTTCGCGCAGTGAAGCTGCAGTTTGCGGTTCCCGCTCCGAAATTTGTCATATGAAGGAGATAAGTTCCAGTTGTGGGGCATGTCCATGTTAATTCTGAACCCAATCCGCAAAAGTCATCACTTGTTACTTGTATTGCATTACCAAGATCGGTAATTGTAATGTAAGGGTCTCCTGAAAATGAACCACCATTTTGGCAAAAAGAGAAGGTGTAATCACACCCTGCTGTTGCATCAAATTGGTAATAACCTCCTGTAGTAACCAGTGTGTTCCAGGTATTTGTAATCGCAGGACTAAGCGGACCTGCGTTATTCGTACAGAGATTTTGCGCGAATATTGAGAAGTTGGAAAGAACAGATATAATCGCGATCAATCCGATTTTTAGTAGATTTTTTCTCATGTGTTAAAGTTGGTTAATTAGATTTTGTTAATCGTTGCTAAAGTTAAGAATTTCGTTGCGGATTTAAAAATAGTTGAACATGTAAATGAGCAATTTGAGGCTTTCATTTTTTAAATAACTACGTTGAATATAAATTAAATAATTTGTGAATGTTGAAAACTTCGTTGAAAACCTAATTGGCTAGGAAGTAGAACCCCTTTACCTGGAAATTAAATTTGTAATAATAAATAACAACAAACTAATTAACAATGCTGGGGACTATTCTGAAACGAAAATTATCGGACAACCAGGTTGCCAATATTTTCATCAATGCCATCTTCGATACGGTTGATAATGGTTTCAAAGAGGTGGCTCAATTGATAAATGAGGATATAGCATTTGTTAAGTCGCCTTCCATTGATGATAAAGATAATGGCGAGTTTGGCTTAATCGTTATCGTTGGAAATCTTTCCTTTTTGGAAAGTACATTTGATTCTGAACAGGCAGGAAGGGTAGAAAAGATCATCTTTGATAAACTGGCAAAAATCTATGATATGTCGGAAGCCGATTTTGTCAAATTGATCAGGGATTATCAGTCATTTATAACAAGAGTGAATCATCCCTCGAAGAATATGATCTATGGGATGTCCAAGGCAGTGTTTCACAAGTATGGGTTGAACGAATGTCAGGACGAGTATTTTCGCCGAATGATGGCGCCGAATCCTTTGTTTCTGAAGAGAATGGATGAAGTCATGACCAATTTTATTTGGAATTGGGATGCTTTCTTCAAGAAATACAAGTTGAACTAATTCCCCAAAGCGCATTTACAATCACTGATCTTTAGGCTCTTTAATTGAGTTTTACGTGAACAACTTTCTTGGTTTCGAAGAATTCTTCTTCGAAAAATTCACTGAGGTTAAAGATCCGGTATGCATGCTTTACAGGCTTCAGTTCATCAGTGAGATCCCCACCTTTTAGATAAAGAATCCCATTTGGTAGTTGATTTTTATTGTCTCTATGGATTTTCCCTCTAGTCCAGTTAATGAATTCCGGCATAGCTGTTACAGCTCTGCTCACGATGAAGTCAAATTGACCTGGGATCTTTTCTGCGCGTTCGTGGATGCCTTTAACGTTGTTTAGCTCCAGTTCCTTGGCAACCTCATTAACGACCTTAATCTTTTTGCCGATGGAATCAACAAGCGTGAAATTACATTCAGGGAATAGGATCGCCAGAGGAATACCCGGAAAACCTCCTCCGGTTCCAATATCCAATATATCGCTGTTGCTTTTGAATTCCATTACTTTGGCAATACCAAGCGAATGAAGCACATGTCTTTCGTAAAAGTTCTCTGTATCTTTTCTGGAGATAACGTTTATTTGATCGTTCCAATGGTTATACAGAGCTTCCAAACGATTGAATTGTTCCCTTTGATGGGGAGTCAGATTGGGGAAGTACTTATCTATCAGCTGCATATTTCATTTTCCCTGTAAATCCGGGACCACAAACTTAAATGGAATCTTTGGTTTTTTCCATCATATTTGCAAGGAAGTCTCTTGCTCGGAAGAGCTGTGCTTTTACGGTGCCGAGAGGAAGGTTTAGTTCTTCGGCGATCTCTTCATAACTTAGTTCCTCGAAGTAGCGTTTTTCGACTAATTCTCGGTATCGCGGTTTCAATTTACTGACAAGCATGCGCATATGAACCACTTTTTGTCCATGTACCATGGTTTCTTCAGGGTCCATACTGTGTGCTTTTGCATCAACAAAAATAACTTCCCCGTCATCCGTTGTATATCCCGTATCCATGGAGGTCACCTTGATGCGTTTTTTTCGTATGAAGTCGATGCAGTTGTTCGATGCTATCTTAAATAGCCATGTGCTGAAAGCAAAGCTCGGCGAATATTGATCAAGTCGAGCAAAAGCTTTTCCAAAAGCTTCAATAGTAAGGTCATCAGCATCATCCTGGTGCTTGACCATTTTGAACATCATGTAGTAAATGGACTCTCTGTAACGGTCCATTAGCTCTGCGTATGCTGCCTGGTCTCCTTTTTTAGCTGCTTCAACCAGGGCAAGATCCTGCTTAGCTTTGTCGGATAAATGTTCTACTTCTACCATTTGTTTGCATCCTTTTTTTCCGTTGAGTAGTACAAAACAGGTATTAAAAAGGCATAAAAGATATCCCACAAAGGAAGGAATCGTATAAAGCTGTTTTCCTTCAATTTTGCGAAACACCTACCTTGTATCCACCACTTGAACGAAGTGATTAAGATAAATACTGCTAATGTAAGCCAACGGAAATCCGTGTCAAACATCAAAATAACGAAGGAAATGATTAGTGTCAACAGGGAGAAAGGATATATTCCTAACATCCATTTTTTAATAACGTTGTATTTGGTGCTTGTGCTGTAATGCCTCGATTTTTGGCGTAACCATGAATTCCAGCTTGAATGCGGTTCCGAGTAACAATGCGCACGCGGATCGAGATTGATCGAATAATTGTTTTTTTGTGCGGCTTCTTGTATGAAAAGATCGTCGTCCCCGGATGGAAGCGAATAATGAGACTTAAAACCGTGAACGGTATTGAATAATGATCTGGTGTATGCCAGGTTACGGCCAACCCCCATATAAGGAAGTTTGGCAAGGGCCATGGAAAAATAGCTTACAGCGATATATGCTGTGTCAAAACGGATTACTTTGTTTAAGAAACCGCTTTCCTTGACATATGGGCCATAGCCTATAATTAGCTCCTTGCCGGGAATGAAGTTCGAAGCCATGCTCTTGAGCCATTCTCCTGATGATGGCTTGCAGTCGGCATCCGTAAAAAGTAAGTGTTCGTATTTTGATCCTTTTATTCCTAAGGTCAAAGGCAGTTTTTTCCCTGGTTTGAGATGTGGGCTTCTGGCAACCTCGATCACCCGAAGATGGGGGTATTGACGAGTGTATGCATTGAGAAGATGCGACGAATCATCGATCGACTGATGATTGATAACGACCACTTCGAACTCAGGGTAATTCTGTTGCAACAGAAATGGCAGATTCTCATATAGATTATCTGATTCGTTCCTCGCAGCTATAATTACGCTCACAGGTGGAAGACTTGCTTCGTTCAGAACGGGCTTGTCCCTGTAGAATGCCAATTTCCCGTAGATAAGCAAAGTATAAAGCAAATTTATCAGCGCCATAGTAGCGAAAAAACAAAAAAGGATAAGAGGGTAACCTAATTCAAATGAAGGGATAAATTGCATGCCTTTCTAAAGCTTTGCTGCAAAGATGGGGGTGCTTAATGAAATACATTTATCTTTGCAGCGTTTATTTTTCAACAATTTATGCACTTCGATCTCCTCCATACAGACTCCAAAACAAAGGCTCGTGCAGGGTTATTTCACACCGATCATGGGGCAATTGAAACCCCCATCTTTATGCCTGTTGGAACTGTTGGCTCGGTAAAAGGAGTGCATCAACAAGAATTGAGGGACGATATTGAGGCGCAGATCATTTTGGGAAATACTTATCACTTGTTTCTTCGACCGGGTCTTGATGTTTTGGAAGCCGCCGGTGGATTACATCAGTTCATTGGATGGGAACGTCCTATTCTTACAGATAGTGGTGGATATCAGGTTTATTCGCTTTCTGGAAGTCGCAAGATCCAGGAAGAGGGGGTTAAATTTCAGTCTCATATTGATGGGAGCTATCATTTCTTTACACCTGAAAGAGCAATAGATATTCAGCGTTCGATTGGTGCGGATATTATAATGGCTTTTGATGAATGTACACCTTACCCATGTGATTATAGCTATGCCAAGCGATCGATGCACATGACGCACCGCTGGTTGAAACGTTGTTTTGACCAAATGGCAGTTACAACTCCGAGGTATGGGTATGATCAGGCTTTGTTCCCAATAGTTCAGGGTAGTGTTTATACCGATCTGAGAATGGAATCGGCTGAAACCATAGCTTCTCATGACGCTATTGGAAATGCTATTGGAGGATTGTCAGTTGGAGAGCCGGATGAGGAGTTGTATTCAATGACAGACCTTGTTTGTTCAGTTCTTCCAAAAGAAAAACCAAGGTATCTGATGGGTGTTGGTACTCCCGTTAATTTGCTGGAGTGCATATCAATGGGAGTGGATATGTTTGACTGTGTTATGCCAAGCAGGAATGCAAGACATGGGATGTTGTTCACATCAGAAGGGATTATTAATATCAAGAACGAAAAATGGGCAATGGATTTCTCTCCGATTGACCCAAATGGAACTGCTTATGTTGATCAGGTATACACAAAAGCTTATTTGCGACATCTTATCAAAGCAAAGGAAAACCTAGGGATACAGATTGCTACAATTCATAATTTGGCATTTTATTTACAACTCGTAAAGGAGGCAAGGAAGCAGATTCTTGCAGGCACCTTCAGTCAATGGAAGGAAAAGATGATACCGAAACTGAAATATCGACTCTAGGTGAATGCTTAAAATACTTGATCGCTATATCATTCGTAAGTTCCTTACAACCTTCTTTTTCATGTTGGGGATCATTATGTTGCTGGCGATGGTATTCGATCTTTCGGAACGATTAACGGAATTCATCAACAATCAGGCACCCATTTCTGCTATTATTTTTGATTACTACCTCAATTTCATTGTTTCTTATGGGAACATGTTCTCGTCCATGATCATCTTTGTTTCGGTCATCTGGTTCACAGCTAAGCTTGCCCAGGATACGGAGATCATTCCTATGCTCAACAGTGGTAAACCTTTCCATCGATTCTTAAGGCCATACATTATCTCTGCAACAATATTAATGTTGATCTCATTGGTATTAAACCATTTCATTTTACCCAATTCAAACAGGGTTAAGCTGGATTTTGAAGCGAAATACTATAGGGATGCTATGTCAGTGGAGGATTACCATGCAGAATATCCTGGCAACAAGGTTGTTTATTTTTCAAGTTTCTACGAGGAAGAGGGCTTAGCTAATGACTTCGTTCTCGAGCAATGGGATAAGAATAATCGGATCGTTTACTTTTTGAAAGCGAGGACTGCATATAACAAGATGGGTACGGATCAATGGCGACTGACTGATTATTTTGAGCGTTATGTTGGTTATCCGAACGACAGCGTTATTGAAGGCAAAGTAAAAGATACCACATTCAATTTTCATATTGAAGAAATGGCTCAGCGTGATAATGTCGCGGAGGCAATGAGCTTCTCGGAATTGAAGCGCTTCATTCAGCGCGAGAAGGAAAAAGGTTCCGGCAAGGTCCCGATGTATGAGATCGAGCTTTATCAAAGAACCTCCTATCCTTTTGCGACATATGTTTTGACAATTATTGGTGTATCTGTGTCGTCCCGAAAGAAAAGAGGAGGGATTGGAGTTAGTATTGCCCTGGGATTGGGGATTATTTTCATTTATATCTTTGCAATGAAAGTGACAACTGTGGCTGCTATAAATGTCGGATTTCCTGCAAATATTGCTGTGTGGGTGCCTAATGTTCTTTTTGGTATAGTTGCTTATGTCCTTTACCGTTTTGCCCAGAAATGATTATGCGATTTGGTGTTCTTCTCATAATTTTCTTTTGTGGTTCAAGATCTTTGTCACAGATCGTGAACATAGAGAATCGAAGGATTTATGATGATACATTGGGTTGGAGCGGAGCATTAGATGCTGGATTTTCCGCTGTTCAGAACAAGGATCTTTTATTGAATGCGAATTTTCGTCCGCGCGTTCAGTGTAAAATGAGGAAACATTACTATCTATTCCTTACAGACTGGTACTATTCAAAAGGCGCAGATAGAATTTACGCAAATACAGGAATGGTTCATTTTAGATATGCCTATCGGCTTCAACGAGGGGAAAGCAATAAAAAAAGTCCATGGAAATGGGAGTCTTACGCACAGATCCAGTATAATCAACTACTTGATCAGCGATTGCGAGCATTGATCGGGACAGGATTGCGCGTCAAGGCTTTGGATAAGAAAGGTTACAGGATCTTCGCGGGAACGTCTACGTTCTACGAGTATGAGGATATTAAGTCAAGTGGTGATATCGATGAAGATTACAGATGGAGTAACTATATCTCATGGTACTTTAATCCAAAGTCAACATTTTCATTTTCTGCAGTAACCTATATCCAGCCGCTTTGGAAAGATCTGACAGACCTCCGGATCATGGGGCAATATGCTATTAATTTCAATGCGTTCAAGCGTACGGATTTCCGGTTTGAGTTTAATCATTTTTTTGATTCTAACCCGCCTGACGGAGTGCGTAACTGGATCTTTAATACGTCTTTTGGAGTGCATATTCGATTAGGGGAATAACAGTTGTTCTTTTCCTTGAAAAAAGTGTTGATAAATCCCCGTGACACCTGTGTTAAAGCACCCAAGTCTATCAAATAATTCATTATTTTTGTAACTCATTTTGTTTTTATGGAAAGCACATTACAGCAAGAAGCAACATTAGAGCAAGCGGTAGATCTCGGATTGCGTCCGGAAGAGTTTGAAATGATCCGAGAGATCTTGGGTAGAACACCAAACTTCACTGAAACTGCGGTATATTCCGTCATGTGGTCTGAACACTGTTCTTACAAAAATTCGATTGTTTGGCTAAAGAAGCTTCCGAAGGATGGTCCACACATGTTGGTTAAAGCTGGAGAAGAGAATGCGGGACTAGTTGATATTGGAGACGGTTTAGGGTGTGTTTTTAAGATAGAATCACACAATCATCCCAGTGCATTGGAGCCTTATCAAGGCGCAGCCACAGGTGTCGGTGGAATAAACCGAGATATTTTCACCATGGGAGCAAGACCAATTGCACAGTTGAATTCACTGCGTTTTGGAAATATTGAAAATGCACGTACAAAATGGTTGGTGAAGGGAGTGACCAAGGGAATCGGAGATTATGGGAATGCTTTTGGTATTCCAATTGTTGGTGGTGAAGTGTTTTTTGACGATTCTTACAACACTAATCCTCTTGTTAATGCTTTCTCTGCCGGTATAATCGACACTAAAAAAATTATTTCTGCCAAAGCCACTGGCCCTGGAAACCCTGTTTTCATCGTGGGATCTGCAACAGGTAAAGATGGTATCGCAGGTGCAGCATTTGCATCGAAGGATATTACGGAGGATTCAGCAAATGACCTTCCTTCCGTTCAGGTGGGTGACCCTTTTATGGAAAAACTGTTGCTGGAGGCTACAATGGAATTAGCACAAACAGATTGCATCCGTGGAATGCAGGATATGGGAGCGGCAGGAATCACCTGTTCTACGTGTGAGATGAGTGCTGCTGGAGGTGTTGGTATGGAGATTCATCTGGACCGTGTCCCGACTCGTCAGGCAAATATGCTACCATATGAAATCTTGCTCTCAGAATCCCAGGAACGCATGCTTGTAGTTGTTCAAAAAGGTCAAGAAGATGTGGTGAAACGCATCTTTGACAAATGGGATCTTCATGCTGAAGAGATTGGTGTAGTAACTGAAACAGGTCGTGTTCGATATTACATGCACGAAGAGCTTGTGGGTGATGTTCCTGCTGAATCGCTTGTATTGGGTGGGGGAGCTCCGCAATATGTTCGTGATTACAAAGAACCAGCGTATTATCAGGAATACAAAAAGTTTAGTATCGATCAAGTCAAGCAACCTAGTAATCTGAAAGAGGTTGCATTCAAATTGCTGCAAATGCCGAATATCGCTTCCAAGCGATGGGTTTATGAGCAATACGATTCCATGGTAGGTACAAAAACAATGACTACAAATCGTCCTTCAGATGCAGGAGTAGTCAATATCAAAGGGACAAATAAAGCATTGGCAATGACAGTTGATTGCAATTCACGTTATGTGAATGCGGATCCTGAGGTAGGAACAATGATTGCTGTTTCGGAAGCAGCAAGAAACATTGTTTGTGCAGGGGGTATTCCAAGTGCAATTACAAACTGTTTGAATTTCGGTAATCCATACAATCCAGAGTCATACTGGCAGTTCGTGGGTGCAATTAAGGGGATGTCTGCGGCATGTACAAAATTTGAAACTCCGGTTACAGGTGGTAATGTCTCATTCTACAACCAAACGGTTACCAATGGCATCGAAGTACCTGTATTTCCCACCCCAACTATTGGTATGATTGGGATTCTGGAAGATAAGGATCGTGTTATGACTCTCGATTTCAAGCAAAAGGGTGATCTCATATTTGTTATTGGTGAATGCACGAATGACATCGCTTCATCTGAATACCTTGCATCATACCATGGAATTAAAGCTTCTCCGGCTCCGAATTTTGATTTGGAGAAGGAATATGCAATGCAACACATGGTGAAAGGGTTGATTCAGAATGAACTAGTGAACGCGGTACATGATGTTTCTGATGGTGGTTTATTTGTGTCGCTGGTAGAAATGTCGATGCCTCGTGAACTCGGTTTTGATATCGAAACTGATTCGGAAGTGCGAGAGGATGCCTACCTTTTCGGAGAAGGACAGGGAAGAGTAGTTGTTTCTGTAAGCGAGGACCAGGAGGAGGAATTCATCGAATTTATGCTCGACTCAGGAGTTAGTTACACATTGCTTGGCCATGTAACCAAAGGTAAGTTAATGGTGGATGGAGAGCACTACGGCTTCGTAACTGAAGCAAAAGAATTATACAATAATGCGTTGGGGAAACTCCTCGAAAATTAATAACACACTGCAATTGACAACTGAAATTGGACAATTGATATTTAGAATTTATGGAGTATAACACAACCAGAGGAAGACTGATTTTACCTGAATATGGTAGAAACGTCCAAAATATGATTGCCCATGCAATGGAAATCGCGGATCGCAATGAACGCAATCGTGCTGCACAAGCGATCATTGAAGTGATGGGACAGTTGAATCCGCACTTACGTGATGTGGATGATTTTCGGCACAAATTATGGACGCACCTCTTTGTTATGTCTGATTTTCAGTTGGATGTTGATTCTCCATACGAGATCCCGATGCCGGAGGTGCTCAATGAGAAACCTCAGATAATGGAATACCCCAAAAGTTCCATTCGTTACGGTCACTATGGAAGCTATACGCAACGTATTCTTGAATCATCAAAGGATATTACCGATGAAAAAGAGAAGGAATACCTGAAGAATACGATGGCAAACTTTATGAAAAAACAGTTCCTTGCTCATAACAATGATGCTGTTGAGAACAATGTGATCGCCCAGCAATTAAAGGAACTCTCAAAAGGTGAACTGATATTGGAAAACCCTGATGAGTTGGTAAACACGAACACCATTCTTCGTGCTATGGGACTTAATCAGAACAAGCGTAATAAGTCCAATTTTAAGCAGAAACAGAAAAAGAAATTTAAAAAATAATTGTTATGGCTTCTTTTGAGATTTATGGTGGTAAACCTTTGAAAGGCGAATTGATTCCTCAGGGAGCGAAGAACGAAGCTTTGCAGGTTTTGTGTGCCCCGTTGCTTACTGCTGAAAAAGTGACAATTTCGAACGTTCCTGATATTATTGATGTGAACAAACTGATCAGTTTGTTGCAAACAATGGGTGTCAAGATCGAAAAGGTTGAAAAAGGTACCTTTATCTTTCAGGCAAAGGATATAGATCTAGAATACCTCGAATCTGAGGATTTCAAAAAAAGAGCAAGTGCCTTGAGAGGATCAATCATGATCGTTGGGCCGCTTCTTGCACGATTCGGAAAAGGATATATTCCAAAACCAGGCGGTGACAAGATCGGAAGAAGAAGACTGGATACTCACTTTGAAGGTTTCCAGATGTTGGGAGCAAAATTCAATTATGACGCAGGTGAACATTTCTATTCGATTGAAGCAAAAAAACTGAAGGGAACTTATATTCATCTGGACGAAGCATCTGTAACTGGTACTGCAAATGTATTGATGGCAGCAGTTCGTGCAGAGGGAAAGACAACCATCTATAATGCTGCTTGTGAGCCGTATCTTCAGCAACTTTGTAAAATGCTGAATTCCATGGGTGCAAAGATCACTGGGATCGGATCGAATATGTTGCATATCGAGGGAGTGAAGGAAATGAAAGGATGTTACCACCGTATCCTTCCTGATATGATTGAGATCGGTTCATTCATTGGATTGGCGGCAATGACCGGTTCCGAGATTACGATTAAAGATGTAAGCTATGAGAACCTTGGTATCATTCCGAACGTTTTCAGAAGGCTTGGGATTAAGTTGGAAAGAAGAGGTGACGATATTTATATACCTGCTCAGGATCAATACGAGATCGATACCTTTATTGACGGATCTATCCTGACTATCGCTGATGCTCCATGGCCGGGATTCACTCCTGATCTTTTATCAATCGTACTTGTAGTCGCCACTCAAGCAAAAGGTTCCGTATTGATCCATCAAAAAATGTTTGAGTCACGCTTGTTCTTTGTTGATAAACTGATCGATATGGGAGCTCAGATTATTTTATGTGATCCACACAGAGCAACCGTTATTGGACTGAACAAGCAACATACTTTAAAAGGAATTCAGATGACCTCGCCTGACATTCGTGCCGGAGTATCGTTGTTGATTGCTGCCCTATCTGCGAAAGGAAAAAGCGTGATACATAATATTGAACAAATCGATCGTGGTTATCAGGATATCGAGATCCGATTGAATAATCTTGGTGCTGACATTAGAAGAATAGGATAATGAAATATACACTTTTTGCAATAGCTGTTATGGTTGGGGTGCTTTGCGCATTCAGTCCAAACGAACTTGGAACAGTTGAGGTTGAATTGAATGAAAAGGCTCCTGATATCTCCCTTATTTCTCCAGAAGGTAAGATGGTCAAACTTTCAAAACTGAAAGGTAAAATGGTTCTTATTGATTTTTGGGCTTCCTGGTGTGGGCCGTGTCGAAAGGAAAATCCTAATGTGGTGGAGGCATACAATAAGTACAAGACAAGGAAATTTAAGAATGCCAAAGGTTTTGAGGTTTTTAGTGTTTCGTTGGACCGCAATGAGGAGGCATGGAAAAAAGCTATTCTAGATGATAAACTGGTTTGGAAAACACATGGATGGGATAAAGACGGTGTTGCTTCAAAATTATATCAGGTCTATTCAATTCCTACCGCTTTTTTAGTTGATGGTCAAGGAAATATCATTGCCAAAGGTCAGGAATTGAGAGGTATGGGCTTGCATGTTGCTTTAGACAAGCAGCTTAAATAAGTCAAGAAATGGACAAGCAGCTGGCAGCAAGAAGTGGTGAAAAATGTGAGTTGTGTTCATCTGTTCATGAATTGACTGTCTACACTGTTTTGCCTGGAAATGTAAAAAGCAATGATGAAAACATAGTTGTTTGTACCGTTTGTATTGAACAAATAAATGATCCCTTAAAAATGGACACCAACCATTGGCGATGTTTGAATGACAGTATGTGGAGTGAGGTGCGGGCTGTTCAGGTTGTTGCGTGGAGAATGTTGAACAGGCTTAAAAATGAAGGATGGCCTCAGGATTTGCTTGAGATATTATACCTGGATGATGATACGATTGAATGGGCAAAATCAACCGGAGAAGGAATTAGTGAAGAGGACAAGGTCATTCATCGTGATTGTAATGGAGCAATTCTTCAGAATGGAGATACAGTTACACTCACAAAAGAGTTGGACGTGAAAGGAGCAAATTTTGCAGCGAAGCGCGGAACAGCAGTGAGAAATATCCGTTTAGCACATAACAACCCTGAACAGATTGAAGGTAAGATCGAAGGACAGTCGATTGTAATCCTTACTCAATACGTAAAGAAGTAATCGATTCCCAATTTCTTTCCCCTGTCTTGAGAACTTGTATTCATACGGCACAAAGACTTACTCCTTATTTACGCTGCTGCTTGGTTCCATTCCTCAATGAATTGAAACTTAAGATTACCGGACATGCTATCCTGAATAAGTTTGCCAAGTTCCAAATGATCATTATCGTAGGGCTCGTAACTCCAATTAACAACAAATTTTGCGTGAGCTTTCTTTGCGTTCATTAACGTTTTCATCAACAGGTAAAGAAACTTGATGTCAGAAGAGCTGATGTATTCCATGTTGAGATCAATCCTCAATCTGTCAGAAGAAGAGGCAACACGTTCTGAATTCGAGATAATATTTCCCCAAACACCTTCCGGGTCCAACGATATAAATCTACCGTCAAGTTTTATTATTCCTTTTTCCTCATTGAACTGAAAAGTAGCTAGATCATGATTGAATTTATGCGTTTTCATACCCTTTTTTTTATGCAAAGATGATCCTTACGAATGATAATTAATTATGTACAGCCAGATTGAGAATTCAAATTAAGTAGTTAGGTGTTTTACTGTATACGTTGAAATACTTAGCAAAGCTGTTTTTGCTAAAATGTACCTATCTTTGCACTGTGGTAAAGATCCGTGATATAGAATTAGGCGAATTCCCGCTATTACTCGCGCCAATGGAAGACGTCAGCGATCCTCCGTTTCGTGCTCTATGTAAGAAGCACGGCGCGGATCTGATGTATACCGAATTCATTTCATCGGAAGGATTAATCCGTGATGCGGCTAAAAGTGTTCAGAAATTAGATATCTACGAATACGAAAGACCGGTTGGAATCCAGATCTTTGGGTATGATATTGAAAGCATGAAGGAGGCAACGAAGATCATTGAACGTACAAATCCTGATATTATCGATATTAATTATGGTTGTCCGGTAAAAAAGGTTACTTGTAAAGGAGCCGGTGCCGGTATGCTGCAGAATATTCCGAAGCTAATTAAAATGACCGAAGAGATTGTGAAGACAACCAATCTCCCTGTCACTGTGAAAACTAGACTGGGTTGGGATGAGAATACCAAATTTGTTGTTTCTACAGCTGAAGCATTACAAGATGTTGGTGTTGAAGCAATTTCCATTCATGGACGCACAAGGGTGCAATTATACAAAGGAGAGGCCGATTGGACTTTGATAGGTGAAGTAAAGAACAATCCGCGAATGAGGATCCCAGTTTTCGGAAATGGAGACATCGATTCGCCGGAGAAAGCAGTTGAGTATAGAGACCGCTATGGAGTGGATGGCATTATGATTGGACGCGCTAGTATCGGTTATCCCTGGTTTTTTAACGAAGTCAAGCATTTTATTAAAACTGGATCTCATTTAGATGCACCGGGAATAAAAGACCGTGTTGAAGTGGCTAGAGAGCATTTACAAATGAGTATTAACTGGAAAGGAGAACAACTCGGAATTGCTGAAATGAAACGACATTATACCAATTATTTCAAGGGAATTTCGCACTTCAAGGATTACCGAATGAAGCTTGTGACCAGTTTTCAATTACAGGAAATAATGGATACGCTTGACTATATAGCAGATCATGAGGCTGAGTTCCAGTTCGCTCATTAAGATATGACCTGTCGATCAATGACATCTTTTCATGTTTGTCAAATGTTATCTGTGCTATAAATAACTGACAGAGCTGTCACCGATATTAAACCAAACCTGACTAGAGCTGGGTCGAAAGGTTTAAGCGGTGGTTAAATTAAAGGAAAAAACTAGGATCTGAAAGAATTGAAATGAATTGATCGGTCATAATCATTAATTTTAAAGTTCAAATTCTGAATTATGCAACGGTATCAAAGTTATGCTTTAGGGAAATGGTTCGATGGAGAAGGTGTAGAGACCAATCTTTATAATGCTATTACAGGAGAGAAGATCGGTGAAACTTCAAGTGTAGGATTGGACTATTCGGCCATGCTGCAATACGGTCGCGCTGAAGGTGGAAGGATCTTGAGAAAGATGACTTTTCAGGAGCGTGGTCGGATGTTGAAGGCCCTTGCTCTCTTCCTTCTTGAGAAAAAAGAAAGATACTATCAGGTCAGTTCCTGGACCGGTGCCACCAAAGTAGACTCCTGGATAGATATTGAAGGAGGTATTGGAAATCTTTTTGCAAATGCATCATTAAGAAGACAATTTCCCGATCTTCCCTACTATGTGGATGGAGTAGCTGCTCCACTTTCAAAGAACGGTACATTCATCGGGCATCATATTATGGTTCCAAAAGAGGGGGTGGCAATACATATCAACGCTTTTAACTTTCCGATCTGGGGAATGCTGGAAAAGATTGCTGTAAATCTCATGGCGGGAGTACCTGCAATTGTGAAGCCTTCAGAGTATACCTGTTACCTGACAGAAGTTATGGTACGCGACATCATTGCTTCAAAAATTTTACCTGAAGGTGCACTTCAATTGATTTGCGGCTTGGGGAGAGGAATCATTGATCACGTATCAACCGAAGATGTGGTTACTTTTACGGGAAGTGCTGTGACAGGAAAAATGTTAAAGGCCCACCCTCGTATCGCTGCGGAAAGTGTTTCATTCAATCTCGAGGCAGATTCCTTGAATGCAACTATCCTTGGAGAGAAGGCTGTTTTAGGAACCGAAGAATTTGACCTTTTCATTAAAGAATCCGTTAAAGAGATAACAATTAAAGCAGGCCAGAAGTGCACTGCTGTCCGTAGAATAATCGTTCCAGAAGACCGCATCGATGAGGTTGAAAAAGCGATTGCGGCTCGCCTGGCATCGACAAGGATCGGAGATCCTGGTGTTGAAGGTGTGCGAATGGGCTCTTTGGCAACTCGAATGCAGGTTGACAGAGTGAGAGCGAGTGTTCAGGAATTAGCCAAGTCTCAGTCTATTGTTTACGGGGATATGGATAATTTTGATGTTGTTGGTGCTGACAAAAATGTCGGCGCATTCTTTTCCCCAATCCTTTTCCGCAACAATGATCCCTTTAATAAAACAGATGTTCACAGCATAGAAGCTTTTGGGCCGGTTTCAACAATCATGCCGTATCGAACATTGGATGAAGCAATAGAGCTTGCTAAAATGGGAAAAGGTTCATTAGTTTCCTCGATTGTTACACCATGTGATAAAGAGGCAACGGAATACGTTATAAATGCAGCGAGTATGCATGGAAGAATACTTGTACTGAATAAGGATTGTGCGAAAGAATCAACAGGTCATGGTTCACCAATGCCATTATTGACGCATGGAGGTCCGGGGAGAGCTGGCGGTGGCGAAGAGATGGGGGGTAAGCGAGGTGTCTTACATTACCTTCAAAGAACCGCTATCCAGGGACATCCGACTACCATCACAAAGATCACTCAGCAATTTCAGGTAGGTGGTGAAATGCCGGAGGCTAATCCTCACGTATTCAGAAAGCATTTCGAAGAGTTGACAGTTGGGGAGACGGTATTTACGCACAAACACACCGTTACAGATGCCGACATCGTAAACTTTGCAAATGTTTCCGGAGATAATTTCTACGCCCACATGGATGCTACTTCACTGGAAGGTACCATCTTTGAAAGACGTGTTGCACATGGCTATTTTGTGCTTTCCAAAGCTGCGGGACTTTTCGTTGACCCGAAGAAAGGACCTGTACTCTTGAATTATGGGATTGACGAAGCACGTTTTACAAAGCCGGTATACCCGGGGGCAACTTTGGGGGTTCGTTTCACGGTAAAAGAAAAGATTGATCAGGAAAAGCGATCTGAAGATGATATCGCAAAGGGAATTGTCAAGTTTTTGGTGGATGTTTACGATGAAACAGGTGAAACTGTTGCGTTGGCTACAATTCTCACAATGGTGAGGAAAATTGAACAGAATTAAATGGTTCTGTATCGTTAGAATAGCCGTTCCGATTATTGGATTTACATTTTATTTAATGATTGCTTCAACATTGAAAATTTGTAACTTGAAATATTAGTTAAAACTCATGATTTTACTGAATTTCAGTGAGAATATCAATTGAATGACAAGTTTTTTTAAGAGTACTACAATGAAAATGCGTTGTCTCTTAAAACTGAAAATATACAAAAGCCTTAAATGTGTCAGATACTGCCTGATACATCAGTAATACGATGATAGCAACTGCAAATACTTGAGCAGGCATTGGCATCCGCGCAAATGCGTTTTCCCAGATTGCTTTCACGTTGTCCGGAAGCCAATGCACGATAAATCCGACCAGCATGATCCAGAACACCTTCTGATAGGTGTAAATTACTGTTAAAAAGGTTGTCCAGGTGAAATCAAAAAGATTCCAGATGTGATGAATCATCGCAATAGGTTCGCCCTCTTCATCCAAGCGGAACCAGATACGTGTGAACGTTATAAAGTTGAATGTTAGGAAGATCTTCCAGAAATGCACGATCATCCATGGTTTATTTTCATATGGTGAGATCTTTTTCCAGTAATTGTAAATCACAAGTGCTACTCCATTCATGGCGCCCCATATCACGAAGTTTTCACTCGCTCCATGCCAAAGTCCACCGACAATCATTGTAATTAATAGGTTTAGGTCTCTGTGTACATATTTTTTAAAACTTGGGAAGAGCAGCGATAGTATGACATAAACAGCTAGTAGTCCGGCATAAATAAAGATAAGCTCATACCATTGCAGAATAAAGAAAAGGAAGATAAAGATTATAGTTGTGGCTATGTAAGTCCCTAGCCCTCCTTTTTTATTTCCTCCAAGTGGAATATAAAGATAATCACGGAGCCATCCTCCCAGTGACTTATGCCATCTTCTCCAAAAATCAGCCACGCTGTTTGCCTTGTAGGGAGAATTGAAGTTGGGCAATAGTTCAAACCCCATTAACTTGGAGATACCTATAGCAATATCTGTGTATCCTGAGAAATCTCCATAGATCTGAAGAGAATAACCCCACATGGCGATCACGCTAACAAAGCCCGGATAGGATTCGGGAGCATCCACTACTTTATCGATGAAATGGATTGCTATGTAGTCAGCGAGTATGATCTTTTTTATCAAACCTTTGACTATCAGAATTACGGAGGCAGAGAATTCATCTTTTGTTAGATGAAAGGGTTGGTAAATCTGAGGTATAAAATCGCGCGCACGCACTATAGGTCCCATAATCACGTGTGGGAAATAAGTGACATAAAATGCGTAATCGAAGAAATTTTTAACTGGAGTTATTTCTTTTCGGTAAATGTCCACAACGTAAGATATGGATTGGAATGTGAAGAAACTGACACCAGCAGGTAAAAGTATCTTTGTCTCAAAGAATCCATCCCCGAAAAATCCGTTACCCATCTGGGCAAACCAATTTACGATCTCATAATTCGTATGGAACAGCTCATTGTAGGATTCAGTGAAGAAATAGGCGTATTTGAAGTAGGCCAGAAAGAAAATGTTCATAATAGCGGAAAAAGCGATTATCCATTTTCGTTTCTTGTCTGTATCAACATTGAAGATCCATTTTCCTAACAGAAAATTAAATACGATTGATCCTGCTAAAAGTAAGACGAACAAGCCAGAAGTTTTGTAATAGAGGAACATACTGACCACTGTAAAAAAAATACTCCGAACAAGTTGATACTTGTGAAGGGCAGAGAATACGATCAGAAATGCCAGAAAGAACAGCCAAAAATCAAGACGGTTAAAAACCATTTTATCAGATGAAGCAAAACTGAAAATGTCGTATAATCTATCCATTAATTCGCGTTTTTTAATTCATTTATCATTCTCATCTGATCCATGTATTTTAGAAAGGCATCTATAAGTAGGTTTCCTTTTAAATGGTAACCCATCGAGGTAAAATGAACCAGATCACTCTGCATGAGACCTTTTCGTTGCCACAAACTTGATGATCCGAGTTCACCCATGATCCCATAAAAATCCCATACGGGCATTTTATATTGCTCAGCCAACTCAATGATTACTTCGCGCTCGCGTGCAATATTCCTGTTCAGGTATTTCCGTTTATAATAAGAGTCATTTGGGACGGTAAGTAGTATGGCGCATTTGGGATTAGCCCTGAGCACTCTCTGCATCATAAGTTCCAGATTACGCTTGTAAATCTGCGGATCAAAACGGTCATAAGGAACATTTCCATCATTAGTTCCAACGGAGAAGGCAAAGAAATCGGGTGGATAAAGTTTTAATTGTTCCTCAAAATTCACATTATCAAGGTAGGTGTATAGGCCCGCTCCATTAACCCCGATGGTTGTATAGGAAATTCCAGGTTTTCCATTCATGAACTGGATTCCATATAATTCAAATTCCAGAATCTCGTTGGATGTTCTGGAGAATTGTAGATCCAATTCGTTCAGGGCGTCAGTAAAGTAAATGTCTGTGTAGCCTAACTCCATATTCTGAGTTATCCGGTATACCAATATTTCATCTGTGCCGAAGTTCAATTCAAAGGGCAATTCTCCTTTGTTGTGATAGATACGAACTGCTTGAAATGGTGGTTTGACAATCGTTTGATTGTATTTGAACGTCATGTTTATTACTGAGTCCCGACAAACAATAGCGACTCCCATTAATCCATAATCAATTGTCTCCGGTCGATGGTTGACACTGCGATAGGCAGTCCAGACATTCGGAGATGAAAAAATGTAATTTGTCGGATTATTCGTTTTGGCTAGATTGAAAGGGAAAATGATCCCTCTTTCGCCGGAAATTCCTTCCCAGTTCGACTGCAGAAAGGTTCTGAAATCATGCGTGTAAATATCAGCCTGTAGATGGGAGCCTCCGATATGATAAAAATGAAGATCACGATCCTTTTTAGTAAGCATGTTACTGAACTCCTGGTACAAATGTTCCCAATTTGGACTTTTTGAGGTAAAGAATTGAAAATTGTTCTTTTCGATTGCAATAAATGGATACTGTTTTGTGAGATTACTGTCAATTCGATTGAAATCAGGAAAACAGTATAGATTCAGTGAGTCACTCAGTACCCCTTTGTCTGTTTTCTGAGCCTTTATTGAAAAGACCAGTAAAAGCCAACAAACTAAGTTAAGTATCCTGAGCTGCACGTTGATCAATATTATTGTGTGACACCCTGTTGCCATTTGGCAAAC
>Ga0315902_10004594_pt1 | contig 19845 bp, 19 predicted proteins | sample LakEriMetagenome_9_FD_203523 | JGI IMG/M metagenome (GOLD analysis project Ga0315902, IMG submission 203523) | Freshwater fungal communities from buoy surface, Lake Erie, Ohio, United States - Buoy 12 MA117 | ecosystem: Environmental > Aquatic > Freshwater > Lake > Lake biofilm | place: USA... | reverse complement strand
GTTACAGATGGTTACGTTGGTGGTGCTTCTGGTAACGCTATTGACAGTCAGATTGAGTGTTGCAATACTATCGCAGTTATTCTTGTTTTTGAGGGTAACACTGTACGTACCCGCCTGCTGATAGGACTGCTCGTTCCAAACGTAGGGCAGCTGATTGTTACAGATGGTTACGTTGGTGGTACTTCTGGAAATATCACTAATTGTAAGATTCAGAGTTGCTGTGCTGTCGCAGCCGAGTTTATTTTTTGTTTTAAAAGTATAAACCCCACTTTGCGTAAGTGTTTGTCCATTCCATTGGTAGCTTCCGCACGCTGTTATACTTTGAGATGAGCTGGTTGAGCAAATAAAATAATCTCCGATGCCGCTGATATAGAAAGGTGATTCTGCGCCTCCGTTTCCGTCTACTACCAGGTAATAAGTCTTGCCTGCCTGGGCCTGAAAGCAATGTTGCTGATTGGAATTTGTTCCGCTAGAAGCCGGATAAATAGCATTTCTGGGGCATGAAACAATCTGCCAGTTAGGGTCATTGCCACTGGTCCCTGAGTTAGTTTTAGCTGCCTGCGAACACGGGTTACCATTCCCGTCAACATTAGCGTCTGTTACAACGATGGATTGTAATTGCTGTACCAGCCCGCTGATTCCGATACAAATGATGCCGTTTGTGGTAGCATCAAAACGAACCCAAACATCATTGTTGTTGGCGCCATTCCATTCACAGGTAGAACCATTGATAGTTCCGAACTGGGTAGTGTTAGGACCAACTAAAGAACCCGGCATTTGTGTGCTTCCTACTTTGCCATTTGTCATGGCGCAAAAAGGAGTCCCGGAGAGAACAATCGGATTGTCGCAGTTTTCACCTTGTCCAGTTCTGTCGGTTACTTCTGAACTGGCAAAAACAATGGCAGCAGATGTGATACAAGGTGCAGGCGTTGCGATGCCGCCGCTGAATGCATATAGTCTCCATGTGCCATCCGCTAGAAGTCCGTTATAGCTAGAATAATTCGTTGCAGAAGCAAAAAAGCCGTAGTTGCCGGAAGTATTCTGATTAAGATTCCATCCGGATGTGAAATTAGGTTGATTCAGACAGCTGGAAGATCGTAATGCAAAACTCACTTCTTTATTGGAAGTATACTGGGTTGTCGTATTTGCGCCATCATAGACTTTAAAACAAGTTCCATTGGGAGCGGCAAGATAGAGCCCTAGATCCCGAAAGTTACCACCGCAACTGGAGCCCGTTAAGCCGGTACTGAAACTAAGTTCAACCGACATAACTGTGAAAGAAGGGTTCAGTATCCCTGTACCTGAAGGAACGACAAATTCTATGAATTTTGTTCCCGGGTTGGCGCAGTTGGAATAGTTAGTGCCGGTACTTAAGCTTTTGGGTAAAGTTGAACTTGTGGATACTTTCAGTTGTGCGTTTGCAGATAAAACAAAAAGGAGAATCCCTGTAATGACAAGGGTAGAGGATAAAATATACTTCATTTTTCAAGATTTTGCGCCGCAAAAGTAAGTGTAAACCATTAAGGAACAAACATTCATTCATTATGTTTCTGTGTTTTTTTGTAAGTAATTTTTACTCCAAGAAAATTTCGAATAGGTTTAATTTTATAAGTGCCTAATATTCAATTAACAGCAAATATTATTTTGAAAATATTTAAACAGAACATAATCTAATATGAAATAGCCATAACGAAAATTCGATACCAAGAGGAATGGTCTTTTAGGCTATTCTATATGACCATTAAAAAACAATAAAAATGAACATATGAAAAGAAAAGACATATGGCTATACTATTTTTAAATTGTTTTCCGGTTGGTTTAAGAGGGAAACTCCCAATATGTTTTTGATTATGTTTTTAGGAGTTGGTTTTTAGGTCATTCACTCAAACTGAGTATCGTTCTTCTTAATAAATCAGTTTTATTCTTTCACTGGAGCGAAAGAATTCAATCCTTCAAGTGCGGCTATTTTATATTATTTCAATCGTAAAGAAAGAAATAGAATCATTTCAATTACTGTGCATTAAATTGCTATAGCTTCTTAAAAAGAACTTAAGCATGGGACATAAGAAAAAACTGGTTGTACTTAGCGGGGCAGGTATCAGTGCGGAAAGCGGGTTGAAAACCTTTCGGGATTCAGATGGTTTGTGGGAAGGTTATGATCTGGAGGAAGTTGCTACTCCCATGGCCTGGAGAAAAAATCCGCAACTGGTATTGGATTTTTATAACGCGCGAAGAAGAAATGTTTTACAGGCAGTACCTAATGAAGCGCATTTCGGGCTAGTCAGGTTAGAAGAGCGCTATGATGTAACAATCATCACTCAGAATATTGACGATTTGCATGAACGGGCAGGTTCTTCGAATATCATTCACTTGCATGGTGAGATTTTGAAAATGCGGAGTGGGCAGAATGAATCTCTGATTTATGAAATAAGGAAAGATATTCTTCTCGGAGATCTGGCAGATGACGGAGTACAACTGCGACCTCATATTGTATGGTTTCACGAACCGGTTCCTCTGATACCGGTTGCGGCATCCATTGTTGCCGACGCTGATATTTTTGTTGTAGTAGGAACTTCTTTGGCTGTTTATCCTGCTGCCGGGCTGATAGATTATGCACGATCATCCATTCCGAAATACATTCTAGATCGTAAAATTCCTTCAGTTGCCGGCATCGGCAATCTAACATCTATTGAAATGCCTGCAACCGAGGGCGTCGCTAAACTGGAGCAGATACTACAGATAAATGGATAATATACCTGATCGCAATATTGTTTTAATGTTCAGTATTGTGAAGTTTCCTCTTCAAAAGATATTCCTTTTTTTCCCAGTGCATTGAGAACCGGTATGTAGATTTCGCTGTCCACAGGGATGCGGAGTCCTCTTAAAGATATCTGATCTGATAATAAAAGTTGTGCTGCAATGCTCAGCGGAAGGCCTACTGTTTTTGCCATTGCGGTATGAATCTGGTCGGACCCTTTAACTTTCAATACCGAGCGAATCCTCATGCGTTTATTATCCTGATGTACGTCCAGTTCATGAGCCATTACAATCAGATCTTTATCTGCAGGCGACAAAGCCAGTTTCGCTTCGAGAATAAATTGCAGAATATCTGCACTGCAGCGGGCATAGGCTGGTAGTAGTGTGTCAGCATTCAATTCTAAGTATTCAAATTGGTTTTTTATGAGAGTCTGCAGATCATTTGTTACATATTGCTCCAGGTACTGTTCAAAAGAAAGGGGTTTTTGTTGAAGGTTAAATAATTTACTCCTCCACCAGTCGCCATAAGTTTTGCATCCGCTGATTAGTGTGGCATCCTCTTCAGAAGTCATTCCCAGCTGAACCAGCTGATTCCATCCTTTGCAGAAATTGGAATATCTTAAAGTCGTTCTAATAAAAGTGGGAACATCCGGAAGTTTATAAAGCTGCATGTAACTAACAGAATCCCGGTTAGGGTACCAGGCCAGATCCGGCAAGCCTTTCAAAGAGAGAACCGGGTTGTTTTGAAAAATTTCTTTATAGTTTTTATGGATGGTTTCACTGTTTTCCCGGTACACCGCTCCAGCCTGTCCGGCTCTTACAATGTTTCTGGGATTCCAGCTGATTTTATAATGCCAGGGATTGGTATCGCTTTCCGGGGCAATCAAACCTCCGCAATGGGAATAGAAAGCATCTATTTGGAAGCCTTTATCCTTTACCTCATTGATCAATTTCAGTGCGCTCATGTGATCGATGCCGGGGTCGAGCCCCATCTCGTATAAAAATAAGAGTCCGCGTCCGGCAATTTCACCAGCAAGTTGCTGCACCGCTTCATCTACATATGAAGCTGTAAGGAGGTGTTTGCCTGCCCGTAGGCAATCTTTCGCGACGAGTATATGAAGTGCAGGCGGGAGCAGGGAAATCACCAAATTGCTTTCTTCAATAAGTTTGAACCGATTTTCTTCATTGGAAGCATCCAGCTCAACTGCCCGGGCACATTCCGGAGTTATGATTTTCGAAGCTGCGAGAGAAAGGCTGGCATCGGCAACAATCATCTGCCAGTGATTTATTTTGCAGGCTGTCTGGAGATCCTCCAGTAAAACAGTTGCCGATTTTCCGGCACCTAATACGAGAATGGTTTTCAAGCAATCATTTTTAAGCAAGTTAGGGAACCCGCTGCATACAGCCTTTCGGAGCTTTATACGACTGATTGTTTGTTTCCTGCGGATCTCTAAAAAAATACCTGAGTTCGGAAAAGATTTCGTTTGCAACAATTACCTTCGCAGCGCTTTTTTGATTCATCATCTCAAACTCAAGAAACATGAGCACAGTTAAAGTAGCGATCAATGGCTTCGGTCGTATTGGACGCCTGGTTTTCCGTCAGATTTACAACATGGAAGGAATTGATGTAGTAGCGATCAACGACCTGACATCACCCAAAGTGTTGGCCCATTTGTTAAAATACGATACGGCACAGGGACGCTTTAGTGAAGAGGTATCTGCCGGTGAAAATTCCATCGTTGTAAATGGGGAAACAATTAATATTTATGCTCAGAAAGATCCTGCTCAGATTCCCTGGAAACAGCATGAGGTAGATGTCGTTTTGGAATGTACAGGATTTTTTACCGATAAGGCAAAAGCGGAGGCCCATCTCGCAGCCGGTGCCCGTAAAGTGGTTATTTCAGCTCCTGCAACGGGTGATTTGAAAACCATTGTATTCAATGTGAATCATCAGGCACTCGACGGAAGTGAAACCGTTATCAGTTGCGCATCCTGCACGACGAATTGCCTTGCTCCCATGGCACAGGTACTGGAAGAGAAATTTGGAATTGTAAACGGACTCATGACCACCGTTCATGCCTATACAAATGATCAGAATACACAGGATGCCCCACATCCCAAAGGGGATTTGCGTCGTGCCCGCGCAGCAGCCCAAAATATCGTTCCTAATAGTACCGGTGCAGCAAAAGCAATCGGTTTGGTACTTCCATCTCTCAAAGGCAAACTCGATGGTAGTGCTCAGCGTGTGCCGACACTGACAGGATCATTAACAGAACTGACGGCCATTTTGTCTAAAAAGGTGACTGTAGATGAAGTCAATACTGCTATGAAAGCGGCTTCCAATGAAAGCTTTGGTTATACAGAAGATGAAATCGTAAGCAGCGATATCATAGGTACTTCATATGGATCATTGTTCGATGCGACTCAAACCCGTGTTCAAACTGTTGGAGATGCACAACTCGTTCGTACTGTAAGCTGGTACGATAATGAAATGAGTTATGTAAGCCAGCTGGTGCGTACGCTGCATTATTTTGCAAAGCTGATTGGTTGATTATATTTTTAATACCCCGTTGAATAGCGGGGTTTTTTATTGAATCTTTTATGTCTAAATTCCTTCAAACCTCTTTCTCCGGAAAAAAAGCTTTGATTCGCGTTGATTTCAATGTACCTCTCGATAAAAGCAATTTTGCTATTACAGATGATACACGGATGCGGGCTGCAGTACCTACGATTCAAAAGATATTGAATGACGGCGGTTCAGTAATTCTGATGAGTCATCTTGGTAGACCCAAAGAAGGTCCTGAAGAGAAATCTTCACTGAAACACTTGGTTTCGCATCTGCAAAAGTTACTTCCTGGTACTTCCGTTCAATTCGGAGGTGATTGTATCGGGCAGGAAGCGATGGATAAGGCCGCTGCTTTAAAACCTGGTTCCGTTTTACTATTAGAGAATCTGCGTTTTTATAAAGAAGAGGAAAAAGGCGATGCTGCTTTTGCAGAGAAATTGAGCAAACTGGGAGATATCTATATCAATGATGCTTTCGGAACTGCTCATCGAGCTCATGCAAGTACGGCAGTTATTGCTCAGTATTTCAAACCGGAAAACAAAATGTTTGGATTGCTGATGGAAGGGGAGGTGTCTGCAGCTGAAAAAGTATTGCTACAAGCAGAGAAACCTTTTACCGCAATTATCGGTGGTGCCAAAGTGAGCGATAAAATATTAATCCTCGAAAACTTATTAGAGCGGGCAACGGATATTATTATTGGAGGAGGTATGGCCTATACATTCTGGAAAGCACAGGGGAAAGAAATCGGAAATTCTCTTTGTGAAGAAGACCGCCTGCCGCTTGCCAAGGAATTACTGGAAAAAGCAAAACAGCAAGGTGTTCAGATTCATTTGCCGGTAGACAGCATTATCGCGGATAAGTTTGCTGCTGATGCACAAACATCGAATTGTTCCAGCGCCGCCATTCCATCGGGTTGGATGGGCTTGGATATAGGCGAACAGGCAAGGACAGATTTTCGAACCGTTATTTTAAGAAGTAAAACCCTTTTATGGAACGGTCCTATGGGAGTGTTTGAGATGCAACCATTTCAGGCTGGTACAAAGGCTATTGCTGAAGCGGTTGCTGAAGCGACCTCTAAAGGTGCGTTCTCGCTAGTAGGAGGCGGTGACAGTGTTGCTGCCGTGAATCAGTTTGGATTTACAGACAAGGTGAGTTATGTTTCTACCGGAGGTGGAGCAATGCTGGAGTTTTTTGAAGGTAAAGTGCTTCCTGGTATTGCTGCTGTTCAGGAATGAAGTTCCGATTGTTAAAGGAACACTAAAAGATGTTATATATAGAAAGACAGGGTGTCAGTCGGGCCAGACTGGCACCCTTTTCGTATCTTGTTCGGAGTAAAATAAAAATCAATTAAAAAATGAAAACAGGAACAATTGTAACACTCGCTGTTATAGGTTTGGTTGCACTTCTATTTTTTATGGGCTGCAACGGATACAATGGATTAGTAAAGCAGGATGAAGTTGTGAAGAAAGCATGGAACGATGTACAAACGGAATATCAAAACCGTTCCGATCTGGTTCCGAACTTGGTGAATACTGTAAAAGGAGCGGCCAACTTCGAGCAGGAAACACTGACAAAAGTCATTGAAGCCCGCTCTAAAGCCACAGCGATTCAATTGAAGGCGGAAGACCTCACTCCTGAAAATATGGCGAAGTTTGAAGAGGCTCAATCACAACTTTCCGGAGCGCTCAGTCGTTTACTTGTAACTGTAGAGAAATACCCGGATCTGAAAGCAGTGGAAGGGTTTAAGCAATTACAGGGGCAGCTTGAAGGCATCGAAAATAATATCAAAAATTCCAGAAAAGTCTTCAACGAAGCGATCAATGGATACAATGTAAAAGTTCGTTCTTTCCCGATGAATATCCTGGCAGGCATGTTTGGATTTTCGGTGAAAGAAGGATTTAAGGCAGAAGCTGGTAGCGAAAAAGCTCCCGAGGTAAAATTCTAGTACGAATTCATGAACAGGAAACGCATATCACTTTTTGCTGTATTGGGATTTGTTCTTATTATATCTGTTTACTTTGCCGTAACGTATAACAGGCTTGTAAAAGAAAAAGCAGCCATTCAGTTGGCTTATTCTGAACTGCAAAATGTATATCAGCGCCGGCTCGATTTAATACCTGGTCTGGTCAATATTGTAAAAGGAGCTGCTGCTTTTGAGCAATCATTGCTGGAAGAAATTGCTGCGGCGAGAAGCCGTGCTGCCTCTGCGGCCTCTGGTGGATATGCGCAGACAGAAGCGGCGCAGGGAAACATGGTGCAGTCTGTAAATCGTTTGTTGCTGATCGTGGAAGCCTATCCGGATCTGAAGGCATCTAAAAGTTTTCTCTATCTCCAGTCGCAGCTGGAGGGAACAGAACGACGCATCAAATTTTCTCGTAAGGATTTGAATGCTGCGGTGAATCAATACAATACCACCGTGCGTCAATTTCCCTCATCACTGGTTGCCTCTTTATTTGATTTCAAACCCGAGGAGGGATTTCGTGCTGATAAGGGCGCAGAGAATGCCCCGGTTATAGAATTTAAAAAATCAACTCCATGAGTTCATTTCTTTCATTCTGGTTTCGGCGTAAAGAATGGTTTCTTCCGGAAGAGCAGGAGCGGATCGAAGCAGCTGTACAGCGCGCAGAGAAAGAAACCTCCGGAGAGATACGTATTTATATAGAATCGAAATGTTCATATGTCAACGCGGTTGATCGAGCTGTGGAACTTTTTGAGCAGCTCTCCATGACTCAAACGGCGGAACGCAATGGGGTATTGATTTATCTGGCGATGAAAGATCATCAATTAGCTGTTATCGGAGACCTGGGTATTCATGAAAAAGTGGGTTCTGCATTCTGGCAGGATGAAGTGGGTAAGATGATACGGGAATTTCGCGCCCGCCACGTTGTAGAAGGTATTATTGGAATCGTTGAGGATATTGGTCAGGCACTCAGGCATCATTTTCCATACACAGGTACAGATAAGAATGAATTACCGGATCAACTATTATTTGGAAGATGAAAACATTCAAGCAAAGGATTTTTTTTCACATTCAGTTCGTCATACTGCTAGTATTATCATTATCAGCACTGGGACAGGGCCTGGATAAATATTTGCCGGAGCGGCCGAGTCCTCCCCGTTTGGTCAATGATTATCTCGGTCTGCTCAGTTCTGATCAGCGGGATGCTTTGGAAAAAAAGCTAACGTCCTTTGATGATAGTTCATCCACTCAGATAGTAGTAATTACAATGGGCGATATAGGCGGCAACGAGCTTAGTGAGTTTGCTGTGGAGCTGGGAAGAAAATGGGGAGTTGGAAACAAGGAGTTTAATAACGGGGTGGTATTGGCTGTTTTGATAGATTCAAAACGCAATCAGCGAAATGTGTTTATTGCAACGGGTTACGGACTGGAAGGGGTTATTCCCGATTATACGGCGAAGGCTATTATTGAAAATGAAGTACTTCCCAATTTCCGTACAAAAGATATCTATCGCGGACTGGATGAAGGCACCGATGCTATCATCAAGGCCGCTTCCGGGAAGTACAAGGCTCCGGATGGGTATGGCAAGCGTAAGAAAAAAAATGTACCTGGCTGGCTGGTGATCGTAATTTTTATTTTGATTGTTTTGATGGTTTCCCGCGGTGGCCGGGGCGGCGGCGGAATGGTGAGCCGCAGAGGGTATCGACGGTTTAATCAAACGCCTCCAATTTTCTGGTTCCCTTCAGGAGGCGGGAGAAGCAGTTGGGGCGGCGGCGGTGGCGGTGGTTTTGGAGGTTTTGGCGGAGGTGGATTCGGTGGTGGTGGTGCCGGAGGAAGCTGGTAGAAAGGTTGTTGGTTTTGTCGACGAATAATCTGCTTACATTACCTGAACAATCAGAAACTTGAGATAATGGGTATTTTCCCAGCCCCAAACAATCGGGTGGTCTGCGCTTTGGGTCTGAAAGGTGACTTGCCTTAAACTTCTTCTGGCATCGTAAGCAGCCATCTGGATGATTTCAAGAAAAAGCTGTGGCTGAACCAGGTTGGTACAGGAAGAGGTAACGAGAAAGCCGCCGGGTTTCACCAGTTTCATCCCCCTCAGATTGATTTCTTTATAACCTGTAATAGCTTTTTGAATCGTCGCTCTTGATTTTGTAAATGAAGGAGGATCCAGCATCACCACATCGTATTTTCTTCCTTCTTTAACCCATGTTTTCAAAACATCAAAAGCATTCACACACTCAAAATGGCATCTGTCTGCAACGCCGTTTAATTCGGCATTTTTCTTGCACATCATAATGGCATTTTCGCTGATATCAAGTCCGTGTACAGACTTTGCTCCGTAATGAGCCGCATGAATTTCAAAAGTTCCGGTATAGGTAAAAGCGCCGAGTACATCTGCATCTTTTACAATATGTTGTATCGCTCTGCGGTTATCCTGCTGATCAAGGAAATAACCAGTTTTTTGTCCATTTGCAAGATCTACATGAAAACGAAGGCCGTTTTCCTGAATGATAATATTGGTGTCGAAGTTGTCACTCAAAAAACCTTTATGCTGTGCCAGTCCTTCCAGTTCCCGAACAGGCACATCGTTGCGTTCATAAATTCCTTTGGGAGAGAAAATTTTCTGAATAGCATCTACGATGGCGGGTTTCCAGCGATCGATCCCGAGAGCCAGTGTCTGAATTACAAAATATTCATTGAATTTATCGATAATCAGTTGTGGCAGGCCGTCGGCTTCTCCAAAAATGAGTCTGCAATTTTCAGTATATCCCAGATGCTGCCGGTAGCGCCAGGATTCCTCTATCTTCTTATAAAAAAAATCTTCGTTAATGATTTCTTCTTTTTTCCGGCTGAGTAAACGAACCTGTATCTGTGATTGCGGATTGTAATAACCTTTACCCTGAAACTGATCGTCGTGCGTATAAACGTCTACCGTATCACCCGCTTTCGGATTGCCCTGAACTTCCCGGATTTCATTCTGAAATATCCAGGGGTGACCCTGACGTATGCGGGGTGTTATTTTTTTCTGAAGTATAACTTTTGCCATGAGCCGCAAAGGTATCTGATTATGAGTAAGCCGACTACAGGCTCTAAAACTCATTTCCTATTTTCAGGAGGGTTTTTATATTTAAAAAGTCGTGCTATATTCGAATAGTGAATGTAGTAGCGGATCGTTGTAATCGATATTTCAAAGATTCGTTTTTCATACCTAATAAAATATTGAGTTTATGAAATTTCTCTTTCCGCTGATTGCTATTCCTTTCTTTCTCTCTGTTCCATATGAAGGATGTAAGAAATCTGCTCACAACCATCCGGAGGAGCTGCAGGTAAAAGTTGTTGCCGCATTTTGCGCTTTTGTGATCGTAGAAGTACAGGGGCCGGATGCACAACAATGGGGGATGGACTGGGAATCGTATAAAAATGTATTTACAGTTGGCAACTACTGTGATCTGCCCTCTGGTTTTAAAGTCGGGGATGTGTTTTCATGCAAACTGATCGAGAAGCCTGAAAAAACGAACTGCATGATGTGTATGGGATATATGGAAACCCCGCCTCTAATCCGGAACATACAGGTACTGAAATAAAGACTTCCAGACTGCTTTTTTGAGCCTTTTTCAACTTCTTTTAACGGGATTACAGACAATTTGTCCCAATTATACTGTTGGCAGTATTCTTGACAAAAGTACTTTTGCCGTCAATTTTACCTTTTAATTAAAAATGAACGTACGAAATGGCAGAAAATACGACACAGCAAGAATCTCAGGAAGCGCTCGGAATGGATTTAAACGCCGATGAAAACATAGCGGGTTCCACCCATCTGAATGAATCGGTGGGAGAGGAAAGCGAGCTCGAAAAACTCCGGCAGCAGCTGGAAGAAGAAAAGAACAAATACCTCTATCTGTTTGCGGAGTTTGATAATTTCAAACGTCGTACCAGTAAGGAGCGGCTGGAGCAGATGCAAACTGCAGGTAAGGAAGTGATTCAGTCGTTGCTGGAAGTGCTGGATGATGCAGACCGCGCGGAAGCTGAAATGCTGAAACAGGGAAAGCAGGAAGAGGGGGTAAAGCTGGTTTTTCATAAGCTCCGGAATATTCTTCAGAACAGAGGCTTGAAAGTGATGGAAACCAAAGGAAAGGATTTCAATCCCGATCAGCACGAAGCAATCACGGAGATCCCCGCACCTACGGAAGCACTGAAAGGGAAAGTGGTGGACGAACTGGAAAAGGGTTATTTGCTCAACGATAAAATTATTCGCTTTGCGAGAGTGGTTGTTGGTAAATGATTATTAATTCAAACAACTGCTGCATACATTTTTTATGAAACGCGATTACTACGAAATACTGGGGGTGTCGAAATCATCGACAGCGGAGGAAATTAAAAAGGCTTACCGCAAAGTTGCGATGCAATACCATCCGGATAAGAATCCGGGTAATAAGGAAGCAGAGGAGAAATTTAAGGAAGCAGCGGAAGCATATGAAGTTTTAAGCGATGCCGACAAACGTAGTCAGTATGATCGTTTTGGGCATGCCGGTGTAGGTGGCAATGGTCGTGGTTTCGGAGGCGGACAGGGGATGAACATGGAGGATATCTTCAGTCAGTTCGGAGATGTTTTTGGGGATGATTTATTCGGGAGTTTTTTTGGTGGCCAGCGAAGAGGGGGCGGCGGTGGAAGAAGCCGCGGCAGCAGGGGAAGCAATCTGCGCGTTCGGATAAAACTCAATTTTGAAGAAATCGCAAAAGGGGCTACTAAAACCATCAAGGTAAAAAAATATGTGCACTGTGATGCCTGTAGCGGATCCGGTGCAAAAGACAAAAACAGTGTTCAAACCTGCGGCACCTGTGGTGGATCCGGACAGGTGAGAAGGGTACAGAATACTTTTCTCGGACAAATGCAAACGGTTACGACCTGTCCGACCTGTAACGGTGAAGGAAGTAGCATTACTTCTAAGTGTGGAGGTTGTAAAGGAGAAGGCCGTGTTTACGGAGAAGAAAACATCAGCATCGATATTCCGGCAGGTGTTCAGGAAGGCATGCAGTTGAGTTTATCGGGCAAAGGCAATGCAGGAGAACGCGGTGGCTCTCCCGGAGATTTAATTGTTCAGGTGGAAGAAGAAGCGCATGCTCAACTGCTTCGGGATGGATTGAATGTTGTATATGATTTGCATATTTCATTTCCGGAGGCAGTTTTTGGAACGCAGGTAGAGGTTCCTACGATAGATGGTAAAGCCAAATTGAAAATTCCTGCGGGCACACAAAGCGGAAAAGTGTTTCGCTTAAAAGGAAAAGGATTCCCTGCCGTTCAGAGTTATGAGAAAGGTGATCAGATGGTGTATGTGAATATCTGGACGCCTCAGGAGCTTACACAGGAAGAAAAAGCTTTGCTGGAGCGTTTGCAAAACAGTTCCAATTTTCAGCCACATCCGGAGAAAGGAGAAAAAGGCTTCTTTGAGCGAATTCGTGATATGTTTACCTGATGTGCAGCTTGCTCTTTAAATCTCCTGCTGTTTTATTACTTTTAGAACTCTGAATCTTTCCGGTTTATGAGTAATCATCCGATTTATTCCATTCCCGCGCGTTTTCGCAGAGTTGAAAATCTTCATATTTTATTCTGGTTATTAAAAGATGCATTTTGGGCTTTGAGTTTAGCCTGGCCGGCCATCTTTATGATCTTACCAACCATGGGGGCTGCGCTTCTGATTACCTGGCAGGCAAGAAAAATCATCTCTGAATTATTACACAACCTGGCGATTCTGTTTTGGATAACGGCCAACTGTACCTGGATGATCGGAGAGTTTTTTAAGTGGGATGAACAAATATATTATCTCCGGAAAATGGCGCTGATCCCCTTTTCAATCGGATTACTGATTCTGGGTGTTTATTATTTCCTGTATTTTTTTCGCAGTTCATTCAGGGAGAAAGTGTCTGGTCAGATGAATCAGATTCTGGAAAAAGAAAAGGAAAAGGAGAAGAGCCGTTTCTAAAGCGGAATCGATTCAGGATGTTTTCATTCTTACGCGTGAATCAAATCTTATCTTTGTTGCCCTTTTAGGAAGGAATCGAAATGGATTCTTTGTAATTATTTTTTAAAAGACTTTAATAAACAATTATGTTCAGGACACATACCTGCGGTGAGTTGCGTATGGCACAGGTTGGAACATCGGTAACACTTGCCGGCTGGGTGCAAACGATCCGTAAATTCGGAAGTATTACATTTATTGATCTGCGAGACCGCTACGGACTCACGCAGTTGTTATTCGGGGAATCTCTGAACGATCAGCTGGCAAACCAGGCTCCAGGGCGCGAATTTGTATTGCAGGTGAAAGGAATCGTGCGTGAAAGAAGTAATAAAAACCCCCAATTATCAACCGGAGATATTGAACTTGAAGTAGAATCGTTTCAGGTGCTAAATCCTTCTGCAGTGCCTCCCTTTACAATACAGGATGATACGGATGGCGGTGATGATCTGCGTATGCGTTACCGTTTTCTGGATCTACGTCGTAATGCAGTCAAAAAAAATCTGGAACTCCGTTATGCAGTGAACCGTGCCGTTCGCAATTATCTGCATCAGAATGATTTCATGGATATTGAAACGCCGTTTCTGATAAAATCCACTCCGGAAGGTGCAAGAGATTTTATTGTACCCAGCCGTATGAATCCTGGTGAATTTTATGCACTTCCGCAAAGCCCGCAAACATTTAAGCAATTACTGATGGTGAGTGGTTATGATCGCTATTATCAGATTGTAAAATGTTTTCGCGATGAAGATCTAAGGGCAGATCGTCAGCCGGAGTTTACACAGATAGATTGTGAAATGGCATTTGTGGAGCAGGAAGATATCCTTACCATGTTTGAAGGAATGATCAAAGCAGTATTTAAGGAGGTGAAAGGCATCGACTATTCGGAACCGGTAGAACGCATGACCTGGGAAGAGGCCATGTGGCAATATGGAAACGATAAGCCGGATATCCGATTTGGGATGCAGCTGTGCAATCTGAAATATCCTGTTCATACGTTCCCTTCAAAGCAAAATCTGTCTCATATAATCGAAGGAGCCGGTTTTCAGGTCTTTGATAGTGCCGAAACGGTTCTGGCTATCGCTGTGCCTGGTTGCAGTGAGTATACACGCAAACAAACGGATGAGTTGACGGAGTGGGTGAAGCGGCCGCAGATCGGGATGAAAGGACTTGCATTTATTAAATGTAATGGAGATGGCACATACAAGAGCAGCATGGATAAATTTTACAGCGAAATACAACTGAAATCCATTGCGGAAGCGTCTGGGGCTGTGCCGGGAGATCTGCTCTTATTGCTGGCAGGAACGGAAGAGCGAACACGTAAAGCCATGAGTGCTTTGCGCCTGGAGATGGCTGAACGACTCGGACTTCGAAAGAAAGATGAATATCGGCTGCTTTGGGTTCTGGATTTTCCGTTGTTTGAATATGCGGAAGAAGAGAACCGGTGGGTAGCGCGCCATCATCCATTTACAAGTCCGAAGCCCGCTCAGATCGAAACCATGATTTCGAATAGTCCGGTTATCGAGAATGCCGCGGAATATTTAAAACATCCCTACGCCTCTATCAAAGCGAATGCCTATGATATGGTTTTAAATGGAAATGAAATCGGCGGAGGTTCCATCCGGATTTATCAGCGAGCCCTGCAGGAAAAAATGTTTGAAGCGCTGGGCATGGATCAGGAAGAACAGCAGCATAAATTTGGTTTTTTATTAGGCGCATTTGAATACGGAGCTCCACCTCACGGAGGAATAGCATTCGGATTTGATCGGCTTTGTTCTATCCTGGGTGGAAGTGAAAGCATTAGGGATTTCATTGCTTTTCCTAAGAATAATGCTGGCAGAGATGTAATGCTGGATGCGCCTGCTACGGTGGATCAGCGTCAGCTGGAAGAATTAAAGATTCAACTTAAAAACTGATGTATGGAAAAAGGGTGGAAGTTTACAATCTATCAGATCGTCTCTTATCTGCTGGTTTTAGCAGCAGGTTTTCTGGGGTTTATACTCTTGTTTATTTTGCCGGCAGCATTGTCTAACCCGGCGATGCTCTTTGGCGTTTTTATTATTGTTGGAGTTGTTCTTTACAGCTTTACCAGTTTTAGGTTTTTGAAACAGGGTCTGATGCGCGAACAGTTTTTTCGGAAACGGTTTAAGGACCTGATCAAGGTGAACGGATATGTATCTGTATTTTTTGTAGCGCAGACCTTTTTTGTTTTTGGTGGGTTAATGATGAAGCAGGATTTGTTGTATAAATCGGTAGAAGAGTTGTTTCAAAATCCTCCAGCTGGTTTATCTGAATTCTCAAAAGCTGAACAAAATCAGATTCAGATCAAGATGGTAAAGGCTCTGAAAATAGCGGGGTGGTGCATGTTTGTTTATGCTGCATTACTGACTTTTCATCTCCTGAATACCTTTCAATTTATCAAACGAAAAAATCATTTGTTTTCTGCTGAGGATTCTCAGAAACTTTAATACTTAAACTCTACTTATGCGTTTTCTGTTTTTTTGGCTGTTCGCTTCTGTAGTTTTGATTTCCTGTAAAAAGAAAGATGTTACAGCTGATGTTTCCGCCGTTACTATCAATAACGTGGCGTATGGTAATGATCCCAAACAGGCAATGGATATTTTTCTTCCTGCAAACCGAAGCTTGGAAACTACACCGTTTATAATACTGATTCACGGAGGTGGCTGGACCAGCGGAGATCGGGTTGATTTTCGTCCGCTTGTAGATACTATAAAGAAACGTTTACCTGGTTATGCTATTTTTAATATCAGTTATCGCTTGGCATCCGGAGATCAGAATTTATTTCCAACACAGGAGAATGATGTAAAGGCAGCCCTTGGTAGTATTTTATCGAAGCTTACAGAATATCGGATTTCAGATCGTTATGCGCTCATTGGAGCGAGTGCCGGTGGGCATTTGGCTTTGCTAAATGCGTATAAGGTTGAAAATGGAACTCAGGCAAAGGCTGTTGTTTCTTTTTTTGGGCCAACAGAGCTAAAGGAGTTTTATAATGCCCCTCCGAATATTTATGTGCAGCCGCTTTTGCAGGAAGTTACCGGCGGAACGCCGCTAACAAAACCATCGATTTATGCTTCTTCTTCTCCTTTACAGTTTGTAAAATCTGGTAGTTGTCCTACACTGATACTCCATGGCGGGGCGGATATTGTAGTGCCGCCCTCCCAATCTGATTTATTGCGAGACCGTTTGTCGCTATTAAATGTCCCACATCAATATGTATTCTATCCTGGTAAGGGGCATGGAGATTGGGATCCTGCAACCTATCAGGATGCTTTTCAGCAACTCCAGTTATTTTTGAAATTACATCTGCCTTAAGCGTATGAAACTTGTGTAAATTGCCATATGCAGATTCCATTGGCGGAACGTATGCGTCCTTCGGTTTTGGAAGACCTTATTGGTCAGCCGCATCTTACGGCCAGTGGCTCCTTGCTTTCACAAGCGGTTAAAGGTGGATTTTTACCCAGTTTGATACTTTGGGGGCCTCCCGGCGTAGGTAAAACAACACTGGCCATGATTCTTGCCAAAACAGCAGGCTCCTCTTTTTATCAATTAAGTGCAATCAGCAGCGGCGTGAAGGATATCCGTGAGGTGATTGATCGGGCTAACAAAGAACAGGGTGCCGTATTATTTATAGATGAAATTCATCGGTTTAATAAAAGTCAGCAGGACGCCCTTCTCGGAGCTGTGGAAAAGGGGGTGATCCGATTAATTGGTGCAACCACAGAGAATCCTTCTTTTGAAATCAATAGCGCTTTGCTGAGTCGATGTCAGGTGCTATTGCTGCGTTCTTTGGAACAGGAAGATTTATTAAATCTTTTGAATAAAGCGCTTACTGAAGATGCCTGGTTAAAAGAACGTCAGCCGGTTTTTAAAGAAACGGAAGCGCTGATCCGGTTGAGTGGAGGGGATGCGCGTAAGCTCATGAACCTGCTTGAAATGGTGGTTGCTTCTTCAGATGAAAAAGGGATTGAAATCAATAATGAGCGGGTAATGGCTGTTGCCCAGCGCAAGATGGCATTATACGACAAAAGCGGAGAGCAGCATTATGATATTATTTCCGCCTTCATTAAATCCATAAGAGGTAGTGATCCCAATGCTGCCCTTTACTGGCTTGCCCGAATGATCGAAGGGGGAGAGGATGTTTCTTTTATTGCACGCCGGCTGATCATTCTTGCAAGTGAGGATATCGGAAATGCCAATCCCAATGCCTTGTTACTCGCTACATCTGCGTTTGATGCAGTGAATAGGATTGGTTACCCGGAAGCGCGTATCATTTTATCTCAATGCGTCGTATACCTGGCTTCTTGCCCCAAAAGCAATGCTTCTTATCTAGCCATTGATGAGGCTCTGGCAGTTGTAAAAAAAACAGGTGATCTTCCGGTGCCGCTGCACCTGCGAAACGCACCGACTCGTCTTATGAATGAAATAGGGTACGGGAAAGCTTATCAGTATGCGCATAATCATCCTGAAAATTTTATTGAACAGGAATATCTTCCCGAAAGTATCAGTGGTATGGTAATATACCATCCGGGGAATAACAGGAAGGAAGACGAGATCAGGCAGTTTTTAAAAGAACGCTGGAAGACGAAGTACAAATTTTAATCTTAAAAAGGCTGCTTAAACGAATATGGAAATCTTCTGGACACTGCGATTTTTTAAAGAGCTTACGCCCTATGAGGTGTATCGGATTCTGAATCTGAGAAATGAAGTATTTGTAATGGAGCAGTCTTGTCTGTTTTTAGATACTGATGAAAAGGATCTCCGTGCCTGGCATCTGATGGGTTGGAATGCAGAGGGGGAGCTCTGTGCTTATGCCCGATTGTTGCCGGGTGGTATTGCCTACGAAGTGCCTTCCATAGGACGGGTCGTAACCGCTTCAAAATTTAGACAAATAGGATTGGGCAAACAGTTGATGTACAGAGCTTTAATGTATTGCAGGGAATTATTCGGACCTACTCCATTAAAAATTGGAGCTCAGTTGTATTTGAAAGAATTCTATGCTTCATTCGGCTTTTTTCAAAGCGGTCCGATATACCTCGAAGACGGGATTGAGCATCTGGAGATGACGAAACTCTATATAGATTGATATTCAATATTTTATATACCTTTTTTAAGGGTAAAACATTAAAATATTAAGAAAATATTTTGAAGATCTGCTGTTCTTTAATAATATTGTTGAACAATATCCAATTAAAACAGGAAACCGAAAAACCAATTCTCTTCTCGCTATGCGACTTCAAATAATTCTTCTCAGCGTGTTAACCGGAACACTTTTGTGCAGTGCACATCGTGTTTTTGCGCAGGTAGGATTGGCTACCTCCAACAACCGGTTTGAAATTGGTATTAACATCGGTCCGATGAACTTCCTGGGTGATCTGGGTGGGAACAGAGGTGTTGGAACTATTGGGCCAAAAGACACAAATATTCCTATAACCAATTTTGTTGGTGGGCTTTCAGCAACTTTTTACCCAAGAGAGTGGGTAGGTGTTCGGGTGGCCGGGAATATTGGAAGACTGGAAGGAGATGACAGACTGATTCAAAATTATGACAACCCTTCTGGCGAAGTAGCTCGGAAATACCGTAATCTCACGTTCCGTTCTCCTCTATATGAAGCTTTTTTGGGATTTGAGTTCTTTCCGACGGTACTTATAAGCCAGCGCTTTGGAAACGGTGTTCCACGTTTTCGTCCGTACGCCATTGCAGGTGTTGGTATGCTTGCATTTAAACCACAGGGTTTATATACTGCTCCGGATGGTACTGAAACCTGGATTGATTTAAAACCCCTGCGTTTGGAAGGACAGGGTATGACAGAAACGGGAATACCTGAATATGATCTTTCTACCTACAATATACCCTTAGGAGTAGGTATTAAATATGATTTGACCGAACGCCTGACTTTTGGCATTGAGTTTATGCATCGGATGACGGGCAGTGATTATATAGATGATGTAAGTAATAAATATATCAATCCCTCCCTGTTTGATAAATATTTATCACCGGATCAGGCAGCTATTGCTAAAGTAATGGCTAATCCGAGTTCTTATTTTCCATCTAACACGCCCGGATATACTCCTTACCGCCCAGGTAAAGAAAGAGGAAATTCAAATCTGAATGATTCGTATTACTCTAGCACGTTCAGGCTTACCTGGAAAATCGGGGATGTGTATGCCGACTGGTTTAAAAACAAAAATTCACTAAGATGTCCTAGCTATTTTTAGATAACCCATTTTTTAATCATCCAAAACCCTATCACATGAAAATCCAAATCCAAAAAAACACGAACGAGCTCACACTCTGGGCTCTCCGAATCGGAATCGTTGTTCTCTATGTTGTTTTCTACGTGTACAAGAAGAAACTCTATCTCTAAGAGCATCCACTAACAACAAACGTATTAAACCCTTTAAGTCTGAAGAAGCTGACTTCTTTAGTCTCGTGTACGGTTGTGTAAAATTGTAAGCAATTAAACTGTTTTCTTGGTCCGTACACTATAGAAATTACCCCCTAATAGGGGGTATTTCTTTTAGAAG
>Ga0315902_10004593_pt1 | contig 19846 bp, 11 predicted proteins | sample LakEriMetagenome_9_FD_203523 | JGI IMG/M metagenome (GOLD analysis project Ga0315902, IMG submission 203523) | Freshwater fungal communities from buoy surface, Lake Erie, Ohio, United States - Buoy 12 MA117 | ecosystem: Environmental > Aquatic > Freshwater > Lake > Lake biofilm | place: USA... | reverse complement strand
CCTGGCAGGGACGAAATCCGTTCCGTCAGATCGGGGGACCCGGCGGCAACTCCGACTCGGAATCCGGCATGCTCGGTCGGTCGCTTCAGCAAGCCGGAAATCGAGCCGCTGTACTTGATCCGACCAGCGTCGATGATCGTTACCGAGTCACAGAGTTCGGCCAGCTCGCTCAGAATATGAGAACTGATGAAGATGGTCTTGCCCATCCGTTTCAACTCGCGAAGGATTTCCATCAGCTCGATCCGGGCCCGTGGATCCAGTCCGCTGGCAGGCTCATCCAGCAGCAAAACATCCGGATCACTCACCAGCACCCGCGACAGCGCCACCCGCTGCTGCATGCCGCGCGACAACCCCCCCACGAGCTCCTCCCGGCGACCCTCCATGTCGGTCAGGGTGAGGACCTCGTCAATCACCTTGTCTCGCTGTGTCATCGGAATGCCATACGCCGCCGCGAAGAAATCGAGATACTCGAACACCGTCATCCGGCGATACATACTGAAATGGTCCGGCATGAAACCCAGCCGGCGGCGCACTTCATTGGTCTGGGCGACAACATCCAGCCCCAGCACCCGGATGGTTCCCGAGTGCGGGATCAGCAACGTGCAGATCGACTTGAGCGTCGTGGTCTTGCCCGCACCGTTGGGTCCCACAAAGCCATGCAGCGCTCCCTGGGGCACTTCAAAACTTGCATTTCGAACCGCCCACCGCGATCCAAACGCATGACTGAGATTCACCACCTCGATGGCGGCCGGTCCGGACTGGCTCATTGGTTCACCTCCAGAGGAACGTCCAGACGGAACAGGCAACGCCCCTGCTGATTCAGAAGCTGCGGGCCCTGCAGCCAAAACTGTCTGGGAAGCTCGGTCTCGATGAAGACGGCGATGCGATCAGTTGGCAACTCGAACTCAAGCACATCACGACTCGTCTGGAACGCCAAGGCGGCCTGCATCATCTTTCGGACCCCTTCGGCATAAACCGCTGTGTGATCCATCTCAGCCGCATACCCATAGGATCCGAAATTCGGCAGCCCCCCCACGAACCCATCCTCCACCCGGAAGAATTGCGGCAGGGGCTGGCCTCCCAGCCGGCAACTGGCGACGAATACGGCCGCAGCCTCCCGGGACTCAGAAAGACTGAGCGCATAAACCTGCTGGTGAAACACGGCCCAAGCCGCCAATGGTTTCATTCCGCCCTCCCTGACCGTCAGCTCCAACTCCAGGTTCTGCAGCACCTGGACCATCTCCACTTTTTTGTTCACAACGCGGTCCGATTTGAACTCGTACCGCGTCGCCTGTCCGGTTCCAAGTTGCACCTGGCGGATCCGGGCCTCCACATCGGGCGCGGTGGCCTCGATGCGGGACAGCAGGGTCCGGGATGAAAACGGGGGCATGTCCGCGATCAGGGCGGCCTCCGCCCCACTCCGGATGATTCCCCGCATCCCTTCCGACGACTGACCCGAGGAGTACATCCGACCTGCACCCTCATGCTTCAGTTCATAGTCTCCCCCAGTCGTGGCAAACACGTTCGACCAACCGGAGACGCGATATCGCCCCGCCTCACTGCGTTCGGCCAACATCAGCGAGTCCACATGAGTCGATTCCCCCGTACCCCGACGCCCCACCCAAAGAAAAATCAGGCTGAACACAGCAATCGTCGCCAGCAACGTTCCAAACACCAATCGGTAATCGCCACGACGCAATTGGCCCAACCACCAGACTCCCGGAAAGACCATCGTCAGAAAGAGGAGCGACAGAAAGTGAATCAACACCCAGCTGTGTTGAGCGCGAGTCAACTGCTTCAGGTTGCGAAGCAGCGGGTCGTCGACTTCAAGATTCTGATCAGTAAACAGGTTGCCTCCGACCTCCGGAATTGGCTCAGGGTCAGCCGACGATTGGTCCCACGAATCAAGTTTCTCACGTTTCCAGCGGTTGGTCTTCAGAATCCGGTTGCGAATGGTCTCCCGATCGAAAGCCGAGAGCGGCAGATCATGCTGCTGGATCCGGCCAGCCCCCAAAGCTTCGCTGACGCCTCGTCGGTCGAGAACTGCGAGCAGTCCGGTAAGAATTGGAAAGCGACCCGCGGGCCCTTGGACGATGTGCAATTCACCCCCCAGTCGAATCCAGTCGACGAAGGCCTGTTGTTGAGCCTCACTCCAACGAGGCTCATGATCGAGAATCATTCCCCCCAAACCTGCACAGCCTGTGACACTTCGGGGGAACAATTCTTCCGCAAAGCCACCGGTGCCCACATTGGGCCTTGCGATCTGCCCGGACTGTTCCAAGACCACAAGAGCGGGGCGATCCCTGGTTCCCCGCGGGCTCGAGAGAGCACCTCTCTCCTTCGCCCCCTTCCCCCAGACCAATCTCCAGGTTGAGAACCCAACCTCGTCGATCCATGGATAGAACTGAATCCACCGCGAAGTTCCGGGAGTGAGATAAAGCGTCTCCACGATCGGCGCATCCACCACGTCAAATCCCTGGATGCGTTCCAACCGAATCTCTCCGTCGAACGGAATCGTCCCTGGGTTCGACACTTGAACCGAGAGCAGGTTGAACTGCTCGGATCTGACCTGACCATCAAAGCCCCACTTCTGCTGGGTGATCTCCAGTCCCCAACTGGCGGTTGTGACCCACCATCCGGACAGCCACACGATCAGGGAAATCCAGAACCGACCGCGACAGGCCATGAGACAGCACCGTCGTTGCAAGATGGACTTCATACCCCCTCCTCCTGCTGCGCCCCAGAAAAATGGCGAGTCCTTTCTCTTTCGGTGATCTCTCGACACCAGTTCCGACCACAGTGCCTTTCCATTCGGCAGCCGTCAGCCAGTCGGCAATCGACAAGTCCCAGCCGCGAGGAAGGGCTGGATGATGACGGCCAAGTCATGCGGTCTTGCCCTCGGTGAGTTTCATGAATGCAGTTTCCATATCCATGGCCTCCGGCTGGAACATTCTCAGACGTGCACCGAATTGGACCAGGAAACCATGCAGTTCCTCAATCGACGTTTGGTCCTCATGCAGTCGAATGGCCAGACGGTCCAGTTGAACCTCAGCCGACTCGACGCCCCGCACTTGCCGAAGTTTCTCAGCGAGAGGCTCCAGAGGATCCGCCGCCTGAACGTGCACGATCCTCAACAATCCGAGTTTACGATAAATGTCATTCACCGATCCCTCAGCCACCAGTTTTCCGGCTTCGATAATTCCAATCCGCGTGCACAACTGCGCCAACTCATGCAGGATATGGCTGGAGATGAGGATGGTCTTGCCCATTTCCTTGAGGGCTTTCAATAGCTCTCGCATCTCGATCCGCGCCCGGGGATCAAGGCCGCTGGCCGGTTCGTCGAGCAACAGAAGGTCCGGATCGTGCAGCAAGACTCTTGCCAAAGACAGTCTCTGCTTCATGCCGCGGGACAGTCCATCCACGGGGGCGTCGAGCTTGTGTCTCAAATCGGTCAAATCAAGGACATCACCGATAATCGACTTTCGCCGAGATCTGTCGATCCGGTACGCAGCCGAGAAAAACTGCAGATACTCCTCGACGGTCAGGTCCTCATAGACCCCAAAAAAATCCGGGACATATCCAATCCGCTCCCTGACCTGATGGGGCTTGGTCAACACATCCAATCCATTGACTCGCACCCGCCCCACGAAATCCCTCAGCAGGGTCGCCAAGACCTTGATGGTTGAGGATTTTCCAGCTCCATTCGGGCCAATGAACCCGAAAACCTCACCCCGGGGAATCGTGAGATTGATCCCCCGGACTGCCACCAGGTTGCCGTACCGCACCCACAGGTTTCTGACATCAACCACCAGCATCGCCACCTCCCTTGTCCATCTCCGAATCGCCGCTCAAACCGCCCCCAAGTGATTGCCGAGTCTCTCCCAAAATCATCCAGGACAAGAACGGCTGACACGCCCAGCCGACCCACCTGAACGAGGCCTGACACCTCACGATTCGGGAATCGCTCACGCAAGCGCTCACACAGCAACCCTCATTCCCGCAGGTCGTTTCTGAAAGAACAACCATTCGATCAACAAGAGGGAAAAACCCAGGAGTGCCAACCAGTGCCACAGAGGCCGGTCGGTCTGCAACCGGGCCGTGGCCGCCGACACCCGCACCTCCTTCACCCGCAGAGTATCAACCCCCTCCAGTTGCGTCTCCGTCACGGACTGCAAACTGACCCCCACCACTTCCGGGTCGCCCTGACCGCTGTCAACCAGATACCGGCCAATTGTCGGCGCGGCAATTCCCGCCAGGTCTCCCTCGGCAGAAGACCGATGGACGGTCCGGCTGCCATCCGGAGCCGTCACAGTGAAGCTGCTATCCGGCGCGACGCTGCGGGGCTCCAGTACTCCCGTAGGCTGGCTGCGCGCTTCGGACAAACCAGCGAGACGGCGGGCTTCCTCCAGAATATTTTTGACCAGGATCGGAAATCCGATCCGGTAAACCAGGGTCGAGCGGTCGGTATGAAACAAAAATACATAGTCATCGCGGGTGGGGCGTGCCCTGTGCAAGACAAGTGGAGCGCGTTTTCCCTGGGCCAAGATCTCATATCCCGCCATTTCGAACGCCTTGTCCTCCACTCCCTCGAGTTTCCGGGGCTCGTCTCCCAACTGCACATCACGCAGCTGAACATACTGCAACAACGGCGAACTGCGTTGCCAATCAACGATCTCTGCGACCTGCGTGGTCGTATCCAGCAATTCCTTCAGATCTTCGGGTATGACACCAATGGAAAGTGCCATCCGGGCGTTCAGCGGAAGATCAGCCCCCTGGTCGGTAATCACCAAATCGTACTCGGCCGCAGTCCCATTTCCCTCATCATCCGGATACAGCACCAAGGCATCCTGCTCGGGCATCGCCTGCCGATAGGTCGCCAGGCTGAGTGGGCAATAGACACGCAGGTTGCGCTGTCGAGGCAAATCGAGAAACGCCTGATTGTCAAGACTCAGCGAATCGAAGCCATCGGGCTTGAGTCGAACCTCCAGCGACGCCGCTCCCTCGTCGGAAACATTGAACACGACCCTCTGCGATCCAGCCCCATCAACCGTCACCAGTTCACTGGCCTCCAACCTGCCCGAATTCCAAAACTCGACTGTGGTGGTGTGGGCCGAGTTTCTGGTCGAATCAACACGCACGAACACATCCCAGCCGTCACGGTTTCGCTGGGCATTGACGGCGGTGATTCCCACATTCGAACCGCCCGAGGGCAGTTTCTGGTACGAGAGTTCAAACGGCAGATCAAAACTGACGACAGTCGGAAGATTCCCGTCCGTGTAAAACAACACGGTTTCGACCGGGTTTGTCAGGGCGAGAGCCTGTGCCATCCGGAGACCATCTTCCAGACGACTGGGGGCATGCTGAACCGTCAGTTTGTCGAGTGCGGCCCGCAAGATCCTGGGATTGTCGGAGAAATCACACAGGCTTCGGGCCGAGTTCGCGACAGCGATCAACGCGAGCCGCTGTCCAGGCAAAAGGTTGTCTATCAATCGCCCCACTTCCTGTTTCGCCAGATCCAGCCGGGATTGTCCGCCCGGCTTGTCCAGGGCCGCCATGCTCGCCGAGCAATCAATCAACACCGGCAGGTACTGCGCCTGATCGGCGGTTCCCCGCCAAAAGGGCCTCATCGCCGCCAGGACCAGACAGCCCAGCAGCGCCAACTGCAGCAGCAACAGCAGATTTCGTTTGAATTTCTGGAATGGGGAATTCACACGACTGTCGTTGATCACCGAACGCCACAAGACCAGGGACGGAACCTCCAATTGGGGCCGTCGCAGCTTGAGAAAATAGAGGATGACCAGTGGGCCTACGAGCAAGAACCACAGGCCCGCCATCGGATTCAGAAATCCACCCCAGTTCATCGGATCCATCCCTTCCGACGCAACAGGTCAAACAGGACCGACTCCAACGGCGCTTGGGAGGAAATCGAAAGGAACCGTCCCGAGCGTTGGCGGCAAATCATGGCCACCTCCTCCTCGAGGGCCAGCCGATGAGCGTGGTAGACCGACAAGAGGTCGCCGACATTCGAGACATCGAGGGTCTGTCCTGACTCACTGTCCACAAAGCGCAGATTGCCGGTGAGCTCCGGATTGAGTTCCGTGGGACCGAGAATCTGGATTGCAGAGACTTCCAACCCCGCGCTGAACAGCATGTTGAATGGCTTCTGCAGATCGCCAAATGTCAGGAAGTCTGACAGCAGGATCACTAAGCCCCGTCCTCGATGTCTCGACAGCATTCCGTCGATCGCCGATTCGAACGGGCAGTCTCCCTTCACCTCCAGCCGCTCCAGGAAGTCGAATAGACGTCCCCGGCTGACGCGGCCAGTGCAGGGAGGCAGGAACAGCGGTTCTTCCGCCCGGGCCGGGCAGGTGTAAACGCTGACCCGTTCCACATTCATCAGTCCCATGGTTCCCAAGGCTGCCGCCAGTTGCCTGGCCCGATCGAATTTCCCTTCGAATTTCATCGAGGCCGAAGAATCCAGGAGCAGGACGACGTGCAGATCCTCCTCATGGCGATACAGCTTCACGTAGGGACGCTCGAGTCTGGCAAAGATGTTCCAGTCCACGTTCTTGACGTCGTCTCCCGGAACATAATCGCGATAGTCTGCGAAATCGGTGCTGGTCCCCCCCTTGCCCGACTGATGTTCGCCACGGGTCCGATTCGTCAGCCTGCGCAGCGGATTCAGACGCATCTTCTCCAGACGCGACAACACCTTGTTTTCCAACAGTGTGGTGAAGCGGGCATTCGCCGGGGACATGACTCGATTCCAACAAGGCTGCCAGCGGGCGAATCAGACTGGGGTTTCGGGGAGTGCTGCCAGGGCCTCCGAGACCAGCTCTGCGACCCGGATATTTTCGGCCTGCCCATCATAGTTCAACAGCATCCTGTGCTGCAGCACCTCGGGCGCAAAGTGCCGGATGTCCTCAAAAGCAACATGCACACGCCCCACGGACAAAGCTCTCACCCGGGCGGCCCGAATCAGCGCCTGCGCGGCCCGGGGGCTGGCTCCCCAGCGCACAAACCCCTTGACCCGCTCACCAGCGAATTCACTCGTGGGGTGAGTGGCCAGCACCAATCGACAGGCGTAATCCCGCATCGGGTCCGCCACCACGACCTTCTCGAGAGTGGACCTCAATTCCAGAATCCGGGCCCCAGTCAGCAATTGAGGCAAATCGACGTGCTTCCGCAGAATCGTTCGGCTGACCACCTCGTTCAGTTCGGCACGGCTGAGAAATGGGACTTCGACCTTGAACATGAACCGATCCAACTGGGCTTCCGGAAGGGGATATGTGCCTTCCTGTTCGATCGGGTTCTGGGTCGCCAGCACGAAGAAGGGCTGCACCAGCTGATAGCAGGTTCCCCCCGTGGTCACGGATCCTTCCTGCATGGTTTCCAGAAGGGCCGACTGCGTTTTGGGAGAAGCCCGATTGATTTCGTCCGCCAGCAGCAACTGGGTGAAAATCGGACCGCGACGGAACTCGAAGCGATAGCGCCCCCCTTCGTCACTGGTCATGATGTTGGTCCCGATGATGTCGGCGGGCATCAGGTCGGGGGTGAACTGAATGCGGCGGAACTCCAGGTCCAGAACCCGAGACAATGCCTTGACCAGTTCGGTCTTGCCCAGGCCCGGGACACCTTCCAACAGGACATTGCCGCCACAAAACACCGCAGTCAGCACCGCCTCGACAACCCGCTGCTGGCCAACGATCACGCGGCCAATCGCCTCCCGAGCCTCTGAGAATTGTTGCTTGAAACGGGCCGCCTCGACCTCCGGCGGAGGGGACTCCAATGTCGTCGGGATCGCGCTCATGCTGTTTGCAGTCTCCGGGGACTCACGGTTGACCATGGCCAACCCATTGCGGGTTGAACCACTCACTGGTTTTGCTGTCGACGACGCTTCAATTCAAGGAGCCGCCCTGTCGTGGAGCCGCCATCGGTCCCGGCCTCACTTCCCGTCGAGGGGGTGGGGGAGGCTTTGACTGCGGGGGTATTGACGGATGGACGGGAAATGCCACCTACCGATGGAGCAGGGTCACGACGGGCCCCTGTTTCCTGTGGAGTCCGATCCCCCGACATCCCGGACAAGAGGCTGCCCACCTCTCGTTTTCGCTCCAATAGAGCTCCCATCGTTGGCCCGGAAGGTTGGGCACGCCCAGCCAATCCCAACCAGGACAGGACCTGCCGGAAATCGATCTGGACGCGGCGGATTCCGACATCCAGGGGGACAAGGCAGGCCAGGGCAATCAGGAACCAGTCGTCAATCGGTTGGGAACTGCGGCGTGGGACCCGTTGTTCCTCAGGAGGAAACACCTGCGCGGCGACAGCGCCGGCAGACAATTCACCAGTTAGATCAAGGGACTTTCCGCCAGTCTTGTTCTTCAATTCGTCGAGCACCAGCGAATTCGAACGGAAACGCAGGTACTCGGGGGAATAGGGGATGATGAATCCTCCAAACGCACGGTCGCTTGTCGTTCCCTGACCAACAGGCTCGGCGACCACGTGATATCGTCCTTTGCCCCACAGGGGGACCGCGGCCTGGTACCGGCGGGGACCAATCTGCCGCAGGCTGACCTCCTGCCGGCGCCCCTGGGGACCCGAGACCAGAGCCCGCAGTTCTCGGAACGACTCCGTTTCAGCAAAGTCCTCGACTCCGATGATTCCCTCAGAGCCATTCAGGTACGTCCACATTCGCAACGTCGATTTCTCGCGAGAGCGCGACACCTCGGTCACCAACTGCTGCACGAAAGCATCGTACCGATCCCAGGCAGTCCATTTGCTGCTCCAGTTCGAAGACAGGTCAGCCGTGAAGGCCGCGGTTTTTCCCAAACCATACTGCCAGATCGCGAGGAGCGGATCGTACTCAGGCCCATCCGTATCGGCATTCGACTCCCCCGGAACCTGAAGTATCAACTGCTCCTTTTCCCGCCTGGGACTGGTCAGAACATAGCCATCGACCGCAGGCAAGGCATCGAGCCCTTTCAACACGCTGCTGGGCATCAGCAATTCGGGAAACACGGTCTTCCGCTGGATCATCGTGCGTTTGAGAGTTTTTGCCTCCTTGATGAAAATCCGGGGCAACTCATTCGAGTCCGACGGATAGTAGTACCGTCCGCCAGTCGCCTTGGCCACCTCCCTCAACAAGCCGATTTCCATGCCCCCGTGGGGAAAAATCGCCACCGTGGAGACGGAAATCTGGTTGTCCACAAATTTCTGAATCACTGCCGGAGGAGGAGGCTGCGGGTCACCGTCCGAGATGATGATGACGTGCTTCGTCGCGGCATCACTCTTGCTCAGTTCGGCCAACGCCATCTGCATGGTTCGATCAAACGATGGCATATCCCCCGGTTGCGCCTGTTCAATCAGTTTCGAAAGTTTTTCATATTGGGCTGCAGGGGTGAGTTTGAAGATCCAGTTCTCACTCGCCTCATAATCGATCGCCGCGACCTCGTCCTGCGCCCCCAAGACCTTGATTGCCTCGCGGGTGATCCGCTTGGCCCAGGTATTTCCCTCAGGAAACTCGCAGGTGTGCAAAACCAGAACCAGTGCTCCCTTGGGGAGGACCTTTTTCTGATCAATATCCATCGTTACAGGCAGGGCATCTTCAATCAGCGTCCGGTGATAACCACCGGGACCAAAACTGTTATTCCCCCCCACCATGATGAAGCCCACGCCGTTGGTGAAGACGGCGTCGTGGACGGCACTCATCTGCGGCACGTCCAACGCGTCGGCGGGCACATTGCAGAAGAGGATACAGTCGAACTCCAGCAGTCCCAGAGGATCGCGGGACAGTTCATAAGCCGACTCAATCTGAACAATCCGCTGGCCATCCTGCAGTGCGCGAACAATTTCCTGTCGATCGCGGGGATCGCCAGCCGGATCATGCACGACCAGAACCTTCCCCTGCCCCTCGAGGAACAGGGAATTCAAGACCCGGTTGTTCTGAGAGAGAGTATCTCTTCCCACCGGAACCAGGACTTCGGCTGAATACTCGTAATATCCCGCGTTCCGCAGATAGATCGGAAAGGAGACCCGAGTTTTGCCCGCCTCGAATTCAACTTCTCTCTCCGCAATCAGCTCGCCATTCTCCTGCAGGCGGAGCGTTCCTTTTCCTGCCGACAGCGCAGACAACAACACGGACGCTTCATAGGTCTCGCCCTGCTTCACGAATTGCGGAAGTTCCAGCCGCTCCAGCCAGACCTCGTTGCGGATGTCATATTCGACAGGCAACACATCGATTGAAATGCCCCGCGACTGCAGGTCGTCGATCACTGGAGCCAGATTACCTTCGGTTTCGATGCCATCGCTGATCAGTACGATCCGTCCCAACTTGTCCTCCGGCAACATCGCAGCTGCCAGCGACAACCCCTGCTCGATGTTGGTGGCATCACGGTCCACCAGGGAGTTGAGGGTGATGGAACTTCCTTCGAACACAAGGGGCTTGCGCGCGGGAAACTCGACCGCTGCGTTTTTGCCAAAAATCACCAGTCCAGCCAAATCCTGCCGGGGCTTTCGCGAGGCCGTTTCCGCGATAAAACGCAGGGCCTGATTGACCTGTCGATCACCCGTTGAATCGGAGATGTCGAGCAGATACATCACCGCCAATTCAGTACTGCTTTTGACGGACCTGGGTTCCGCCAGAAGCATTGCGAACAACCCCACCAGCGACATGCGAATCCACAAAGACAGCATTCGCCGCCACCCGATGAGCCCGGCATAGCCCTGCTGCCATTGCCACCAGATCCAGGGAATCGCCAACAACAGCAGAAAGCCCCAGGGATTGGCGAAGAGGACCCGTGCGGACCGATCCAAGAACAGGCACAAGGCCCCGAAGCCGACCAGGAAGAACACGCACTGAGCCAGATCCCACCTGTTCACAGTCCGTCGCGAACGGGGGAATACCACGAACCAGGTGCGGCGGACAGCATCCACCCAACCTGACTCTCCGGTTTCCTTGGCTCCACTTCGGCTCACAACATCTCCCCTCAGAACTTCAACTGCACTATCCGACGATTTCCCGTGTCCGCGACATAAACCACACCACGCTGGTCGACCGTCAAGCCCCAGGGAGTCTTGAAACGCCCCACCCCTCCCCCATCTGACCCGGATTGCCCCAAAAGATTGCCGGCCAAGTCCAGCCGGGTCACCCGCCCAGCTCCATACTCGACCACGAACAAATCGGACTGGGGCCCCAGCGCGACGTCGTAAGGGTAGACAAGATCGGGGGGATTCGACAGCCGCTCACCCAAGACCTCCAAGAACTCTCCCGCGCAGGAAAAAACCTGGATGCGATTATTGAAGGCGTCTACGACGTACACCCGATCGCCCGAAATCACGATTCCACTCGGCCTCTGAAACTGGCCCGGTCCGGTCCCGGCCCCCCCCATGCTGACCAGAAAACGCCCCTCCGGTGAAAACTTCTGAATCCGGTCATTCCCTCCATACTCACAAACATACAGATTGCCTTCGGCATCACAGGCAGTCGCCACAGGAAAAATGAATTGGCCAGGTTCCTGTCCATATCCCCCAAGCATTCGGTCAAGGCTGCCATCACCACGAAACAGGACCACCCGGTGATAGTGAGTATCTGCCACCGCCAATCGGCCATCCGGCAATTCACAGATCTTTTCGGGCCGCCCGACAGAATACTCAGGCATCCACCATTGGTTCTGAAAGGTTCCGTCAAATCCAAACGCGAGAACCCGGCCAACATTGTCCAGTACCAACAATCGATCGCGGGTCGCATGCAGGGCCCTGGGTCCTGGAACCCGGATCCCCTCAGCGGGCAGAACCCATTCCCCAATCTCCGAGCCGACCGGTGTCGTCGTACCGGGTGTCGGCACACACCCAGACAGACAGAGCAGACAGGCAAGAAAAAACGCGTGCCCACAAAGCCTGAGGTTTACCCAAGCCCCGCTTTGCAGCCAGTTGAAACCGCCAGAAACCAACCATCGTCGAGTCTGCCCGGAGACCCGATTGACAAGCTCCAAAGCAGACAGCCCGCCGAGCGTCTCCACGGTTTTCACCAAGCCGGTCCCGTCTTCTTCAGTGGTCACCCTGACTTCCTGAGGACGGACCGCACGGTCCTGGAAAAAAGACTCGCCCAGCCACTGGCGGGCATCGTCCACGGTGACCCAATTCGCTGGCCCCAGGTACCAAGCCAGGGCTTCGCTGGGGGGCGAGTGATACAGATCCTGAACCAGTCCGGAAAACTCGACGCGTCCCCCGGCCAAACAGATCGCATGCTGAGCACCGGCCAGAACCAGGTCTGGCTCGTGTGTTGAAAACACGGTTGTGAGAGTCCCCCGTCGAATTCGCAGCACCGTACGCCACAGCTCCCGAAGCAACAGGGGTTCCAGGTGTACCAAGGGCTCGTCCAAAACCAGAAACTCCGCATCGCTGGCCACAGCTCGACACACCGCCAATCGCGACTGTTCGCCACGAGAGAGGAGATCCGGATAAGAGTCCGATTTGTCTAACAGGCCAAAACGCCCCAGCAGCTCATCAATCGCCGCTTCTCGGCCGATCACACCTGGACCTTCTAAACTGGAGAGCAAGATGCCCCCCGTGGGCATCACTCGTTCCAGGTGATTGCGGACCGTACACTCCGACCAAAGGCCGAAATCGGGAGGACACCAAAACATTTCCAGGCGGGAGGGATCGATGCGTTTCTCACGACGCACCAGCCCGGATGTTGGTCTCAAAAAGCCGGTCAACACGTTCAAGAGGGTTGTCTTGCCAGCCCCAGACGGCCCCAGGATAGCCGTCACTCCACGTGGCACCACCAGATTGAGCGGACCGAGCAGGTGCCTCCCCGAGCCAGTCACCGTGACCGACTCAAGCCGCCAGGCGGGATCAATCACCTCCGTCGCCAGATTGTCAGGCGCGGCAGCACCATCAATAGGAACAAAGCGAGCGTCCAAGGAATGGCCACCGCCAACAGGGTCATCGCAGTCAGAAGAGAATTTCTTCCGTAGTGCATTTGAGTGTACAGCGTCACAGGTGCCGACGCCAGACCTGCCGGGGCCAAAAGTTGTCCGGTCGGCAGGTCGAGATAGGCGGTCATTGCCAGAAAGAGTCCAGCCATCACGGGATTCCGCCAGTTTTCACGCCACCACAGCTGGCGGGCGGAATGTCGTCGATCGGCTTCCGGAGCACTCGCCAGAAGGGTTCCCAGGAAGGCACTTTGGGGGTGTCGCCAGACTTGAACCAGGGACATCAGACAGACTGCCCTGGGAAACAGCCAAAGCGATTGAACCAAACACCAGGGGAACAACGTCTGGCTGAAAGACGTCAGGCCGACTGCCGCCAGACTGCAGAGAGTCAGCAGACACAGGGGAACAGCCCCCCAGGCCCCTAGCCAGAACAGGCACCAGTGCACCGCGACTCGGACGGGTCCCAGCCAGCCAAGTCTTGGCAAGCGTGGGCCAGCTCCGATCGCTGTTGGCTTTTCAGCATGGCCCGGAGCAATTTCCAGAACTCGGGTCAGGAGGATCGCGGCTGTCGCTGCAACAGTTGCCACGGCGCCTCCCACACTCACCTCGCTGACCAATCGCCGCAAGACCGCCGCTCGCTCTGCCAGGGCCGAGATACCCTGAATAAATCCCGGCGCCAGACTGAGGATAGGGATGGCCACCGTTGCGCCCGTCCCCAACAGCAATATCCCGCCCACGAGGATCCGACCCCAGCCGCCGCAGTACGCTTCAACCCGGCCGCTGCGCTCGGTGGCAAACAAGCCCTGCCGGACCGGCAAGATTCCGCCCACCAGCAAGGTCTGCAAGCCAGCCGCAACAGTCGCACGAAACAGCAATCCCGACACCCCCACACCGGTCGCCTGGGCATCAATGAGCCAGACGGTCCAGCACGGCCGGCCCAGTCGTGCCACCAGCTCAAACTCCTGAAAACACGTGATAAATGCCAGTCCGATGGCGGGAGCCAATCTCCGCAACTCCCTGCGATGTCGTCGGAACACACTCCTGATACCAGTCAACCCACCGTTCCGTGCATCACCCTGCGACATCCCGCGAAGAAACCAGCTGCTTTCACTCTCCTCGTCACGCACACCCCAGCGCAGCATCAACGCAGCCCAGGGGAGACATCGCGCAAACAGCAGAAAACACAATACAAGTTCATTGCAGATCCAATCGTAATGCAACGCCCGATCCACGAAGCTCGTCAGCCAGGGAAGACTGCAGCGGACGGACCATGAATGCAGTGCAAAGATCCAACCATTCCAGGCGTATCCGACCAACAGCCCCGGCATGAGCCAGGGCATGATCAACAGTGTCCAGCCAATCGAACGAACGGCACCCCGCGAGTCGGTCAACAGTCGGTTCACCGCACGACCCGCTACAGCCGCAGTGACTGCCACGCACGCGGAGCGGACCAGGGAGATCCCCAATGCTGTCGAGAAACTCACGAGGAGTATTCCCGACGGAGCCATTGCAAAACCTCGCTGCGAATCTCCAGAAGCGCAGCGACATCAATCGACTCCTCAGCCCAACTCCGGAGAGCGCGCACCTCATCGGACAGCGTCACCGGATCGACCACTCCCAGCGGAATCTGACGAGCGGGCGACCTGGACAGCTCCAATTCCACGTTCGCTGAACTCAGGTGCGCCACAAGCTGCTGAGCCAGATCAGGTCGCGCGGCTCCGCGGATCACTGCAGCGGTATTCGGGATACAGATTGTCTTTCCGCCAATTCTGACAGGCTCAAAGAACAGCTCCGAACCAGAGTCCCGACCCACAAACAGATCATCGGTATCCGTGAAGCCCAACTCACACGCCCCTGCCGCGACCAAATCCTTGACCTGGGCATTCCCTTCGACAACCCGCAATCCCTTGGCCACCCAGGACTGATGCCGCTTCATCAGTGTCGGCAGCCCCCAACTTTCCGCCCAGGCGCAATACTGAGTGAGCGTCGTACCGAACATCGGCTTCGCGATGCAGCAACGGCTCAGATCATCTTGGTCAAGAAAAGAACTGACGGCCCCTTCCTCCAATGACCGCTTCCGGCCCGAAATGACGCACCGCAATCGCCCGCCGAAGGAGACCCACCGCCTCGAATGATCTTCCTCAACCTGCTGAGGCACGCCCAACTCGGCCAGAATATCCGCAGCAGCAAGTGCGGCCGTCCCCAGCGCTTCATTATTCCAGAAGACATCGCATTGCGGCTGATCCTTTTCCGAAAGAAGACGAGACACGAGGCCTAGCGATTTGCTGGCCTCGGTATCGTACTTCACATACATCGCGCAGTCTTTACGGAGCGAGAACTCCTCCAGAATGGGAGCCGCATAGAGCGAATCATGAGCACAATAGACGATGAGTGACCGTTCGGGGCGAGAATGGCATCCGCTCGCCAAAAGGCCGCTAACCGCGGCCCACTTCAAAAAATCTCGTCTGCCAATAGAAGTCATCAAAAGATCAGGCAGGCAATCACTCAGAAAGCCTGCACGATCTGCCAAACGAGGAGTCCTCACTTGACCGACTTCTTCCTCCGGAAAATGGCCAAACCGGCAATCCCAATCGACACCAAAACCAGAGTGCCTGGTTCCGGAATGATTTGCACCAACAGATCCTGAGTCGGCTGCCCGGCGGACTCGGCAAGAGTCAAAGCCCGCAGGTAGGATGCCTTCTTGCCGGTCCCATCGAGTTCGTCCAGGTACGTCTGCGCAAGGCTGACGACTCCATTGGATGAGAAGTTGAAGAAAATATCGCCCGAGTTCACGTCAAGATCAGAATAGGACAGGTTCTGAACGACGCAGTTTGAGTCCACCTTTTCACGCAGGATTTCCCAAGTGGCGATTTGCAAGGCCGCAGCTTGTTCCTGAGAAATTGACTGGCTGAAGTCGGGGTAGAACCGACCGAACAGCTCTTGGATCATCGCAGCTCTCTGTAACCCCATTCCTGTACCGAGATCCGTGCCGCCGGAACTCAAACCCTTAAGAGTGTACGTTTCGTTCGCAAACGACACTTGCTGGAGCGGTTCGAGACAGAACGCAACGAAACGATTCGGCGAATTTCCAATAAGTGTCCCCGCGAAGGTTCCCCCAGTGCGTTGCACCTGGAATTGGGCCGGAGTCGTTCCGAGAGTCAGAATGCCTGAGGGAGGGTAGCCCGGTTGTCCCGGGCCAGGAATATTCAACGGACACCAATGCCGCAGATTCATGCTCACCTGCGGTGCGTTGAAAGTGTCGACAATGGCCGCCACGGTGTCCGCAGGTGCAGAATTGCCGATTGCCGAAACAGCCAAACCGAGCAGTAGAGCGAAGATGTTGTACTTCTGGCGAGTCATTCAGATCCCTTCCGGAGTGAGTTGACAGGAAGTCCGTCCCTTGTCACGGCAAACTGCCTGTACGAGGGATATTGCTTGTCGGAGCCTATGTCAATCCGTGTTTCGTGAATTCGGTGCCTTTGACTTGAGCGATGTTTTACAATCGCTCCCGAGAACCTCAGTTTTTTTCCTCCGAACTCCCTTCTATTGGTAATCCTCACAGCTTGGGTAAAATTGTCAAGGCCCCACCTCCCTTGAGCATTCGTGCTTGAGTTCTCTCTGGAGACTCTAGCAAGGACAGGAAAGTGACGATCTTCCAGATGTTCCGGGGCCCCAGCGTGTTTGGGCAATCTGTCCACATGGCCCCGCCAGATTTTTGTCAGCCTTTCCGGAGTCGTCACTGATGTTCAGGTTCTCCAAGCTGTTTGGTCGTTCCCAGAGCCGCAGTGGCCGGTCTCGGCGCGCTGTCATCGAAGCACTCGAAACCCGAGTCCTGTTAGCGAACCTCGTCAGTGCTGTTCGTGGCGCAAAATTCATCGATACCAACGGCAACGGATCGCTTGACTCCGGGGAGGGGCCGCCGTCTGCCCCCCAGAGGTTTACGGTCACGGCGACTGTGGTTGACAGCAATGGGACCTCAACGCTGACCACGCAAACCTGGCTGCCCGGAGATGCCCAGCCTTCGGGAGTCACCTTGACCGCCGGGGAGTTCTACTTCCCCATCACTGTCAAACAGAATCTGAACGACCCGTTCCCTACGATCACGATTCAGGAAGTCGTCCCGTCCGGATGGACGCAGACGACCGCGGCTGTGCCCCTTCTGTTTGTTGTCGCCAATGGACAGGAATTCACCCCAACCTCGGTGAGCCAACTCAACATCGGTAACTTCCAACAGGCTGCAATCACCGGCAGGAAGTTCAATGATCTGAACGGCAATGGAATTGACAATTCCGATCCAGGAATCGCCGGCTGGGAAGTGTTCCTCGACGCCAACGGAAACAACTCGTTTGATGCGGGCGAGGTCAAGACCACGACCGATGCGTCCGGAAACTACAAGTTCGACAATCTTGGACCGGGAACCTACACAGTGCGGGAAATCCAGAACCCCGCCTGGGTCCAAACGACGGCGAACCCAGGCTCGGTGACACTCTCTTCAGGTGCCACTTCGAACGGAGGGAGTTTCGGGAACTTCAAGCTGCAGGTCATTTCCGGCCAGAAGTTTGAAGACCTCAGCGGAGACGGTGTCAAGAACGGTAGCGACGCTGGTCTGTCCGGCTGGACCATTTTCAACGACCGGAATAACAACGGTGCGGTGGATTCCGGTGAGGAGTCAACCGTGACTGGGGCGAATGGCAGTTACTCCCTGAATGTGGGCCCCGGAACTGTCCGCATCCGCGAACTCAGTCAGACCGGTTGGGTTCAGACGACGGCCAATCCTGCGAGCTACACCGGGACGTCGGGTGACAATCGGTCAAGCGTGGACTTCGGCAACTTCAAGAAGTACACGATCTCGGGATTCAAATTTGAAGATCTCAATGGCAATGGCCAACGGGATGCGGGCGAGCCGGGATTGGCGGGCTGGACCATCTTCAATGATGTCAACAATAACTCCAATCCCGACTCCGGCGAGGCGTCGACCACGACCGGGGCGAATGGCAGTTACACACTGGAGTTGGGTCCCGGCACCTATCGAATTCGTGAGGTTCTGCAGGGTGGCTGGATTCAGACCTTGGCTGTCGCCTCTGGCAGCGGCCAGTCGGGAACGAATCTTTCCAATAAAAACCTCGGGAATTTCAAGCTGGTGACCGTCAGCGGCCTCAAATTCAACGACATCAACGGAGACCAGAATCCCGCTGGAGACCCAGGGCTCGGCGGTTGGACGATCTTCGACGACGTCAACAACAATGGACAATTGGATTCGGGCGAGCAGTCCACGACCACGGCCGGGAACGGAACCTGGTCGTTTACCGGCGTCGGACCTCGTCAGCTCCGCATTCGAGAGGTTCAGCAAACCGGTTGGGAGCAGACAACCACCAATCCGGCGGTCTTCTCGACCATCTCCGGGACCAATGTGACCGGCATCAACTTCGGAAACCGCGTCAAAGCGGAAACTGGGACCATCAGCGGTTTCAAATTCAACGACCTGAACGGCAACGGGGTCCGGGATGCGGGCGAGCCCGGCATCGAGAACTGGACCATCTACCTCGATCAGAACCTCAACGGCCAACTGGACTCGGGTGAGACCTCGGTCAAAACAACTTCGAACGGCAGCTTCCAGTTCAGCTCACTGGCTGCGGGAACCTACCGCGTCCGAGAAGTCTTGCTGACGGGATGGCAACAAACCACGACCAATCCGGCCGATGTTGTTCTCGCCGCTGGGGGAACCAAGGACAACGTTCTGTTCGGCAACTTCCAGCAGGTCTCGATCTCTGGAGCGAAGTTTAACGACCTGAACGCGAATGGAGTCCGGGACACGGGCGAGGCGGGATTGTCTGGCTGGACCATCTTCCTCGACACGAACAACAACGGCGTCCTTGATTCCGGCGAAAGAAACCAGGTCACCGACACCAATGGAAATTACTCATTCTCGAATGTCGGTCCGGGTACATTCCGCCTGCGGGAAGAAGCCAAGTTCAACTGGATCCAGATGACCGCCAATCCCACCGTGACCACAACCAGTGGCGTCAACGTGGGCGGCCAACTGTTCGGCAACATCCAGTTGAATGACATTGTCAAGCTTGGAAAACTGGCACTGACCAGCAGCAACCTGACCAATTTCAAGAATGGGACGATGGCCACCCAGGCCCAGTTCATCGCCAACCTCTACTTGACCTACAACAAGCCTTCAAGCCTGACCGGAATGTGCAACTACCTCAAGTTGTTCATGGCCGGCTACAACACGACTTTCGTGGAGAACAAATTCAAGCAGGATTTCGGAATTGTGTGATCTGAGCGAAACCTGATTGACTGAAAATCCACCGGGCCTGCCGAAGATCACTTCGGCAGGCCCGGCTCTGTTTCAGCTGCTGGAAACGTCTAATCCACAGACGTCTCTCAACATTCCAGCGTTAAAATCGAAGCTGGGCACCCACATTGATCCCCTGCACCCACATGCCCGTATCACGCCAGGTGAATGCGGGACGGGCCGGGCCGGACAGAGTTCCGGGGCCGGTGTAGTCGGGCAATTGCGTCGTGTTGACTGTTGTGTCGATCTGATCACCCGGCCGGACGACATTGCTCATGTACAGGAAGGTGTAGCCCACGAACAAACGCAGACTGTCCGTCACCTGCCGACCAACATTCAGGTTGAATTCCGGAACCACCGTGAAGACATTCCGGCTGTAGCTGCCGATGTTCGTCGGAAGTGCGTAAAAACCACCCGGCTGGGTGACCGCAGGCAGCCCCACCGGAGAAAAAGTGGACGAGCCCGAGATGTCGACCGTCTGGTGATTCACCCCCAGCGCGATCAAGCCGGCCCCATTGACGAACCAGCGCCCGCGGAAGTACTCCCCACGGATCCCCAGCTGCGGTCCGTAAAAGTCATTCGTGGTTCCAAACTCGTCGCGTAACCGGAT
>Ga0315902_10004592_pt1 | contig 19847 bp, 12 predicted proteins | sample LakEriMetagenome_9_FD_203523 | JGI IMG/M metagenome (GOLD analysis project Ga0315902, IMG submission 203523) | Freshwater fungal communities from buoy surface, Lake Erie, Ohio, United States - Buoy 12 MA117 | ecosystem: Environmental > Aquatic > Freshwater > Lake > Lake biofilm | place: USA... | reverse complement strand
AGTAATTCTGGTGTTGATAGTAGTTATACAGGAGGAAGGTTATTTTACAAGTCATATCATTTTAGACCTAGTCAACAACAATGGACCCCATTTAATTCTGCTAATGTTTACAACTATATAAATACAAATGAATTAAGTGATGAAGTTAATATATTTGATGGTTTTACCTCGAGTTTAAGTTCAACAGAAACTTCATCATACGGTTTACATCAAGCAGCATCTTCATATGTTGCTAGAGCCGGAGGAAACGGTAGAGGTTTAAGAATAACGAGTGGTAATTATTATACTTTTGCATCTAACCCAACCCCCTATCCATGCGGAGGAATATTTCAAGGTTCAATAAATGGAAATGAACTAGGTGAGAATAGCCAACCAAGATATCAGTATTCTTATCAAAAAGCAGAGTGTGTTGAGGGTGTACCATTTATGGGGTTAGTTGGTTCACCTGGTTTAGACGATGGTCTACCAACCTTCCCAAGAAATCTTTTCAGGGCTATAAGATTACAATCCGTATATTATTCTAAAAAATATAATAACACTTCTTTCACCATGAGTAATTCTGAAAGAATTGTGATGAGAAGTGACAGATTACCTACTTCAGATGTGTATCAAAATTTTGGTACTAATAGCATGGGTGGAATGGCAAATGGTAATTTTGCTTTATATGAAGTTCCGATTGATGGTGTAGTAACCTCAGGAGAAACTCAACCACCACAACCAACCTTTCAAGTACAAGAACCTGAGCCGATTGAAGAAGGTGATGTACCAAATAAAATTGGTGAATTATTGGCAACGTTCTCATGTGGTTCATTAGTACCGATAGAGTGTTATCAGCCTGACCCTCCTGACAGCGTTCAATTGGCTTCTTCCGCAACATGTTTATTTACGACATACGAAAGAAACGGAGAAATTAAGAGAACACAATTTTTTGTGGAAGGTTCTTGTTATTCACTAGTTAGACCACCTTATTTACAAGCACAAAACTTATTGAATGATTATGGATTGATTACTGAATGGGTAACTAGAATGAACATCAATTTTGGTGCATGTAGGGAGGTTTTCTCACATCTATTTGTCAATAACTGGATAAATGGTTCTTTATATATGTTACCATTCAAGACAAGTAGATTCTTTACAGGTCCAAATGACAATCCTCCAAATCAACCATATAACAAACAGTGTGACCAAACTGTTTATCTTCACCCCGAAACATTCAATTTCTATTATAGGTCCGCACCATACAAAGGTAATAATAATGGGACAGGTCAATTTTTAGGAAGGGAAGGTAATTTTGTATTAGGTAATCCACAAGGTAATACTAAAAATCATATGTATCCGACAACCATGATGGACTTAGGACCTAGAGATGAATTACAAAAATTTCTATCTCAGAGCGGAAATTGGGATGGATATATAATGAACAGATTAGACTCGACAACTTTTGGTGATACATCTGATTTACTAAACATTTTTATACTATCAAGATTGGTTAATACATCGTTTACAAACGTGTTTAAATTAAGGGGTGCTAGTGTATTAAGTTTCTTTAATGAAAGGAAAAAAAGATTTGTTGATGCTGATTTTGCTCAAATGTTGGCCACTAACTCACAATTTGGAATCGCGGCTTACGACCCTGAGAATTATCCTGAACCTCCACCTGAAGATAATTTATACAGTTCATCTTTGTTTTTGAGAACAGACTATGCAAACAAGGACGATGTTGTTTTTGGAATTTTTTATGATGGTGATTCACAGGCTAGAGATTACATATCACCAAATAGAACGGTTTTTAATGAAGATGCGGACATAGGAGACCCATGTGCCATTCAAACAATACCTGTATCAACTCAAACTGTTCCGTTTTATTTATGGGAAATAAGACAAAATGCTATTAGTAATATTTTCGGCAAACAATCAAATGATTGGAAATGGGATGATTTTTCTTATGGATACCAATTACTTGACAGACTTACCCCTTATACAGATAGTAAAATATTTCAACCAGGTCCAAGTATTAATCAAATTAAATACCACAAAGGATGGATATATAATGTAGAATTGGGACTCAATAACCCGTATACTAACCAACTTGATTTTGATGCTGAACCAGGTTTTCCTAATTCATATCTAATGGGTGCACCATACTATTTCTATTTCGGGCTAGTTAAAGGTGCAAGTGCTTTTGATAGATTCTCTGCTAAATGGATAGAAGGTGAATAATTATTAATATGACAAGGGAAAACAACATAAAAATTTTATCACCGGGTTTGAGATATAAATCAGCTCCTGAGGTCGACACTTATGTAAATGTTCCTCTATCTCAGACCTCAAAAAATCTAACTGAATACGATAGAAGTCAAATAATTGATTTGGTAGATGTTTTTGACAAAGAAAGAGAAAAATCAGTTCTTTTTAGGCCTCTTGCTAAGATAACGTTCTTATTTAAAAATACTTACGTAGGCGAATCTAATTACAGACCTTTCTACGAAAATTTATACTATGTGAATGCTTTAGCTGCGAGTAGACAAGCTTGTGATGGTATTTCTAATGTATATTGGTCAGGTTATCCTCTTTATAATGAATTCGATTTAACAAGAACTGATAATGACACAGCGGGTTATACAGAACCAAATACAAACGGACACATCAACTTTATAAGTACAAGTGCATCTTCATATAATTGGAATTTTTTTATTAGTTATCCTTATGATAATGTGCAAAGAGCGATGTCCGCAGTTGAACCTGTGACCGAACAAACTTTGAATTGGAACTCGGCGAACGGAATACCCTTCATAATTTATGACTCAACGTATAATGGACAGAGTTTAATATCATTTAGGTCTGTGTGTAGACATGGTTTAAGTGCAGGAGAGTTTGTCGAATTATCTATTTCATATGATGGTAGAAATGTATTTCAAATTTCAAATTTAGGTGATGGTACTTATGGTTCTAATGATTTTATATTTAGTATACCTAATTTCGGATATACAGGTACAACCTTTTTATCGGGTACTAAAGGGACTGCAAAAAGAGTTTTAGATGACAACAACGTAGAATCTACAAAATCAGAGTATTATGTAAGAAGAAACAAAATATTAACAAAGAACTCTGACGCGGTTTTAACCAATGCAGGTTTTGAGTTGAACCCATTTAAAGTGATAAAACAATACGAACCATCCGCCACCACACCAAATTATATCGCAAGAGTTTCAGTGAAAGAAGGGAGTCAAAGTTATAATTTATCGTTTTCAGACAATGTTTCAACTGAAAATCTAGTTGACAATCAAAAAAGACCTTTGAGTGAACTATTCTTTTCTTTTCAATGGGTTGGATATTTGGGTTGGACTTCAAAACCAACTTATGGTTCGAAAGCCTTGAAACAAGGTTGGGAATTTAACTTACCAACTTATCAAGGACAACCAACTAATTGGTGGACAAATAATCCACAGTCATTAAATACAAATTCATATACAAGTATTCAAACATCTTCTTATACAAAACCAGGTAATCCACAAAGAAATTTTTATTATAATAATCCGTTGAATGTTGGTGATGTTATTGATGGTGATTTTTGTGAATGGAATAATTCTGAATACACTGAAAGGGTTATTTCACCGATTTATCACAAAATAACCTATAATGAAAACGTTTTCAATATCAACATAACAGGTGAATCGGAAGAACAAAATCCTTTGGGATACTACTATCAAGTTCACCATCCAATAACAATTAGAGCGTTTTCCTCATACATAGAGGAGGGGACACCAGATAAAGTCAGTGAAATTCCTGATTGGGCGACTTATGACAATTCCATACAATCCTTTATTTGGAGAGATATTTATCCATACGGATTTATTGATTCTGAAAATATAGGAGTAGATTATCCTTTTTTGAACGGAACCCATTACCCATTCAGAAATTTAATTTTCAGATTAATACCTGAAGGCTCAACGTCAATATCATTGACATCAATAGTTGCATTACCTGACACTGATGAATGTGAGTAAGTATAAGATTCTAAGGTCTAGTTTAGACAAACAAATTGATATTCCAATTGAAATCAAATGGGACATTTATGGTCAAGAAGATGAGTTGGAAAAATTCCAAGAGGATGTGGTAGAACAAGCCATTGGAAAACCTAAGGACTTCGAATTAGCAAGATTCCAAAATAAAATATACAATAATTCTTTCGATACTTCTGTAAATTATCAATTTTATTTTTATACAGGACTGACAAATGAAATAAATAATTCAGTGCAATCTGATTGGGGGATAACTTATTTGTCGCAAGGTTTCACTAACGAAGAAATTTATTATACAACAAAACCTTTTTTAAAATCTTTTTTCAAATTAGATTTTTACGATACAACGAGTACTAATACTCAAAGAATATTTTTCTCAATAATTTTACCAGCTAATCAAAGTAAAGATGCTCAGTTTTCTATATCTCCTTATTTACCATTAGTTAATGTTAGTATCCCGATATATAATTTGGATTATGTAAATCAAAAAGAAGGTTATTTCCTGTATTGGTTGAAATCCAGAGAGTTTTTCAACATCGACACATTCTATATGAGGGCTAAATTCTTTAACGGTTCTACAGGACAATTTATAACCTTAATGAATAGAAGTCAGGCTTCACCACAACTAGTTTCAACAAAGTACAGTTTTGATTCAAGTAAATATTTGTATTATAAAGTTGTAATGGATTATAACGATTACACATATCAAATATTCGACACTGTGGGTCCAACACAAGTAAGGGTAGGAAGTCTAACAAACCCAATAAAATTTTATGAGTATATAAATCCCGCATAATGGAAGAACAGAAGTACTACATAAAAATATCTCCTGAAGTAATCTTAAGTGATTTACAAACTGTAATATATACGGCAAGTACTGGTGTTACTTATACTTTAGATGAGGCTTGTTGTGATTTCACATCTTTTACAGAAAATTATTTTTACACAACAGGTCAAACTAAGGTTTATTTAAGAATGTCTGAAGTTGTTACAGGTGCAACAAGTGGTACTTCTTTGATGACAGGTTTAACCATCCCAGTTTTGTTCACCCAAAATACAGTTGATGTTGGATATTATTCAGTCTTTGATGGTGCTATAGTACAAAAAGACGTTGTAACAAACTTCGTATTTTCTGCAGTTACGGGTGCAAATTCGTCCACTATTTATTTATATAACACATCAGATACACAATTTAAAAAATTCCTCAAAGGGTCCACATTCAAAATAGATTGGGGGGACAATACACCCGTGCAATTTATTACAAGTTTAGCACCAAACTATTTATCCCATACTTATCCTGCAACCCCACAAACATATAAGATATCTATGACAGGTTCATCCAATTTTGGAATATCTGTTGTAGAGAAGTATGTATATGTACCTTTTACAGGAACAACCATACCCAACCCCAACGGCACTGCGTACTTCATACCACAAGGAGGTAGTTGGTCAGGTATACCAATATCCTACGATTACATATTTTCTGGAGACTCCAATCCCAACTTAGAAGATTATTTAATTAATGAATTTACAACAATACCTTTCTATATTTCAGGTTATACAAAATCGAGTATCAATGACTTAGCTCAGTACAAAGGTAATGAAATAAGGAACGGAAAATCCTTCAAGTTAAACCAAAGCATAACAGGTGCTAGTAATAGTGTCGGTATATATAGAGGGGAAACACCTGATGGATTAGCGGTGGCATACACATTGAATGGGATAGACTATTTTGATTACACCGATGGAACTACAGTATATGTAGTAGAATCATCTGGACTTACACAAAACAACTTGATACTCACTGCGATTACGAAAGAAGAATATCTACTTAATGTAGTCGACCAACCTGAAATATTTTCGAACGTTTATATAGAAAGGGGAAAAGTTTCTCCTTTCGAAAAAGTCAGAAGACTAAACGAAGTATCAACTTTAGGGGGATTAGTATCATATGGATATGGTTTTTTTAAAGTCGAAAAAAATCAATCATAACTATTTATATAAAAAATTAATATGGCAACAGGAAGTTACGGAACCATAAGACCAGCCGATGTCTCACCCGAGGACGTGGAAATAATTCTTAACTATACGGAAAGTAGAGATTCTACAGACAATTTTGTATTAACAACCCTAAACCCATTGGATGTATTAACACCTTATTTCAATAATTCCAATACAGGAGGAAATGCTGATGTAGAAATTCTTGGTGGTTTGTACAACCTTAAGTTACCTGCGGACCAATTCAATGCACTGGGTATTTATAACATATACATAAGACCAGCACAAATAAGAACATCCATAACTGACTGCGGGGTGTTGTCAGCATTACCAAATGTTAAAGGTTTAATTTTTAACATTGAAGGTGTACCAACACAATTCAAAAATAAATTTGTCGCTCAAGGATTGGTAGGTTTTAGAATCGAATATCTCAATGCGGATGGTTCCAAAATACCTAATTTTTTTAGAATTATCACATCCTCTTTTTTTTGTGAACCTGTTTTAGAAAACCAAACAAACAGTTCTCAAAAAGCGATAAGATATAGATATGTGGACGGTGCGACAAACCTTTTGTTTTGTACATTATCTCCGTCATCAGCGCCTAGCAATAAACCAAATGCCACACCTTTTATAGGTCAACCCGCACAGAATGTAATTATCACTAATACTTATTTCAATCCGATAAGTATTGAGGTAGAAATAGTAGAAAATGATACATCCACATTAGCGATTGCTCTTTTAGGAAACCAAACCAAATCAATCGAGGATGGTATCTATACTATGTATGATGGTGATAATAACATATTTAGACAATACAACTTATATGAAATCAGAGATGAATTCAATAGTTTATTGTATGAGGTAAGACAAGACAGAGGTGATAACATAGATTATAGTAAAAACTTTACAAATATTACTGAGTAATGGCTAAAAAATATACTTGCCCCCCACAACAAGCAACTGCAGACAACACTTTTTCTGACAATTTGGTAGGTTTTCAAATTGTTGACGGGGGCGGTTTAACTCAAGGTAATTTTAATTTTACAGTATCTATCACAGAAAAATCGAACAGAGATTTTGTTATAGGTACTTTTTCAGAACCAATTACATTAGATTCTATAGGGATTACTTCAGTTGAGGAGTCAAAAGCAATCATTGAAAAAAACTTTCAGGTCTACCCAAATTTTGATTTGAGTAAGGTTACTTCTTTTTCACAATATGGTTCATTAGTAAAAAGAATGGCCGTTTCCCTTACAAAAATAATTAATTTCTTTCCCGCATCCATCGATATTTTCTTCCAACAGAAAAATTATTTGACTGGTTCGACAGCAACAAATATAGTTTTTGATGAGGTAAATAATCAAACAACATTCTCTATAAATGTAGATAACATCGTTAATCCTTTCGGAATCGATTTTTCAATAAACGCGGCAAGGAACCTAACACTGAGTGAATATCCAATCTCTAAGTATAGAGATATGGTTACAAATGCTAATTCATATAGTTTATATCTGAATGGTAATAATTATAGTGTTTCCTTTTTAACCCCCACTCAAAGTATTTCTGCTGGAACTTTAACACTTTCAGTTGTTGGTGACCCATTTTCAGGTCAAACCATCTCATACTCGGATTTGACTATAAGACTTAATCCCATGACCACTGAGATGGTTTTTAACCAAGATTTTGATGAGGTCGAAAAATTTATATTGAATAGAAAAAATTTCCCAATTTACACCGCTTATTTTACAGTTGTCAAAGAAACAGAGGCGGGAATTCCATTTATCACAACTGACAGTGTGACTTGGCCTTTATATGGTCCTTGGAATATTGATATATTTACATCTAACTTTACAATTTACGCTGAAAAATTAAATGACATTTGTGAAAACTTCGACCGATTCAGGACGGATTTAATTGTAAGATTTCTAACTACAGGAGCATTTAAAGACTTCGATACGGACGACCAAAAAATTACAAAAATTTTACAAATTTATGGTAGGAGTTTTGACCAAGTAAAAAAATTCATAGACGCTCTTGCTTACATGAATTCTGTAAATTATAATATTCAAAATGATATACCATCCCAATTATTAAAAAATTTATCTCAAACCCTCGGTTGGTCGTCACCAATATCTCCAATCACTAACGAAAATTTTTTGGATTCGGTCTTCAATAACAATACTCCGAGTCAATTTGCCGGTAAACCAACATCTCAAACGCCTGATGAAATTAATTATCAGTTTTACAGAAATTTAATTTTAAATTCAGCATATCTTTTCAAATCCAAAGGAACTAGAAGTTCAATACAAAATTTATTGAGATTAGTAGGAGCCCCCGAGGCTTTAGTTGATTTTAATGAATACATCTATGTTGCGGACCAAAAAATTAATATGTCTCAATTCAATGAGCAATTTGCTCAAATCGAAGGCGGTACATATGCCGTTGATTTACCTGTTTTGGAACCAAGTAATACATTTAGGATTTTGGGTCGAGAATTTACAGGTTTTACAATTCAAACAACAATTGAAGATGTTAACCTGGGAAGGGACGATTTTCCTGTCGATGATGAAGGATACCCCAAAGCACCTGAGGACACAGAAAATTTCTACTTCCAACAAGGTGCTGGTTGGTTCGAAAGAACCCCACAACATAGGTCAAACGAAGTTTTCGATTCAACCTCGAGTACCTTTACAGGTGCTAATCCAAATATACAGACACGATTAGAAAATTTCTCTTATGGTCAAAAATACTTTGATAGATTCAGAGACTTTCCTTATACTGATTTAGGGTTTTCGATATCAAGAGTTAAGGATAATAAAAAAAGTTGGGTAGATAGTGAAACAGGATTAAGAAGAAATACTGACGGTAACAATTCATTTTATTTTGTTGATGAAGAAAAATTAGTTCTTAATGCAAAAAATGTTGACGTTTTTTTAAACCCTGGACAGGCCTTAAATTATGATGTTTGGTATTTATCCCTTAATTATAACTATCCAATCACATTTAGTGGTTATTCAATAAGTGGTAACTGTTATTGTCCTACATATCTTAACCCCACAATTTTGGATAAAACTCTAATTGACCCAAATCCAATTGACAAAACGTTTTTTGAGTTTGCTCAGACATTTTGGCAAAACATGATAAATGTTAGAGATAGACAATATATTACAAATGGTAAAACTGGTGGATATCCCACATTAGAATCAGTTTATTGGAAATACCTTAAATCTATAGACTTTGCTAATATACCCGATAGTTTATTTACCTATCAAAAAATGATTGATTATGTAAGAGGTTTGGGTGATTATTGGATAAGACTTGTGGAACAAATGGTACCAGCAACCACTTTGTGGAATACAGGAACAAGATTTGAAAACTCAGCATTTCACAGACAAAAATTTGTGTGGAGAAGACAAAGAGGTTGTCAAATTATACCTGTACCATGTAATCCATGTACTTTAATTGGACCTATTTTGACAATAGATTGTCCACAAGCATCAACAATATGTGATATATATCCTTGGACATCAAATCTAACAATTCAGAGCAATTTCGGTGAGGTATTAAATCAGGTGGTTAATTCATATACAAATAATCCTTTATGTGATGTTAACTCACTACAATCCAACTGGTATGTTAATATTAGTTTAGGTGGTTCTACAATCATTAATCACAATTTCTTTACAGGTTTAGGTCTTAACTTTCCAAATATAAGTTATCCAAGTGCATCTTTATGGTTGTCATCTTTAGAAACTCAATTAGATAATTTATTTTCTTACGGATTAGACTATATTATTTCAGGTAATCAAGTAACAGTGTATACTATTACTTGTGATGGGTTGAATCTGAATTCAGAATTCAAAATAAATGTGGGAATAGATTTCTCAATAACTTGCGTATAATAGATGCCTTGTTCATATAGTTTTAATCAATTTTCAGTAACAGGGGACTGTGAAAATAACGGTTCAGGAGGTTTTACACTTTATTTATCCTCGACCTCTGAACCTATGAGTATAACTTGGTTGTTACCAAACCCATACCCACCAGGTATCGGTGGACCACAAGTTGAGACTCCGATTTATAATGGTTCATATACATATGTTGGGGTTCCGGCTGGAACTTATGTATTTACTGTCAACGATAGTTGTGGAAGTCCCACCGTAACGACTGAAAATAACAGACAAACTATAAGTATAACGGTTTCATCAGGTACATCTTGTGTAAACATAGGTAATGTTGTGAATACGAGTTGTGGTCAAGATAATGGTTCATTAGAGGCTACGGTTGCAAATACTAATGGTACTGTAACATATAGACTATATTTAGAAAATAATAATAACAGAGTCACTCCTGTAGAAACACCACCTAACGAACCATCAGACCCTGACCTCATCAGATTAGAAGTTTTAGATTCCGATGTATTTGTGTTTGAAAATCTACCTTATGGTATATATTACGTAATTGCTGACGACGGAGGTGGTTGTACAGGAAGAAGTGAAAACGTAATAATACAATCATCAGTCGGAATTAACTATGGTACTTACGTAGTAAATGATGCTGATTGTGGAAATGTGGCAACAGGTGTTGGTAAGATATTGGTGACAGGTTTGACAGGTACTCCACCTTATACATATTTGTGGCAAGGAGTTACAAGTCCACAGTATTTGATAGATACGGGACAAAGTTTGACGGGAAGTTCTATTACTGGACTTACGGCGGGATTTTATTCAGTTCTTATTACCGATTCCAAAGGATGTGAATTATCCACAACCGTAGAAGTAATAGAAAAACAACCAGTATCCATTGCGACAGTAAGTTCTAGTCCTCCGACTTGTTTTGACACTAATGGTTCAATAACAGTAACGGTAATTAATGGTACAGGTCCTTACAGATATAGTATACCATCTTTACCATTTACAGATATAAGTTACTCTCAAACATATACGTTCAATAATTTACCTGGTGGTTTTTACCAAGTATTTGTTACGGATGCCGCCTTATGTTCTGATAATGAAACGACTCAAGTAAATCAATCTAATAGTTTTGCGATTAGGAGTATAAATACAACACCTCCGACCTGTGGAAATTCAAATGGTTCCTTGACCGCAACTATTGTAGGTAATGCTAGTGCCACTTATACGTATATACTCAGTGGAGCAAACGGCTCTGTACAAACTTATTCAGGTTCATTAGAGAGAACATTTAATAATTTAAGTCCACAAAATTATTTACTTACGATAACTGACGGAGTTTGTACATACACAAATGTTTATGACTTATCAAGTCAGTCTTTATTCACGATTACAACATCAATTACTGGAACAACCTGTGGCAACAATAATGGTGCAATTACAATTACTAAGTCAACAGGCGGAACAGCCCCATTTATATTCTCAATTCAAGATAATTTAGGTAACAACAATCAATCCTCATCCAACACATCTTTAAGTTCCTTTACATTTAATAATTTGGCAAGCGGGTCTTATATAGGATTAGTTGAGGATAGTAAAGGTTGTGAAGAATACGTATACTTCGATATAGATGATAGTGAAAACGTATACTTTATTTTGATACCAACAGACTCAACAACAGGTTCAAATGGTCAAATACTTGCTAATATATTCCAAGGTACACCTCCCTTTACACTTACATGGTCATCAAATGTAAATAATCAAACAGGAACTACAGTTACAAACCTCTCGGCGGGTACTTATACCCTCACAGTTCAAGATTCGGCAGGTTGTGTTTTATCTAATTCTGTAACCTTACAAGGCAATTATGTTGCATCGAATTTTTCAGTCTTCAACATATGCGATAGTACAATAGCATCAACAGATGAATTGACTGAAAGAACACTTGGAAAAATGTTGGTTGAAGGATATATAGATTTAACATCAGGTTGTACTAATTGTTTGATGAATTCGGCAATTTTCTCTGCAGTAACTACTGTTGCTGGAAGTGCGTTTACTCAATCATTCTATACTGCAACAACATTAAATACAGTACCGAGTGAATCTTTATGGGCGTCTACAGTACAAACTTTACTAAGTGGTGTTACAGGTGTCGGAACTGTGACTATTAACACAAATGATAATACAATAACGGTTGATACGGATTGTGAAGAATCAACTAACGGTCTTGCAAACCAAAATATAGTGGTACAATTAAAAATTGTTTACGACATAGATTGTGAAAGTTGTTAGAAAATGCAAAATATAGTTATATCATCAATAACAGGTCTAACACCCCCATATTTAATTTACATATGTGATGCTTTAGGTAATAATTGTCAATTGGTAGAGACGATAACTTCTAATGTACCACCGATTGATGTAATACAATTACCTGATTTTTTTAGCGGCGCTCCCTCAGTTTCTTTAAAGATTATAGAAACAAATGTTCCTTGTGAAAAAAATGTTGAAGTTGTCTGTTCCTACTTTGGAAATGTGTTATTTACATTTTGTAAATGTAGTGACTTAAGTATATGTAAATATACCGAAACAAATCCATTTTTGACTTTCGGAAGTGTGGTTTCATTATTGGAATATCCTGAATGTTGGTATTTTTCAGGATATCAATTTACAAATGAGGTGGGTGAAGTTTTAACAGTTAATGGTTTACCATATTCCACTTGTCAAGAATGTTATGATACCGTTGCACCCTCATATTTTAGTGCATGTTGTAGTAATTATACATTCACATTTGATGAAACATTTCAGTCTACCTTTGACCCCAACATATCTTGGTATGTTCAAATACCTCCATCAGGAACAGGGACAGGAACCGGATATACTGGTTGTACGGTTGTGATTAGTAATTATGAAACCCCAGACCAAACATACACACAATCCGATTGGAGTAATATAACTAATACAAGTTCTTCACCTGTTTTTCCATTTCCTACTATGAACAGTTGTGATGACTGTACCGAGGTCAATCCTTGTTAGGTTTTTAATAAACCATATTAGATAAAATAGGTATTCAAATATTTATAACTGACAAAACAGAATTATTTTTTTGTTTAAAAGTTATTTTTAATGGCAACATCTTATTTAAAATCCTGTTGTGATAGTAGTGTCACATTTATTCTAACCGGTTTAGGTGCCTCGCTTCCTTTAGGAAACGTTTACTACACACAAATACCTAACTACTTCACGGGTTGTTCAGAAGTAGTATCAACTGTTTTACCCGGTGCTCCTACTTACTCGTCTGTTGGTTCTACCCTGACTAATTTCGCGAGTTGTGCAAGTTGTATAAATACTAATCCATGTATTAGGATTACTGCAACAAGTGAGTGTGATGTTGTTACTAAATTTCCTATGGGAATAGAATGTTTACCGAACATTACCGCATCTACAATAACAATAAATGTCACAGGTGGAACTCCTCCCTACAAGATAGTTTGGGCGAACGGATTCCAAGGACCTGTTTTATCAAATGCCGTACCTGGTCTTTCATATAGTGTTACAGTAACAGACTATAGTTGGCCAGGAGGTGGTCCTGATTATACCGCAACAACAGTGTGTACTTTAGCACCACCAACACCCACACCATCTGTTACACCAACAATGACCCCATCTGCTCCCGCCTCTAACACAACATTTTTGTGTTTACAAGTGACTAAGGGTGGACAAACCACAACATATAATTTCACACCATCAAATACTAAAATTAACGGGAAATTTACATGGACTTTTGGGGCCTATCAACTAAGCTGGCAATTAACTCCAACTCCTTCGTGGCAAGTGACCATACCAATAAGTGGAATTTCGGTCTTATTTTTAAACCAAAATCCTTCTTCACCGCCATTAGGGACATTCCAACTGATAGGAGCCGCGGGAACCGCAGTTATGACAAATGGTGTGTGTGGAAATATTACAATGACATTGGGTTCACCAAACATACAAGCACCTGTTTGTGAAAATCAACCAAATACGGGTTCTATATATATTAATACCTTAAATGCTCAATCACCTGTATTATATTCTATCAACGGTGGAATTACAACACAATCTAATCCTTTCTTTAACAATTTATCTAGCGGGAATTATAATATTTGGGTACAGGACGGAGGCCCAACAACCCTTACTCAAGTCGCTACGATTCCAGTTGCAGGACAATCAACAAACTATACATTGGATATGAACTCCAATATTATCAATCAGGGGTCGAATTCCAAAATATTAAACTTCACTGTTATAGTTCGTGATGAAAACGGTAACCAAGTTACGTCACTACCAACTGGAACACAAATTTCATTTGTGATTAATCAAACTAATATTTTCAATATAACTACACCAGGTGGAGGTTCAGTTGTTAAAGTGATTAATATCAAGAAAAATGGAGTAACTCAAAGTTTGACTTTTAATGATAACATAACGACATCAACAACGTCCGCAGTTCCTCAGTGTGGTTCTGGTTTGATTTATACAACGGCAACAACAAGGACATTCCAACCGATTACAATAACAGGTACTGATGTTGTGACTGGGTCAGTACAAATACAACTTAATAAAACAATCACACCGATAATTTGTGTGTTCACATCTCAAGATAGTTTTTCATTAAGTAATCCACAGATTACTGGTTGTAGTTGTTGTAATATAAATGGTTCTTTACCAACTGTTAATACAACTTCCACTTACGGTAGATAATAAAAACTAAAATGACATATTTATATTAAATGGCTTATATATTAAAAAATACTTCGGGGTTAATTAACACAAGAATTACCGATACAGGGAGAGAAAAGATGTCTCAAGGAAATTTCAAAATAAGTTATTTCCAAGTCGGGGACAGCGAAGTTTCATATAACGCAATCACTAATTTTAATCAAACCAATACAGTAATTTTAGAGCCATCTTTCAATTCGGCAAATAGCGCTCCAGTACCATCCGCTAACGTTCAAAATATAAAATATCCATATTATGTGGATGGTTCATCAGGCTCAACCTATGGTATTCCTTTTATGGATTCAGTTGTGTCAGACGTATTCAATGTGGCACCCATGAGAGGTTTTTTTAGTGCTGATACAACAACACTACCCACAAATTGGTACGCAAGGACAGGTAGTGAATATGTCAAAACACCAAATTATGAAGTTGACATTAGTACTTTAAGTTTCAATCAAAACACTATTACTGTAACAGAAAACGTTTGTAATACCGCTTCGACTTATACTTTTTCGGCTGGAGATTTCATAACGATTTATTATCAAACAGATACTTCCTGTAGTTGTATATACACACCGAGTTCAGGTACCTGTTCCCCACCATATTCACCATATAATCCTTGCCCACCGGTCCCACCAACCGACAGAAATTGTTTGTTGGGATTCCAAAGTTGCAATCCTATTTTGACTTATCGAGTAGTTAGTGTTGCCGGCTCAACATTAACTTTAGATAGAGATGTAGTTGACTACCTCCATATAGGTTCAATAGGAAATGCGAGAATATTGGTATATCCATCAGGGATGACTAATTTTTATGATAGTGCAACACCTGAACCACATTGGAATCAAGACGTATTGAATTTTCAATCAGTATGTGACATAGATATGTTTAATGTAAATGTTTGGAATATGAACATACCTTGGAGCGAAAACCCTGCAGGTCTGAATGGTTCTACACATCAAGATTATAGTCTTTTTGGTTCAGTAAATTATTTGGGTAGTAAAGAATACTTTGGATATAGTAATAGTCAAGGACAAACAGATAGTAGTTCAGTATATTATTATAATTCATTAGGTGACCAAATTATAGTACCAGGAAAAGACCAAAAAGCGGTAGCGATAATTCATTACACGAATAATACGATAGATTTTGTTTATGGTGAAAAGTTCGCGTTACAACCGTATGATGCGGAAAATATAACAAATACGGTTGGTATGGCTAGAAACTTCAGACTTCATATACCAACATTACAATGGCATAAGTCTAGTGGTGTTTGTTGTTCAGGTCAAACCTTCTATGTCGACCCTGAGGGGTTTGATGAGCAAGACTTGTTTCAAGAACATTATCTAACATCCAATTTGAACATCGATATGAACATACCTGGTCACAGGTATTATCATCTATGGGATACTTATCCTAATCCTGACGGTAATCCAAGTAGAATAGGAAAGGTTTTCCCTGACATTCATACAATAGTAATCGATGACGAGGAAATAATCGCGGCAATGTCTTATAAATCAAACAGGAATTGGACATTACCGGCTCCGAGAATCTCCTCAATAACCCCTGATGGTTCAGAACCTGGTGTACTGACCAACAATAATCAATATATGTATGTTACTTACCGGTTCAGTACCAATTTAGAATTTACAAATTCACTACATTGTAATTATTATCAAAAAGTTCAAGGACCTAATACCGGATGTACAACTGTATCACAAAATGTTTCATTAAGTTTTGGAAACGAATTCGGTTGTTTACCAAGTACTTCACTTTATGACTCTTTCCAAATAATCTGTCAAAAAGTTAGTGGTGATACAAGACCTAATTCGAGTGATTGGAGAATAATAGATGTAACATCACAAATGTCCGCATTTACTTTGAATCAACTGACTGCCACTACATTTGTTATCACCGACGCTCTATATAATGCCGCAGGTACTTATGATTTAAGTTCATATATAGATTTAACAAGTGTAGGTCAAACTGGTAATACACTAAATTTTGGAGACGAATATTTCTTTTATGGAAATGTAGAGACAGAAATTCAGGCAACAATATATGAGATGAGATACCTATGTAATTTAAGTCAAAATGAATTCACATTTACTTCTAATCCTACATGGTCTGCAGGAACTACTTCATACGTGACCGAGATTGGATTGTTTGATGATAATAGGAATCTAATGGCGATTTCAAAATTACAATCACCAATACAAAGGCAAAGTATTCAACAATTCCTTGTCAAACTCGATTTCTAACCCAATTATTTACAATTCAATTGTTTATATTACCATAGTTATTATATGGCAAAACAACAAATCAAAAACAACCCGAAAGTATTAGGTTTAGATGTTAGTACAAAAACAATTGGATGGGCTCTGTTCGATATGATGACTGAAGAATTATTAGAACTAACTCACATTTCCCCTATAGCAAAACTTAAGGAAGAAAATAAAATGAAGGAGTTGTTTTTAAAGGCAGAAACATTCAAACAAAAACTAATTCAATATAAAAATTTAGGTATAACAAAAGTTATAATCGAAGAACCTCTTTTGAATTCAAATAATGTTTATACTATCCAAACTCTTATGAGATTTAACACCCTTATATCTAAAGAGATTTATGACATACTTGGTATCGTGCCCGAGTACATCTCAACCTACAATTCAAGAAAATTTGCTTTTCCGGAGTTAGTTAAAGAAAATGATAAAGGTAAATTTGTATTGTTTGGTGGATTGCCAAAAGACATAGATAAAAAAATGATTATTTGGGATTTGGTGGCGAAAAAAGAACCACAAATCAAATGGCAGTATACAAAAAATCAAACACTTAAGAAAGAAAATTTCGACATGTCAGACGCATATACCTGTTGTTTGGGTTATATGAAACAAGAAGAACTTTGGAAATAACTACCCTATTTGAGCGGGTGGACAAACTACCTCACCATTTATTGTTGTGAATGTTACAACACCTGATGCGTCAGTATTCAAACCCGGTGCGTTACTTGGTGTTATAGTTGGTGTTGGTGATGGTGTGGGACTGACATTCTGAACTCCAAAACAAAAGTTGACAACCTGACAAACATTTCCTGAAGGAGTTGGGCTAGGTGTCATTGTTGGGGTTGATGTTGGTGCGGTATAACCCGATGTTGGTGTTACCGTCATTGTTGGAGTAATAGATGGTGTTGGTGGAGCAATGTCACAATCAAAATATGCTTGAATGTCTAAAATACTACAATCACTTGTTGGTGATGGAGTTGGGGTAGGACAAATGTTATTAACAAAAAACTCATTTGCTAAGTTTGGAGTTGAACTAGAACATCTATTACCACCAAACAAAATACATGTACCACCAATTGATGTGGATAAACACCATCTTGTTTGACCCGTGTTATAGTAAATCACACCACCGTTATCTCCAACGTACACAGTGTAACCATCGTATGTACCACCTGATGTGTAATTTCCGTCATATTGTGATGTTGAAAAATATCCTGTAGATAAACAATAACTGGCAGCCGAATAGTTAAAGAATGATGTGATAGAACCTGGTGATTGACTGAATCCGGTGTAACTCGAGTTTCCGAAATCAAAACCATTTGTGAAACCAGTATTAAATATGTCAACCTCGACCTCTATAGTATTCGGACCAATATTATCCAAACCCATAAAATAGGTTTTACCCGAATATTCAACAGTACTTAATATTTCTGTATAAGTCGTGTTATCAAAAGAAAAATCATTAACTAATGTTCCACCGGTTGTGAATTCAGATATATAATTTAAAGTTTTATCGGCTTTCATACAAGCCACAACAAATGTGTTTTTAAGTGAATTGTATGATATATCATTTATTGTTCTTGATTCAGGTAATGTAAATAATAATTCACTTGTAAAACCTGAACCTGTGATAGTATGTAAGTAAATTGTTGAACCCGAACCACCGACCAACGTAGTATTATCCAAGGCACCTAAACCTTCAAATGCTGTAACACCACTTGATGTTAAAAGTCTATTAAAAGTTGTAGCGGGAAAATCTGAAAAAAGTCCAGTAAATAAAATAGGAGACAGTTCTAAATCAAATTCAACTAAGTCAGTACCACCTGTGTAGACCCAAATTTTGTTCAGGGTATTTGCAACCTCGCTGACATCACCACCTAATATAGAACTAATATCAATTTGATAATCGGTATTAGGATTGAAGTATCCTATTTTTGCACCATTTACATAAAATACTGACGCAGAATTGAAACATATAAATGTTGTTGATGCTGAGGTCCCTGTATAATCACCGGAACCATCATTTGCTAAGGACCAATTTGTTATTGAACTACTACAATGACTACTACTCATATTTTTAACATTCAGGATAAGTTGAACCACTTAGTTTAGTTACTGAACACCCGTTGGAGTCAATAATTTTGACCGCAAAATCCGATAAACTAAGGTATATGTAGGGTAATTCAAAACTGTAAGGAATTTGCCCACTTGTAAATTGAGAAACCCAAGTACAATTTGTAACATTATCATCACATACATACACATTATAGGGAGATTGTCCGGTAACACCACTAATAACAATATTTGTTGGCATATTTTAAACTTATGATTATAAATATAACAGGTACCAAAAACTTGTGAATATTGATTGGGTTTAATTTTTATTGTATATTTGTATTTGTGCAAGACGAACAAGAAATAGTTGTAGATATCGTTAGAGGGTTCTTGGGTAAAGAAAAACTCCACTACGAAAGTAAGGGACAATATTCCTTTAACTGCCCCTACTGTGACCAAGCCCAAAACAAAGGTAACTTGGAGGTCAACGTATTCAAACATGTTTATAAGTGTTGGGCCTGTGGAGACTCTAACGGAACTCACGGAGCACTTGGAAAACTCATTGATGAGTTTGGAACCAAAAAACAAAAGAAAATTTACTCTTTATTCAAACCCGAAGAAGAGAAAAAACAAGAACCAAAAAAACCGAAGTTCAGATTACCCGAAGGTTATACACAATTCAAGGACTCAAACCCGGTTTATCCTGTTTACAAACAAGCAATCAATTACCTTAAAGAACGAAACATCAGTCAAGAAATTATAGAAAAATATAAAATAGGATTCTGTGACCAAGGTGATTTTATGGGAAGAATTATTAT